>Ga0307474_10002342_pt1 | contig 13628 bp, 8 predicted proteins | sample atmos_gasesECM1C_2_FD_203312 | JGI IMG/M metagenome (GOLD analysis project Ga0307474, IMG submission 203312) | Hardwood forest soil microbial communities from Morgan-Monroe State Forest, Indiana, United States - atmos_gasesECM1C_05 | ecosystem: Environmental > Terrestrial > Soil > Temperate... | reverse complement strand
GGCGTCGGCGGGCACGCGAGCGAGAATTTCGGCGAGTTTCTCGCTCCCAACGGCGCCTGGGAAATTGAAGGCGAGCCGTATACTTCCGCTCCCGGGTCGACTTTCCAGTGGTTTCGCTCGCGCATCGTCGGCGGCCGCACCAACCACTGGGGCCGCATCGCGCTCCGCTTTGCTCCCATCGATTTCAAATCCGCCACGCGCGATGGCCTCGGCGACGATTGGCCCATCACTTACGAAGATCTCGCGCCCTATTACGACAAAGTGGAATCCTACATCGGCGTCTTCGGCACGAAAGAAAATGTTTCCAGCGCCCCTGATGGTGTATTCCTTCCTCCTCCCAAGCCCCGTTGCACCGAGCTGATGGTCAAGAAAGCCTGCGACAAACTCGGAATCATTTGCATTCCTTCGCGCCTCGCGATCATCACTCGCTCCATAAACGGCCGCCTCCCTTGCCACTATTGTGGCCAATGCGGCCGCGGCTGCATCACTGCCTCGAATTTCAGTTCCAGCCAGGTTCTGCTTCCTCCGGCGATGAAAACGGGAAAGCTCACGCTGATTACCGGCGCGATGGCCCGCGAAGTTTTCGTCAATAAGGAAGGCAAAGCCGAAGGGGTCTCCTACGTAGATAAGGCCACGCGCACTGAGAAGCGCGTCTACGCCCGCGCCGTCGTCGTGGCCGCCAGCGCTTGCGAGTCCGCACGCCTGCTCCTCAATTCCAAATCTCCCGCTTATCCCGCCGGAATCGCCAATTCTTCCGGAACCGTCGGCAGATATCTCACCGATTCCGTGGGCAGCAGCGGGTCTGGCTACTTCCCCCAACTGGAGAAGATGCCGCCTCACAATCACGATGGCGTCGGTGGCATGCACATGTACATGCCGTGGTGGAAATTCGACCGCAAGAATGCTTTTCCTCGCGGCTATCACATCGAATTTGGCGGAGGTCGCGAGTTGCCGGGCGTCGGCATGTTCCACGGTCTTTGCCACGACGAAGAAGGCTACGGCGCGAAGTTGAAGCAGCGCGCTCGCGAAGTGTACGGCACGCACATCGGTTTTGCCGGTCGTGGTGAGATGATTCCCAATCCGGACACCTACTGCGAGATCGATCCCGACGTCGTCGATCAGTGGGGCATTCCCGCTCTGCAGTTTCACTTCAAGTGGTCCGATTACGAACTGTTGCAGGCCAAGGACATGCAGGAAACGTTCCGCTCCATCGTCGAAACCATGGGCGGCGAATACCGCACCAAGACTTCCATCCACGGTGACCTTCCGTTTGGCATCGAAGAAGGCGGCAAAATCATTCACGAAGTCGGCACCGCGCGCATGGGCGCCGACCCGAAAACCTCTGTCCTCAACGGTTTCTGTCAGGCCCACGACGTGAAAAATCTTTTCGTCACCGACGGCGCCCCGCTAGTCACCAATCCCGACAAAAATCCTACGCTCACCATCATGGCACTAGCCTGGCGTGCCTCCGACTACCTCCTAGACGAAGCCAAGAAAGGCAACCTCTAACATGCGTTACAAGAGCGTGTCACCGCGACTTTCTAGAGGCGGCTTTACGTCGCCATCCCTTTCTTCTCTCGGCATCCTCTTTGTCTCTGCGTTTAGCTCTCCTTCTTTTCTTTCTGTGAGGAACCCATGAACGAATCCATCTCCCGCCGCGACATCCTCCGCACTCTTGCCTTGGGCGCCGCCGCAGGCTCCGTCATGCAAATCATCCCTGCCGAAGCCGCCGCTTACGTCCACCAAATGGTCCGCAAGGAAAAATCGGCCGTTCCCGCCGGCGAATACACCCCAAAGTATTTTTCCCCCGCGCAATACGCCACACTGCTCTTCTTATGCGACGCCATCATCCCCAAGGACGAAAAGTCCGGTGGGGCCATCGAAGCCGGTGCCCCCGAATTCATCGATCTCCTTACCAGCGAGAACCCCGACTATCAATTGAAGCTCGGCGGCGGCCTCTACTGGCTCGATGCCGCCTGCACCGACCGCTACGACAAAGTTTTCATGGATTGCACTCCGGAACAAAAGAAGGAAATCCTCGATCTGATCGCTTATCGCAAGAACGCCAAAAAAGATCCCTCGCTCAGCCAGGGCGTAGCTTTCTTCACCTTCCTCCGCAACTTCACCTGCGACGGCTTCTACACCAGCAAAATTGGCATCGCCGACCTCCAATACATCGGCAACACCGCCCTCCGCGAATTCCCCGGCTGCCCGGTCCCGCCCGAATCCTGATTTGTAGATGTAGGGCCCGCCTTTGACTCTGCGCAGTTCCGAAGGGCCTAGGCGGGCCGCTCTTCCGGAAGACCGCTTACCAGTCAATCTTTTCCGGGAAAAACTCGGAGACCAGCTCTTGATAGTAGGGCAAGATTTCCTTGGTGTTCGGGCGCTCGCGGCCTTTCGAGTAAAGGTCGTAGGGATTGAACTTCCGCACCCACTCGAACAGCGCCTCGTCGCGCTCATTCATCAGGTGCCGGTAAGCGCCATGCCGGTGCGCCGCGTAGAACGAATGATACCGGAGCATGTACTGCGCTTCATCCGGCAGATATTTCTCCGTCACTCGAAAGATGTATTCGTCGTGTCCAAACGAGAGATGCACGTTGTCCAGCCCGCAGCTTGGCTCGTAGATCCCATACTGCGCTTGATACTCGGGCTTGCCGCTGTCGGGATTGGCGGCAAAGAATTCCGGAAAAACCACCTGATCCGAATACGCGCACCCCACGGGGAACGTATCGCCTACGACCGCCCATTGCGGCTCTCCATAGAGACAAAGCACTTTTCCAAGGTCGTGCAAAAAGCCGGTGAGAATGAACCACCGCGGATGGCCGTCCTTGCGAATCGCTTCTGCGGTCTGCAGCAGGTGTTCGATCTGCGTGACATCGGTATCGGGATCGCTATCGTCGACTAAAGTGTTCAGGTACTCGGCCATTTCCCAGATGCTCTTTTTCCCCCGGTTCAGCCCGCAGTATTCGGCTTTCTTCTTCAGGACGAAATCCAGTGTTTGGTACTTGTGATTTTGCCGGTAGAACTCCGTCACCGTGGGGTTCGCGTCGGCCTTATAGTTCCGGAACTCCTCTTCCGATTTGCCTTGCCGGTAGCGGGTTGCCACAAAATCGTCCCACTCATCCAGTTCTTTCAGCGGCGCCTGGTCTTCTATCAGAGACGTACTGTCTTTCTGCAGAAACGAATGTTCGTCGGTTTGTGTCATAGCCGTACTCCATTTCCGATTATCGACCGTTGTCCCTCACCGCACAATGGGGGGGTCCTCTTGCCCTCCCCCAGTATTTGGGCGCTCTCGCGGGGTATTCGGATCACCGCGAGTTTCAATGCGGCTCCCCTTCCCGGCGAGATTTATCAGCGCGGTGAACTGTCTCGTGCACTCCGCGATTGATTGATCATTTTCGGAAGTCAGACAGACGGAGTGATTCCACATGGCCAGAGCGACTCGGCATTCCGAACGCGGAGCACAGCGACCATTTCTCCCACACGACAGAAGAAGAGGGTCGAGGATGGCAAGAAGAGAAACGAGCTCTGCTTGTTAGGGCGAGAAGGCGGGCAGAAGCGCCACTCCACGACCCTGCGCGAGTCGCGCGAGAATTTGCATTAACCGTTTTTGTGCCTGTTGCTGCCAGCGCGGATCGGAGAGCACATACAGAGCGATCGATAGCACGCTGAGGACTTTGCGGGTGCCGTGGCGAGGCGTACGCCGCTCTCGTTCAAAGTGGGCTCGTAGCCTTTCGGCGAGCGGATCGTTCCCCAGCAACAGGACGATCAAATAGGCGAGCGTGAATCCCATCAGGACTCGCAGCAGGCGCTCGGATTTGTCGACCTGAAGGTGCAAACCGCGCAGCCCCAGGTGGCTCTTCCAATCGCGAAAACACTGCTCGATTTGCATGCGTTGCCGATAGAGGCTGACTACTTCTTCCGTAGGGAGCCACGATGCAGAATCCGGAGGCACGATTAAAAACCACGGCTCTTGAAATCCCTTCTCGCGATAGACGATCACGTCCACCGGTTCGGCTTTTTGACTATGGTAGAGAACATGGGCATAGCGAATCGCACAGCCCATGCGATGGGGAAGCCGTCCCAAACTCAGCCGTCGCCGGCGGCCCTGCACTTTGGTCTGCACCAGAACTTGGCGACGAGCGCGGATGACGAAGGGCTGCCGCCCTTGGTTTAGGTCCTTGATTAACTGCACGCGGGCGTAGCCGCGGTCGAAAATCAAAATTAGTCGTACGCCGTGGGGAACGGCCAACTGCAACCAGGTGAGCAGGTAACGCTCGATAGTGTTTTGCGAAGGCGGATCGACCTTCTTCCAAGGATATTCAAAATCCACCCAAGCCACCGGCACGGCTCGCCCTTGAAAGGGGATGGCGGCATTGACAACCTCAACGCCATTCACGCTGGTTTGATCGACCAGCACGATCACCCAACGAGGTGGCTTCTTCCCCAAGATCACCGCCAGCATGCACTCGGCCACGCTGGAAGCGTCAAAGAACTTACATTTGAGAAAGCGCGAAAGCCATTTATAGCTGCTCTTAAACTTTTTGCCCTCGGGGAGCACGCGGGCGATGGAAGTGAGATGCAGCCCGCCATAGCCAAAGCGGACGCTCAGAGCCAGCTGGAGGAAGGCGCAAGTCAGACGGGCGAGGTTCTTGCGCACCGTGCGGCGGAGGCAGGGAAAGTACGACCCGATGAGGGAACAGACGGAGGCATGGAGTTCGTGATAGTGTTGCATCATTAATGATGAAACACAACAAATCCAAAAAAATAGTCTAAGGGTCCACCCCTAACAATTCGTGATTTAGCTCGCAAATCGCTTCCAACTTGGCCCGCAACTTTCGGTAATTCCGCAGCCACCGCTGGACTTGCTCCTTCTGTTCGGCGTGAATCGTAAACTGGCGCGTCCGCCCTCCGGGATAGCCCACCGTGAGGACCCACACTCGGTGACCTTCTCCCCGGCGGCACTTCAGGCAACCCCGGCGATGGAAGATCCGGCGATCCAACAGCGAACCCCGCAGGATCTCGGTCGGATCGGGCAGTTCGCGGAGGAGTTGCTTCCGCGCATTGCGAACTTGCTTTCTGTTCATCAATACTAATGAAACAAAAGGACAAAGCCCCTGTCAAGACTTTTTCCAAAAAACCGCCCCCCAAAAACTGGGGGAGGGCAAGGGGGGTCCTCCCCCAGCCAGCCCAGTCCAGACTCCTCATCCCGGGCCAGGCCAACGATCCTCGCGCATTCCTTGTTCCTGGGGCTCGCGGCTGACCGCGGCTTTTGCCCCGTCTTCCATCTTCCGTATCCCGCAACCCCTTTGTTTGCCCGCTCTTGCGAAAAACTGCCGGGGTGTGTACCAACAATTCGCAATTCGGAACTCAAGCCGATCATCGAGAGAAAAAGAAAGGGCACCCGCCACGGCGGGTGCCCAACGAGAAGAGGTGGCCTAAAGCTGCCGCGACTACGATTTGATTTGGTCGGAGGCCGCGTCCCAGGTGACGGCGCTACTCCTGAAATAAGATTCGTTGACCATGTGGCAGGCCAGCGCGGCGTGGTGACCGAATACCGCGTCTTCCGTCAGCGGCTTGCGCGATTTGACGCTGGAAAAGTACGTCCAGAGGTGGGGACGTTCGTCGTCCCAGGAATCGCCATGCCAGGAATAGGCTTGCGAAAGTGGTTCCTGGCCCGGACCGGGGTCGTGCTCCTTGTGCCATTGCTTGAGATAGGCCTCACGCAAAGCGTGCGGGTAGCCGCCGGTGTAATAGCTGGGCGCCGAATCTTCCCCAGATTGCGGATAGTGGTTGATGGTGAATTCCGTGACTTCCAAAATTCCGTGTGACCCCTGGAATCGGTAAACTTCCGGCGTTTCACAGCCGAGGTTGAGACGCAAGTAGACGGGGGCGCCCCCGGCTGAGGGGTACTCATAGAGCGCAGCCTGGACATCCGGCATATTGCGCCCGTCGGGGAAGCGAATTATGGCGCCGAGCGCCATGACGCGCTTGGGCGGTTCGTTCCAGCCGAGCATGTAGTTCATGCCGGAGACGAGATGGACAAGCAAGTCGCCGGCGACTCCCGTGCCGTATTCCTTCCAGCAGCGCCAGCGCGCGAACCACTTGGGCGACATGTCGGGATCCCATGGGCGACTGGTGGCGCCGCTTTGCCAGGTGTCCCAATCGAAATTGGAAAGGGACAGGTCGGGAGGCGGAGGATACTCCCACGCGCCAGTGGGATCGTTGCGGCCGAGCGAGCCTTCGACAAGAGTCAGCTTGCCGATAGCGCCGGCAGCAAGCATTTCTTTGGCCTTGGCGCAGATTACGGAGCTGACGCGCTGCGAGCCGACTTGCACGATGCGGCCCGATTTTTGCTGCGCGGCGACCATCGCGACGCCCTCGGCGGCCGTGTGCGACATGGGCTTTTCAATGTAGATGTCTTTTCCGGCGGAGGTGGCGTCCACGACCACGCGCTTGTGCCAGTGGTCGGGCACGGCGGCGACGATGCAGTCGATGTCCTTTTTGTCGAGCAGTTCCTGATATTTCCGCGTGACGAAGAGATCTTTGTTGCCGGTGAGTTCCTTAGCAAGGGTGTGCCGGCCGTCATAAAGATCGGCCGCGCCCCCGCACTGGACACCGGGAAGCGTAAGGGCATCGTGAAGCAAGCCGGAACCTTGCATGCCGATGCCGATAATGCCGAACCGAACGGTGTCGCTCGGCGGAACGTAGGACATGGCGGGAACGGGATGGGAGTCCGTGATTAGCTTTGGAGCGATGGTTGCCGCGCCCGCGATTCCAGCGGAGCCTCTGAGGAATTGACGGCGGGTGAAATCGTTTTTCATGGTGTGCTCCTTAAGAAAGTTGAGAGTCAAAAGTTCAAAGTTGAAAACGCAAAAAAGAAACCTTGGAAAAAATTGCCCGGCGTTGCTTGTTCAACTGCTAAGCCCCGTAACATGCAGCGGACGGAAAAGCGCGGCGATCCGCCGCACTCCAAATTACTTCAGCGGCTGGACGCTGACTTCCTTGAAAAAGACGATGTCGTTGTCGCTGTGATTCTGGAGGCCGATGTAGCCCTCGTTGGGACGAACGCCGCGGTGCGGTTCGAAATCGAATTTGCGCTCGGGGACCGGCTGGTCTTCGGTGTAGTCGGTGACGGTCACATCGTTCAGAACAACGACGGTGCGCGGGCCGTCGAGCTTGATGAACATGGTGTTCCATTCGGGGCCGGGCTTGCCGGGTTTGGCGAGGGGCTTGGTGAGCGAATAGAGCGTGCCGGTGACGTGGTATTCGTCTTCTTTCGAATCCTCGGGATGGTTGTCGATCTGGACTTCGTAGCCGTAGTGGACGGGCATCCACTCCTCGCGCGGCTCGATGGGGATGCGGATGAAGACGCCGGAATTGTCATTGAAGTCGCGCATTTTGTAGACCACGCGGATGCGGCAGTCGCCCAGCTTGCCGCCGGTCCAGTAAAGGAGGCCCATACCGCCGTGGGTGCGAATGAGGCCGTCTTCGACGGTCATGCTGCCGGGGCCGACGTGCTTCCAGCCGGTGAGATCCTTGCCGTTGAAGAGTTGCTTCCAGGCGGGGGCTTGCGGCTGCGCGACGGCGGCCAATGAAAAAGCTACGATCGCAAACAGAGTCGTGACGGTGAGTGGCTTGCGCATGCTGACGATTCCTCCGGCTGAAAAGGGCGGCAAGAATGTCTGTCCCACTGCTAGAAACGCAACGTGTGCAGATAGTCGTAACAGATTTTTATGTCGTCGAAAGCGGACTTGGGCTCGTCGTTCTCGACGAAGTAATGCTTAATGCCGGCATTGCCGGCGTGCGAGAAAATGTTTTTCCAATCGATGGAACCCTGACCGACATCGGCCAAGCGGCCCCCGATTTTCACCGAAGAGCCGGTAGCGCCCTTGTAGGAGTCCGTGGCGTCGGGGTCCTTGATCCAGTCTTTTACGTGAACGAGGGGGAAGCGCCCGGGGAATTTGTCAAAGTAGGCGAGAGGGTCTTTCCCGGCGACGTTGATCCAGCAGAGATCCATTTCCATGGCGACGAGTTTTGGATCTGTTTCGGCGAGGAGAAAATCGTAAGGAAGCTTTCCGCCAAGCGAGTCGGCAGGCTGGAACTCAAAGGAGTGATTGTGATAGCCAAACTGAATGCCGGCTTTGGCGCTAGCTTCGCCGGCTTTGTTGAAAAGTTCGGCGGCGCGCTTCCAGCCACGGGATTCGGCGCGCTGCTTTTCGTCAATCCACGGGCAAATGATGTAGGTGTGGCCGACGATTTTGGCGGCTTCGAGAGCTTCTGGCCACTTTTTTTCGACGACGTCGTAGCCCGCGTGGCACGAAGGGGAGGCTAAGCCATTCTTGTCGAGGATGGCGCGAACGTCTTTGGGAGAATGGCCGAAGTAGCCGCTTTTGGGGTCAAGAACGCCAGCGAATTCGACTTCCTGGTAACCAGCGGCAGCGACTTTGGCGATAGTGCCGTCGAAGTCGGTTTTCATAGCGGCGCGCACGGTGTAAAGCTGCAGGCCGACACGGTCGATTGAGTGTGCGGAGTCCGCGGCCCAGGAGGGCTTGGCGGCGGTTGCGAGAGTTGCTGCCATGGAGGTGCCGATAAATGTGCGTCGATTCATGGGCGGCATTTTACTCCTTCCGGGCGGGAAGAGAACAGGGATTGGTGAAAAAAGAAGGGCGGCCCGGCCTAGGCCGGACCGCCCTTCCGGGGTTAGGGGCTAGAACTGGAACCGGAAGCCAAACTGCATGCGGCGCGGCGCATGGGTCCCGTTCACGTGCAAGAAGCTAGAACTGCTTATGCAAGAAGGATCACCTGCGGAGTTATTTGCTCCTCCAATGCAATTCATTGAGCCATCGATGCCACTGTATTGCGTGTGGTTGAACAGGTTGTAGTTTTCCCAACGGAGATCGAACTCCTTGTGTTCCCCGATGGCGAACTTCTTGAACAAGCCGAAATCGAAGTTCAAGCGCCCTGGTAGATATAAAGTGTCACGCCCGACATTGCCGAAGGTGAGTCCCGTAGGCGCGACGAAAGCCGCGGGATTGTAATAAAGCGGCCCGAATATGCCGGCGACGTTTGTCTTTGAGAAGGCATAGGGGCTACTCACCTGGTCGGGGCGGGAACCAGTACCTACGCCGTTCCCCACGCCAGCGTTGTCTCCAAATACGGCGTTGGTGATGCTGATGGGCAGACCGGTTTGAGCAATGGTGATACCAGAGACTTGCCAGCCGCCAAGGAGTTTATGCTGCAGTCCAGAGCCCTTGAAGAACGGCAGGGCGTAGACGTAGCTGAGGGACAGAGCGTGACGCTGGTCGAAAGTGGAGCTGCCCCGGTTGGTGGCGAGGTTATACGCGTTAACGAAGGCGTTGTCGTAGCGATCAGAGGAATCGTCGATCGAGTGGCTGTAGGTATAGGCGAGGCTGAGTTGCAGATCGCCGACAGTACGCTGCGCGGTAGCCTGCATGGCGTTATAAATGGAATTGGCCACGTTATACAAGTGAGTGATATTGCCATAACCCAGGGTGGGCCGGGACGGATTCGCATTGTTTCCGCAAGCGACACCAAGATTGGTTTGCTCTTGCGTGGTGAGTGCGGTTCCATTGGCGAGGGTGCCGGAGGCTGACAAACTAGTGCAATCGGCATTTGTAATCGGTTGTCCAGCCGCAAAAGGAGTCGTCGGCACAGGCTGGAGTTGATTGAGGTTGTTCTCGATGGTTAGGTGCGTTCCCTTGCTTCCCACGTAGGCAACCGATAGAACGATGTGGGAAGGCATTTCACGCTGTACATTCAAGTTCCACTGTTGGACGTAAGGCCAGATCGCCTTGGTCGGGATGGAATTGACCCCGAGGGGGAAGAAAGGAACGGTACCGGCGCCGGCACCAATGTTGTTGTAGCCGACGATGTTGGATTGCGCTGCGGTCATCGCAAACGGGGGAGAGCCTTCGAGGGACTCGGTATTGCCTTCGTTGCCGTTAGTATGTTCGTAGAAGATACCGTACCCTCCGCGGATGGCCATCTTGCCATTGCCCTTGGGGTCGAAGGCAAACCCGATGCGAGGCGCCGGGTTGAAGAGGTGGCCGCTGAGACATCCGGCGTTTGGGGAAGAAGCAACGTTAGCGGTCGGGAAAAATGAACCTGGGACGAGAGGGAGGTTCCCTCCCTTTCCTCCGCACTGAACAAAGCCGTTCAGCGGATTGGCAGTATTCCCGGCATTCTGCGCCAGAGATCCATCGGCATTGAAGACAGGCGCATTGGCTGCGACGAAGTCGCTCGGATAGAAGTTGAAAGCATGCTGATAGCGCTCGCGGTAGGTTCCGTACATGCTGATTCGGAGCCCCAGGTTGAGGGTCAGCCGCTTGTTGATGCGCCAATCATCCTGAAAGTAGGGTTCGACAATTTTATAACGGTTGTAATACTTGGCCGTGAGGTTTGCTTGCGAGTATTGCGCGATGTTTCCCATCAGCAGGTCAGCGAAAGCGTTTCCGGTGCTGACATTCGCGTTGGTGGAGCTGAAGGTGAGGACCCCCTGGACGTAGGGAGAGTTTTCCTCATTTTTCTGAGCAAAAACCACATAAGCGCCGAAGATCAGCGTGTGAGTTCCGTGAATCTTAGTCATATTGTCGCGGTAGGTGTAAGTAGGGTTGGCATTGTTCCAGGGAAAATAACCGGTATCCGCCGAAAACCCGCCACCGTAGGCCACGTTATTAGAGAGAGAGATGGCCGGAAGCTTTCCGCCAAATCCGTTACTGAAGATGTGGCCCATCGAAAAACCCGAAGGCAGGGCTGTTTCTGCTGCGGGGCCGACGGCGTTCAGGAAGATGTGGTCGGCGGTGTAGCTGGCGACAAATTCGTTCAGGAGGGTGGGACTAATGTTGGAATTCAGACGCGCCACGAAGCTGGTTCCCGGCCCGACGAACTGTGTATGGATGTCCGTAAAACTGGAGCCATTGCCCCAGAGGGCGTTGGGAGTGACGGTCTGCCAAGAATCGTGGATGTAACGGAAGGTCAGACGCTCGTTGCTGGTAAAGTTGTGATCGATGCGGACCAATTCTTCGCGCCAGGTGGTAGGTAGCGAGACGGTCTGCGTGACCGCAGGGAAACCATTGTTGGTGGTATTGGCGGTTGGGATGAGTGGCAAAAGAGCTGACCCTGTCGGACTTACCGCAACCGTATTGTTCGGGAACGCCAGCCCCGCATTAGCTCCCAGTTGGGTCGGGCAGTCTGGAAAAGCAGTCTTATCGACTTTGGTCGTTGCCGAATAGGTTGGGCACAGATCCGAAAAATTCCCTCCAACCTCGGCGGCCGAGGGGACGTTTTGAAGAATTGTCGTCGGGTTCTTCTCGCGGCGCCACTCTTCGGAGAAGAAAAAGAAGGTTTTCTTCTTGTCGGCATTGAAATGGTTGGGGATGTAAACCGGCCCGCCAATGGTGTAGCCAAAGTCATGCTTTTTATACGGTGCCTTCGGCGTTGTGGGGTCCTGGCCCTGTTCCCAAGAGCGCGCGTTGAAAAAATCGTTGCGCAGGTACTCGAAGGCGCTGCCATGGAAAGAGCTGCCGCCTGACTTGGTTTCGACTTCGATGGTGCCTGAGCCGTTGCGGCCATACTGAGCGCCATAGTTGGAAGTGAGCACTTTGAATTCGGCGATGGCTTCGGGATTGGGATAAACGTTAAGGGTGGCGTTGCTGCCGTTATCCATGTTGTCGCCACCGTCGAGCTCCCAGTTGTTGTATTCGGTGCGGCCGCCATTCATGCTGTAGGCCACGTTGCCATATACGCCGACGGTGCCCTCGTCCTGACCAGTTTGATTGACGACGCCCGGACTGAGAGTGACAAGCTGGGTAAAGTTACGGCCGTTCAGAATGAGGTTATCGATTTGCTTGCCGGTGATGGTGCTGCTAAGAGCGGAGGATTGCGTTTCGACTTGAGCGACGCTCTCGCCCGTTACCTCCACAATTTGGGTAATCGCGCCGACGGTCAACTGTATGTCGACGCGGATCTTCTGGGCCACGTCCAGCACCACTCCCGTAGCCGAGTATTTTTGGAAGCCCTTTGCGGTCACCACGATGTTGTAAGAGCCGCCTGGCAACCCAGGGACAACATAAGCGCCATCCGCATTAGACGCAGTCGTGCGAGTCAGACTGCCGCCAACACTCTTAATAGCGACTTCAGCGCCGACGACGGCGGCGCCGGTCTTGTCGGTAACGGTGCCGCTGATATAGCCGGTGTCCTGCGCGGGAGAAGAGAGTGGGAGGGCCAAGGCGAGGATCAGCACGCCAAGCCACAAGCACGCGACTCCCAAAATATTCTTTCGACGATTGGAAACGCCACAGTTTTCCTTCACGTTAAGACCTCCAAGTAAAGATTCGAATTTGGGGAGACCATGGAAGGCAAGGACCGGCGCAAAGGAATAGAGCAGCTACCCCTGAAGTCACCTCGCGCAGAAAGCTTCCTGCTTTGGATACAGCCTCCACCACTCGACGACCGTAGGCACCGAACCGAAACTGTCTATTAAAACGAGTTAATAGTGCATTTAACTGTCCGTGTCAAGCGGGAAATTTGCAAGCGGGTGAACTATAGCGCGCTGGGTCGGGGAATAGGGTGACCCTGGGCGACGCTAGGGTTCAGGGCGCAGAGGCTTCTTGAATTCTGGGCGGGACTGCCGGACACTAAATTCCGATGAGAACACGACTCTTGAGCCTGCGAACGCGGGCCTGCCTTCTGGCGGCTGGCGCTATTTTGTTCTTGGCTGGGTCTTGTTGCGCGAGGCCTTTGGCGGAAGCGCGCTCAGAGCAGCAGTCCAACTCGTCGATAGCTGGGGCGAACGAGCAGATCGATCCCCAAGCCTGGTTTGCAAAGGGGCAGGCGGCGCTGCAGGCCGGTGACCTCGATGCCGCGGAGGCGGCGTTTCGCAAAGTGTTGGTGGCGGACCCGCGAGCCGGCTCGGCGTATGCGAATCTCGGCGTCATCGCCATGCGCCGCAAGGATTGGGGCCGCGCGATCGTGCTGTTGCACAAAGCCGAGAAACTCGAGCCCAAGATGGCGGGAATCCGGCTGAATATCGGGCTGGTGGAATACAGGCAAGGCAACTACGCGGCGGCGATCCCGCCGCTGGCGTCCGTGTTGCGCGACCAGCCGGATTCTCAGCAGGCGCGTTACCTTCTGGGACTTTGCCAGGTGTTTACGAAAAAATTTGCGGAGGCCGTGAAGGTGCTCGAACCGCTCTGGGCTGAGAAGTCCAATGACGTGCTTTATCTCTATCTGCTCGATATCGCGGCGGTGGAGTCCGGCCAAAAAGAACTCGACGAGAAGGTCCTCAGCCGCATGGTGGCGGTCGGAGGGGGAACGCCGGAATTTCATCTCATCATGGGCAAAGCATTTCTGAACCGCTACGAAGTCGCGGAAGGCCAAGCGGAGCTGGAACTGGCCGAGAAAGGGAACCCGGACCTGCCTTTTGTGCACCTCAACTTGGGCATCACTTATATGCGGCTAGGTGACAACGAGCGGGCGGAGGCGGAGTTTCGTCGCGATATCGCGCTGGAGCCGGACCTTGCCGACAATTACGAACAACTCGGCGTTCTGTATTCGCGAATGCAGCGGGACGAGGACGCGGAAAAATCATTTCAGGAAGCGCTGAA
>Ga0307474_10002341_pt1 | contig 13628 bp, 5 predicted proteins | sample atmos_gasesECM1C_2_FD_203312 | JGI IMG/M metagenome (GOLD analysis project Ga0307474, IMG submission 203312) | Hardwood forest soil microbial communities from Morgan-Monroe State Forest, Indiana, United States - atmos_gasesECM1C_05 | ecosystem: Environmental > Terrestrial > Soil > Temperate... | reverse complement strand
TCCGCATATTGCTGCGCGTCCAGCTCCTCATGTCCGTAGCTGCCTTCATATCCCGCACACGTCTTTGGGCCGGGAGAAGAATAAATGCCGATCTTCAGGCCCTTTGCGTGAACGTAATCCACCAGAGCCTTCATATCGCCAAATTTCTGGTTGGGTTGGATTCTTCCCTTCTCATCGCGAACGCCTTCCCAACAGTCATCTATATTTACGTAAATATAGCCAGCATCCTTCATGCCGTTGCTGGCAATTGCATCGGCGGCAGATCGAACATCAGCGGCCGTAACTTTGCAAGCAAAATGATTCCAGCTATTCCATCCCATCGGAGGAGTTGCCGCACCCTTGGAATCGGTCGCAGCAGCCGGCGGTATACAGCTGAGAGCCATAGCGATCAGAACAAGCGTCTTCTTCATACTTTGAAAGCCTCGCGAATTTCGGTGGCGCAGTGGCGATCGACGCGCTGCGAGCAGACGTACGGAAATCAGCCATCATCAGCCGAGTCGGCCAACTACTTCGAAGTTCTTCTCGTTTCTCGTGAAAATGATGATGGTGTCTTTGCCAGCCCCCGTCAAACTTACAGCCCGACCATTCAGCGTGACGGTCTTTAGCGACACATGCGCCGGAAGCCGAAGCTTGAAATAGACTTCCTGTGGCTTCCTCGCTCCGCTCAGTTCCACATATCCAACAATCGACTTGGAACTCGGCTTAGTGACGAGGCTAAAGCTGACTTTGCCCCAGCGCGTAGGAACCCCCTCAACCTCTATTTCTTTTCCCGAAACCACCCATTCCCGTGGCACGCCCCTCGCCAAATACAGCCTGTCTTCGTCGGAGTCCTCCAGAACGAGCATCCAGCGAACGAGCAGCGGAATGGTCTGTTGCGCCGGAACGCAGTAGGTCCCCGAATCACCAGTGATCCCTGTCACTTCCCCCGCAGTCCAGCTCCCCCGCGTGTGCGCATGATAGCGATGGGAATAGAGAAATAACAAAAATTCCTCGACGCGATCCAGCCGCAGCAACGCCTGCGCATGCCCATATGAGATGAAGCCGAGAATCTCACGCTCATCTTCCCGAAAACGCCCAACGTTCGCCACGACCCCAAGCGTCGTCGCTCCATAAGCCCGCATGCACTCGATCACCTGGTTCGCCAGGCGCGGCGGCAGCACATCCGCCTGAAGCAATTCCGCGTAGGGACGATGGGGCCATTGCTGCGGACTAGGTCGTTCCTTCTCCAGCGATTCGCGAAACGTGAGCGCTGTCCCAGGAAATAATCCAATGTAAGGCGGAGTCTTTCCGCCCTGGATGTTCTTCTCGATGCTCTCGATCGTCTTTTCTCTGAGGGTCTGGCTTCGCTTGATCCAGGCTTGCGCTAGATTTTCCATGATTGGCGATGAGTTGACACGAGCCAGTTCCGTCCACGTTTGCGCGATGTCCTTGAGCCCTCGCGCCGCAAACGCGCTGTTGGCATAGTAAGGCTGCCAGTACAGAGATGGATTTTCGCTGAGGCAAGAATCTGACTCGCTCCATCCGCGGATCAAACCGTAGGCGGAATTCTCCTGGGGCAGGCGAAGGCTTTCGTTATGCATGTCTTCCAACAACTTCGCGGTGGCTTCAATTTTCGGACGGTGTTTCAACAACAGTCCAGAGTCGCCCGTGTAATTGAAGTAGCGGGCCAGCAGGGAGAGCGTCATGCCAAACTGAGCAGTCTCGGGACCGCGCATGTCAACCATTCCCTTGGAATCCACATACTCCGTGAAGTAGTTGTCGATGAACAACCGTGCCGTCTCGAGACGGCCCCATTCCATGTTGGTATAGATTGCGCTGGTGAAGATATCCTGGAAGCCGTCATACTCTGATCCGGCATAGTCGCGGTCGACGGCGCCGTACTTGGGATACACTCCGCCGGGCCGAGTCATCAACTCTTTCGCAAACGAGTGCTTCGATATATCAACCCACGCGTTCTGCGGAAGCGATACCTGAACCGAGTCGTGCAGCTGTTCATCCCAATATTCCGCAAAGGCCAGCAGCGACCGATAGAAGTCCTCAGGCTGCGGATCTTCGCGTCCGGGGGGGTACGCTGGATAGCTGTGGCCGTATATAACCTTGGCAATCTTTCCGTCTTCGACGCGAGCCGTGCGATGCCACGTGTGCACAATGTATTTGTTTTTATTCTCGCCCACGTCTCCGAACAAGATCACTTCCCAGTGGGCGCCTTCCGAGATCGGAATTACTTTGCGGACGGCTGGCATCCAGCCCCCGACCAATCCGTCGTAGAGCTGCCCCCGGTTGAGCGCCTCGCGAAGCTCGGGAGAATACTGGATGGGATGGTAGGTCCGAGTGCTTCCGCTGCGGTAGACGGGAGTTACATCATAAGCTTCCTTAGTCCCCACAAAGGTGGTCCACATGCGCGGATTCCTCTCCGCGGATGCCATCGGCGGCGCCGCGGATTTCACTTTTTCAGGATCGGGATCGCCATCTTGAAGAAGATGATCCGCGAGAAGATCGGACGAGGATAATCCTACATCCTTGAGAGAAAGCCCCAGGTAAGGGCTTCCTTCCGGCATTGAAGCTTCGGCGCTCTTGGTGAGCAGGCGCACATCGCCGGAGGACGACACAAACGCCAGAGATCCCTCACGCGTGCGCAGATCTTCGTAAACCTTCCATGAATCTGCTTGGCGTTTGAATTCAATGACCGGCGTGTAGCCCTCGAGGGAACCCGCGACAGCTGTTTTTCGCCAAGACTTTCGCGCAACCGGGAGAGTCGTTGCCGCCGATACGTCACCGCTGCGTGACAGGATCTCAAGGCTGGCCGCGCTGGCTGCCATTCCTTGCAGGAAATCGCGTCGGCGCATAATTAAGCGGATCCTCGTTTCTTTGTTCTTTACTCCTAGTGAGCGCGCATCAGGTTCAGCGCCGGCGGCGCTTAGCATTGCCGGCAGCTTCCCGATCTTCCTTGATTTCGAAGTTGGCTGGCGGCGTCACCCCAAGCAGATATTGGACGAAGTAGTCCCACCTGCGCCTAACCAGATACAACGCGTGCTCCCCGCTCTCTCCGTGAAACATGTTCGGCACAAACAGCATGTCGAAGTTCTTATTCGCCTTCATCAATGCATCGACGAAGCGAATCGTCTCGACCGGGTGGACATTGTCATCGATGTCCCCGTGCTCCAGGAGCAGATGCCCTTCGAGACGCCCCGCCATGGTCACGTTCGACTGGGCGGCATAGTCATCCTGCACGGGATATCCTTGGTAAGCCTCGTTCCACCATGCCTTATCAAGGCGGGCATCGTGATCGCCCGACGTGGAAACTCCGACTTTATAGAACTGAGGGAAGGCCAGCATGGCGTGAGCCGCGCCATAGCCTCCCGCTGAAGTACCAAAAATTCCCACTCGCGTCACATCGATATATGGATAGCGGGCGGCCATTTGCTTGATCATCGCTACGTGGTCATCGAAGGCTCCACCCAGATTCCGGTAGGAGAATTCATGGAATGCCCGGGAGCGTCCCGCAGTACCCCGCCCGTCCACCATCACGACCACGAAGCCCAGTTCCGCCACCGACTGCAGCCCCAACGTTCGGCCAAAACTCTTGGGCACAAAAAACGACTGTGGACCGGTGTAGACAAACTCGATGATCGGATATTTCTTCGCCGCATCGAAATTCGACGGCCTCCAGATCAATCCGTACAGATCCGTAGCGCCATCCGCGGCTTTTCCTTGAAATGGTTCCGCAAATTTCCATCCCGTTTTCATCAACTCGCCGGTGTCTGCCTTTTCCAGAACCCTGACCTCGGAACCATCTTTGCTGCGGCGCAGCACGGCTTCGCCCGGCAGGTCGGGGCGCGAATAGTTATCGACAAAAAACGTTGCATCCGGTGAGACGCTGACGGAATGGTGGGCATTCTCCGGCGACAACAGTTGCAATCCCTTCCCGTCGAATCCGACGCTGTACAGATGCGTTTGGTAAGGATCTTCGCCTTTCTCGCGTCCGTTGGCCAGAAAGTAGACTCGCCGGTTCTTCTCGTCGACCTGCTCAATTTGCCGCACGACCCACGGACCCTGGGTTACCGGGTTTTCCAGCTGACCGGTTTTGCGGCTGTAGAGGTAGAGGTGATTCCAACCATCGCGCTCCGAAGACCAGAGAATCTCCCCGGTGGCCTCGACCAGGTGATAGAACGTTTCGCCGGGATCGACATAGGAATCCGACTGCTCGCGCACCAGAACTTTCTGTTCTCCGGTGGCGGCGTCGACCACCCGCAGTTCCTGCGCTTTGAATCCGCGCTCATCGTGGTCGTAGTGGAAACTCTTGCTGTCAGGGGACCAGTCGAATTCGGGACCGTCCTGAAACGGCAGCTCGATTGCGGCGGACTGCACGTCGATGCGCTTGCCTGACTGAATGGCGAAAATGATTGGCTCGGCCTTGGCCAGCACTTCTCCCGGCAAGGGATACACATAGTTGAATGCGCGCGGCCGCAGCTGGTCCGGCGGAACGAATTGCAGACTGGTGAAGCGACCTGCATTCCTGGAATCAAGGCGGTAGGTGATCAGCTTGGAGGAATCGGGCGACCAGAACACCGCCGCCGGTTGCTTCACATTCTCGGTACCTTGATCGACCATCACACGCAGCGACGGCAAGGGAGTCGCATAATCCCAGCCTGCCACGCCGTCGCTCGTCAACTGCAGCACTGTACCAGTCACCAGGTCCTTAAGGTACAAGTTGTGGTCCTTGACGTACGCCGCCCAGCGCTGGTTGGGCGAGATCACCTCCTCGGGCTTGCCGAGTGGATGGTCCCGCTGACATTCGTAAGTGGCGAGAGGGCAGGTCCACCGGGCATCGTCGACGGAAAAATGAATGGCCTTCCCGCCATCTACAAACTCGATTTCAGAAAAGGGCAAGGCCGAGGCCGAATAGTCGTGCTTGCTCGCCTGGGAAAGCGCGGTAGCCAGCCGGTCGTGATCGAATGCTGGGGCACTCGTATTGTGCTCTGCATCCACCAGAACGAACTGAATATCATTCAGGCCAACTTTCCGATACCAGAAGCGGTTCGTCTTTTCGATCCAGTGCGGCGATACATCCGCCGCGTAAACCAGATGCCGCACGTTGCCCGGAAGAAACCGCTCGGCACGCTGGTAGTCCTCCAGGGTGCCTTGCGCCAGGGCGAAGGGCACTGCGAGGAAGAGCAATGCAACTGCGATGATTCGTGAGTGACGCTTGGCACTCATGGTGTTTGAGCTCGGCTCTGCAAACTGCGGATAACTAAAAATGCACTCACCGCGCCGACAATTTTCGTCGCACGCCGCGAATGCATCTCGATTTCGATCAAAGGTCAAGCGATTCTCAGAACTCGATATTCGCTCGCAGCTCGATTACGCGTGCCCCCTGATTGGGAGAAACCGGGTTGTAGTTTGGTGAAATCCCTCCGATCCCAAACCCCTGCTGCTGCACGTTCGGGCTAAAGCCGTTGGCAAAGGAGGAGTAGGTGGTTCCGTTGGCTGCGCCCGGTTGAAAGTTGGGATGATTGAAAGCATTCAACATTTCAGCCTGCAGGCTGAACTTGATGTTCTCACGAATCGGTACCACCTTGGTGATTGCCAAGTCGTCGTTGAAGTAGTGCGGCCCGTAAAGATAGACACGCTGGCCGATCGTTCCGGGTGTGGTGTTTGGAGTAATGAACTGCGGGTTGGCTCCGCCGCCAGTCGGCCCCGCCAGGTACTTGGGGTTGAGAAAACTCACGGCCGCCTGCCCAGGAATACGGTACACTCCAACGGCGCTCTGCAACTGGGAGGCGGTTACACCGTGCAATTCTACGCCGCCGTCTCCGTAGCCGTCATTGTTAAGGTTCGCATTGAAGGTGTTATTTCCGCCTTCCAGCAGGAATGGTGCCCCGGTTTGGAATCCGAGGATCGTCCCAATCGTCCATCCACCGACAACCTTATCCAGGACGGCGTTGTCGTTCAGGAACTGCTTTCCGCGACCGAATGGCAGGTCATAGCTTCCGTTAACGTTAATCGCGTGCCGAATATCAAATAGAGTCGGCCCGTACGACAACCGCATATCACGCAAGGTGAATATGTTGGACTGGCCCTGCCAGTTGTTTGGACTCGAGATCCCAAGGGTATGGCTCCAGGTGTAGTTGGCATCGAACTGCAAGCCGTGCCATTGCCGCTGGCGGAAATCAACTTGCAGCCCGTTATAGTTCGAGTATCCTTCAGCCACCAACTCGGTGGTCGCGAAGCCTGCACCTTGTGCGTAGGGATTAGCCTGGAAAAAGTTGATGGGATAACCCGCGCTGGCCGCGGTGATTCCCAGGTTCGTCTGGCAGGGCGTGAGCGCTGCCGAACCGACCATGTTGCAAATGTAGGGCGCACCGGCGAGGGTATTGGCGAAGAGCCCGGCCTGGCCAGTGTTCAGATACCCGGTAAACCCACCGTTGGTGAAATCGGCAGCGCTCCCATCACTTCCTGCCGATTCGCCTGCAAATGCAGCGTTGAAAATCGGCAACGGCTGCTGTCCGGGCAAACCATGATCGGCGAACGAGCCCTGCAAGGCGGCACCGCCGCTGGCGTTGTTGATCGCCAGATTCCCTTGTGCAGCTTTGAATTGCGTGAGGAACCCATTTTCGAAGATGTTCACCTCGTTGGTATCGAGCGCCACCCACTGCCGCAGGGTTCGGTTGCCGATATAGCGTACTTCGAGGGCCCGGCTTTCCCCCAGTTGGCGCTGGATTCCAAGATTCCATGATTGGGTGTATGGCTGCTTGAGATTGGGATCGATTCCGTTGACACCGGGGACATTGCTCCCCAAAAAGGTGAAGTCGGACTCTGGCTCGACTTTCTGGAAACTTACAGGCTTGAATCCAAACGTCGGTAACTGACTACCCAAGAGCAAGCTCCCAGGCTGGAACGCACCAGCCTGGTTTGCGCCCTGAACGGCGTTGAGGAAGAATCCCTGATAATAGAAGGAACCGTAGTCGGAGGCCTGATTCCAGACGTACTGCTGCGGTTCGGTGAAAGTCCTGAGAGAATAACCGGCGCGGATCACAGTCTTATCCCCACCGAGCAATCTCCCGAAAGCTCCGTCCCCACCATGAGGGTTCCAGGCGATGCCGAACGCGGGCTGAGGTGCCACAAACCAGTTGTTATAGGGCTGGCTGTTCTGGGTCAGCAGCGGGCTCGCGGTGCCACCCAGAGAGCCGGGATGAAACAGATTCCACACACCAGAAGGACCGAACTGGGCGGCTGGAGTGGCCGAATGGTAGAGGTTTGTTAGGTCCCGGTCAGCCCAAGTGAAATCCCAACGCAGTCCATAATTCAGGGTCAGGCTTGGACGGACGCGGTAAGAGTCTTGCGCAAATAAGCCCCAAGCCTTGGTGAGTTCGTCGAGATTGTACGCCCCCAGCGAGTGGACGTATTGGTTGGAGCTGGGGCTATAGGGATATTGTCCACCCACGCTATTGATCCGCCCGGTAAGAATCGCGTACAGCGATTCGGCCTCCTGCGTCGCGACAGCAGGGGCGTTGGGTAAGGTGCTGTTGTTGAATGCCGCCACTGCCGGGTCGCCCGTAGCAAACCCCGGTCCGGTGCCCGTGTTGTTACCTAACTGGATTCCCGGATAACCGAGAACGCCATTGTAGTAGTGGTTCTGCTCTCGCCACCAGGAAACCCCCAAATTGAAAGTATGGGCTTTGTGCTGCCACGTCACCGTGTCAGAGGCATTGAAGAGCGGATAATACGATCCGGTCGGGATCTGGAAATTCGTGCCGTTCATTCCCTCGCTCGACGGATGACCTGCGCCGGGGAACGACTGCAGATTCGGCAAATTCCAGGCAATTTGTGCCTGGCCCGCGGCGGGAAGTGTGCCATCGAAGCCAAAGCCGCTGAAGTTGTAGAGGAAGCCTCCGCGAAATGAATTTATCAACGTCGGGGAAACAGTGTAGTCGAAGGCGAAGGCGGCAGTGTAGCTTAGAAATTTGTTGCTGGCGCCCGTTCCGGCAAAAGTCGCACCGGGCAAATTGGGCGCGTTAAAGTTCGATTGGAGGTTCTTGGTTTCGTTCCACGCCACGTAGTAGCGCATTTTGGGGGAAGCAACGTAGTCCACGCGAATTGCGGGGAAGTAGTAAGTGATGGGTGAGGCCACTTGCCAGGTGAGTTGCTGGACGTTGGGATCACTCACCGCGGAAAGAGTTCCTTTGTTCAGCACGGCGTTCACGGCCTGCAGAGTTGCGCTGGTCTGAGAATTAATCGTGGAAGGCAGAGCGCCGCCGCATGCCGTTCCGCAACTTGCTGCTGCCTGCAGGACGTTGACGACTTGCGTGTTCCCGTTGTTATCCACATACGTAAAGTTGCCGCTTTGCGCCGCCGGAGTGAAAACCCATTGCGACGCACTGAAGCTACCGGGCTGTTTGGACATGGAAAAACTACCGAAAAAGAATAGTTTGTCTCTGATGATGGGCCCGCCCAGGCTGCCGCCAAAGTCGTTCAAAATGAGAGGATTTTTGCGCTGTGGAGAAGCTGGATTGATCGCAGTGAGGGCATCATTGAACCAGCTATTTGCATTGAGAGCGGCGTTGCGGAAATCGTCGTAAACCCGGCCGTGAAATCTGCTCGTCCCGCGACGGGTGACAAAATTCACTTGCATGTTCGACGTCCCATATCCCTGGTTCAAATCAAGCTGGTCGGTCTGAACCGTCATTTCTTCGATGTCTTCAACCCGAGCCTGCACCACCGGCGCAGCGCCCGGACCGTTACCACCAAACTTCATACGGCTCGGGCTGCCAATCACCCCATCGATATTGCTTCCCTGAGCGACTGTTGGAAGGCCATTCCAGGTGCCGCCGCCGTCGTAGAAATTTCCCGTGTATCCCGGAGTCAATGTGCTTAATGCCGATAGATCGCGGCCTTGAAGTGGCAGATCCTCGATCGCCTTCATGTCAATGGTGCTTCCGATAGAACTGGCTGTAGTCTCGACGATTGGTGCCTGATCCGTGGTCACCTGAATGGTCTGGCTAATGGCTCCCAGTTTGAGCGCCGCTGAAATGTCAGTCGTCTGCGCCGCTTGCACTACTACGTCGGTGAACACCTGAGTTTGGAAACCGGTCTTGGTCACTTTAAGCTTGTACTTTCCCAGGGAAAGGTTCACGAAGGTGTGCGTGCCCTTCTCCTGCGTCTCAGCCTTTCGCACATCGTTCGTGGCAACATCACGAAGCTCGAGCTGCGCGCCTTGCACCACGCTGCCGCTGGGATCAACGACGCTTACAGTCACGGTACCCTCGGAGCCGTGCTGCGCCCAGGTTGCCGGAACAACAGACACCGCAAGCAGGGTCAACAGAACGGTTCGCACGCGATCGAGAACGCTACACGAAGACCTTGAAAGCATTTGTCCTCCTTTGGCACTCAAAACGACCCTTGCGCGCTGTGGGAGCGCCGCAATGTTCTCGCTGGAATGCATCCTCAAGCCCCGCACTCAGCCGCACTCGAAACGGAAAAAACAAAAATAGATGTGCGGCCAGAGCAAACGCTTACCCATGGTTGGATTTTGTATACTTTATTCGCTCCGGTTGTCAACCTCATTCTGTAACTGTCTCGTGACCATTTCTCTGATACCGGGCTTATTACCCCCGGACAACCCGTGTGCTTCGATCCGGCGCGGGCCGGCTCTCAAGAAGAGGCTCGGTGAGGCATTCCGCGCTTACTTCCCCCTTTCATCGCTCGGTGCGCTAATCTACGGCCCTAGCGGAGGGTTCTCCGGCAGACCGTTTCCATGAAAGATCTTCCTCATATTTCAAGACGAGATCTGCTCAAGTATCTGGGTTCAGTCGGGATCGGGATATCTGCGGGTTCCCTCGGCTGGACAGCCTCGCAAGCAACCACTCCTGTGATCTTGGTTGACGTGGCGCGTTCTGCGGGAATTAGGTTCCGGCATGACAACGCAGCATCGGCAGAAAAATATCTGATCGAGACGATGGGTTCAGGTTGCGGCTGGATCGACTTCGACCAAAATGGACTGCTCGATCTCTACCTAGTAAACGGAGCCGCCACTCGCGTTTACAGCCCCAAGGAACCCTTGCGGAGCGCCCTTTACCGCAATAACGGCGACGGCACGTTTACTGACGTCACCGTTAAAGCAGGCGTTGGCGCCGAGGGTCTATTCGGCATGGGGGTCGCCGTGGGCGATTATGACAACGATGGATTCCCCGACTTGCTCGTGCTCGGTTACGGCAGATGCATCCTGTACCACAACAACGGAGACGGTACTTTTCGTGACGTGAGCGCGCGAGCGGGTGTGGAAAACTCTGGCCGCTGGGCCTCGAGCGCCGCGTGGTTTGACTACGACAACGATGGCAGATTGGATCTCGTCGTGGCCAATTACGTCGATTGGTCGCCCGATCGCAACTTCTACTGTGGGGACCAAGGTCCGCGAATGCGAAGCTATTGTCATCCCGATGACTTCCACGGCCAGCCTCCAACGCTTTACCACAACAATGGCGACGGCACTTTCACCGATGTGAGCAAAACTTCCGGAGTGGGATTAAAGGGAGGCAACGGCCTCGGCGTCGTCAGCTTCGATTACGACAACGACGGCTGGCAAGACATTTTTATTGCCAACGACCACATGCCGAATTTTCTGTTTCACAACAACCGCGACGGAACCTTTCGCGAACGGGGATACGCAGCCGGCGTCGCGGTCAGCTCAGAAGGTCAGTTCGAGGCCGGCATGGGGACTGACGCGGCCGATGCCACGGGCACTGGGCACATGGACTTAATCGTCACCCACCTCGACATGCAACTTGCACGGCTTTACCGAAACCTGGGAGACCAGACGTTCGACGATGCAACCCTGCTGTCGAAAATTGGGTACGCCACTTACCACATGAGTGGCTTCGGCGCGCGTTTCATCGACTACGACAACGATGGTGCGCGCGACATTTTCATGGCGAATGGGCACGTTCTCGACAATATTGAGCGCTATCATGCCGACACTCGATATGCCGAACCGAAACTGATGTTTCGCAACAACGGACGGGGGATTTTTGAAAATGTGAGTGATCGCCTGGGACCGGATTTTCGGTTGCCCAGGGTGAGCCGCGGTGCTGCCGTCGCTGACTTCGACAACGATGGCGATCTCGACATTCTTGTGAACAACAATGGTCAGGCCCCTCAGTTGCTGCGCAATGATGGTGGCAACGCCAATCACTGGCTGGAGATCTTGCTGATCGGAACGAAATCCAATCGCGACGGCGTGGGCGCGCGGGTGAAGGTGTCAGCCGGAGAATTCATTCTCTACGACCAGCGGAAGGGCGGTATGAGTTACCAATCGGCGCAGGATCCGCGACTTCATTTCGGACTGGGACAGCATGGCATGGTTGACTCGCTCGAAATCCTATGGCCCAGTGGAGCGATTACGAAGTTTGCAAATCTCAAGGCCGATCAGATTATCGCGGTCCAAGAGGACTCTGGCATCGTACCGCGCCCCTTCCCCCGCGTCACTCCAAGATGACAATGTCGCGCTCGATCGACCCTTACTTATTTATGCGGCAACGCTGCTCCTTCTTCTACGACTCCCTGACTTGCGTAAGCCGACTTGCGATTGCCGGGAGCGGAGCTGATCTTGTCGGCCTGCTCTTGATTCAACTTCTGGAGCACTGTAAGTGCGTCTCCTGCTTGTTGGACTCTCCCCCGCCGCTGATACGCCTTGGCGAGGTTGGCGTAAACGGATGGCGTCCCGGGCTCAAGCTGGCGGGCTTGTTCCAGGTGCGCGATTGCCTCCTCAAGGCGGCCAGCCATCAGATAGAGGCTGCCAAGCCCAATCTGCGAAGCCGCATCGTTTGGTTGTTGCATGACCGCCTTTTCCAGAATGGTTTGCGCCTCTACGAAGTCAGGCTGACCTGGGCCGACTCCCGAGCGAATTAGAGCTTCCGCCAAAACCGTCAACAGGGCGTGATTTTCATAACCCTTGTTGACGCCTTCCCGCGCAGTTTCGATCGCCTGAGGGATGTTCCCCCCGATCAGTTCTTGGTGTGCAGCCGCCAGGTAGGCAATCTCGCTTCCTGGCGCAAGTTGACTCGCCCGCTCGAAGTCGCGTTTTGCCTTATCAAGATCGTCGAGCTGGATAAGAAACAGGGCCCGTTCGTAGTAGAGCCGCGACGATCGCGGAAGATTGCGCAGCCCGATGCCGACGACGGTGAGCCCCAGGATGTAATCCCGATGGTCCATGCAGGCATCCGCGACGAACGCATAAAGCTTTTCGTTTTGTGGCGACAGCGCAGACGCCTTTCGCAGAGAAGCCAGCGCTTCCTGCGCTTGCGCGTTTCCGATGTACGCTTGAGCTAGCAGGTTCTCTACATCCACGCTGTCGTGTCCGGCCACGCGCAGTCCATGCAGAACTTCGATACCCTGTTCGAATTGACCGGTCCCGACATAGCAGAGCGCCAAGTTGAAATTCGCCGCGTATGTGTTAAGCACTCGCCCCCGCGCCGCCAGCAGATGGGGGATGGCCTCCGAGAAAGAACCAGCGCGAGTAAGTGCAGTTCCCTTCCGCAATTCTTCTTCGGCTCGCTCTTGCGGACTCGCAGTCGCATCGCGTTGGGCAGATTGAGCCACTTGATTCGGACTGGCCGGGACTTGCAGTCTTCCACCTACAAATTGCGCTTGGCTGGGCAAGCCGGCGGTCAACAAGAGTCCGGAGGCAGCCACGATCCTTGCGCGGTACCGATTGGAATCATGACTTTGCGACTTCATCGGTTGACCTGGAAATCAACTCTCTTTTTTCTCTGCCGCCTACCTCCATCTACTCTCACCCTCGACAATCGTGATGTAACGATCGATCGGTAGTTCCGTAAATCGTTCCGTTTTGCCGCTCGGTTGCGGCCACTGTATTTCCAACCAGTCGATTTTCGTTCGCCTGCCTAATCCTAGAACCATGCGCGGATCATGAGATGAAAGGTAGCTGCCTCCGCCTACCTTGAATTGATGACGCTTCAAGTCGCCTGATTGATAGGTAACTCTGGCACCGATGGCATCGATATTAGCCTTCGTGCCCACGAGCCGGACGCCCAGCCAATGGTTCTGGCGGCCGATCTTGTTTCGCAGAAGAACGGGAGCGGCATTATTCTGGGCCACCAGCACATCCACCGAACCATCGTTGTCGAAGTCGCCCAGGGCTAGTCCACGCCCGGAAAGCGGTTTGGAAAAAATGGATCCGCTCTGCTGGCTGACATTTTCAAAACCTTTCCCACTATTGCGAAACAGCAGCATGGGTTCGAGAAATTTCACGCCTGGCACTCGTTTGTCGACCGTGTCATCGGGATGGCCGTTACACAGAAGCAGGTCGAGATCGCCGTCGTTGTCGTAATCGAAAAATTTCAGCCCCCATCCGCTCATCAAACGCGTGGCCGCGCCGATGCCGGTCGAAAGGGCCGCATCGCTGAAAGCCTCACTCTTGTCATTGTGGTAGAGCGAATACATCTCGTGATCCACATTAGCCTCGAACAGATCGATCCATCCATCTTGATCATAGTCAGCGGCATCGACTCCCATGCCGGAGCGCGGTTTGCCGAAGGCATTCACTCCCACCCCAGACAGCATTCCGATTTCTTCAAATCGTCCTTTGCCGCGATTGGCAAACAGGAAGTTTG
>Ga0307474_10002340_pt1 | contig 13631 bp, 12 predicted proteins | sample atmos_gasesECM1C_2_FD_203312 | JGI IMG/M metagenome (GOLD analysis project Ga0307474, IMG submission 203312) | Hardwood forest soil microbial communities from Morgan-Monroe State Forest, Indiana, United States - atmos_gasesECM1C_05 | ecosystem: Environmental > Terrestrial > Soil > Temperate... | reverse complement strand
TGATGGCCTTTCCTTTGCCGACGATCGGCGTGATGGAGGGGCACGCTTTCCCGATGGGGACGTTTCTCCTCTTGTCCTGCGATGTCAGGTTGGGATCGCGGGCTCCCCACCGCATGGGACTGAACGAGGTCGCGATCGGCATTGTCCCGCCGGGCTTTGCGATCGAGCTCGCACGCAGCCGCCTTCATCCGTCGTGGCTGAGCCGTACCGTGACATTGGGCGAAATGTACGAGCCCGACGATGCGGTTGTCGCCGGCCTGCTCGATCGCGTGGTATCGCCGGACGCGATCGACGCCGAGCTCGACAGCATCGTCGCCGGCCTTCGCAGGATCCACAGGCCGTCGCATGCCACCGCCAAGAAGCAACTGCGGCAGCCGGCCATGAATGCGATGCGTGCCGCGGTCGACCGCGAACTGACGATTGAGGCCTATCGGGCCAGCAGCAAAACGCGATCGGCCGTGGTGTTGCCGCAGTAGCCGCAGCTTCCCTTATATCTCCAGTTGGCATCGCTAGGCGCCGCGATTGACAGGACGCGCGCAGCCGCGCCACATGTCGAGGAGCCCGGGCTGACGGAATAGATGGAGCCCTTCAGTCCGGCGCGTGGTTTTCGTGCGTAAGCCAAAAGGGGAATCGCAAGGCGTGAGCGGATTGTGGCGTGGTCTCGACGATCTGATCGGCTGCGTCGTGACGGCCGCCAAATGGCTCGCGCTGCCGCTGATCGTGCTGCTGTTCCTGCAATGGCCGTTGCGCGATCTGTTCCACGCGTTTTCCCGCGAGGCCAACGATCTCGGCCAGGTCGTGTTTGCGTTTTTCGTCGCGGTCAGTGTCACGGCGGCAACGCGCGCGAAAACCCATCTCGCCGCGGATCTGCTGGCCCGGCGATATAGCCCGCGCGTCCGGCAGACGCTGCATCGGCTCGGCAGCGCACTCGGATTGTTGCCGTGGGCCGTATTTGTGTTGATCGCGAGCAAGTCGACTGTGCTCTCCAGTCTGCGCGATATCGAGGCGTTTCAGGACAGCGGCAATCCCGGCTATTTCCTGATCAAGCTCGCGCTTTGGGTGATGGCGATCCTGATCATGGGCCAGTCGCTGCTCGACCTGTTTCGGCCGCAAGCTGCGGACGACGTGTAATGGCGTGGTTCGGCATCGTGCTGCTGGTCATGGTCGGCGTCGGCATCATCACGACCGGTCTGCCGGCGGCGGTCGTCCTGATGGCGATGGCGGGTTTCGGCGCCTGCGTCGGCATCGCATCAGGCGTCATCGACGCGGCGACGCTATGGGCGTTGCCGAGCCGGTTGGTCAATCTGCTTGAAAGCGACGTACTTCAGGCCCTGCCGCTTTATGTGACGATGGGCCTCTTGCTCGACCGCTTGCCGGTCGCGGACGCGCTTTATCGCGCGACCCAGGCTGTGCTGCCGCGCAAGCGCTCGGCGCCGTTGATCTCGGGAATGCTGCTCGGGGCGTTGCTCGGACCGATGAACGGCTCGGTCGGTGCCAGCGTGCTGGCGCTGTCGCGCGTGGTCGCGCCGCGCCTTGCGGCCGAGGGCATTGCCGCAGCCCATCGCCATACGATCGTCGCGGTGGCGAGCACGCTCGGCGTCCTGGTGCCGCCGTCGCTCGTCCTCATTCTCCTGAGCGACGCGATGTTATCCGCGCACACCATCGCGGTGACCACGACGGGCCGCACCGATCGCGTCGTCAATACGCAAGACGTTTTTCATGCGGCGCTGCTGCCGGGCGGAATCTTTCTCCTGCTTTGCCTCGCGCTGTGCGGTGTCATCGGCAGAAGTGCAACGAGGCAGCCCGAGCGCCCGCGCTTGTCGGCCGCGCAAGGCTCGATTGCGGTCACAGCGCTCGCCTTCCTGCTGCTTCTGCTCGGCGGCGTCGCGCTCGGCTATTTCTACGCGGTCGAAGCGGCCGCGATGGGAGCCTTTGCGCTGCTGACGGCCGGACTTCTCTCGGGGCGTCTGCCCCGAAACGTGCTGGGCGAACTTCTGGGCGATGCCATCGCGCTCACCGGCGCGTTGTTTTCGCTGCTGCTCGCCGCAACGACATTCACCATGGTGTTGCGCCTGCTCGGGACGGCCGATCTGGTCGGCCGGATCGTCTCATCGATTCCCGGCGGCGATTTCGCTGCGGTTGCCGCGGTGCTGGGTCTGATTGCGGTGAGCGCATTCGTGCTCGACGCGTTCGAGATTATTTTCGTGATCGTTCCGATCGTGATTCCGCCGCTTCTGATCCGCGTGGCGGATGCGCGCTGGGTCTCGGTGCTGGTGCTCTTGACTTTGCAGTCGAGCTTTCTGCTGCCGCCGTTTGGTTATGCGCTGATGATGGTTCGCGGCGTGCTGAAGGAGCAGGTCGACTTCCGCGATTTCCTGCGCGCGCTGGCGCCATTTCTCGCCGCCCAATGGTTGCTGCTGTTCGTGGTCCTGCTCTTTCCGCAGCTGACGCATCCGGGCAAATCGGCGGAGGCAGATTCCAGGCCGACGCCGGCCGCCTTGTCGGACGAGGAATTCAACAGGCGCCTCAATGAGATGATCAGACTTCCGGAACCGGAGGCTGACGCTAGTCCCGAGCATCGGTAACGCAAATTTTTCATCTAATGAAATTGGATATCGTCATGTGAAAATTAAGTTGCTTCGCTCTGCGGAACGGGTCCTACTACGGCGAACACAATGGCCGGGAGGGCTACCACCGATGCCGTCCGAAAGAGCGACTGAGAGGCGAGGCGTCATGCCGGCGCGTCCACCGATGGGAAGAGACCACGGCGGCATCCAGGCGCTCGATCGCGCCTTCCTCATTCTTGATGTGATGGCGGATGCCGGCGGCGAAGCGAAGCTGACCGAAATCGCAGCGACCGCCGGACTGAACGTCTCGACCTGCCATCATCTGATCTCGACCCTGCACAATTGGGGTTATGTCTCGCGCGGCGTCAACAGCCGCAGCTACGTTCTGGGATCGCGCATTCTTCACCTCAGCGCCGCGTGCCTGCGTCAGGTCGATCTGCCGCGGCGTGCGCAGGCTTTCCTCGATCGTCTGAACGATCAGACCAAGGAATCGGTTCAGCTTGCGATCATGCAGGACACCAATCTGGTTCATGTCCTGCGCCGCGAGTCGCGGCATGCGGTCCGTGTCGATGCCGGCCTCGGCGGCGATGCGGGTGCGGCACATGCGACCGCGACCGGCAAGGCCATTCTGGCATGGCTGCCGCCGACGGAACTAGACCGGATCGTGGCCGACAAGGGCTTGAATGCATTCACGCCCCACACCATCACCGACATCGAGAAGCTGAAAGAAGAATTGCGGCTCGTCCGGCGCAACGGATTTTCGATCGACCGCGAGGAATTCCGGCCGGGCGTCGTTTGCATTGGCGGCGCGATCCGCGATCATGCCGGTGCGGTCGTTGGCTCCATCAGCGTCTCAGCGCCGGCATTTCGCGCAACGGCCGACTATATCGATCAGATCAAGGGTCACGTGATCGCGGCGACGGATGAATTGTCGTCCGAACTTGGCGCTCCCGGCGCCATCCTGCGCGGACCAGCGAAAAGCCTGGCCGCGGAATAACAATAAATCCAGGAGCGAAACCGATGTACAAGCACGACCACGTCAAGACGTCGCCCGACTATCCGATTCCGGATACGATGCGGGCCTGGGTCTTGGGCGATCCCGATCAGTTGACGTTGTCGACGAAGCCGGTGCCGGTGCCGAAGCGCGCCGAGGTTCTGGTGCGCATCGATGCGGTTGCGATCTGCGCCACCGATCTTGAGATCATTCACCACGGCCCGCCGGCGATGATCCTGGGCGGCCAGCCCTTCAACAAGAATTTCACGCCGGGCCATGAATATATGGGCACGGTGGTCGCGCTCGGGCAGGGCGTCGACGAATACCGGATCGGGCAGCGCGTCACCGTCGAAATTCACGCCGGATGCGGCCAGTGCAAGCGTTGCCGCGAAGGCATGTACACCGCCTGTCACAATTACGGTTTGAACTACGGCGACGTCGACAAGGGCCATCGCGCCAACGGTTTTACGACCGACGGCGGATTTGCCGAATACGCCGTCAACAACATCAACACGCTGGTGCCGATTTCCGACGAGATGTCGGACGAGGAGGCGACGCTGGTGGTCACGGCGGGCACCGCGATGTACGGCCTGACCGAACTCGGCGGGCTCGTCGCGGGCGAGAGCGTGGTCGTGACCGGTCCCGGTCCGATCGGGCTGCTCGGTGTTGCGGTGGCCAAGGCGCTCGGCGCCAATCCGGTGATCCTGACGGGCACGCGCGACAATCGGCTTCAGATCGGCAAGGAACTGGGCGCCGATTACGTCATCAATGCGAAGAAGGAAGATCCGGTCGCGGCCGTTCGCAAGATCAATGGCGGCAAGGGCGTCGACTATGTCGTCGAATGCTCCGGTGCGCCTGAGGCCGTCAATGAAGCCGCGCGCATGGTCAATCGCGGCGGCCGCATTTGTCTTGCGGCGTTCCCGGGCAAGCCCGCCGAGGTCGATATCGCCCATATCGTGCGTAACAACATCTACGTCTATGGCATCCGCGGCGAGGGCAAGAGCGCAACCCATCGCGCCGAGGCGTTCATGGCGCAGAAGCGCTTCGATGCAGCCAAGGTGCACACGCATACTTTCGCGCTGGAAGATCTGCCGACCGCGCTGAAATATGCCCGCGAACGCATCGAGGATGCGATCAAGGTCGTGGTCAAGACGCACGGCCATTCCGCCGCCAATCGGGTGGCCGCGGAATAGCAGAACGCCGAAAGGCGAGGGGCCGCGCCGCTCGATGATGTGCGGCGTCTTCGTCAAGCCTTCTGCTGCCGTCGCCCGGAGGACAATCGATGACTGCGTTCGAGTTCGATTCCCCGTCCTCGAGGACGGGGTCGCCTCATCTGGCGAGCACCAGAATTCCGTCGTCAAGCGTACCGTTCTACCGCAAGCTCTATGTGCAGGTGCTCGTTGCCGTCGCACTCGGCGCCGCGCTGGGTTACGTGTATCCCGCCTTCGCCGTCGGCCTGAAACCCTTCGGCGATGCCTTTGTGAAGGCGATCAAGGTCGTGGTGGGTCCGATCATCTTCACCACGATTGCGCTTGGCATCGCGAAAATGCGCGACATCCGCGAGGTCGCCAATGTCGGGGTGAAAGCGCTGATCTATTTCGAGATTGCCTCGACGCTCGCGCTGATCATCGGAATGATCGTCGGCAATGTCTGGCAGGTGGGCGCAGGGCTCAATGCAGATCCGGCCGCGTTCGATCCCAAGGCGGTCGAGGCCTATGCCAAGGTCGCCAAGGACTCAAGCCTTACGGACTTCTTCCTCTCGATCATCCCGACCTCCTTTGTCGAGCCCTTCGTGAAGGGCGACATCATGCCGGTTCTTTTCGTCGCCGTGCTGTTGGGGTTGGGCCTCAGCCTCGCGCAGGATCGCGGCAAGCCGGTCGTCGCTTTCATGGAGTCGGCGGCTGCTGCGCTGTTCGGCGTGGTGCGGATCATCATGTTTTGTGCGCCGATCGCCGCGCTTTGTGCGATGGCGTTCACCGTCGGCAAATATGGTCTTCGGACCTTGCTCGACCTCGGCCAGCTTGTCGCGTCGGTTTATATCGTCAGCATCCTGTTCGTCCTGATCGTGCTCGGCGCCTTCCTGCGCCTTTCAGGCTTCAGCATCGTTCGCCTGCTGAACTACTTCAAGGACGAAATCCTCTTCGTGTTCGCGGCGACCTCCGCCGAGACCATGATGCCGCGCTCGATGCAGAAAAGCTCGGCGTCTCCCGGGAAGTCGTGGGACTGGTGATGCCTGGCGGCTTTTCCCTGAACATGGACGGCACCGCAATCTACATGACGATGTCGGTCTTGTTTCTGTCGCACGCCTTCAATGTTCAACTGACGATCTGGCATCAGTTGAGCGTGCTGTTCGTCATGCTGTTCACGTCCAAGGGCGCGGCCGGCGTGACCGGCGGCGGTTTCATCGCGTTGGCTGCGACGCTGCCTGTGGTTGATGCGGTGCCGGTCGCCGGCATCGCGCTCTTGCTCGGCGTCGATCGCTTTATGGCGGAAATCCGCGCCGCGACCAATCTCACGTCCAACATCATCGCAACGCTTGTGGTGGGACGTTGGGTCGGCGGCATCGACGCGCCGACAGCGGCCGCCGAGCTAAAGAGCGGATTTGTCGAAACTGTAAATGCGCCGGGCGAGGGACGCGCCTAGTAGCGGCGCTCGGCCCACTGTCCGGCCCACACCAGGGCCAGCCTCTGGCCCTCGACAACCTGATCCAGCGACATCTTCGAGGCGACCGCATCGCGGAGCCTTCGATAGAAGTCCTGGTCTCGCCGTGGCGCTCGTGCGGCCGCAAGGTCGAGCCATTTGTAGGCAAGGATGAAATCCTGCCTCACGCCGTGGCCCTTGTCATAGCTCAGGCCGAGCCGGCTCTGGGCGAAGGGGTCGCCTTGCTCGGCCGCCCGCAGATAGAGATCGGCTGCCGCGGCATAGTTCTGCGGCACGCCGAAGCCATTCTCATAACGGAAGCCGAGCTGTCCCAGCGCACGTGCGCTGCCGTGCGCCAAAACGATCGGCTGGGCTGGATAATAGATAGGTCCTCCGGCAAAGCCGTCGGTGCCGATGAGGCAGGAAAGACCGAGCGCGAGCGCCGGCAGCGCTTTAGTGAGCAGCGTTGTCGTTCCGCGAGTCATGATCTGTCCTTGCATTCGCAATAGTGCCGCGCAGCTTGGAGCGCAGTTCTTCGGCAACCATATGAGCATCCGAGCCGTTCGCAATGATCTGCGGACGAATGAAGATGATCAATTCCGTGCGCGTGTTCGTGTTGTCCTGATTTGCGAAAGCGTCGCCTATTCCCTTGAGATCATCCAATAGCGGAATGCCGCTCTTGTTTTGATTCTTCTGGTCTTGGATCAATCCGGCCAGGAGCACCGTCTGGCCGTTGGCGACGGAGATCTGGCTTTTGACTTTCCGCTCCTGGATGGTCGGGTTCAGGGCATTGGCCGCGGCGCCGGGCAGGACGTTGCTGATCTCCTGCTCGATGTCGAGTCTCACGTCGCCATTGGCACTGACACGGGGAGAAACGTGCAGAATGATGCCGGTGTTGCGATAGTCGACGGTGTTGACGATGGTGTTGCTGCTGGCGGTTGCCGCATTGAGAACGCTGGCCGAGCCGGTCGAGATCGGAACCTGGTTGCCGACCTGGAGCGTTGCGGACTGGTTGTTCACCACGACGAGGGAGGGGTTGGACAGCACCTTGACGTTGGTGACGTTGTGCAGGGCGCTCAGGATCATGGCGGGCTGCGCCTGCTGTCCGACCAGGAAATTGAAGCCGGGGAATGCCTGGTTGATGAAGGAGTTGACGACCGTTCCGGTCGCGGCCGCAGTTGTTGTGGCCGTTGTCGTCGCCGTCGTCGTTGCTGCCGCTGCCTGTGCCGCCGTTGTGGGCGCCGCTGTCGCTGTGGAGTTGAGTATCGAACCCTGATCGGGTCTCAGTCCCACTGCCTTGCTGCTAAGAAAGAATTGAACGCCGTACTGGAGTTCGTCGGTGAGGTCGACTTCGGCGATCGTGGCGTCGATGGCGACCTGGAGCTGCGGCTGGTCGACCTGCCGCAATGCCGATTCAATCACCTTGTAGTTGCCCTGATCGGCGTAGATCAGAAGCGAATTGTTGACGACGTCGGGGGTGATCCGGACATTTTGCAATAGCGGCTGCCCGCCCGAGCCTGCGCCGTTGCCCTTGTCCAGCTGACCGAGATTTCCTGCATTTGCGCCGGTTTGCGGTCCGCCAAAAGCCGTGCCCAGGCGCGTGCCAAAGCCGCTGCCTGGTTGCGAGGAGGGACTGCCGCCGGTGCCGCTGCTGCTACCGCCGGTGTTACCGAAGGAACTGCGATCGCTGCCGCTCGCCGAAGTGCCAGATCCGGGCGCGATCTGGTTGTCAGGGCTGTCGAGCAGGCTGTTCGACGATGATCCGCCGCCGAACATGTCGGTCAAGACGCGCGCGATCTGTTTCGCATCGCCATACTTCACCTTGTAGACATGCACGCTGGTTCGTGTGGTGTCCGACCGGTCGATCCGCCTGATCCAGTTTTCAACGGTGCGCAGCAAGCCGGGCTTCTTGGTCACCACCATGACCGCATTCAGCCGGGCCACCGGCTGCAGTTTGACCAGATTCGCGTTCAGGCCGTTTTCGCCGGAATCCACGATCTTTTCGAGTTCGGCGATGATGGGTTCGGGGCCGCTGTTGGCAATGGGGAAGATGCCGATCGATTGCCCGCGCATCCAGTCGACATCGAAGCTCATCGCGGTTTCGACCGCGGTGCGGCGTTCCGGGCCGGTGCCCTGAATCAGCAGCAGATTGCGTGTCGTGTCGGCGCGGACCACGCCGGGCTTGGTCGCGAAGCTATCCATCAATTTGAGCAGCGTCTGCGCCGAAACATATTGCAGCGGAACAACCGACACGCCGTAGCCCGGCTCGATATTGCCGGCGGAATCCACCCGGCCCGCGCCGACCGCATCGCCCAAGGGCGTCAGCCGATAACCCGAAGTGTCACGAAGCAGCACCACGCCGCTGATCCGCAACGCATTTTCGAGCACGAAGATGATGTCCGATTTCGGCACCGGCCGCACCGAAACCAGGCTGACGGTGCCCTGAACCCGAGGATCGATCGTGTAGCCCGTCTGCATGATATCGCCGAGCACCACCTTGGCGACGGTGGCGACCGGTGCGCTGTCGAAATTGAGATCGTAGCCGTTGCCGCTTCCCGCCGGTTGCGGGCGCTGCTCGGCGATGTCGGTCACCTCGGTGCCCTGGAAAACCGCCGGCTGGGCCCGCGGACCGCTCGATGTCGTCGATGTGCCGGTTTGGGTCGGATAGCGCGGCAAAATATCGATCGAGCGCACCTTGTCCATGACATCGATGTCCTGGGGGCCGCTGGAATTCGTCGTGGCCGGATTACAGGACGCGAGCGCGAGAACGCACGAGACCATCAAAGCAGCGCCGATACCGCGCCCGACCGTAAAGGACGGGCTGCCCTTGCCGACACTAGCCATGTTTGTCGCCCAACTTGGTTACTTAACGCCCCCTGACCCCTTGGCAGGACCAGGCCCGATCGCGGTTCTTACCGTCCGAACATGACAGAATTGTTTGGTAGCGGCCAGAACGTTACGCACAAATGTTTTGTCTAATGCTGCAGAGCCACACTATTTCTTTGTTGCAGGGCACACAATTTTCTTTCCATCTCGCGGAAATAATCATTCAATAGCCGATTTTGCCGACTTACGGCTCAGCCGGCCAAAGGTTTCGACTGCCAAAGGCGTTTTTTTGTGAACGACAACTTCTTGTTTTCGTTTCGTAAGGCTGTCATGTTTTTCCGATCAATAGTCGCTGCGTGGCCGCGTACCAGGCGACCGGTGGCGTAGCGGGCCGTGGTGCGCCTGTTGGCGCGCGCCTTCAACACAGCGCTGCGACTGGAAACGCCGATGACCAGCGACGAGTCCCTTCAATTCCTGGAGCATCTTCGTCGCAATGACCACCTGACGAAGTCGGCTGCGCTCAACAGCCAGACGATCGAGCAGGGCGCCGCCTTGCGTGTCCAATCGCGGCTCTGGGAATTGACGGACCTCTCGGCCAGCGAGTTTGCCGACGAAGCTGCGCGCTTTGTCGGCCTCGAGCGCGTCACGCTTCAGGAGCTTTTGTCGGCGCCGGCGCTGAATGAGACATTCTCACAGCGTTTTTTGAGGGAAATGACAGTGTTTCCCTACCAGGCCGCCGATGGCAGCGCGGCGCTGGCGGTGGCCGATCCGACCGACAAGGCTGCACAGCGCGCCGCTGAAATCGTGCTGCGGCGCGGGGTGACGCTCAAGGTCGCGTCCGTCGAAGACCTCAACGTTGTGCTCGACCGCCGTCTTGGCGAAGACAGCGCCGATGCCGCAGACGCGAGCGGCCAGCTTCTTCCGCGTGAAGACGACATCGAGAGCCTGCGTGACCTTGCCAGCGGCGCTCCCGTCGTTCGCGCGGTCAACGATCTCCTGGAAAAAGCCGTTGAGCTTCGCGCAAGCGACATTCACATCGAACCGTTCCAGACCGGGCTCGTGGTGCGCATGCGCGTCGACGGCCTGCTGCGGCCGGTGACCGCGCCCGCGGGCGTGCTGCCGCAGGCGGTGATTTCGCGCATCAAGATCATCGCCAACCTCAATATCGCCGAACGCCGCCTGCCGCAGGACGGCGCCGCTCGCTTGCGCATCGGCCGCGCCGACATCGATATTCGTGTCGCCATCATGCCGATGCAGCACGGCGAATCCGCCGTCGTCCGTATCCTGCCGAAGGATCGCAACCTGCTGGTGGTCGACAGGCTCGGTTTCTCCGCCGCCGACGAGGTCAAACTCCGCCGGCTGTTGAAGCTGCCGCACGGCATGATCGTCGTCACGGGACCGACCGGCAGCGGCAAGACCACGACGCTCGCCACGGTTCTGACGATCCTGAACGAGCCCGGCCGGAAGATCCTGACCATCGAAGACCCGGTCGAATATGACATCCCGGGCGTCAATCAGGCGCAAGTCAAACCGGCCATCGGGCTGACCTTTGCGGCGGCGCTGCGATCCTTTGTCCGTCAGGACCCGGACGTGATCATGGTCGGCGAAATCCGCGACGATGAAACCGCGCATGTCGCAATCCACGCCGCGCTCACGGGCCATCTCGTTCTCACCACGCTGCATACGGAATCGGCGGCAGCCGCCGTGCCGCGGCTGCTCGATCTCGGCGTCGAGGCCTATCTGTTGCGTTCGACCTTGCGAGCGGTGGTCGCGCAGCGATTGGTCCGGCAATTGTGCGACCGTTGCAAGACGCCGAAGCCGCTTCAGTTTGCCGATTTCGACGAGGATCCGCGGCTGACCGCGCTTGGTTTCCGCGCCGGCGAAATCCTTCAGGCCCCGTGCGGCTGCGAACGCTGCGGTGGCACCGGTTATCGCGGCCGACTGGGCGTGTTCGAGGTTCTCGAACTGAGCGACGACATCCGCGCTCTGATCGGCGAAAAGACCGACGGCCACAAAGTCGATGAAACGGCGATCCGCGGCGGGATGACGACGATGGTGGCCGATGGCCTTGCCAAGTGCCGGGCCGGCCTGACGTCGCCTTCGGAATTGCTTCGCGTCACGACTGTGCGCTGAGGTCTGGAATCGTGCCGAATTACCGCTACAGGGCCCTGACGCAGAATGGCGAGGTCGTGCATGGCACGCTCTCGGCGCCCACGGCGAGCGAAGTCGCCCGCCGCATCGAATATCTGCGCCTGCTGCCGATCGAAACCGTCGAGGACAAGAAGTCTGCCGCCGCGCGGGACGGCTTCGGCTTCTTTGGCCGGCCAAGTGCGGCCGAGGTGACGACGTTCACGCGCGACCTGGCACTGCTTCTGAAGGCGAGCGCGCGCCTCGACGATGCGCTGGAACTGCTCGCGAGCGACAATGACGTCGGCAAGCTTCGGCCGATCGTCGCGCGCTTGCGGGCGTCGGTCCTTGCCGGCGAGAGTTTTGCCAGCGCAGTCGCTGCGCATCCTTCGCTGTTTCCCCCGATGTATGTCGCGCTCGTCAGGGTCGGCGAAATATCCGGCACGCTCGATCAGGTGCTGGAGATGCTCGGTGCTGAACGGGCTCGCTCCGAGGCGATGCGCCGCAAGCTGACGGATGCGATGCAGTACCCGGCCTTCGTTCTGGCCGCGGCCGTCTGCGTCATGCTGTTCTTCATTCTGTTCGTGCTGCCGCAGTTTTCCTCGGTCTTGCAGGATTTTGGCGCCAAATCCGACACCGCGCTCAGCGTCTTCATCCGCTTGTCCGATTTCCTGCGCTCCAACGCGAATGTTGTCCTGCTGACCGCGGCGGCCACAATCGCAGGCCTGTGGTGGCTGTTTCGAAGGCCGGCAACGCGGAGTGCGATCGTGTCGGTCGTCGTGAAGACGCCTGGCATCGCCAACATCTTTCAGTTCTACCGCACCAGTCTTTTTTGCCGAAATCTCGCCGTGCTGCTTGGCAGCGGCGTTAATCTCACGGCCACCTTGCGCATCCTGGTGGACATCATGGCGGTGACCGGAAGTGTCTCGGTCTGGACCACGGCGGCCGACCGCGTGCGCCATGGCGGCAAGCTGTCGGATGCCCTGCTGGCCTCGAGCAACATGCCGCCGATGGCGATCCGGATGCTGCGGCTCGGGGAGGAGACCGGCCAGTTGCCGGTGCTCGCGGGCCGGGTGGCCGAATTCTATGAAGCGAAACTGCAACGCAGCCTCGACCGTATTGTTGGTATAGTCGGGCCGCTTGCGATCATCACCATCAGCACCGTCGTCGGAGGACTGATCGTTTCGGTCATGACGGCGCTGCTGTCGGTTACCCAGTTGGTTGGATAGAGCGGGGATTGAACCATGCGTAAGGTCATTGGCAGTTTTTTTGACGTAAGCAGGCAGCGCGCGCGCAAGCCCAATGCCGGCGAAGCGGGGTTCACGCTGGTCGAGATGCTGGTGGTTATCACCATCATCGGCCTGATCATGGGTCTGATCGGCCCGCGCGTTCTCAACTATCTCAACGAATCCAAGGTCAAGGCCGCACGGATTCAATTGCAGAGTTTTTCCAGCGCGCTCGACCTGTTCTATCTCGATGCGGGCCGCTTTCCGTCGACATCGGAAGGGCTTGCCGCGCTGGTGCAGCGGACGCCCGGCGTTTCCGCCTGGAACGGCCCCTATCTGAAGGGCGGCGCGCTGCCGAACGATCCCTGGAGCCATCCTTATATCTATCGTTCGCCGGGCGAACGCGGACCCTATGAGATTATTTCCTACGGTTCCGACGGCCAGGAAGGCGGCAGCGGCATTGCTGCCGATATTTCGACCGAAAACCTGGTCAATGCGAAAAATGAATAGACCGTCGGAACGCGGCTTTACGCTGATTGAAATGGTCGCCGTGCTGGCGCTTATCGCCATCATGGCGGCTATCCTTCTCCCGTACATGCCGCGTCATACCTCTCCCTCGCGCCTGCAGGCCTACGTGCTGCAGACGGCGGCGCTGCTGAAGCAAGATCGCGATGCCGCGATCCGGCGCGGAACCGGGGTGGCCACGCTGGTCGACACCCGAAGCCGGCTGATCCGATCGGGCGTGAGCGCGGACATGGTCCGTATTCCGGACGACGTGTATTTCGAAGCGCTGCTGCCCCGCACCTGTAACCAGCGCGAGGCGCTGTCGACGATCAGCTTCTTTGCCAGCGGCATGTCATGCGGCGGCGCCGTTGCGCTGACGCGGGAGAATGTCGGCTTCGAGGTTCGTGTCAACTGGCTGACCGGAAGGGTCGAAATTGTTTCGCGCAGCATCGCCAATTGATGGCCGCACCGCCGGCTTCACGATCATCGAGGTGCTGATTGCGCTCGCGGTCGTTGCTGTCTCGATGGTTGCGATCGGTTCGGTCATGTCGACGAACGTGCGCGGGGTCCGCTCGATCGAGCAGCACGTGACGCTGATGGAAGCGACGCGTTCGGTGATGGCGGCCGATGTGCCGTCGCGTGCGGCGATCGGCTTCGGCACCTGGTCGGGGCGCACCGACGGCCATCAATGGCGGGTCGATGTCAGCCCGATGGGTGACGGATCGACGAACGAGGGCGCGGCCTGGA
>Ga0307474_10002339_pt1 | contig 13634 bp, 11 predicted proteins | sample atmos_gasesECM1C_2_FD_203312 | JGI IMG/M metagenome (GOLD analysis project Ga0307474, IMG submission 203312) | Hardwood forest soil microbial communities from Morgan-Monroe State Forest, Indiana, United States - atmos_gasesECM1C_05 | ecosystem: Environmental > Terrestrial > Soil > Temperate... | reverse complement strand
GCGCGAGGCTTATGTGTGGTATCAAAAGGGCGGCCAAATCATGTACAGCCTCGCCGACTATGTCGGTGAGGATAAAATCAATCTCGCGCTGCATAACTTCCTGATGCAGTACCGCTACGCCAATTCACATAATCAGACCGACGCGGTCCAGCAAGAGACCGGCACGGCGGCGGAAAATCAGCCATATCCCGATACCCGGCTGCTGATCGCGGCGCTGCGCGAACAGACGCCGCCGGAGCTTCAATATCTCATCGACGATGGCTTCAACCGCATCGTGCTCTATGACAACAAAGCGTTGTCCGCCACCTCGAAAAAGACCGCTGACGGAAAATACCAGGTGACCCTGAATGTCGAGGCGCGCAAGGTGCAAGCCGACGCGAATGGCGCTGAGACGCCGATGCCTTTGGCCGATTTCATCGATATCGGCGTGTTCAGCGGCAAAAAGGACGAGGAGAAGCCGCTGTACATGAAAAGAGAGAAAATCACCCGCGAGCATGAAACCTTTACCATCGTGGTCGATCAGCAGCCTACCCGCGCCGGTATCGATCCTTACAACAAGCTGATCGACCGGATTGCGGACGACAACCTGATCGACATCGCTCAATGATGAGGGTCTGGCTTTAAACCTTTGGGGCCGCGGGTTCCTCTAATCCGGCATGATTCACACCCTGCAGCGAGTTTTTGCCATGGATTCCAGCAGTGAGCCGTTGGATACGATCGCGGCGGCCGCTGCCGGCGATATGGCCGCCTTTGAGCGGCTTTACCGGCAATTCTCACCCCGTATATACGGCTTGTGCCTGCGGCTCACCGGCCAGCGCGAGGCCGCGGAGGATTGTACGCAAGAATCCTTTGTGGCGGCCTGGCGAGCGTTGGGCCGCTTTGAGCGCCGCAGCCGCTTTTCGACCTGGCTGCACAAAATTGCGGTCAATTGCGTGCTATCGCGGCGCAAGGGGCTGCGGGCCGAATACGAGGTTGCCGAACCCTTGTCGGGCTTGCCCGATCGAGCCGACTTGAGCAGCGGCGCGCCGCCGCTCGATATCGAGCGCGCCATCGCCGCGTTGCCCGAGGGTGCGCGGCATGTCCTCGTGCTGGTCGGCATTTACGGATTTAGCCATGCGGAAGTGGCGAGCGCCCTGGGTGTCGCGGAAGGAACTTGCAAGGCTCAGCTGCACCGTGCGCGTCAATTGCTGAGTTCAACTTTGGGACTGGAGGAATCATGAACGATCGCCAACAAGAGTCGCTTGACAGGCTGATCGCAAATTTGCCACGAGAGGTCGCGCCGCCCGGCAATCTGTGGCCACGCATTGCCGCGCGGCTGCCCCACAGAACGCGCCGTGCGCCGCCCATGGCACTGGCCGCGGCGATTGCGCTGGCGGCCGCAGGTCTCGCCAGCTTCTTTACCTGGGCCGTGCTCGAGAGCCGAACGGTACCGCGCGTCGTCCAGACGGCGGCGGCGACGAGTTCATTTGATGAGCCGCACGATCCGAAATACCTGCTGGCGCGCAATGCCGTGGAAAAGACCTTTCGCGAGCGCCTCGGGTTGCTCGAGCCTGCGACTCGGGCAAAAATCGAAGCTAGTTTGGCGGTCATTCGAAAGGCGCACGAAGACATCCGCGAGGCGCTGGCCGCCGACCCGCAAAGCCCGGTGCTCGAACAACTTTGGGAAAGCACCGGGCAAGACGAGTTTGACCTCTACGACCGCGTCGTTCAGGCCACCCAACCCACTATGACAAGGACTTGATCATGGCACCCGTTCAATTCGCAAACCATTTGACGAACCCCATCCGCCTCGGTGCGCTCGCGCTGCTGGCTTGCCCCTGGTCGCTTGCTTACGCGGCGACTTCCGTGGATGAACACCGGCCGGCGAACCCCCAAGGCGCGGTGGAGATCGACAATGTCGCGGGCCTGATCGATGTGCAGGGATGGGACAAATCCGAGGTCGCCGTGACCGGCACGATCGGCAAGGATGTGGAACGCGTCGATGTGACCAGCGACAGCAACCGCACCTCCATCCGCGTAGTGCTGCCCCGGGGCATGCACTTTGGCATGAGCGATGGCGAAGCGCACTTGGTGATTCACGTGCCCACGAACAGTTCCGTTTCCGCCTCGCTGGTGAGCTCCGACTTGAAAGTCTCGGCGGTTCACGGCGCGCTGGAGCTGCGCACGGTCAGCGGCAATATCAGCGGCGACGGCGGTGGGGACCTGCGCGCCAATGATGTGAGCGGCGACATTCACTTCACGGCGATGGCGGCAAAGAGGATCGAGGCGAAGTCGATCAGCGGCAATATCGTGCTGACGGGCGGCAACACCGATATCGAGGCCAATACCGTCAGCGGCGATGCGCACTTGACCCTCGGGACCGTGTCCCGGGCCCGACTCAGGACGGTCTCCGGCGCCATTTCCGCAACGCTGGCAGCGGCCGCCGACGCGCAAATTGATGGTGAGTCCGTGAGCGGCGACATCAAGCTGGATTTCGCCGGCGAGCCCGCGGCGGATTTCGATGTGCGAACCCTGAGCGGCGATATCGATAATTGCTTCGGGCCGAAGCCGGAGGAACCCCGACACGGACCCGGCAAGCGCTTGACGTTCAAGACCGGCGACACCTCCGCGCGCATTCATCTCACTAGCAACAGCGGTGAAGTGCGGTTGTGCGCGAAGAAGTGATTTCGATCGACATCAAATGCCGGGGCTACCGGCGGTGTTGGCGACATCTGATTTTACGGGCTACGGTTGCGCATGAGTCCATCTGACCGATGGTAGCTATTCGACACTCATCCTCCGGCACCGTGACTTTGAGCGTCCAGCATGAAAGGCCGAGCCGTTCGGGCCGCTCAAATTCACAGTGCCGAGGCACTATTGACAGGCGGTTAAATTTTCCCTTCGCCGGGTCAGTGTATGCCTACGCGGGCTGCTGGCGGATGCTGGTACTCGGGGAATTGAGCGTTCGATACGCTAAGTCCTTCCTTTTCCGAACTTTCCCGAACGCCGGCAATGCCGAAGGAGTGCCTATGAACACAGCCGCTGTGGTCTCTCAACCGATTTCTCTCCCACCCCTTCCCTTTGATCAGGGTGCGCTGGCGCCGGTCATTTCGGCCAACACACTGAACTTCCACTACGGCAAGCATCACAAGACCTACGTTGAAACCCTGAACAAATTGATTGTCGGCACGGAATTCGCCGATAGGCCTCTGGAGAAAATCATCAGAGCCACAGCCGGCCAAGCGGATCAGGCCGCCATTTTCAACAATGCCGCACAGGCTTGGAATCACACCTTTTATTGGAAGAGCCTCAAGCCGAAAGGCGGCGGAGAACCGCCGGCCGCGCTCAAGCAGCTGATGGAGACGTCATTCGGCGGCGTTGATCAATGCAAGAAGGAATTGTCCAAGGCGGCCGTCGGGCAGTTCGGCAGCGGCTGGGCGTGGCTGGTGCACGACGGCCAAAAGCTCAAGATCCTCAAGACGCCTGACGCCCACACACCCTTGACCGAGGGGCCCAAACCCTTGCTCACGATCGACGTCTGGGAGCACGCTTACTATTTGGACTACCAGAACCGGCGCGTGGACTATGTGAATGCGCTGATCGACAAGCTCGCAAACTGGGGATTCGCGGCCGACAACCTCGGGTAGCACCTCGGCCCTGTGAGTTTGAGCGGGGCCGCCCGCACGGCCTAGAGGGCGGGCCCTCATGCGCACTCGTAGGTCGAAAAATCAGGTGTGGCCTGCCGATAGCGCCGGCATGTGATATCGATCGGCTCGTGTTCCCGTCAGGGAGGGCAAAAAGAATCTAGGCACTTCTGCCTTTGTGCCTAGATTCTTTTTGCCCTCCCTGACGAGCGCCACCGATCAAAATCACTGCGCCCGCTAACGCTAGCGCGCGGCCGCCTCCGCGGATAGCTCTGCGGCGCGCCACCCCCCGCCGAGCGCCTTAACGAGCAGCACACTGGCGCTCAAACGCCGCAGTTGAATCGCCACATTGGCCAACTGCGCCTGCAGCGAGGTGTTTTCCGCGGTCACCACTTCGAGATAGGTCACCAAGCCCGCTTTGTAGCGATATTGAGCCTGCTCCAGCGCAGTCGCAGTGGCTTTGACGGCGGCTGCCTCGCTCACGCTTTCCTGTTGCAATTGCCGAAGCGCCGCAAGGTTGTCCTCGACCTCTTGATAGGCGGTCAGCACGGTGTTTCGGTAGTTCGCCACCTGTTCATCGTAGACCGCATGCGCCTGCGCGGATTGCGCACGGTGACGGCCGGCGTCGAACACCGTCAATAACCCGGCTGCCGGCCCCACCGACCACAGTTGGCTGGGCGCGGTGAGCCAGTTCGACGCGCGGGTGCTGTCGAAGCCCGCGGCTGCGCCCAAGCTGAAAACCGGAAAGTAAGCGGCGCGCGCAACGCCGATTTGCGCGTTGGCCGCTGCCGTGCGGCGTTCCGCGGCCGCGACATCGGGGCGACGCTCCAACAGAGAGGAAGGTAATCCCGGATCAACGGGCGGCGGAGCGGCCGAGACCGCCAAGGGGCTCGCATCCATGTGGAAGGCGGACGGATTCTGTCCCAATAACACCGCAATCGCGTGCTCGCTCTGGGCGCGTTGTAAGCGAATATCGGCAGCCTGGGTGCGTGCCGTTTCCAGTTGCGCTTGCGCCTGCGCGACATCCGTGAGGGCGGCGGCGCCGCCGTTGTAGAGATTCTCGGTTAGCACCAGCGCTCTCGCGTAATCCTCAACAGTCTGGTCGAGCAGTTGTTGCTGAGTGTCCTGCGAGCGCAGCGAGAAATAATCGCTTGCCAGTTCGGCGTGGATCGCCAGGTTGAGCGTCGCGAGATCCGCCGCGCTCGCCTGCTGGCTGGCCCGCGCCGAGGCGACCGCGTTACGCACCCGTCCCCAGACGTCGATCTCATAGGATAGGTCTGCCTCCAGATCAAAGTTATTTCCAACCGGCTCCGCGCCTTTTGGAAAAGTGGGCGAATTGACCGAAAAGCGCGATCGTGTCGCAGAGGATCCAGCGGTAAGCGTTGGAAACAGATCCGCGCGCGCGATTCGCGTGGCCGCGCGTGCCTGCAGCAGTCGCGCGTAGGCCGCCTTCAAATCCTGGTTGGCATCCGCGACCTGCGCCTCGAGATTTTCGAGAGTGGGATCTTGAAAAATGACCCACCAAGCGCCACGCGCCTGTGAGTCCGCCGGTTCCGCAGGCTTCCAGTCGCTTGCTTCCTTGTACCCGGCCGTGGGCGGTGCGCTGTCAGGCGTTTTATACGCGGGCGCGAAGGAGCAGGCGCCCAGCGTCAGCATTGTGCCGATCAACGCAGCGCGAGCCCTCATCAGGTTTTTCCATTGGCCACGGGTGTGGAGGCGACGGGCACAGGCTGCGCGCCGTCCGGCACGGCGATTCGCACTTGTACGCCATCGGCAATGGAATCCGGCGGATTGAGCACGACCGTTTCGTGCGGTGCGAGTCCCGACAGCACCTCGATTGAATTGCCGAAGTCGCGGCCCTGAACAATGCTCTTGAGTTTGACGCGCTGTTGGCTGTCCAAGGTGGCGACCTGCAGGCCCGCTGAACGGAACAACACCGTATTGGCGGGCAGGCGCAACGTTTCCGCGCTCGGTGGCAGCTTGAAATGCACCTCGGCATAGGCGCCGGGGAAAATTTCACCCTTGGCGTTATCCAATTCAAGTTCGACCTGCAAGGTGCGCAGCGTCGGGTCCAGGGAATTGGACGTGCGTACGGTTTTGGCCGAAAAAGTGCGGTTAGGGTGCTCCGTGAAACGCAACGCGGCTTCGAGCCCTGGCTTGGTCACCGCTGCGAATAGTTCCGGCACGCGCACATAAATGCGCAGCTTGTGCGTATCCGCAATGCGAAACAGTTCCGTTCCGGCGCTTTGCCCTGCGTTGATCAACGCGCCGACGTCGGTATTGCGGGCGGTAATGACGCCGGTGAAGGGAGCCAGCACGCGCTTGAAGGATTCCAAATCGCGCAGCCGCGCCACGTTGGCCGCGGCCGAATCGGCGGCGGCCGTCTTCGCCGCCTCATCGCCGGCTTTTTCGTCGGCGTCCTGCTTGGATACGGATTGGGTCGCAAGCAGTCCTTGCCAGCGAACGTTGGTGCTCTTTGACAGATTCTCGTTCGCCCGGGCCGTTGCCAGATCGGCTTGCGACTGGCTCAGCTGCTGATCGACTTCCGGGCTTTCGATCTGCGCGAGCAGCTGTCCCTTGGTGACCTGCGTGCCGATGTCGGTATTCCACGATTTGAGGTAACCATTGGTGCGCGCGTAAATCGGCGCTTCCATAAATGCCTGGACGGCGCCGGGCAGCACCAGCTCCTCGCCGGCCGAACTGACTTCGGCGGTCGTGGTCGTAACGGTCGGTATGGCCGCATCCGCATTTTGCTTGACGAGTTCGGAGCGGGCGAGGACGCGGCTGATCTCGCCCCACACGCCGAGCGCAATGGCGACAATCAGGGCAATCCAAGCGTAGCGGCGGATTTTCTTATCAGACATGGGCAGTCTCCGCGGGTTCCAGCGGCTGCTGCGAGCTTCGCCCGTGAATAATCGAAAATACGGTCGGCACAAAAAACAGCGTGGCGACGGTGGCAAAAATCAGGCCGCCGATGACCGCGCGTCCCAATGGGGCATTTTGCTCCCCGCCGTCTCCCAAGCCCAACGCCATCGGGATCATGCCGATGATCATGGCCAGTGCGGTCATCAGCACCGGGCGCAGACGCGTGAAGCCCGCCTGAAGCGCGGCCTCCAGGGCCGTATCGCCGGCGTTCATGCGCTCGCGCGCAAAACTGATCACCAACACACTGTTGGCAGTTGCCACACCCATGCACATGATGGCGCCGGTGAGGGCAGGCACGCTCACGGTCGTGTGCGTGAGAAACAGCATCCAGACGATGCCCGCGAGCGCCGCCGGCAGCGCAGTGATGATGATGAAAGGATCGAGCAGAGACTGAAAATTGACCACGATCAGCATATAGACCAGAACGATGGCGCCGATCAGCCCGATCAGCAGCCCGTTGAACGATGCCTTCATGGTTTGCACCTGGCCGCGCACCACAATCGTCGACCCCTTGGGCAGATCTTTCTTGGCGTCCGCAATGATTTTATTGATCTGCGCGGCCACATAGCCTAAGTCGGTGCCGTCCACGGAGCCGAAAATATCGAGGGCCGGCGTTGCATTGTAGTGGCTGACCACGGCGGGGGCGACGCTGCGATAAATTCTCGAGACATTGGACAGCAGTTGCGATCCGCTGCCGACACCATTGCTCAATGGTGTATTGCCGAGATCGTTGAGCGTCTCGAGCCGATACTGCGGTGTCTGGGTGGCGACTTGGTATTGGGTTCCGGAGCCCGGGTCGACCCAAAAGCTGGGCGAGGTCTGAAAGCTGCCCGACAGCGATACCAGCATGTTGCCGGCCACGCTCTGCTCGGTCAGGCCGACCAACTGCGCCTTGGTTCGGTCGACGTCCACATTGAACTGCGGATAGTCGCCGGTTTGGTGAATGTGCAGATCCACCGCACCCGCGACGCTGTGCAGTTTCTGCAACAGCACATTGGCAAATTCGTGATTGGCCTGAACGTTGAAGCCGGTGATCTGAATATCGATCGGCGCCGGGAGTCCGAAATTCAAAATCTGTCCGATCATGTCGGCCGGTAGAAAGGCAAATTGCGTGGACGGATAGGTGGCGTTCAGTTTCTTGCGCAGGGCGCGGACGAATTGGACCGTGGGTTTGTGATCCTCAGTGAGGTTGACATAGACGTCCGCGTCGCCGGGGCCCACCGGTGCCGAAGTGCTATAGGACAAATTGATTCCGCTATAGGGCAGCCCCAGGTTATCGACGATGCTGCTGATCTGATCGGCCGGAATGATTTCCCGGATGGTGGCCTCGACGCGATCGGCAAGCGCGGCCGTCTCTTCGATGCGCGTCCCGGTTCGCGCGCGAAAATGCAGCTTGATTTGGCCGCCGTCGACCGACGGGAAGAAGTCCTGCCCTAATCCTGGCAGCGGCCCGAGCGGGAAAGCCAGGATCGCGGTGGCAATCATGGCGCCGAGAAAAATGGCGGCAAAGCGCGGGCCGCTGTTGAGCGCCGAGCCCAGCAGCAAGTGGTAATTCTCGCGGAAGCGTACGAAGCCCTGCTCGAATCGCAATTGGAAGCGGCCCAAGAATCCCGGCTGTCGGCGTTTGGTATCGTGTTTCTTGAGCCAGAATTTCGCGAGTGTCGGCACCAAGGTGCGCGACAGCAGGTAGGAGGCCAGCATCGCGAACACCACCGCTTCCGCCAGGGGGATGAACAGAAATTTGGCGATGCCGGCCAACAAAAACATCGGCACGAACACGATGCAGATCGACAGCGTGGAAACCAGAGCCGGCAAGGCAATCTGATGTGCGCCATCGAGAATGGCCGCTTCGACCTCCTTGCCCTGCTCGAGGTGGTAGTTGATGTTTTCGATGGTCACGGTGGCATCGTCGACCAGAATACCCACCGCGAGCGCCAAGCCGCCCAAGGTCATGATGTTGATGGTTTCGCCCAATGCCGACAGGCAACAGATCGAGGCGAGAATCGACAGAGGTATCGAAATCGTGATGATCAGGGTGCTGCGCCAGCTGCCGAGAAACAGCAGGATCAACAATCCGGTGAGCGCGCCGGCGATCACCGCCTCGCGTATGACGCCGGAAATGGCGGCGCGCACGAACACGGATTGATCGCTGAGCGCCTCGATTTTCAAGTCCGCCGGCATGAGCGTGCGGATCTGCGGCAGCTTCTCGTTGATGCTGTTGATGATGTCGATGGTGGAGGCCTTGCCGGTCTTCAGGACACTCAACAACAGCGCGCGCTTGCCGCCCAGGCGCACCATGTTGGTTTGCGGTGAGTAGCCATCGCGCACATGCGCGACGTCCCGCACGTAGGTCACCGTGCCGTTGTGCGCGCGAATCGGCAGGTTGTTCAACTCATCGATCGCCAGCGGACTGGAGTTCACCTTGATGAAATATTCCAGTGCGCCGATTTTTTGCGTGCCCGCCGGCAGAATCAAATTTTGCACGCCGATCGCCGCGACCACATCGTTGCCCGACAAGCCGTTCGCGCTCAAGGCTTGAGGATCGAGATCGACTTGCACCTGGCGTTGCTTGCCGCCATAGGGGTAGGGGATCGACGCGCCCTGTACCGTTGCAAGCTGGGTGCGCAAGATCGTTTGGGAAAGGTCGAAAATGCGCGCTTCGCTCAAGGTTGGACTGCTGAGCGCGAGTTGCAAAATCGGCACCGTGGACGCGTTGTACGACAGGATGAACGGTGGGGTCGTGCCGGGCGGCGAGAAGGCAAGTTGCGACTGCGAGACGGCGGTGATCTGCGCGACCGACAGGTCTTGATCGACGCCCGGCTGGAAGAAGTATTTTACGATTGAGGTGCCGACGACCGATTGGGACTCGGTGTGTTCGACGTCGTTCACCACCGTTTGCGCCGTGCGCTCCGAAAACAACACAATCCGGTTCGCAATCTCCTCCGGCAGGATGCCGTTGTAGCGCCAAATGACCGCGGCAATGGGAATCCTGATGTTCGGGAAAATATCCGTCGCGGTATTGAGGATCGAGTAGCCACCGAGCAGTACGATCAACACCGCCAGCATGATGAAGGTGTAGGGCCGCTGTAACGCTACTCTAACAATCCACATGCTGCGCTCCAACGCGAACCGAACGAGCTAATCGCCGCACGGGATGGCGCGGATCGGCAAAGCGAAAGAACTTAAGCGCTAACATCCCAAGCGCGAGCAAACGATGTGCTACCTGTGATTAGTCTCGGGCATATGCCCGTAAAGGGCGATGAATGTAAGTGATATATCTGGGCAAGTCAAAACACTGTTTGCCTTTCTGGGTCCGTGCGAAATTAAGCGGCCTGCTGCAAAGCGGCGCCGCCTTTGCGACGCTGACGATCGAGAATTTCCTGCGAGACATCCCAAAGGCGCCGCGCCAGCACGATGTCCTGCAGCAAAGGATTGCCTTCGGAGACTTTACAATTCGACCAGTACTCCCCAGTGATGCCTGAAGCCTCTGGGCTGGCGGCCAGCAGCGCCTGAGTCGCCGCCGCCTGCGCCGCGGTTTTGGCGAAGAGCCGCGCGAAAAATCCTTTGCGAATACGCGTCCGCGCGGCCCCGGGATCGGCGGAGTTGACGGCGATGCCGCGTGCCGTCAAGCGGCGCGACAGTTCCTTGGCGTACAGGGCGTTTGCCAATTTCGACTGTGCATAAAATATTGTCGGGTTGTAAAACTGACGGCCGTCCAGATTGTCGAACATGACGCCCTCGCTGGGCGTCTGACTGATGCTCGCGCCGCTGCTGACCATCACGATCCGTGCACTGCCATCGCGCAATAGATCCGCAATCCCATTCACCAACATGAAATGGCCCAGGTGATTGGTGAGAAACTGCATTTCAACGCCATGGCGGACCTCCAAGGAGGGCAGGTTCACGGCGGCGGCATTGGCGACAATGGCATCGAGCGGAACGGACAGTCCGCGGATGGTGTCGAGCGCGGCGGTAATCGAATCGAAACGCGACAGATCGCAGCCGACGGGAATGCACTCGGGACTCGCCTGCGCGCAGGCCCGCGAAGCGGACTCAAGGGTTCGCGCCATGCCGATCACCGACGCACCGTTGGCGGCAAAAGCATTCAGCGTTTCGCGCCCGAGTCCTGAATCGCATCCGGTGACGATGATGTGTCTGCCGGTCAAGTCAATTCCGGCCAATACATGATCCGCCGTGGAGCGCCGGCCAAACTGAATCGATATTGCCATTAAGCAAACCCCTTGAGTTCGCGCTGTTGATTCAAGGGCATGCATGCCATTCGAACCGCAGCCGTCATACCTTTGAGAAAATCTTCTTGAGTCTTGCAAGTCTGTTTGAGGCCGCGCGCCGTGGCATGCAAAGCGCGCGCAAAGTCGGCGATATTCACGCCGGCCGCGGCGCAGCGATCGCCCACCGCCGTTGCGCCGATGGCATTGACAAGGGCTTCCTCAAATTGCCACTCGTATTCCGCGAGCGTCGCGCCCGCCAGGGAAGTACTCGCGCACATGAGATCAGCGGCATCCGCGCCGAGGAAACCGACGAAGCGCCCGGACCACTCCTTGCAGGCAGCGATCAACCGGCTTTCCAAACTATCCTCTGCGCGCGACAACGCAGCGGTGGCGCTGGTCAATTGCCGGCTCAATGAATGTTCCAGGGCGCGCCGAAACAATTCCTCTTTGTTCGCGAACGACAAGTAGAGCCCCTGACGGGATACGCCGGCCGCACGCGCCACATCATCCATGGAGGTTTTGCGGTAGCCGAATCGAGCGAAGGCGCTGACAGCTGCATCCAGCACCGCGGACTGGCGCGATTCCGGATCGGCGGGGCGGGGCGACGTTATGTTCACTGGTGCAGTATAGACAAAATATGCCTATACTGTCTATGCCGTCAATTAACTCGCGCCCACGAAAAATCGGCAAAGAACTTATAACTCAAAGGGATAAAGCATATTACTCGTCAAAGTACTCATGCGCAATCGCGGGGACGCCGATACGCCGACAATCGCGGGGCGCGTCGGCATAATGCTTCGTGATGCCAACGGTTCCCCAGCTCTCCGCGCCCACCATTGCCATAAGCGGTTCGGAACAGCGATTCCCGGTGCGACGTATTTACTGTGTCGGGCGCAACTACGCCGACCATGCCCGTGAAATGGGCCACGATCCGCGGCAAGAGTTGCCCTTTTTTTTCGGCAAACCGGCCGACGCGGTGGTCGACGGCGGGCGTGTGCTGCCGTATCCGCCGCGCACCGCCGAACTGCATCACGAAGTTGAATTGGTGGTCGCACTGCATCGGCGCGGCGTCGATGTCGGCATCACGGATGCCGCGTCGATGATTTTTGGCCATGCCGTCGGAATCGACCTCACGCGGCGCGATTTGCAAGCGGCGGCAAAAAAGAGCGGACGCCCTTGGGACATGGCCAAAGGCTTTGATAACTCAGCGCCGATTGGCGCCTTGACGCCGGGCATTCCTCCCGCGTCGGGCGCGATCTCTTTGAGCATCGACGGCGACGTGCGCCAACGGGGCGATCTCAAGGACATGATCTGGAGCGTCGCGGAAATTATCGCAACGCTTTCCACCTATGTAGAACTCGCGCCCGGCGACTTGATCTTTACCGGCACGCCGGCAGGTGTCGGCCCGATCAAGCGCGGTGAATCGTTGCGCGGAGTGATTGCGGGAATCGAGCCCATTGAAATAACTTTTGAAGAGTGAACATCCATGCCCATGCTTCGCATTCTTTGTCTGCTGCTTTGTCTGCCGCTCACGACTTGGGCCGCGGAGGACTATCAACATCGCGTCGATCAGGTGTTGCTGCAAACGCCGCTCATCGACGGGCATAACGATTTGCCGTGGGAAATCAGGGAGCGCTTCAAGAGCGATGTTGCCGCGATAAACCTCTCCGCAGGTACCGGCCATCTCCCCTTGGAGGCTGGCCAGGCCGCCCTGATGACGGATATCCCACGATTGCGGGCGGGACACGTCGGCGCACAGTTCTGGTCGGTGTGGATACCGGTGAGCGCCCAAGGTTTCGAGGCAGTGCAAATGACCTTGGAGCAGATCGATCTGGTGAAACGCATGTCGGCGCACTATCCAGCGGATTTTGCAATGGCCTATAGCGCCGCGGACATTCGGCGCATCCACAAGAGCCGCAAAATCGCATCGCTGATCGGCATCGAGGGCGGCCACCAGATCAATAATTCCTTGGCGGTGCTGCGTCAGATGTACGACGCCGGTGCGCGCTACCTGACGCTGACTCACTCGAGCAACACATCGTGGGCCGATTCGGCGACGGATGCGCCGGTACACCATGGTCTCACACCCTTTGGCGTCGAGGTCGTGAAGGAAATGAACCGACTGGGAATGCTGGTGGACTTAAGCCACGTTTCGCCGGATACGATGAAGGCGGCGCTCGCCGCGACTGAAGCTCCCGTTATTTTTTCGCATTCCTCCGCGCGGGCGCTGGTCGACCATCCGCGCAATGTTCCCGACGATGTGCTGCGCGCCGTGGCCGCAAATGGCGGGGTGGTGATGGTCAATTTCGCCCCGCCCTATGTGTCGGCGGACCGCAATCGCTGGGAGGCCGACCACGCCGCGGAGCGAACCCGCTTCGACAGCCCTCCCTTTGCCGGTCTCTACATCGGCCAGCCGGAGCGCGCAAAGGCGGCGCTCACCGCGTGGGAGGCGCAGCATCCGATGCCTGTCACGACACTCGCTCAAGTTGCCGATCACGTCGAACATATTCGCCAAGTGGCCGGTATCGATCACGTCGGCTTGGGCTCCGACTTCGACGGCATTCCGGACGCACCGGTCGGTCTCGAGGGTGTGGATCGTTACCCGGCGCTGCTCGAGGAATTGATGCGTCGAGGCTGGAGCGATTCAGACATCGCGAAACTGGCCGGGGAAAATCTATTGCGCACGCTGGCCGCGGCGGAACAGGTGAGTCTGCGACTGCAAGGCGCCTCGAAGCCGCACTGATTTTGGCGCAGCCGGGCCGAGAACATCCATCAGCCGGAGATCACGCTTGGTGGTGTTCGGGCGACGACATGATATATCAATCGGCAAAGGAATCCGCTCGGCGGTGATGCTGAC
>Ga0307474_10002338_pt1 | contig 13638 bp, 11 predicted proteins | sample atmos_gasesECM1C_2_FD_203312 | JGI IMG/M metagenome (GOLD analysis project Ga0307474, IMG submission 203312) | Hardwood forest soil microbial communities from Morgan-Monroe State Forest, Indiana, United States - atmos_gasesECM1C_05 | ecosystem: Environmental > Terrestrial > Soil > Temperate... | reverse complement strand
CGACCCTTCTTCGCCGCCACGGACTTTCCGGCAACTTCCCAGGGACGCTTCGGGCGGTCAAGCGGAGCTTTATCACGATCTTTGATGCGATCGTAATGGTAAGACTCGCTCACGGTCCCGAGCGATTCGTTGTAAAGACTGGGCAACCCCAGTGCCTCTTTGAGTTCTTCGCTGAACGACTGCAGCGCTTTCAGGTGCTCGGCGGTAGCTGGAATTTCTGTCTTCGAGTTCTTCAGGAACTGCTGGTAGCCGCGATTGACAAGCTTTGAAATCTCGCTCCCGATTAAGTACCCAGGATAAGCGAAAATCTTTACGCCATCTTCGGGCGTCTTCTGAATTGCCGCTGAAACGTTATATTTTCTGAGGAATACGCGACTGTTCGTTCCCGGCGCTTCCGTCACATCAAAACCGTGGTCGCGCACCCAGCCCAGCGCTTCCTCGTAAGTCTTTGCTTCGATATCCTTCATGTCTACGTTTTCCCGTCTCACTTCTTTTTTAGATGCAGGCGGCGCTGAAAAGCACACAGTTCAATTTGCGGCTGCATCGACTTGCCATCGTTGTCATCTAAACACACCATACTACATAGCTTGTTTTGCATGTTCTTGCATAATTACGTTAGTCACGGGGCCGCGAGTTGAATTTGGAGAATAGTACGGAGCATGTTGCGGTAAACTTTCCGGTGCACGATCAGTCAAGACAAGTCTCCGCGCGCGCCGGCCTCAGCCTGCTGGATCGCATAGGCAACACGCCGCTGCTGCGCTTCGATCAGCTCACCGCCCACCTTCCGGGCGTCACACTTTTAGGCAAGGCCGAATGGAATAATCCCGGAGGCTCGGTGAAAGACCGCGCCGCTGTGAACATCGTCGCCGAAGGCCGCCGCAGCGGTAGGTTCAGCTCCGGCAAAATCTTGCTCGATGCCACGAGCGGTAACACCGGAATCGCTTATGCAATGCTGGGCGCGGCCCAGGGATTCCCCGTCACTCTGTGTATGCCAACGAACGTGTCGGTGGAGCGCAAGAAAATTCTGAACGCGTACGGCGCTAACATTATTTATACCGATCCTGGTGACGGTTCCGATGGGGCAATCCGCATGGCCCGCGAGCTGGCCGCCAAGCAGCAAGACGTTTACTTCTACGCCGATCAATATTCGAACGACGCCAACTGGCTGGCGCACTATCACGGCACCGCCAAAGAAATCTGGCAGCAGACCGAAGGACGCGTCACTCACTTTGTGGCAATGCTGGGGACCAGCGGAACGTTCATGGGCACGGCGCGGCGACTGAAAGAGCTCAATCCGGCAATTCGTTGCGTTTCACTGCAACCCGACTCCGCGTTTCACGGCATCGAGGGCGCGAAGCACATGGCGAGCGCCATCGTTCCGAGGATTTACGATCCGGCGCTGGCGGATGAAAATCTTGAGATTGCCACCGAGGATGCGCACACCATGGCCCGGCGTGTGGCGCGTGAGTGCGGATTGCTACTGGGAATCTCTGCCGCTGCAGGAATCGTCGGTTGTCTGCACGTCGCGCATTCGCTTGAATTACACAAAGACCAACAAGCAGTGATTGTCACCATCCTTTGCGACTCAGGCGAGAAGTATTTGAGCGAGAGATTTTGGACAGAAGGTTAATTTTCTTTGACCACAGAAACACAGAGGAACAGAAACAAATCTTTGACCGGACTGCGATCTGGAACCAGCTAGATCCGAAATTTGCAACCAGTTTTCTCAGTGTCTCCGTGGCGAAATCTAGTTATATCGATGCTAAAAATAGGTCCGAAACATTATGAAGCCCTTCGCCAGCACGGCGAGGAAACCTATCCGCACGAATGTTGCGGAGTGCTGCTGGGGCGCATGGATGACGACACGACGCGCGTCGTAACTTCGACCGCGCGCTGTGGAAACACCCGCACAGACTCGCCGCAAAACCGTTACAACATCGATCCGCGCGAACTCGTGCGCATTCAGCGCGAGGGCCGCGAGCGTTGCGAGGACATTGTTGGCTTCTACCATTCTCATCCGGACCATCCGGCTCGCTGGTCGCAAACGGATTTTGCTGAGGCGCATTGGATCGGCTGCTCTTATGTCATTACCAGCGTGGAGAAAGGGATTGCAGCAATCACTAATTCTTTCGCGCTCGCAGGTACCACCGAGGACGATAAGCAACTTGTCGATGAAGAAATTGAAGTGGGATGATCCAGTCGGAGATGCGCAGTAGCGGGATGCGTTATCCAGTGCTGGTTCTGCGTGATTTTCACATCCCAGAAGAGCTCTTCACAGAAAAAATGTCGCGGCTGGCAGTCTCTGGTCGTTTCCTGGAAACGCGTTGGCAAGAGCTTTGAGCGAACCTCGTTACGCCGGATGCACCAAATCCGGTCACCCGCCTGTGGACGGCGTGCACTCGGCTGAAAATACGCGAGTTGCAAGCGCAAGTTTTTCGTTGACTGCAAAAATAGAAAGAGTAGAAACATAATCGTTCTTTGACAGCTTCTAAAGTTTTTCCGGTTGGTGCGGCGTCCGGGACTCAAGCGCAGTCACCCTCTTCACGAAAGTGACCAGGGAGGGCAAGCAAGGGTCGATTGCAAAGCGCTGGTCGAGGAGAACAAGAAGAAACGTCGAAGGCAGGATAGAGTTCCGAGGCGTTGGGTAGGTTTTTCCGGTTGGCGGTAAGCCCGGAGCCCGAGCGAAGATCGCGTGTGGCATCCCGTCAAGGGAGGCTGCGATAGCAGGTCGAGCAAGGGTCGAACGCGAGCTACTGGCCGAGACGAATGGACCCAACACCACCTCGGAACTCTTAAACTTTTGCGGGACGACTAAGTCTTCGATCTGCATCGCCAGCGATCTCCACAAACCTCCCGGAGCAATTAGAACCGCAACGCAGCTCGCACGATGCGGAATTGGTAAGCGGAATTTCGCAAGCAATGGGCCGACGAGCGCGAAGGCGAACGGAGCTGCAAAGAGCGTGCGACGGCGCCACTTATTTAGGCTGCATCACGATTCCCACCCTCTTTCCAACCCTCCCCAGCACTTCCAGGGCCTGCTCTAACTCCTCCGGCGTGTGGGTCGCCGTCATGATGGTGCGGATGCGGGCTTTGCCTTCGGGAACGGTGGGGAAGGCGATGCCGGTGCCGAGGACGCCTTCTTTGAACAGTTCGCGGGAAAAGTCCATGGTGAGCTTGCCGTCGCCGATGATGATTGGGGTGATCGGCGTCTCGCTGGCCGGAGTGGCGCGCCCGCCGATGTCGAAGCCGAGCAGGCCGAGTTCTTTTTTCCAAAAGCGCGTGTTCTCCCAGAGCTTCTCGATGCGCTCCGGCTCGTTTTCCAAAACGTCGAAAGCCGCAATGCAGGTCGCCGCGACCGACGGCGGATGCGAGGTTGAAAACAAGAACGGCCGCGCGCGGTGATAGAGAAAGTCAATCAGATCGCGGGTACCGCAGACGTATCCGCCCAGAGCACCGATTGCCTTCGACAAAGTTCCGACCTGAATATCGACGCGGCCGTGCACTTTGAAATGATCCACCGTGCCACGGCCGTTGCGGCCGAGAACGCCGGAGGCGTGCGCATCGTCGACCATCATTATTGCGCCGTACTTCTCCGCGACGTCGCACAAGCCGGGCAGCGGGCCGATATCACCATCCATCGAGAACACGCCGTCGGTGATCAGCAGTTTCTTGCCTGGCTCGCCTTTTACGCTGGCTAGTTGCTCTTCGGCATGGGTGACATCTTTGTGGCGGAAGACCAGAATCTTTGCCCTCGACAACCTCGCGCCGTCGATAATCGACGCGTGGTTCAACGCGTCGGAGATGATGAAATCGTCTTTGCCCAGTACGGCCGACACCGTCCCCGCATTCGCCGCGAAGCCTGACTGGAACACGACGCACGCTTCCACGTTCTTGAAACGCGCGATTTTTTCTTCCAGCTCCATGTGGATCTTCATCGTTCCGGCAATGGTACGCACGGCACCCGATCCCACGCCGTACTTGCGTGTGGCTTCGAGCGCAGCCTCCCGCAGCTTGGGATGTGTGGTCAGTCCTAGGTAGTTGTTCGAGGCGAGGTTGATGACCTTCTTGCCGTCGAAGGTGCAGACGGGCGCTTGCTCGTCGTCGAGCACGCGCAGCTTGAAGTGCGTGCCTTTGGCTTTGAGTTCGTCGAGCTGATCGGTGAGATATGAAAGCGGGTTGGTGCGGGTTGCGGTGGTCATGGTTTCCTCAGAGTTCTCTGCCGCGTGCTCACGCGGATCAACACGGAGCATTTCGGCTCAATGCTGACTACCATTACGCGATCCGGAAGTCCCTCGCTGGTAGAGATCCTTCGACTTCGTGATGGCTCCGCTTTGCGGACCCCTCACTTCGCTCAGGATGACAACGATTTAAAGTCGCGTCTTAAGTTGCGTTCATCCGCGTTCATTCACTTGAACCAGGGTTGCGGAGTTGCGTGGTCAAAACATGATCGGATTTCCGGTCTCAATGCTGGCTTCGCAAAGCTGCTTCACATTATTGAAAAATTCCCTCTCCGACTCGGCCAGGATGTCGCTGGAGTGGAGCACGGTGTTCACTTCTTTCAGCAGCGCGGGCGATTTCTTGACTGGAATCCAGTCGCCAGTGTGCGTGCCATCGTAGAGAACTTTTCCCAGGAGAATCGGGAAACGGGGCCCCGGTTTTCCCTGCAAGCCGCGCAGAAATCCGCGCAGATTTTTCACGCGCGTGATGTTGCCGAGAAACAGGGACAGCAGAAATCCCTCGTGCTGGCAAGAGCTCATCACCCATCGGTCGTGTGCTTCCCATTCTTCCTCCGAGGGCTCGCCGATCAAAATGGGCTCTCCAGATTCGTCGAAAGCGAGCCGGTCAGGGAATGGATGCGGCTTGGCCTTGCCGTTGCGAATGCAAGTGCAGCGCACGAATGCGTCAAGGGCCATAAAATACACTTCCAGCGGCAAATGTGATCCTGCTTGGGCTTACTCGCTTTACGCTTTCGCGGACATAACCCACCCTGAGCTTGCCGAAGGGAGTGTCCGCGCTACACTCATCTCACGCCGTTGGGATAAACCAGTATTTTACTGGCTTCGCCGGTCTTGAGGCGCTCCATCGCGGCTGAAAACTCTTTCATCGGAATGCGGTCCGTGATTACTGGATGCAGGCTGAGCTTGCCCGCTTTCAACAACGCCGTCATCTGGTACCAGGTTTGGTACATGCGACGCCCGTTGATGCCCTGCACCGTGATACCTTTGAAAATAATATCTTCGGAAAAGTTGAGTGAAATCGGTTTCGAGGTCAAGCCGAGGAGGGAGATTCTGCCGCCGCGGCGGACTATATCGAAAGCGGTGCGAATCGAGTTGGGATGCCCCGCCATTTCGAGCACGACGTCGACGCCGAGGCCGCCGGTTTTTTCCATCACAACGGCGCTGGCATTTTCTTTCGACGGATCGATTACGTAGTCTGCCTTCATCTCGCGCGCGATCTTGCGGCGGTGCTCGTTCACTTCGATGGCGAACACACTGGTGGCTCCCACCGCCCTCGCCACCGCAATGGCAAACAGTCCGATCGGCCCGCATCCCGTGATGGCGACAGTTTTCGCGGCAATCTCGCCGGCCAGAACGGTATGCACTGCATTTCCCAGCGGATCGAGAATCGACGCGTATTCCAGCGGGATCGCGGGATCCAGCTTCCAGATGTTCGACTCCGGTATCACCACATATTCCGCGAATGCGCCATCGGCATCCACGCCGATAATTTTCACATTCTGGCAAATATGAGCCTCGCCGGTGCGGCATTGCAGGCACTTTCCGCAGGCTACGTGCATCTCCGCGGAAACGAAGTCGCCTTCCTTGACGCTACTGACCTCGTTGCCGAACGCCGCGACTTCGCCGCAGAATTCGTGCCCTGGGATGAGCGGCGGGTGAATCCGGTTCTGAGCCCAGCGGTCCCAGTTGTAGATGTGCAGGTCAGTGCCGCAGATCGATGCGACCTTCACCTTCACCAGCACATCATTCGGACCGAAGGCGGGAATGTTCACTTGCCGGATCTCCGCGCCCGGCGCGGCCTCCGGTTTAACTACAGCCAGCATTGTGGGGGGCATGAAGTCTACCTATGGAAAATCAGGTTCAGACGCAAACGTATGATTCTAGCACCACGAGAATGCTGCTGCTCGGGAGTTCGCGAAACAAGGTTGACTTTTGGTGGGAACGCGGTAACCTCTAGGCACCGTCTCAGGCGTGCCGGCAGGGTTCAACTCTGGCCGCTTCTCCAAACCAAATTTTTCTGTTCGAGGTTGCTATGCGCAAACTAGCCATCTTCTGTGCGTTTGCCTGGTTGTTGGGGGCAGTTACGCCTGGCTGGTCCAGCACCGAAACGGTCTTGCACGCATTTAGGGGTGCCCGCTTCGACGACGGAGCTGACCCGGTTGCAGACCTGGTTTATGACCCGGTCACCAATTTGGTTTATGGCGTCACCAACACCGGAGGGACCGGCACGGCTTGTGCAGCACATTGCGGCACGGTGTTCGCCGTCAACCACGACGGCACTTTTTATAGTGTCGTCTCCAACTTCCAGGGCGGGATCGACGGCGCGAATCCGCAGGCCGGGTTGGTCGCCGATGCCGCCGGTAATCTCTACGGCACGACCTACAACGGCGGGACGCACAACTTGGGCACGGTCTTCAAGCTGACTTATTCGGGCGGACAGTTTCAGGAAAGCGTCCTGCTTTCATTCTCCGGCAAGACCGCCACTCACGTCAGCGGCGCACATCCTCTGAGCCGGCTCGTTCTGGACGCAAACGGAAACCTTTATGGAACCACTTACGCCGGAGGGGCTTCGAATCACGGCGAGGTTTTCGAATTGACGGTTTCAGGAACAGAGCAGGTTCTGTTGTCGTTTACAGGGGCTAACGGAGAAAATCCAAAAGCTGGAGTGGTTTTTGGCTCAGGCGGCGTTCTGTGGGGAACCACCTATCGCGGAGGAGGCCCCAACTTAGGCACGGTGTTCCAACTGATTCAGTCGGGAGGAATATGGCAGCTAAATTTCTCGTTTCCGTTCGCCGGACCGAATGGCGCCAACCCCGCCGGGGCGGTCGTCCTGGACGCCTTCGGGAACGTCTTCGGAACCACGCAGTTTGGCGGTCCCGCGGGCTGTGCGATTGCGGCCGCGGGTTGCGGCGTTGTGTTTGAACTACAGCCGAACGGAAATGGCTATACCGAGACGGCAATCTACAATTTTTCCGGCGGGCCGATGGACGGCGCGGCTCCGTTGGACGACCTGACGTTGGCAGCGGACGGAACAGGAACCGATCTTTACGGGACTGCGAGCGAGGGAGGAACGTTTGGCGGGAATTGCTCGACGGTGGGCTGCGGGACGGCCTTTGTGCTTTGCAGCCAGACTTCGAGTTGCTCCGGTTCGGCAAACTGGACGATATACCCGCTGGTTGACTTTACCGGCCTGCATGGCTTAGACCCCGGTCGCAAGCCGGCGGCCGGGCTGCTTATTCCGCCGCCGGGCTTCGATTCCACACCGCACGGAAAGGGCGGATGCACGAGCGCGTGCCTAGGAACTGTTTCTCAAGGCGCGGCGAATGGGAATGGAGCTGTCGTTTCGCTCACGGGCCCAGGCAATTGAAGGCTCGATAGTCGCTGATCGGCTGGGACACTCAATGCAGCTTGCTATATTCCATCTTCGACTGCGCCAGCAAACTGACGTCGCTATCTCCATCCTGCCAGAGAGTCAGGAAGCTCCGGTAAGCAGCCTCAGCTTTGGGCAGGTCTCCTGAACCAGCATAGGCTCGCGCCAGCTGCAGATTGGCAAGCGCGCCGAGAGAGAAGTTCCAAACCAATCCTCGGTGGTCCACAATCTTCTGAAATTCGGCGGCGGCCTTTTCCCACTGCTTCGTCAACAGGTACGCTTGGCCACGCAAATAAGCTGGATAAAGAGTTCCGCCTGAAGTAAAGGGCGGCTGGTTTCCACCTAGCTCGTAAGATTCAGCCACCTGCAGTTCTTCGATCGCCTGCGACGGATTCTTTCTCGCGATCTGGATTGCGGCGCGGATGCTGGGTAGCCAGTAGTTGGTCATCAGGGTATCTGTAGAAGGGCGCTTTTCCAAGTCCTTCGCGATTGCCTCTGCCCGATCAAGGCTGCCAGCTCGCGCGAAAGCCAAAGACGCTGCCACCTGCACGTTCCTCGTCGGGGACAGGGCGAGCGCGGCGCTGGCATCCCGAACGGCCTGGATTTTGTTCCCCAACTCTGCCTCCCGCAGTGCGCTCGTCACTTGCCACTCGGCAGCGGTCTCTTTTGAACCGGCGGCAAGTGCCGAAGCAATGGCCCGCCGCGAAAACTCGCGAGCATTGCTCAGCCGTCCATGAAAAGCTTCTGTATCCGATTGGCTGGCAAGAATGGCGGACTCGAACTCTGGCTTGCCCTTCGAAGCAGCGAGGCAGCGCTCCACTTCCTTGGTGTCATTGAGCAGAAAAGCCAGTTGATAGGAATTTTCGAGCAGCGATTCGTCCAGCTTTCTCTCTCGCGCTTCGCTGAGCACAGCTTTGGCTTGATCCAGACGATCCAGGTACATGTAGTCATAAGACAGGTTCTGGTAGACCAGCTGATTGTTGCTCTTGAGCCGAAACGCCTGCAGGTCGTTGTCCAGTGCCGAGTCCAGCCGTCCTAACTCAGACGCCACCAGTCCCGACTGAATATAGGCGGCAGGTGTGCGCGGATAGATCTGCTTCCACGCCTGAAAAACCTGTAGAGCTTTTTCCAGCTCTCCTGTCACGTACAAATAATAGTTCGACTCAATGAGCAACCTTTCGTGCTCGCTAACCCGTCCTCGAAGCTCGTATGCCTTGCCTACAAACTGAGCGCACAACGCGGTTTCTCCCAGGTTGCAATACGTGGTTCCCATGTCCGAATAAGCCAGAGCGAAACTTGGATCCAGTTGCAACGCGCGCTGAAAGAGCGGCACCGCGGTTGCGTCTCCCTGAGAGCGCCAGGTAGTGATCGCTACGCTGAAAGCTTGCAGCGCCTCCAGTGATGATGTCGTCGCCTGCTCCAGCGGCGCGTCGTATTTTCCTACCGAGGTCAGCGACTCGCCTAGTTGGCCACGCAATCTCCGCGCCGCTTGATGCAGGCGTGACAAGACTTCCTCGCGACGAGGGGCCTCCTCCTGCTCCATCCCCAACGTCTTGCCGCTGGCACAATCTGATGCGCTCAACGTGATCGCGTAGTGCGTACCCAGGGTCGCTATGCTGCCCGTGAGCATCGCTTTACTGCCGGCACGCTGGCACACTTGACGCGCAATTTCTGGCGTCAGCGGCGAATCGGGAGGGCGTCCCATATAACGCAGCTGTTTGGTCACGTCATCGTACGAAAGGATGTTGAGGAATGGGGATTGGCCCAAATCGGCTGCCAGGCCTGCCTTCAGAGCCTCGGCGAAAACAGGGTCGTCCGTGGTGTTGGCGAAATCGGCCAGCACTACGGAATCTTTCTCCGTGAGGCCGGAAGATTTTCTCCAGTGCAACCATCCGGCTATGCCCGCGAACAAAACGGCTGCGACAGCGGCATACCAAATACGCCGACGCGTCTGCGTTTTGGCCGCAAGTAGTTCCGACTGTGTGGCAAATTCATTTTGGCGGCGCAGAGCGGTCAGTTCGTCTCTGATTTCGGCTGCGCGTTGGTAGCGCGAATTGCGATCTTTCTTAAGGGATTTTTGGATGACAGCCTCAAGCTTTGGCGGAACTTCATGGCGAATCTCTGAGGGCGGCACAGGCTTGGCATTTAGGATCGCTTGGCAGACAGCCGGTGCGTTTGGCGCTTCGAAGGGCAAGTACCCCGTCGCCATTGCATAAAGAGTGATGCCGAAGGAGAAAAGATCGGTGCGGGCATCTAACTCTTCGCCTCGTATTTGCTCCGGCGCCATATAGGCCGCCGTGCCCGCAATTGTTCCCGCAGCGGTCTGCAAACCATCGGCAATTGCCGCCGCGACGGGTTCGGACTTGGCCTGGAAATTTCGGACTTTGGCGATTCCAAAATCAAGAATCTTTGCATGTCCGCGCTGCGTGATGAAGATGTTCGCCGGCTTTATGTCGCGGTGCAACACGCTGGCACTGTGGGCCGCCTCCAGAGCGTCGGTGATCTCGATCGATAGATTGATCACGGTCCCGATGTCCAGCAGTCCCTCGCCCAGGCGCTGCTTCAAGGTCATGCCGTCGAGGAACTCCATTGCGATGAACGATCCGCCGGCGTGATTGCCCACTTCGTAGATCGTGCAAATATTCGGATGGTTGAGGGCGGATGCGGCCTGCGCTTCCCGCTTCAGGCGCGCCTGCGCCTGAGGATCAGTTGCCGATTCGGAGGGAAGAAACTTCAATGCTACAAATCGCCGGAGGTCGGGATCTTCGGCTTTGTAAACCACACCCATGCCGCCGGCGGCTACGAATTCAACAATCTTGTATCGGCCGGCGATGACCTCACCTGCGCTGAACTCGACGGAATCGCTCGGCCACAAGCGGGCCACGGCGGGCGAAGAGAGAAAACCGCTTGCTTCTCGATATTCGCTGAGCAGGCGCTGCACTTCCCGGCAAACGTCGGGGTCCTGACATCGGTCGGCAAGGAACTGGGCTACTTCCTCAGGCGGAAGATCCTGGGCAGCCTCAAAAAGGCTCTTAACTATTTCCCACTTCGCGGGCTGCGTTTCCATGGCTGGCCTTCAGCTCGCCGTGAAGCCAGGCTTTGGCTACGGTCCAGTCGCGTTTCACGGTCTTTGGAGAGATGCCCAACGCCTCTGCGGTTTCTTCGACTGTCGATCCGCCGAAATACCTCAGCTCGACAATCTTGGCCTGACGGGGATCCAAGGCCGACAGCGCTTGCAGAGCGCGATCGAGCTCCAGAAATTCCTCGGCGCGCTCGGGCGAAAAAACAATCGCATCGTCCAGAGGCGCTTCATCGCGGCCACCGCCTCTTTTTTCCCTCATATGACCGCGGGCGTAGTCGACGAGAACGCGCCGCATGACTTGAGCGGCAACTCCGAAGAAGTGCGCACGATTCTGCCAGTTCACTGAGTGCTGACCCACTAACTTCAAATACGCCTCGTGAACCAGTGCCGTGGTTTGCAACGTGTGATCCGGACGCTCACGCCGCATGTAGCCCTCAGCCATGCGCCGCAGTTCGTTGTAAACCAGCGGAATCAGCTGTGGCCCCGCTTCCGCGTTTCCTCTTGCCATTTCGGTCAGCAGTGCTGTTACGTCGGCGGAATTGGAATCCATGCGGTATTCCACCTCAGTGAATTGTTGGGGGGCTCCCGAATGAGCTCCCATTCTAACCGACGGCGTCATCCCGAGCGCAGCCGTTTTTCAGCCGAAGCAACGGATCTTTTCTTTCTCTGGTCCGGTGCGTCAGCCAAAACTGCATCCGGCCTGGATTCTGATCCGCTAGTTACGGTGCCGGCTGCGGCCAGGAATTGCTGCTTCGCCCACTCGTTACGCTCGGGGTTTGGCCCGTTGCGGTGGCATTGCGTTGCCGCGTTCTCCCAATCTCGTTTCTGGACGTGCTCTATTAATGTGGGGAAGCCCTTAAACAACCCGATGACTCCTAGATTGAAGATCATGTCGAGCAGTCCAAGCTTCGCCGGATCTGGGAAATCCGGGTAGGCGGCAAAACGCTGACTCAGTTGTTCATCGAAGTAGGTCAGGTGTTCGCGAAGAAGAGAATCGATCTCCGGGTGCAGCAAAACTGGAGAACCAGGAGCGCGATAGAAAGCGGGCAATTTAGCTTGGGGAAGAGCTGAAACTCGATCATAATCGGCCATGATCACAGCGGGAGCGACGGGCTGGCTATCTGCATCTACAAAGCCCAGCGACTGCGCCCGCGACGCGTTTGCGAGCATTTCTCCAACGCCTACAGTCACGAAGCCCTTGGTGTCCAGGTACATCCAAGGCACGATTCCTTCGAACCCTTCCAAGTGGGCCAGGGAGTCATCCAGGTACGCCATGTTTCCGCTTCTTTAATCTGACTTGAAATTCACTCTATCACGCAATCGGAAGCGTCGAAGAGTGATCGCTTCTCCTACAGCCATCCCTTGGTGCGAGCCAACCGCGCGGCCTCCACCCGATTGCTTGCTCCTAATTTGCTGATCGCCTCGGAAAGGTAATTTCTTACCGTGCCGTCGGAAAGGCCCAGCTGCGCAGCGATTTCGCCGCTGGCCATACCTTCGCCCGCCAGGCGTAAGACCTGGCGTTCGCGATCGGTGAGCGGGTCCATTTCGCCCCAGGCTTCCATCGCGAGTTCGGGGTGGATCACTCGCAAGCCCTGGTGGACGCGGCGAACGGCGTCGGCGAGCTCTTCTGCGCGCATGTCCTTCAGTAAATATCCCGAGGCGCCCGCTTCCAGCGCACGGCGTAAATATCCGGCCCGTGCAAACGTGGTGACGATGACGACGCGGGTTCCAGTGCGCCGGCGCTTCAACTCCGCGGCAACGTCGAGGCCGCTCATGTGGGGCATTTCAATATCGGTGATGAAGACGTCGGGCTTGTGTGCCAGTACGGCCTCCAGCGCCTCTTTCCCATTGCGCGCTTGCGCCATTACAGAAATATCGCCTTCGATTTCCAGCAAGGCAGCCAAAGCTCCCAGCACCATGCCTTGATCTTCGGCCAGAACCACGCGAATGGTCTTGTGGCATTCTTTTGCGTTTTCTCTCGCCGGGGGACTCACTTTGGGCTGCCCTCAGCCTTCTCGACCATTTCCTTCAGGGGCAGCGTGATCACCAGTGTAGTCCCAGCCGCAGTACTGCGATTGAGTGTCCCTCCCAGCATTTCCACGCGTTCGCGCATGCCGCGCAATCCATTGCCTTCGTCAGTCGAACCGCCGCGGCCATCATCTTGAATTTCAAGACGGCACGATCCGTTTTGTTGTTCGAGGCGCATGCGGCAAGCATGGGCGTGGGCATGCCGCACCACGTTGGTGACTGCCTCACGCACGGCGAGTGACAGAACACTCTCCTGAACCGCAGGAAGTTTCACCGTCGTGGCGGCATCGCATTGAACGGTCAGCCCCGCAGTTTCGAGCGTGGTCTTGGCTTGCGCCAGTTCCGCCACCAATCCACGCGAGCGGTATCCGCGAATCGCATCGCGCACGTCGGAGAGAGCCTGCCGTGAGATCTGCTCTACTTCGCCGATTTCCTTCCCCGCGCGTTGCGGATCGCGATCGATCAGCTTACCGGCGAGTTCCGATTTCAGGGTAATGACTGATAACGTGTGTCCCAAAACATCGTGCAGATCACGAGCGATGCGTTCCCGTTCCGCAACTTTAGCCAGATTTTCGATCTCCTCGCCTGCCCGAATCAGTTTTCTGTTGGTACGGTTCCTTTGCGCGAAGTGAATGTTACTGATCCCGATCACGAACGCCAGGCCGTTCGAAAACAGTAGAAACCACCCGTTGAGATGGAAGAACCACCAGGTAAATACTCCGGCCGCTTCGACTACGAACAGAACTTTGAATCCGTCGGCCTCGTTGTCGACGATGAAGGGCCCGCAAGCCGCAGCGAAGATGAAAAAGGTCGTGGCGCCGCCGTTGTATTTGGCAAAGCCAAACCCCATCAGAACCATAGCGGCGAGGTGCAGCAACCCCTGGCGACAGCTTACCCAGAACAGACTGAAGTACAGGACA
>Ga0307474_10002337_pt1 | contig 13644 bp, 10 predicted proteins | sample atmos_gasesECM1C_2_FD_203312 | JGI IMG/M metagenome (GOLD analysis project Ga0307474, IMG submission 203312) | Hardwood forest soil microbial communities from Morgan-Monroe State Forest, Indiana, United States - atmos_gasesECM1C_05 | ecosystem: Environmental > Terrestrial > Soil > Temperate... | reverse complement strand
TGAGGGGATCTTGCCGTGGACCTGGGGACTTTGCCCGCCCCCTTTGAGTCGCAGGCCCGGGCGATCCAGCCACCGCCCTTCCTCCCGCCCCCTTCGGCCATCGTTTCTCTCCGGCGACCTGGTGCTCCTGCCGTTGACTCCACGGCGACCCGTGAGACCGTCGATCACTTCCGGTAGTCTTAGCGACGATTCCGCGAGCTACAATTGACGCGATGTTCGTCGAGCGCATGAAGTCCCCGACCGTCAGCCTGCGGCCGGCCTCCCCTCGCGACGCCGAATTGCTGCGGCAGTGGCGGGCCGAGACCAGCGTGCGGCGCTTCCAGCCTCTCAACGACCTGCCCACCTCGCAGCTGCGGGCGGACGTGGCGAGCCAGCGCATGTCCGAGCTCTACCGCGGGCAGGGTGACAAGTTCCAGTGGATCATCCAGGTGGACGGCCAGCCGGCCGGCTGGATCACCCTGGTGGTCAGCAATTGGGAGCACGGCCTGGCCGAGGTCGGCTACGCGCTCTCGACCACCTACCAGGCACAGGGCCTGATGACCGACGCCCTGGGGCAGCTGCTCGAGGACCTGTTCACCAACACCAACCTGGAACGGGTCGAGGCGCGCTGCGCGATCGACAACGTGGCGTCGCGACGGGTGCTGGAAAAGAACGGCTTCCAGCGCGAAGGCCACCTGCGCGGCTACTTCAAGCTGCGCGGACGGCGCATCGACAACTACCTCTTCGCCCTGCTGCGCGACGATTACGAGAGCTCCCGCCATCGCTGAGGCGGGCGCTTCCCACTGCACAAGACTCGCTCCGGGCGACGGCCGTTTCATGCCGCGGGGTCGGCCCTGGCCGATGGGGCAGCCTCACAGCATCTCTAAGTTGGCGAAGCGGGCGATGAGCTTGCGCTTGCCGGTCTTGTCGAAGAAGACCGTGATCTTGGCCTCCTCGCCCTGGCCCTCGAGCTCCAGCACCACTCCGTGGCCGAGCGTCGGGTGGCGCACCCGGCTGCCGCGGCGCAGGGGACGCCTCGACGGCAGGGCCTCGCCGGAGGGGTCGGGGACCAGGCGCCGCTCGCCGGGCTGGCGGGCCTGTCCGCCCCGCGGCGGCAGCCGGTCCACCGGGCCCGATCGGCCGCGATCCTCCTTGCCGCCGAAGAACGAGTAGATGCTCTGCGCGCGCGTGTCCAGGCGCGGCCCCTGGAAGAGGCCCGGGCTCTGGCTGACCGCGAGCAGCTCTCCGGGAAGCTCCGCCAGGAAGGGCGACTCGGCCTGGTCCTGGTAGCGGCCGGCGATGCGCCGCCGCCGACAGCTGGTCAGCATCAGCCGCTCGCGCGCCCGCGTCATGCCGACGTAGAGCAGGCGCCGCTCCTCCTCGATGTCCTCGGGCGCCCCCTGGGAGTTGAAGTGGGGCAGCAGGCCGTTCTCGAGGCCGGCCACCACCACCACCCGGAACTCGAGCCCCTTGGCGCTGTGCAAGGTCATCAGCGAGACGCCGCGCTCGGCCTCCCAGGTGTCGAGGTCGGCGACCAGCGAGACGTGGTCGAGGAAGGCGGTGAGCAGGTCCGAGTCGCCGCGGTTGTAGCTCGCGGCCTCGGTGAACTGCTGCGCCGCCGACAGCAGCTCGCGGATGTTCTCGATCCGGGCCTGGTCCTCGGGATCATCCTGGCGGTAGAGGTCGGCGTAGCCGGTGGCGGCCAGCAGCCGGTCCAGCAGGGCGGGCAGCGGCAGCTCGTCCGCGGCCTGCTGCAAGCCGACCACCAGGTCGCGGAAGCGGCGCACGGCGGCCGCGCTGCGCGCCGGCAGCGAGCCCAGCTGGTCGAGGTGGATCACGTCCCAGAGCGGCTGGCCCAGCTGCAGGGCCTGCTCGCGCAGCATCTCGACGGTGGACTTGCCGATGCCGCGCGGCGGTTGGTTGAAGATGCGCCCGAGCGAGAAGTTGTCCCGCGGGTTGCGCAGCACGCGCAAGTAGGCCACCAGGTCCTTGATCTCGGCGCGGTCGTAGAAGCGCACGCCGCCGACGAGGGTATAGGGGATCTCGCGCTTGAGCAGCTCGTCCTCGATCGCCCGGGTCTGGGCGTTGGTGCGCACCAGGACCGCCATGTCCGCCAGCTTGACGCGGCGGGAGAGGTCCTGCAGCGCATTGACCGTCCAGCGCGCCTCCTCGACCTCGTCGGTCGAGCGGTAGAGCTCGACCTTGTCGCCGGCGCCGCGGTCGGTCCACAGGCGCTTGCCCCGGCGGTTGGCGTTGTGGGCGATGAGCGCGCCCGAGACGTCGAGGATGGTCTGGGTCGAGCGGTAATTGCGCTCGAGCTTGCGGACGGTGGCTCCCGGAAAGGCGTCCTCGAAGCGCAGGATGTTCTCGAGATCGGCGCCGCGCCAGCGGTAGATCCCCTGGTCCTCGTCGCCGACGGCGGTGAGGTTGCCGCCGGGTCCCGCCAGCTCCTGGATCAGGCGCAGCTGGGCGTGGTTGGTGTCCTGGTACTCGTCGACCAGCAGGTAGCGGATGCGGGAACGCACCCGCGAGCGCACCTCGGCGTCGGTCGCGAGCAACTTGACGGCGAGCGCGATGAGGTCGTCGAAATCGAGGCCGGACGCCTGCACCAGCAGCCCCTGGTACCGGCGATAGATGGCCGACACCTTCTTCTCGAAGAAGTTGCGGGCCGCCGACTCGTAGGCGGCGGGCTCGACCAGGCGGTTCTTGGCGGCGCTGATCTGGGACAGCACGGCCCGCGGCGAGAACGCGGTCTCCGACAGTCCCTCGGCGGCGAGCGCCTCCTTGATCAGCGCCAGCTGATCGGCGGCGTCGTGCACGGCGAAGTCACGCTTGACGCCGAGCCGCTCGCCGTGGCGGCGGAGCAGCAGCAGGGCGAAGCGGTGGAAGGTGCCGACCGTGGCCGGCAGCGGGTGCAGCCCCAGCAGCTCCTCGACTCGTTCGCGCATCTCGCCCGCCGCCTTGTTGGTGAAGGTCACGGCGGCGATGTGCCCGGGATCGACGCCGCGCTCCTCGACCAGCCACGAGATGCGGTAGGTGATGACCCTGGTCTTGCCCGACCCGGCGCCGGCGAGCACCAGCTGCGGGCCGTCCCCGTGGGTGACGGCGGCGACCTGATCGGCGTTGAGGTGGCGTTCGAGGTCGGTTGAGGAGGCGCGGCTCACCTCGGCAGTCTACCCCGGAGGACCTGGGCCCGCTTCGAGTCTTTCCGGCCAGTCAGGTATCCTGCGGCGCTGGGATGGAGTGCGGGGATGTGCCGGGGGAATCGGCGGCGGCGTAGTAGGGTTATCTCGTGTCGCGGTTCGGGTGGCCTTGGACACCTCCGGCAGCAGGGGAGCCATGAGACCGACTGACATCCATGACGAGTTGGGCAAGCGGGTCATCGGCCAGCAGGAGGTTCTGCGCTATGTCTCGGTCGCCATCTTCAAGCACCTGCAGGGGGAGAAGTACGGCAACCTGCTGCTGATCGGCAACTCCGGCACCGGCAAGACGACCATCATGCGCGGCATCGAGGCGCTCTATGCCGCCTACGAGGAGCTTGCCGAATACCGCGTCGTGCTGATCATGAACGCCAACACGCTCGCCACCGAGGACGGAGCGGTGGACACCAGCCGGCTGTTCTCCCGGCTCGAGGAGCGGGTGCGCCAGGTGCTCGGCAGCGGCGCCACGGCCGAGGAGATCGGACGGTTGATGGAACGCGCCACCATCTGCCTCGACGAGATCGACAAGGTCTCGGGCCTGATGGGCGGCAAGCCCTACGTCACCGGGATCAACATCCAGCAGGCGGTGCTCACCCTGATCGAGGGCGAGCGCGTGCCGCACCGGATCACCGCCCCGTCCGCCAGGGACGGCGGCGCGATGGAGAGCTCGACCGTCTGGGTGGACACCGGCAAGATGCTGTTCCTCTGCGCCGGCGCCTTCGAAACGCTCTACGACCAGGTGTTCGCCCGCGTCGTCTCGCCGAAGAGCGGCACCAAGCTGCCGACGACCACCACCTTCGTCGACGGCAAGGTCCAGATCCGCGAGTACTTCACCCTGCGCCACCATTTCCGCCAGGAAGACCTGTTCGAGTACGGCATGCAGCCGCAGTTCCTTTCCCGCTTCGACAACGCCGTCATTCTCGAGGACCTGAACGCCGGCCTGCTGTCGCGCATCTTCGCCGACCCCGAGGACGGCGTGCTGCGCACCTCCCAAAGGTTCTTCCGCAAGTACGGCATCCAGCTCGAGGTGACGGAGCCGGCGGTGCAGAAGATCGCCGAGGAGGCCTCCAAGAGCAGCCGCATCGGCGCCCGCGCCTTGAAATCGATCTACGGCCGCATCATCAAGCCTTTCGAGTTCGATCCCTTCTCGCGCCCCGAGGTGACGGCCAACGGCGACGGCCACCGCCTGGTCATCGACGAGAGCCTGGTGGCAGCCGCGCTCAAGCCGCCGGTCTAGGCTGCCTAGCCTCCGCCAGCCATCCAGCACCTCGCCGAGCCGGAGCCATCACCCAACCCGGGCAGCACCCCCAGATCCAGCACCTCGCCGAGCCAGATCCAGCCACCAGCAAGCCGTCATTCCCCGAGCGCCCAGCCATGAGCTCCGCATCGCCATCTCCAGCATCGCTGCCCGCCGAGGCCATCGAGAACGCCGTCGAGCTGCTCCTGCGCCGCCATGGCGCCGGCCAGGCGGAGCGCATCCGCCGCGGCGTCGAGCAGGCGGCATCCAGCTGGTGGCCGGAGGACGGCAGCGGCGAGGAGTTCGCCGCCTTCTGCGGCACCGCCTTCCAGTCCGACCCGGCCGAGCTCGAGCGCAGCTTCCGGCGCCTCGAGCTGGTGATGGAGCAGGTGGACGGACATCTGCACGAGGTGCGCCGGGAGCTGCTGGCGCCGATCGAGGTCGACCGCGGTCCGGCGACGCCGGCCACGGCGGTCGATCCGCTGCTCGTCCATCTGGACCTCGCGCCGCACGTCGACGAGGACCTGTTCCGCGAGCGCATCGCCGCCTTCGCGCTGCTCAACTTCCCCGCCCATGGCCTGCGCCAGCGCCTGGCCGAGAGCGCCGCGTGGGACCGCTCGGCGTGGGCGCGGTCGCGGATGATGGACCGGTTCGCGCTGCGGGTGCCGGCGGCGGTGACGCAGGCTGCGAACCGCGCCGCGACCGCCGCCGAGGAGTACGTCTCGACCTACAACATCCGCCTGGACCGGCTGGTCACGGCGAGCGGCGAACGGCCTTTCCCGGAGGGGCTGCGGCTGATCAGCCACTGGGGGCTGCGCGATGAGCTGGCCTCCTACTACGCCGGCCCCGACACCGCTGCCGCGATGGCGCGCCAGCGGCTGATCCTGCGGGTGATGGAGCGCATCGTGCGCCAGGAGATCCCGGCGGCGGTGATCGACAACCCCGGGCTGCTTTGGGACCCGGTGGCCAACACGGTGCTGCCGCTCGGCGGCGGGCAGACGGCGGTCTCGACGTTGCCGGCGGACCCCGGGAACACTCCCTGCCTGGCGGCGCGCGAGCCCGACCGGCGCTACGCCGTGCTGCTCGACATCTTCCGGGCGCAGCGCCTGGTCGATCCCTACACCCCGGCGGCCCCCACGCTCCCGGCGCGCCGCTTCGAGCGCGAGCGCCAGATCCCCGAGGAGGAGGTCGAGGCGCTGCTGGTGTCGGTGCTCGACGCGCCCGAGGTGGACGAGCTGGCCCGCCACATCGCGCAGCGCCTGGGACGCCCGCTCGAACCGTTCGACATCTGGTACTCGGGGTTCAAGCCCCGCGGCCGGCACGGCGAGGCGGATCTCGACGCGCGGGTGAAGGCCGCCTTCGCGACCGTGGACGACTTCCAGGCGGCGCTCCCCGATCTGCTGGTGCGGCTGGGATTCGCGGCCGATCGGGCGGCCTGGCTGGCCAACCGCATCGTGGTCGACAGCGCGCGCGGCGCCGGTCACGCGCTCGGCGCGGTGCGCCGCGAGGACCGCTCCCACCTGCGCACCCGGGTCGGCGACGCCGGCATGGACTACAAGGCCTGGAACGTCGCGATGCACGAGCTCGGCCACAACGTCGAGCAGGTGTTCTCGCTCGACGGCATCGACCACTGGTGGCTGGCCGGGGTGCCCAACAACGCCTTCACCGAGGCGTTCGCCTTCCTCTTCCAGGAACGCGACCTCGAGATCCTGGGACTCACCGCGCAGGCGGCCGAGGACCAGCGCGCTCGCGCCCTGGCGACGCTCTGGAACACCTACGAGATCGCCGGCGTCTCCTTGGTGGACATCCGCGTCTGGCGCTGGCTCTACGCCCATCCCGAGGCGACGGCGGCAGAGCTGCGCGAGGCGGTCCTGGCCATCGCCCGCGAGGTCTGGGACCGCCACTTCGTCTCGCGCCTCGGCCATCCGGGCTGCGAGGTCCTGGCGATCTACTCGCACATGATCGCCTACTCTCTCTACCTCCCGGATTACGCGCTGGGCCACATCGTCGCCTTCCAGCTGGCGGCGCACCTGCGGAAAATCGCGGCCGGGGGAGCGACTCCCGGGGCGCCGGGCGGCGTCGGCCCCGCGGGCTCCGTCGGCGCCGAGCTCGAGCGCATCGCCCGCCAGGGACGCCTGACGCCCGACGCCTGGATGCGCGGCGCCGTCGGCGGCCCGGTTTCGGCGGCCGCGCTCCTCGCCGCGGCCCGCCAGGCGCTCGAACAGCCGCCACCCGGTCAAGCCAGGATCTCTACCTCCAGCCCGGCGAACTGACGGAATCCCCGATCGAAGCTGAGCAGCCGGTAACCACCGGCGCTGGCGAAGGCAGCGAGGTAGCAGTCGGTTTCGACGCAACGCCCGGCTGGAAAAGCTCGCGTCAGGCGGCGCCATTCTCCTTCGAGACGTGCCGGCTCTTGAGCGTGGGCAAACCGGTCATCGGCAAGCAGTAGGTCCCACGCGTCCCAAATGGCTGCGGCGGGGAGCACTTGTCCTGATCCTGAAAAGCGACCGGATGGAGGGGTGGCAGCCCACTGCTAGAGGCAGTAGCGGGTCAGGGCCTGGCGGTCGCGGACGTGGATGCGGTGGTCGGAGTCGACGGCGATGTAGCCTTGCTGCTTGAACTCGACGATGGCCTGGTTCACCCGCTCGCGCGACGCCCCGACCACCTCGCCGAGATCGCTCTGGGTGAGGCGCAGCTGAATCTTCACCTCGCCCGCTGTGCTGTCCGCGCCCGCCGCACCCGCCGCGCTCGCCGAGGCTCCCCGCGTCGAGCTGCCGTAGCGGTCGGCCAGCGCCAGGATCTGGCGCGCCACGCGGCCGGGCACGTCGAGCGTGCAGAGCGCCTGGATCTGCTCGTTGGCGAAGCGCAGCCGGTGCGAGAGCAGGCGCACCAGGTTGTTGGCCAGCGGCGACATGGTGCGCAGGCAGGACTGGAAGGAGGCGCGATCCATCCACAGCAGGCGCGAGGCTTCGGTGGTCACCACGTTGGCCGAACGCCCCGCGCTGTCCACCAGGCTCATCTCGCCCACCGTATCGCCCGGCCCGAGGAACGCCAGGATCACCTCGCGGCCGTCCGCCCGGCTGACGTAGATCTTCACCGTCCCCGCGAGCAGGACATAGACCACGTCGCCGGGCTGGTCGGCGGTGATGAAGTGCGTGCCGGTGGGCACGCTCGAGGCGCGCAGGAGCTGGTTGAGCTGGGCGAGCTGCTCCGCTGCAAGGCCCTGGAAGAGCTCGAGATCGCGCAGCTGACTGGGGTCGGCAAGGGCGCCCATGGATGCGGCCATCCTAATTTCAGTGATCGGCAGGAGACAGTGTACCGCGCCAGGCGCGGATCGGGGAGAGGGCCGCCGGGCCAGCGGACCACAGGACGAGGGGCAGGCCGGGCGGCCGGCCGGCAACGGCAGGGCCCGGAGGCTGCGGCGATCAGGCGATCAGGGGCCGGAGGCCGGCCGAGGCCGCGCGCCGAGCAGCGACGCCAGGACTTCCACGCCGCGGTCGACCACGTCCGGCGGCGCGGCGGTGAAACACAGCCGGACGTGGTTGGGATAGGGGCCGAAGCTCGCCCCGGGGGCGACGAACAGACCGCGCTCCACGCAGTCCTCGAGCAAGCCGCCAAGACCCCGGCGGTCTAGGCTGCCGGCGACGTCGAGGAACAGGAACGTGCTGCCCTTGGGGGCCGGCACTCCGAGACGCGCCGCGGCGCGCTCGCCACTCGTCCGGTACTGCGCCCGCGCCTGCTCGATCCAAGCCCGGCCGGGGGCGCCGAGCACCTTGACCGCGGCGAGTTGAGAGGCGGTGGGTGTGCTGTAGAAGCTGTGCAGGCCCACCTTGCGCAGCTCCGGCATGGCGGCGGCGGGCCCGATCACGTAGCCGCAGCGATTGCCGGCCATGCCGTACGCCTTCGAGAACGAGTGGACGGCGAAGGTGCTGTCTGGGGCAAGCGGCCGCGTGTAGGTGTGCTCGCCTTCGTAGACGTAGTCCTCGTAGACCTCGTCGGCGAGAATCCATAGCTCGTGGCGCTGGGCCCAGGCGACCAGCGCTTCGACGATCGGCCGCGGGATCACCTGTCCCGTGGGATTGCTGGGGGTATTGAGGTACAGCGCGACCGAGCGCCGGCCCAGGTGCGCGCTCACCGCTTCGACGGCGCTCTCCGGCGAGTCAGCTACGTCGAAGAACGGGACCTCGACGGGCACGCCGTTGAACGTGCGGACGATTCCCGAGATCAGCGGCCAGTGCGGCGAGAGCAGCAGCACCTCGTCGCCGGGCTGCACGATGGCGCCGGCCACCGCCCCCAGGCCGCCGGTGGCGCCGGTCGTCACCAGCACGTTCTCCCGCTCGGTCGGCGCTCCCGTGCGCTGCCGCGCCTGCTCGACGATGGCGTCGAGCAGCGCCGGCGTCCCCTGCGGCGGCGCGTAGCGGTGCATGCCGGGCCAGTCGGCGACCGTCAGGTCCTCCATCCGGCAACCAACCGCCGGCTCCATCCAGGTGTCCCCGACGTGCAGGGGGTAGACCTCGCCCCGGAAGCTGGCCAGCCGGTGCGCCAGCGCCGAATAGACGGCGCCGGAGATGTCTGCGAGGGAAGGGGAGAAGCGCGGATGACGAGGCATGGCGAAGGTCTCGATGCTATCCCAGGGCGGCCGCCGGTCCGCAAGAACAGGCGACGATCAACGATCAACTCACCTCTTATTATAAGATGTGCAATTAGTGCTCTGTAGTGCTCTGTCGAGATCAAAATCGCGTGACTGCCGGTGCTCTGGCACCTCGAACACAAGGAAAGAGCGCGGGATCATGTATAATTTGTGTTACAGCCCGTGAGAGAACCCATTACGCGATGATCGCTGATGATCGCCGATGATCGCCCGATCCGTGCCGCGCTCGCCCTGACGCTGACGCTGGGGGCCTTGGCGCTGCTGTTCGCGCAGGGTTTCCAGACGTCGCGCAGCGTCTCGCGCCGGATCGGCTACGACCCCACCAACCTGCCCGACGGCACGCGCGTCGAGGACGTGACTCCGGGCGGCCCGGCCGACCTCGGCGGCCTGCGCAGGGGTGACCGGATCGTCATGATCGGCGGCACCCCGCTCTCCGGCCTGCTCTCCTACGGCACCGCCACCGGGCGCTTCCGGGCCGGCAAGCCGGTGGTCCTGCGGATCGTGCGCGGCGGCAAGATCGTCGACCTCACGCTGCGCCCCGGCATGCCCTTCCCGCTCCTGTCGTTTCTGTTCAACGCCGTCACGGCGCTCGGCTTCCTCGCGGTGGCGCTGCTGGCGCTGACGCAGAACCTGCGCGACCTGCGCACCAGGCTGCTGCTCGGATTCACGATGGCGGTGGCGATCGAGCTGCTGCTGCCCGGCGCCATCGTGCCGGTGATCGGGCGCAGCGGGCTGAAGACCTGGGTGACCTGCTGTTTTTATCTCCTCACCGGCATCGAGTTCAGCTTCGAGCTGCACCTGGCCTCGCTGATCCCCGAGCGTCCCGCGTGGCTGCGCCGGCGGCCCTGGGTGGTGCCGCTGTATTACGTGGTCGGGCTCGCCTTCGGCCTCACCTGGTGCGCCACCTACCTGGGCGACGAGCGGGGCGCCCATGCCCTGCCGTGGACCAGCGGCCAGGCGGACAACTGGCTCAACCAGTTCGCCCTGCCGTTTTGGGCGCTGGCGGTGTCGACGCTCTTGGCCAGCCAGGCGCTGCGTCATTCCGAGCCCCGGGGCCGCCACCAGGCGGGCCTGGTGCTGTCGGCCACCGCCGCCTGGTTCCTGTTCACGCTGTACACCTCGATCCTGAGCCTCACCGGGCATCCGGCCCCGGACTGGGTGTCGCCGCTGCAGACGCTGGTCCTGCTGTGTTTCCCCGTCGCCCTGTTTGCCGCGATCTTCCGCTACAACCTCTTCGACATCGAGCTGGCGGTGCGCCGCGGCCTCATCTATACCGCGCTGAGCGGCGCCCTGGTGCTGGTGTTCTACGGCGTTCTCGGCGCCTGCTGGCTGCTGTTCCAGGCGGCCGGCGAGCCGGGCGCGAGACCCTCGGGCCGGCAAGCGCTGTGGGGGGTCGGCATCGCCATGCTGCTGCTGGGCCTGCTCTTCGCCCCGCTGCGGCGGTTCACCCATCGCCTCATCGACCGTGGCTTCTTCCCCGAGCGCAACGAGCTGCGCCAGCGCCTCATCGCCCTGGCCGGCGAGCTGCCGGCGCTGGGCAAGCTGCCGCGCATGGGGCGCCACCTGGTCTTGCGGCTCACCGAGATCTTCGAATCGCGTTCGGCGGTGCTGCTGATCGCCAGCCCTGAAAGCGGCCTGCTCAAGGTGCTGGCGGCCACCGGCGGCGGCTGGGAGGATGCCGAGCGGTCGCTGCTCCTGCCGCTCGACGACCCGGGCATCGAGATGCTGGGGCGCGCTTCCCGGCCGGTTTTGGCGCCGCAACTCGCCGCGCGCAGCAGCGCTCTCGCCCACCGCCTGCGCGACCTCGACGCCACCGGGCTGGCCGTGCCGCTGCTCATCCAGGAGCGCCTCATCGGGGGCCTGCTGGTCGGCGCCAAGCAGGACGGCCAGCCTTACCCCTCCGAAGAGCAGGACCTGCTCGTCCTGCTGGCCCATCACGTCGCCAGCGTCTTCGAGAACGCGCGCCTCTTCGAGTCCGCGACCTACGAGAGCTTGACCGGCCTGCTGCGGCGCGAGGCGATCCTCGATCAGCTCGACCGCGAGCTCGAGCGCGCGCAGCGCTACAGCCGGCCGCTGACCCTGGCGATGGCCGACCTCGACCACTTCAAGGAGGTCAACGACCGGTACGGGCATCTAGCAGGGGACACGCTGCTCAAGGCGGTGTCGCAGGTGGCCTCGGAAGGGCTGCGCAGCACCGACATGATCGGGCGCTACGGCGGCGAGGAGTTCCTGGTGGTGTTGCCCGAAACGGACATCGCCGGCGCGGTCAGCGTCGCCGAGAAGATCCGCTCGCTGGTGCAGAAGACCTCAGTGCCGATGGAGGACGGCACCATGGTACGGGTGACGATCTCCATCGGCCTGGCCTCGCTGCGCGAGAGCCAGCCGCGGCAGGGACGGCTCAGCGCCCGCGACCTCATCGCCGCCGCCGACCGCTCCCTCTACGAGGCCAAGAACAAGGGCCGCAACCGCGTCTTCCCGATGGTCGCCTGAACGTCTCTCGCCAGGGTCTCTCGCAGGCCTGGCCTCGCCGTCCGGGCGAGCTCCCTTGGGCAGCGTCCGGATGCCGGATTTACGGCGCAGTGCACTAGCATGGTGCCTCCTGGTCGCCGCCCCGAGGCGGCGCAGAGCGGGGGTATCGCATGGAGTACGCGCTGACCGAAGTTCGCCGGCTGCCGCAGGAGCGCCGGCTGCGCCTCACCTGGAGCGACGGCCACGTCGCCGAGTACGACTACGACTACGTGCGGGCGTGGTGCCCGTGCGCCATGTGCCAGGGGCACTCGAGCTCGACCATCCGGTACCAGCCGGCGAGCGGGCCGGTGACCGCCGAGTCGATCCAACCGGTCGGCAACTACGCCATCTCGGTCGGCTGGTCGGACGGCCACTCGACCGGCATCTACCGCTTCGATTTCCTGCGCCACGTCTGCCCCTGCCCCACCTGCGCCGCCGGCGGATTGAAGACCGTTGCCGACGGCGGCTAGTCGTCTAGTGTCCCGGTCGGCAGGCTAGCGCGGCAGGACAAGCCCTCCCGGCCTTCCCAGCCAGCGCTCGAGGTCGCGCTCCGTATTGAGATTCAGGAAGAGGTCGGCCGGCGCACCGAAGCGGCGCAAGGGTTCGCCCTCGAGGTAGCGGACCCGCAGCCCGGCCGCCTCGCCGAGCCGGTGCGGAGCGACAACGCCGCGCGCCACGGCGGCCGCCAGAGCGGCCAGCGCGGCCGGCCGGTAGAGGGCGCACAGCGGCTCGAGACCGCGCTCCCAGCGCGGCACCACCCAGTCGGCGTCCGCGACGGCTGCGATGTCCGCATCGGCTGCGGCGTCCGCGTTCGCTGCGGCGTCCGCGTTCGCTGCGGCGTCCGCGCCGCTGCCGCCGGCCGGCGCGCGGCGCGCCAGCTCCCGTAGCAGCGCCTCGGGCACACGCGGCAGATCGCAGGCCAGGACCAGCAGCGGCTGCCCTGGCCAGGCCAGGGCGGCGCCCAGGATGCCGGCAGCCGGCCCCGTCCCGGGGCCGTCCGGCAGGCAGGGCAGGTCCGGCAGCAAGCCGCGGCCCCGATCGGCGATCACCACCCGGGAGCAGACGCCAAGCAGCCGCTGCGCAGCCCTCGCGGTCAAGGTTGCGCCGTCCACCGCCAGCGCCGCCTTGTCGCGTCCCATGCGGCGAGAAGCGCCGCCCGCAAGGACCACCCCCACGGTCTCCGCCGGCGCCTGGTCTCCCCGGGTCGATCGGTGGTCCGCAATGGCGGCACCCTGTGCGCCCGCGGCGTGCGTGGTAGCATCGCCGACCGGTTGCCATGCCTCGGAAGGCACAGGAGGAGATCCCATGTATGCAAGCTTAGCTTTTGTCGCCCTGGCCATGTTGGCCGTCGCGTCGCCGCAGGCCAAGGCGCACCCGCGGGTCACGCTCGACACCAGCAAGGGCAAGATCGTCATCGAGCTGTATCCGGACAAGGCGCCGAAGACGGTCGCCAACTTCCGCGAGTACGTGAAGGCGGGCCATTACGACGGGACCGTTTTCCATCGCGTCATCGCCGGCTTCATGATCCAGGGGGGCGGTTACGAGGCCAACGGCAACGAGCGGCCGACGCGCCCGCCGATCGAGAACGAATCCAGCAACGGCCTCGAGAACGCGCGCGGCACCATCGCCATGGCGCGCACCAGCGATCCGCACAGCGCCACGTCCCAGTTCTACATCAACGTGGTCGACAACCGCAGCCTGAACTACTCGGCCTCGCCGCAGCGCTGGGGCTACACGGTGTTCGGCAAGGTGGTGGAGGGCATGGACGTCGCCGACGCCATCGCGGCGGTGCCGACGAAGCCGGGCGACAAGCCGGTCGAGCCCGTGGTGATCAAGAAGGCAACGGTCGCACCGTAGGGTTTCCGCGCCGCCGGTGGCCATGCCGTCCGCCCACCCACCGTCTCTCCGGCAGCAGCCTGAGCCGCGGGAGGGAGGAGAGTTGGGTGTGCCGCTGCTGCTGCTGCACGCGTTCCCGCTCTCGCGACGGATGTGGCAGGCGCAGCTTGCCGGCCTGGCCGGCTGCTGCCGGGTGCTGGCACCCGACCTGCCGGGATTCGGCGGCAGCGATC
>Ga0307474_10002335_pt1 | contig 13650 bp, 12 predicted proteins | sample atmos_gasesECM1C_2_FD_203312 | JGI IMG/M metagenome (GOLD analysis project Ga0307474, IMG submission 203312) | Hardwood forest soil microbial communities from Morgan-Monroe State Forest, Indiana, United States - atmos_gasesECM1C_05 | ecosystem: Environmental > Terrestrial > Soil > Temperate... | reverse complement strand
GCCCCAGGCGGTCATGCGGTGCACCTCGCAGCCCTCGGGTTTGAGCATGCTCGGCTTGTTCGGATAGGCGAAGAAGGCGATGGGGTCGTTGGCCTCGACCAGCACGATGTGCTTGAAGTCTTTCAGCATCGGCAGCGCCTGCTCGACGACATAAGGAATGCGGTTGATGGAGAAGCGGCCACGCCCACGGGCCATGCGGGGGTGATAGGTCTGGCCCATCACCGTGCAGCCGGTCTTGCCGGCGATCTGCTGGACCAGCGCGAGGGCCTGCTCGGTCAGCGCATTGCCGGTGACGAGCAACAAGGTATGCGCGGCGTCGCCATGCAGGATACGCGCGGCCTTCTCCACGGCCTGCGGCGAGTAGCTGATGCGCTGACTGCTCTCTGGCACCTCCGCAATGCCGTCGGCCTCGTTCCAGGCGGTGTCGGCGGGCAGGATCAGGGTCGCGATCTGCGGCGGCGCGCTTCTCGCAGCCGCAATCGCCGCGGCGCCGTCAGCGGCGACCGACTTGGCATCCGGCGAGGTACGCACCCAGGCGGACATCGGCCGCGCCAGCCCCTCGATATCCGAGGTCAGGGGCGCGTTGTAGCCGATGTGATAGGTCGCATGCTGGCCCACGATGTTGACGATACCAGAATGGGCCTTTTTCGCATTGTGCAGGTTGGCAAGGCCGTTGGCGAGGCCGGGGCCGAGATGCAGAAGCGTCGAAGCGGGCTTTCCCTTCATGCGGAAATATCCGTCGGCCGCCCCGGTCACCACCCCTTCGAACAAACCAAGAATGCAGCGCATGCCCTCGACCCGGTCGAGCGCGGCAACGAAATGCATCTCTGATGTGCCCGGGTTGGTGAAGCAGACGTCGACGCCGCCCGCAACCAGGGTTCTGACCAAACTTTCCGCGCCGTTCATTCGCTCCGCTCCCGCTGTGCAAAAAGGCCTCTGCTATCCCATTGATCAACCATTGTTCGCAGCGTTCGTCAAAGGCAGCGGCAGCATTGCAGCCATCACCAATGGCTCCTGGGCGACCCTGTGCGACCATGGTGTGAATTCGGTAACAGCGTCAGGTGAATTTTCCGCTGTCACACGGCCGTGGCTTGCACAAAATCCACGGTTGTGGCTCCTCTTTTCAGATCGGGTCCGTCTTAGCTGAGGTAACCAGTGATGCGGGTAATTGCCGGAATTGTTGCAGTGCTGCTGTTGGCCGTGACGAGCCAGGCCCAGGCCCAGTTTTTCTATAGCCGCGGCATGATAGGCGGCGGCCCGAACTTCTTCGGCGGCGGCGCGGGCCCGATCCCGCGCGAAACCGTGATGTATCCCACCAACTATGCGCGCGGCACTATCATCATCAACACTGCCGAGCGGCGGCTCTATCTGGTGCTCGGAAGCGGCGAGGCGCTGCGCTACGGCATCGGGGTGGGGCGCGACGGCTTTCGCTGGAGCGGCGTGCACCGCATCTCGGCGAAACGAGAGTGGCCGGACTGGACGCCGCCGCGGCAGATGCTGGAACGCCGCCCCGACCTGCCGCGCCACATGAACGGCGGTATCGAAAACCCGCTCGGGGCGCGCGCGATTTATCTTGGCTCGACGCTTTACCGCATTCACGGCTCCAACGAGCCGGAGACGATCGGACAGGCCGTCTCCTCCGGCTGCTTCCGCATGACCAATGAGGACGTGGTCGATCTCTATAACCGCGTCTCTGTCGGTGCCACGGTGGTGGTGAAGAACTGAAATAGCCGCCTGCTTGCACGTGGCCGCACTTTGCGGCAGCGTGCGCGGACCATGAATAGCTTCCGCCGGTCATTGCTGCGCTCGCCGATATCGGCGGCGCTCGCCGCCGCGGTCGTTGCCGGCGCTGCACTCCTGGCTGCGGCCGTTGCGGCCGAAAATCCCACAATTGCGGCCAAGAGGCGCGCGGAGCGCAGGGTTTTCACCGACAGCGAGATCGTGGAAGGCTTCATGAAGACGGCGTTCGGCGCGGAATTTCACCTCGCCGGCCGCGTCGACCGCATCCGGAAATATGCTTCTCCCGTGCGTGTGTTCGCCGATGGCACGAGCCGCGAGCGCAAGGCGCAGCTTGTGGAGGTCGTGGCCGATATCGGAGCCCACATCCGGCATCTCGACATCGCGATGGCGAAGATGCGTGAAGCCGCCACCATCGAGGTACGCCTGGTGCGCGACCGCGATCTCTACCCCACCATCACAAAACTCTACGGCAGCGAGCGGGGGCGCGAGATCAGGACATCGCTCGACCCGCAATGCCTGTCGGGTTTCCGCAAGAACGAGAATTTCGAGATCGAGCATTCCGACGTGATCCTCACTACCGACGTCGGCGATTTTACCTTCCTCGATTGCGCCTATGAGGAGTTGTTGCAGGCGCTGGGACCGATCAACGACACTGGGTCGGTGCCCTGGACCATGTTCAACGACCAGGTCCGGATGGGCTTCTTCGACGTCTACGACCAGTACATCCTCAATCTGCTCTACGATCCCCGCATCACACCCGGCATGACTGTCGAGGAGGTCAAGGCGGTGTTACCCGATGCACTCGCGGAAGCACGCGCCTTCGTGCGCAAGGTCAACAATCTGCCGGAGTGATCGGCTGCGGCGCCAATCGGTCAGCAAGCCTCACATAAAAGAGACGGCGGTACTTGGTCGTATCGGTGAACCTATGACTCGCGCCAATGACTCAAGTGGTGTCAGGCAAGTCCAGAGATACTCAATGGAGGCAATCAATTATGGATATCGATACCGACAAGCTGAATGCATTCATGGGAAAAATGGTGGGCGACGTCGGAGCGGCGATGAATGCGTCGCTGATGCTGGTTGGCGACAAGCTGGGGCTCTACAGGGTACTCGCCGAAAAAGGTCCGATGAATTCGTCTGAACTCGCCCAAGCAACCGGGACAGCCGAGCGTTACATTCGCGAGTGGCTCGCAGCGCAAGCTGCATCCGGCTATGTGGAATATGATGCGGAGAGCAGAAAATTCTCGATGCAGCCCGAGCAGGCGCTTGCACTTGCCAATGAAGACAGCCCCGTTTTTATGGGCGCCGTCGGCGATCTGGTCGCCGCGACATTTCTGGACGAACCGAAAATCTCGGAAGCGTTCAAGACCGGGAAGGGCGTCGGCTGGAACCGGCGCAGCCAATGCCTGTTCTGCGGCACGGCGCGCTTCTTCCGAACCGGCTACAAACATCATCTCGTGCAGGAATGGCTGCCTGCGCTCGATGGTGTCATGGAAAAACTGAAGCGCGGGGCCAAGGTCGCCGATATCGGTTGCGGCCACGGCGTGTCCACCCGTCTGATGGCCGAGGCTTTCCCGAAATCCCGCTTCTTCGGATTCGACTATCATGAGGGCTCCATCGAGACCGCACGGATGGCGGCGAAGGATGCTGGGCTGGCGGATCGCACGACGTTCAGCGTTCATTCGGCCAAGAACTATCCCGGCGATGGTTACGATCTGATCTGCTTCTTCGATTGCCTGCATGACATGGGCGATCCGGTCGGTGCACTTAAGCACGTGCGCGAGACCCTGGCTCCGGATGGGAGCTGCATGCTTGTAGAGCCTTTCGCCAACGACCGCCTCGAGGACAATCTCAATCCGGTTGGACGCGTGTACTACGCCGCCTCGACCGTGATCTGCACGCCCGCGTCCCTCGACCAAGAGGTCGGCCTCGCGCTCGGCGCGCAAGCGGGCGAGGCAAGGCTTCGCGAGATCGCCCGGCAGGCCGGGCTCACCCGCTTCCGGCGCGCAACTGAAACACCGTTCAACCTTATCCTGGAGGCGCGCATCTGAGTTTTGCGGACGCGGATTGCCTACCACGGCGCCGGTACTGGCGATGTTGGCGGAAATGCGGCGCTGAACAAAACGTGACATTAGCGTTCAGGCCTTCCTTTAATCAAAACGAAACAGTATAGTTCTATTCCCCCTTGATAGTGTCCCCGGGGCCGCCGAGAACGTCAGCAATGACCGCGGCGGCCCCGGTAAGTTCGAACTTTCTCCTCGCGCTCTCCGGTGGCGGCGCCGACGGCGCCTATGGCGCGGGCGTCCTCAACGGCTGGACCGCAGCAGGCAACCGTCCCAACTTCAAAACGTTGGCGGCTTCGTGATGAACCTGCCCGCCGGCGTGATCGATCAGGCAGTTTTCTCGAACAGCTCCCGCCCGATCAGCATCCGCCGGATTTCGCTGGTGCCGGCGCCGATCTCGTACAGCTTGGCGTCGCGCAGCAGCCGCCCGGTCGGATAGTCGTTGATATAGCCATTGCCGCCGAGCAGCTGGATCGCGTCCAGCGCACACTGCGTGGCCTTTTCCGCCGCATAGAGGATGGCGCCGGCGGCATCTTCGCGCGTGGTCTGGCCGCGGTCGCAGGCCTTCGCTACGGCATAGACATAGGCGCGCGAGGCATTCATCGTGGTGTACATGTCCGCAAGCTTGCCCTGCACCAGCTGGAAGGCGCCAATCGGCTCGCCGAACTGCTTGCGCTCATGCACATAAGGCAGCACCACGTCCATGCAGGCCTGCATGATGCCGAGGGGACCTGCCGCCAGCACCGCGCGCTCATAGTCGAGGCCCGACATCAGGACATTGACGCCGCGGCCGACCTCGCCGAGCACGTTCTCCTCCGGCACCTCGCAGTCCTCGAACACGAGCTCGCAGGTGTCGGAGCCGCGCATGCCGAGCTTGTCGAGCTTCTGCGCGGTGGAAAAGCCCTTCATGCCCTTCTCGATGATGAACGCGGTGATGCCGCGCGGGCCAGCATCCGGATCGGTCTTGGCATAGACCACCAGCGTCTCCGCGGTGGGACCGTTGGTGATCCACATCTTGGAGCCGTTGAGCACATAGCGGTCGCCTTTCTTGTCGGCGCGCGTCTTCATCGACACCACGTCGGAGCCGGCGCCCGGCTCCGACATCGCGAGCGACCCGACATGCTCGCCGGAAATCAGCTTGGGCAGGTATTTGCGCTTCTGCGCCTCGTTGCCGTTGCGGCGGAGCTGGTTGACGCAGAGGTTGGAATGGGCGCCGTAGGACAGACCAATTGCGGCTGACGCACGCGAAATCTCTTCCAACGCTACACAGTGCTCGAGATAGCCGAGGCCAGAGCCGCCATATTCCTCCTCGACCGTAATGCCGTGCAGGCCGAGCGCGCCGATCTTGGGCCAGAGGTCGCGGGGGAACTGGTTGGTCCGGTCGATCTCGGCGGCGCGCGGCGCGATCTCGTTGCTCGCAAAACTGTGCACGGTCTCGCGGATGGCGTCGGCAGTCTCGCCAAGGTCGAAATTGAAGATCCTGTAAGCATTGGGGATCATGGTGGGCGTGTCTCCCGAAAATTCCTGGCTTTGCCACAGGCTTATTCCCAGCGTAAGCGCTTGTCACGGGAAGAAATTCCGTCCCTAGGGAAGTTTCGCGCTGTTTGGCCCGTAGCGCCTGGACGCAACTCCATTGCGGCCAAATGCAGCTTGCCCCGACGCACGCGACGGGTTGTAATCCGCCCAAAATGCCGCCTTGAATCGCGGACGAACCGGAGGGAGCCAGCCATGCACGGAGCGATCGATGTCGCGCGACCAACGAGCCTGGATGCGGCGCGCGAGCGCGCATTGTCGCTGCCGCTGGCAGACTACGATCCCGGCGACCCCGAGCTGTTCCGCTCCGACACGCACTGGCCTTATTTCGACCGGCTGCGCAAGGAAGATCCGGTGCACTACTGCAAGGACAGCATGTTCGGCCCGTACTGGTCGGTGACCCGGTACAACGACATCATGGACATCGAGACCAACCACATGGTGTTCTCCTCGGCGGCTTCGCTCGGGGGCATCACCATCCGCGACGTCCCGCCAGATCTCCGCCGCGAAAGCTTCATCGCCATGGACCAGCCGCGCCACAGCGCGCAGCGCAAGACCGTGGCGCCGATGTTCACGCCGACCCATCTCGACCAGCTCGCCATCAACATCCGCAAGCGCTCGGCCGAATGCCTCGACAATTTGCCGACGGGCGAAGTGTTCGACTGGGTCGACAAGGTCTCGATCGAGCTGACCACGCAGATGCTGGCTGTGCTGTTCGACTTCCCCTGGGAGGATCGGCGCAAGCTGACGCGCTGGTCGGATATCGCGACCACCCTTCCCGGCGTGGGCGGACTGGTAGCAACCGAGGACGAGCGGCAAACCGAGCTCATGGAATGCGCGGCCTATTTTTCAAGACTCTGGAAGGAGCGCATCGACCAGCCGCCGAGAAGCGACCTGCTCTCAATGATGGCCCACGGCGAAGCCACGCGCGACATGGACCCGAGAAATTTCCTCGGCAATCTGGTCCTTCTGATCGTCGGCGGCAACGACACCACGCGCAACACCATGTCGGGCAGCATCTATGCACTGAACCAGCATCCCGACCAGTACCAGAAGCTGCGCGATAATCCGGCGCTGATCGACAGTTTCGTGTCCGAGGTGATCCGCTGGCAGACTCCACTGGCGCATATGCGGCGCACGGCATTGGAAGACATCGAGTTTCGCGGCAGGAAGATCAAGAAGGGCGACAAGGTCGTGATGTGGTACGTCTCGGGCAACCGCGACGAGACCGCGATCGAGCGGCCCTACGACTTCCTCATCGACCGCGCCCGCCCGCGACAGCATCTGTCGTTTGGCTTCGGCATTCACCGCTGCGTGGGCCTCAGGCTGGCCGAGCTGCAGCTGAAAATCATCTGGGAAGAAATCCTCAAACGCTTTGAAAATATAGAGGTGGTGGACGAACCGAAACGAGTTTATTCGAGCTTTGTGAAAGGCTACGAGAGCTTACCGGTCCGCATTACCGCGTGATGGCCTAAAGCGCGATGAGACTAGGTTCAATTGTCATCGCGCTTGGTTTATTGATTGAGCATGATCTCTTCGGAAAACCGCTACGCACATTTCCGGATCATGCTCTAACGACGACAGGATTTGAATGATGAACGTCCAGGCTCCCGTCAAGGTCGATAAAACCGAGCGCCTGCGCCAGGCGCGCGAAGAGGCCTATTCCACGCCCTTGAAGGATTTTCATCCCGGCGCGCCGCAGCTGTTCCGGGACGATACGTTGTGGCCGTGGTTCGAGCGGCTGCGCAAGGAAGAGCCGGTGCACTACTGCACCAATGCGCCGATCGAGCCCTATTGGTCGGTGGTGAAATACAACGACATCATGCATGTCGACACCAATCACGGCATCTTCTCCTCCGATGCAAAGCTTGGCGGCATTTCGATCAAGGACAACCCGCCCGGCTACGACTGGCCGAGCTTCATCGCGATGGACCAGCCCAAGCACGCCGATCAGCGCAAGACGGTGTCGCCGATGTTCACGCCGACGCACCTGGACGAGCTCGCGGTCCTGATCCGGCAGCGTTCTGCAAAAGTGCTGGACAGCCTGCCGCGCAACGAGACCTTCAATTTCGTAGAGAAAGTCTCGATCGAATTGACCACGCAAATGCTCGCGACCCTGTTCGATTTTCCCTTCGAGGAGCGGCGCAAGCTGACGCGCTGGTCGGACGTATCCACGGCCCTCCCCAAAAGCGGCATCGTCGAATCGCACGAGCAGCGCCGCCAGGAGATGGACGAGTGCCGCGAATATTTCGCGCGGCTGTGGAACGAGCGCGTCAATGCCGAGCCGCGCAACGACCTGTTGTCGATGATGGCGCATAGCGAGGCGACGCGGCACATGGACCCCGACAATCTGATGGGCAACATCATCCTGCTCGTGGTCGGCGGCAACGACACCACCCGCAACACCATGAGCGGCTCGGTACTGGCGCTGAACGAGAATCCGGCCGAGTATGACAAGCTGCGCGCCAATCCCAAGCTGATCGATTCCATGGTGCCGGAGGTAATCCGCTGGCAAACCCCGCTCGCCCATATGCGCCGCACCGCGCTTCAAGATACCGAACTCGGCGGCAAGACAATCAAAAAGGGCGATCGAGTCGTGATGTGGTACGTCTCGGGCAACCGCGACGAGGACGCGATCGAAAACCCCAACGAGTTCATCATCGACCGGCCGCGGCCCCGCACCCACCTGTCGTTCGGCTTCGGCATCCACCGCTGCGTCGGAATGCGGCTCGCCGAGTTGCAGCTGCGCATCGTTTGGGAAGAGATCTTGAAGCGCTTCGAACGCATCGAGGTGGTGGGCGAGCCCAAGCGGCTCTATTCCAGCTTCGTGCGCGGCATCGAAGATCTGCCCGTGCGCATTCCCGGCTGAGGCGGTCGTTACATGAGCGCCGAATTGAACCCCCCGAGCCTGGCGGAGGCCGTCAACGCCAGGGGCTTTACGGCCGCCGCCGGCATTCGCATCATCGCAGTTGAGCCCGGCAGAGCGGAGCTGGCACTGCCACGCCGCGACGATCTGCTACAGTTCTTCGGACATTTCCATGGCGGCGTCATCACCGCGTTGGCCGATCAGGCAGCCGGCGTAGCAGTAACTTCCGGCCTGCCCAAGGGACGAATCGGCGTCACGGTCGAATTGAAAGTGAATTTTCTCACCCCCGCCGACGGCAAGGAGCTGATCGCGCGCGCGAAGACGTTGCAGATGTCCGGCTCGATTGGGGTTGCCATGGTCGAGGTTTTCAGCAAGGACGACACCTCCGAACAACTCTGCGCCTTCTGCACCGCTACCATGCGCGCGATGGATCTTCCATCTGGATTGCGTTGAGCCGGCTACCTATAAAATTCCGGCATGGCAGCCTGAACCAGATAAGAAGGGCAGGCTGCCGCCGTTTCGCCTAAAGCCTCCGGCCACACGCGATTGCGAGTCCCGAGGAGACGATGGCAGTTTCGACGACAGACGAGGTAACCAGCCGCGACTGGCCGCTCGATATCTACAATGCATTGAAGGAAGTCCACATCACGCAGCTCTGCGACGTGCCCGACGCCGGCCGTTCCCGCCTGATCCAGCTCTCGCATGCGGGCGCCCGTATTTACTCAGGCGAGATTGATGTCCCACGTTCCTTCGTCACGACAGGCGGCTGTTTCACGGCGCAGGAGCGCGGTGACGGCGGCGATTGCGGCGGAGCCGGGATGGTCGATCGGGGAGGCAATGATCAATTCGCGCATCGGCCCTTGCCTTGCGATAGACGCGATCTCGAGCTTGCCGTCTTTGACCTCGTTACGCACCGAGGACGGCGGCAGCAACGCAAAACCCAACCCCTCCTCGACCAGGCTGGTGAGGACTCGGAAGGAATCCGCCTCGACCTGGATGTCGAGGTTGAGCTTGTTCCGCGCGGCCGCATGCTCGATCAGCGCCCGGAGCCCGTGCGAATGACTGGGCAGCACCAGCTTCTGGCGCAGCAGCCACTCCATCTCGACCCGCTTCTTGCGTGTGAGCCCCGAACCGCGCGGGCCAACAGCGACGACCGCATCGCGGCCGAGGTCTTGCACGGAAAGATGCAGATCGGCCGAGGGGCCGTAGATCACGGCCAGATCCATCTCGCTGCGATGCAGCCATTCGAGCAGATGGCCGCTATAGCTCTCGACGATGCAGAGCGAAATGCCGGGGTAGGTTTCCACCGTCCGCCGCGCCAGCCGCGCCGACAGCACACAACTCACCGTCGGAACCAGCCCCAGCACGACGCGCCCGCTTGGCGCGCCGGCTTGGGACTGGATGTCGTCGCGGATCTGGTCGATCTGGCGGACGATGCCGGACGTGCGCGCCAGCAGGAGCCGGCCGGCTTCGGTCAGCACCATGCCCCTGCCATTTCGGGTGAACAGCTCTGCGCGCAGCTCATGTTCCAAGAGCTTGATCTGGCGGCTGAGCGCAGGCTGCGCTATCCGCAAGGTATCGGACGCCTTGGAAAGGCTGCCGAGCTCGGCCACGCAACTGAAGGTCTTGAGCTGGCGGAAATCCATACTTTCCAATCTTGGAATGCGACGCCATAGGCTATAACAATTCAGCATAGGGAGCTCGCGGCGGCTTCTCAACAAAAAGCCCGCCGCCATAGATCAAATGACGCAAGAAAACCCTCAAGCAAACGCCCACATCGAACAAGACGACGACCATGCCGAGATCCGCGAGCAGATCGCAAAACTCTGCGCGCAATTCCCCGGCGAATATTGGCGCAAGCTCGATCGCGAGATGGCCTATCCGTCGGCTTTCGTCGATGCGCTGACGCAGGCCGGCTATCTCTCGGTGCTTATCCCGGAGGAATATGGCGGCGCGGGTTTGAAGCTCTCGGCGGCGGCCGCGATCCTGGAGGAGATCCAGCGCGCGGGCTGCAATGGCGGCGGCTGTCACGCCCAGATGTACACCATGGGCACCGTGCTGCGGCACGGGAGCGCCGAGCAGAAGGCAAAATGGCTGCCGAAAATCGCGAGCGGCGAATTGCGCCTGCAGGCCTTCGGCGTCACCGAGCCGACCAGCGGGACCGACACCTCCTCGCTGAAAACCTTCGCGCGGCGCGAGGGCAATGACAGCTATGTCGTCAACGGCCAGAAGATCTGGACCAGCCGCGCCGAATATTCCGACCTGATGATCCTGCTCGCGCGTACCACGCCGAAGGACGAGGCGAAGAAGCGCACCGACGGGCTAAGCGTGTTCATTGTCGACATGCGCGAGGCGAAGAAGGCGGGGCTCACGATCCGCCCGATCCGCACCATGATGAATCACTCCACCACGGAAGTGTTTTTCACCGACCTGCGAGTGCCGGCCGAAAACCTGATCGGCGAGGAAGGCAAGGGCTTTCGCTACATTCTCTCCGGCATGAATGCCGAGCGCATCCTGATCGCGGCCGAATGCATCGGAGATGCCAAATGGTTCATTGCGAAGGCGACCAACTACGCCAAGGAGCGCGCCGTGTTCGGCCGGCCGATCGGCCAGAATCAGGGCATCCAGTTCCCGATCGCGAAGGCCTATGCCTCGATGCGCGCGGCCGAGCTGATGGTGAAGGAAGCCACCCGCAAATATGAGGCGGGACTCGATTGCGGCGCCGAAGCCAACATGGCCAAGATGCTGGCGGCGGATGCGTCCTGGGAAGCGGCCAATGCCTGCATCCAGACCCATGGCGGCTTCGGCTTTGCCGAGGAATACGACGTCGAGCGCAAATTCCGCGAGACGCGGCTCTACCAGGTGGCGCCGATCTCGACCAATCTGATCCTGTCCTATGTCGCCGAGCATGTGCTCGGCATGCCCCGCTCCTATTGAGGCTCGCTTATGCTGCCGCTTGAGGGATTAAAGGTCGTCGCCGTCGAACAGGCGGTCGCTGCGCCCTTCTGCTCCTCGCGCCTGGCCGACGCCGGCGCGGACGTGATCAAGGTCGAACGTCCCGAGGGCGATTTCGCCCGCGGCTATGACGACGCCGCCAAGGGCCAGAGCAGCTATTTCGTCTGGCTTAACCGCGGCAAGGAATCGGTGGTTGTCGATCTCGCAACCAAGGATGGCCGTGCCGAGCTGGAGGCGCTGATCGCGAGCGCTGACATTCTGCTGCAGAATCTGAAGCCGGGTTCGATGGACAAGCTCGGCTTTTCACTTGAAAGGCTGCGCAAGGATTATCCAAGGCTGATCTGCTGCACCATCACCGGCTATGGCGACACTGGGCCTTACGCACATCGCAAGGCCTATGATCTCCTGATCCAGGCCGAGAGCGGGCTTGCCTCGATCACCGGCGGGCCGGAGAGCGCCTCGCGTGTCGGACTCTCCATCGTCGATATCGCGACCGGCGCCACAGCTCACGCCGCGATCCTGGAGGCCCTGATAGGACGCGGCCGCACGGGCCAAGGCGCCGATATCAGGATCTCGATGTTCGACGTGATGGCCGATTGGCTCGCCGTGCCGCTGCTCAACTCGGAAGCCGGCAATCCGCCCAAACGCATGGGCCTTGCACACCCCTCGATCGCGCCTTACGGCGTTTTCCGCTCCGGGGACGGCAAGGAAATTCTCATCTCAATCCAGAGCGAGCGCGAGTGGAAGAAGCTTTGCGCCGAGGTGCTTGATCAGCCCGATCTGCCCAACGATCCGCGCTTTGCCAACATGGTCGAGCGCGTGCGCAACCGCGCGCTCACCGACAAGACCGTCGGCGACATCTTTGCCACCATGACGCGCGACCAACTGCTCAAGGGGCTGGCGGAGGCCGACATCGCCTTTGCCGAGGTCAACACCATGGCCGACCTCAGCGTGCACCCGCATCTGCGCCGCATCGACGTCGATACGCCGAATGGCGTGGTGGCTTATCCCGCGCCGGCCGCCATCTTTGTCGGCGAGGAGCGGCAGTATGGCGCGGTGCCTGCGATCGGTGAAAACAAGGGCAATGAGGCTTCTCGCACGCGGGCCAAATCGTCATGACCGACAAGCTCGACCTCGATCATTTGCGGCAATGGATCGGCCGCACCCAGGAAGCCACCGACGTCGTCACCGCGCAGCTCGTCAAGAGCTTGCGCGCGACACTGTTTCAGGAGATCGGCGAGCCCAAAGCGGGCGATGCCGCGCCGCTTACGGTGCACTGGTGCCTGGCGCAGCCGGTGTTTCCGATGTCGATGCTCGGCGGCGACGGCCACCCCACCCGCGGCGGCTTTCTGCCCCCGGTGCCGCTGCCGCGGCGGATGTGGGCCGGCGGCGAGATCGAGTTCCTCGATGCTTTGCGTGTCGGCGACCAATCGACACGCCTGTCGCGCATTTCGGATATCACGGTGAAGACCGGCTCATCAGGCCAATTATGCTTCGTCTCCGTCGAACACACTATCACCTCGCCGCGGGGCGTCGCCATCCGCGAACGGCAGGACATCGTCTATCGCGAGATGGGCGGCGAGCAAGCTGCAGCGCCCGCGAAACCCGCGCCACCACCACCATCAGCGCAGCATCGCGAGACGCATGTCTCCGATCCCGTGCTGTTGTTCCGCTATTCGGCGCTAACCTTCAACGGCCACCGCATTCATTACGACCGCGATTACGTCACCAAGGTCGAAGGCTATCCAGGGCTGATCTTCCACGGGCCGCTGCAGGCCGCTTTCCTGGTGGAGATGGCCGCAAAGCTGCGCGGCAAGGCGCCGAAGAAATTCGGCTACCGCGGCGTGCAGCCGCTGTTCGAAGGCAGCGAGTTCTCGATCAACGCCAACGACAACGGCGCGACCATGGAGCTGTGGACCGCGAATGATGCGGGGCAGCCCACAATGAAGGGCACGGCGGCGTGGTAAGGCCTTTGCGCCCGTCATTGCGAGCGGGGCGAAGCAATCCAGAGCCACACGCGTGGCTCTGGATTGCTTCGTCGCGGAGCCTGTCATCGGGCCGCGCTTCGCGCGGACCCGTTGGCTCCTCGCAATAACGGTAAAGGAAACAGCAGCGATGCCGCCGAAAAACGCCACCTCGCTCACCGTCAAGCAAGCGACGCTCGAGCTGTTGCGCGGCTTCGGCATCAAGAAAGTGTTCGGCAATCCCGGCTCGACCGAGCTGCCGTTTCTCAGCGACTGGCCCGACGACATCGATTACGTGCTGGCGCTGCAGGAAGCCTCGGCCGTCGGCATGGCCGACGGTTACGCGCAGGCGACGCGCAATGCGGGCTTCGTCAATCTCCATTCCGCGGCCGGCGTCGGCAACGCGCTCGGCAACATCTACACGGCGCATCGCAATCAGACGCCGCTCGTGATCACCGCGGGCCAGCAGGCGCGCTCGATTCTACCGCTGCAGGCGTTTCTCTATGCCGAGCGCGCATCGGAATTTCCG
>Ga0307474_10002334_pt1 | contig 13651 bp, 9 predicted proteins | sample atmos_gasesECM1C_2_FD_203312 | JGI IMG/M metagenome (GOLD analysis project Ga0307474, IMG submission 203312) | Hardwood forest soil microbial communities from Morgan-Monroe State Forest, Indiana, United States - atmos_gasesECM1C_05 | ecosystem: Environmental > Terrestrial > Soil > Temperate... | reverse complement strand
CGTTTCTCGTGAGGTCAAAGGACAGAATTGCACGTCCAATGACCTCCCGATGATTCCGACTGAACGCTTTTCGACTGACCAGCGTATCCCATTTCGGCCTGTTTGCGTTCGCGGGCCGCTACAATTGCACAACCCGATTTGGAGGCGAGAACGATGAATCGATTCCGTTATACAGGCGCGTTGTTGCTTGCCGGCGTGCTGATGTTGGCAGTGCAGGGAAGAGTGGCCTGTGCGCAAGGCGGGAGCACAACGCCAGCACCGGAACCGAAGCCGGCGAAACTGCTGCACGGCTTCGACAGAGAATTGATGGACCCATCGGCGGATGCGTGCGTTAATTTCGTGCAGTATGCGTGCGGAAACTTCTCCAAGCTTTATCCGATTCCGCCCGACAAGCCCGGCTATGACCCGTTTTTTGTCGTTGACGATTACACCAAGGCAGCTTTGCGCCAGCTACTCGACAGTGTGGCCTCAAAAAGCGCACAGCACACGCCTAACGAGCAGAAAATCGGCGATTACTATTCGAGTTGCCTGGACGACGATGCCATCAACGCAGCAGGCTTGAAGCCGCTCCGGCCCGACTTTGACCGCATCGCCGGCCTCACAGACAAAAAGCAGCTCACCGATTTGCTGGCACACTTCCAGTTGATTAACATCGGTGCGTTCTTCGGCTTCAGTGAAGAACAGGACTTCAAGGATGCAACGAGTGCGATTGCCGTAGTCGACCAAGGCGGTCTGGGCCTGCCGGAGCGCGATTATTATTTCCGCGCCGGCGATGACGCTGAAAAAACGCGCAAGGATTATGTGGCTCACGTAACCAAAATGCTCACACTGATCGGCGAGCCGGCCGATCAATCCGCTGCCGACGCCGCCAAAATCATGACCCTGGAAACTGCGCTGGCAAAGGTGTCGATGGACGTGACCTCGCGCCGCGATCCCGAAAAGGTCTACCATCCCATGCCTGCGACGCAACTGGCCGCGCTCACGCCGGTCATCGACTGGAGTGAGTTCTTCACGCGAACCGGTGTGCCGGGAATCGCCAGCTTGAACGTTGCCAATCCTGACTTCTTCAAAGGGCTCGAAGCGATCATCGATTCCACCGATCTCGACACCATCAAGGCCTATCTACGCTGGCAACTGGTGAGTAGTACCCCGCGTATTGACCTGCCAAAGGCGATCGACGACGAGGGTTTCGACTTTTTCGAACATAAACTGGGTGGGCAACCGCAGCAGCGTCCGCGCTGGCAGCGCTGCGTCGATGCTACCGACGGCGCAATGGGCGAGGCGGTCGGCGAGGTTTACGTTTCCTCGCAGTTTTCCGCCGCGCAGAAGGCGTATACGCAACAGATGGTCCAGGACATTGAAGGCGCTATGGACCACGAGCTCGACACCCAGGCATGGATGAGCGACGAGACACGCGCCAAAGCCAAGACTAAGCTGCACATGGTGGCCAATAAGATCGGCTACCCCGATCACTGGCGTGATTACTCGAAGCTGACCATCGTGCGCGGCGATTCGCTGGAAAATGACTTCCGCGCGGCGGAGTTCGAAAACAAACGCCAGTTGGCCAAGATCGGCAAGCCGGTAGATCGCAGCGAATGGTTCACCAGCCCGGCCACGGTGAACGCGTTCTACAACCCCACCATGAACGACATCAACTTTCCCGCTGGTTTCTTACAGTCTCCGATCTACGATCCCAGCGCGAACGACGCGGAAAACTACGGGCATCTGGGGTTCTTTGTCGGGCACGAGCTGACGCACGGTTTCGACGACCAGGGCAGCCAGTTTGACGGTTACGGAAATCTCAAGAACTGGTGGACCCCGGACGACCGAAAAAAATTCGACGCAATGACTGACTGCGAAGTGCAGGAATATGGAAATTTCACGGCCGTGGACGACCTCAAGGTGAATGGCAAGCTAACGCTGGGCGAGAATACCGCGGACAACGGCGGTATCCGGCTCGCCTATATGGCGTTTCTGGCGGACGCGAAACGCAAGGGCATTGACTTGACCGCGAAGGATGAATACGGCTATACCCCGATCCAGCATTTCTTCCTGGCCTTTGGGCAGGATTGGTGCGGCGGCTTTCGGCCCCAGCTTACGCGTTTGCTGGTGCAGACCGATCCGCACTCTCCCGACCCCATCCGCGCCAATGGAGTGATTCAGAATATGCCCGAATTCGGCAAAGCATTCGGGTGCAAGGCAGGCCAGCCGATGATGCCGGTGAATGCGTGCCACGTCTGGTGAGAATGGCGCTCTGAATTGCAACAGACGGTGGGTCAGTCGCGATTGCATTAATGCGACCAGGTCCCGCAATGTTCGATGCTCGCTCAGAAGAAGAAAAGTAATCCTGAATTCTTGCCCGGAGGCAAATGAAATGAATCTACCTTTTCGCGCGGCAGCTTTTTTGCTGATCGGCGCCACGATGTATTTCGCGCAGATTCCCGCCGCGCATGCGCAAGCCGCCGCGCCAGCTGCTTCGACCGAATCGAATAAACCCGTTAAGCTCCTGCCCGGATTCGATAAGGATCTCATCGACACATCCGTCGATCCGTGCGTGAATTTCTGGCAATATGCTTGCGGGAACTTCGCAAAGCTCTATCCCATTCCGCCCGACAAGAGCGGATATGGCACCGGCGCCATTGTTTTTGACTACACCCAGGACGTGCTGCATCGAATGCTCGACAAAGTAGCTTTGCCCGGCGCGCAGCACACTGCAAATGAGCAAAAAATCGGCGATTACTACGGAAGCTGCATGAATGAGGACGCGATTTATGCCGACGGTTTGAAGCCGCTGCAGCCTGAGCTCGACCGAATCTCTGCTTTGACCGACAAAAAGCAGCTCACCGCCCTGCTCGCCCACTACCAGATGATCAACGTGAATGCGTTTTTCGGATACGGAGAGCAGCAGGACTACAAAGATGCAAGAAAGCAGATCGCCGGGGTATTTCAAGGTGGCCTTGGATTGCCTGAGCGTGATTATTACTTCCGCACCGGTGACGCCGCGGAGAAGACACGCAAGGAATATGTCGCGCACGTGACGAATATGCTGGCCCTGATGGGCGAGCCGGCTGATAAAGCCGCGGCCGACGCGCAGAAGATCATGACTCTGGAGACAGCGTTGGCTAATGTCTCGATGGACGTTACTTCGCAGCGCAATCCGAACAATGTTTACCACCCCATGGCGGTGGCCAAGCTCGCAGAACTGACTCCGGAGATCGATTGGCCGCAGCTCTTCGCAGACACCGGTGTGTCAGGCATTACGGATTTGAACGTGGCGAATCCGGACTTCTTCAAGGGGCTCCAAACCGTTTTCGATTCCACCGACCTCGATACGATCAAAACTTATCTTCGCTGGCAGTTGATCAATTCCACGCCGGGCTATGCCCTGCCGAAGGCAATGGATGCGGAGGATTTTGATTTCTACACGCACAAATTGCGCGGGCAACCTGAGCAGGCGGCGCGCTGGAAGCGGTGCGTGGAGGCAACAGACGGCGCGCTCGGCGAAGCACTTGGCCAGGTCTATGTAGCCTCGCAATTCACCGCGGAGAACAAAGCCTTCACACTGCAAATGGTTCGCGACATCGAAGCCGCAATGGACAAGGAGATCGGTGCGCAGGATTGGATGAGTGCGGAGACCAAAGCGAAGGCGGAGGCCAAGCTGCACATGGTTGCGGATAAGATTGGCTATCCCGATCATTGGCGCGATTACTCAGCATTGAAGGTGGTCCGCGGAGATGCGATTGGGAATGCCTGGCGCGCGGCTGATTTTGAGAATAAGCGGCAACTGGCAAAGATCGATAAGCCGGTCGACCGCGGCGAGTGGCTCATAACCCCGGCAACAGTCGATGCCTACTACAACCCGCTGATGAACGACATCAATTTTCCCGCGGGCATTCTGCAATCGCCACTCTACGATCCGCACGCTCGCGATGCGGAGAATTACGGCCACATCGGCGCCATTGTTGGACACGAACTGACGCACGGCTTTGACGACGAAGGCAGCCAGTTCGACGGCAATGGCAATCTGGCCGACTGGTGGACGCCCGATGACCGGAAGAACTTCGACAAGATGACCGATTGCGAAGTGAGCGAATACGGCAGCTTTACAGCCGTAGACGATGTGAAGCTGAATGGCAAGCTGACGCTAGGCGAAAATACAGCGGACAACGGCGGCCTGCGTCTGGCTTATGTTGCGTTTATGGAGGATGCCAAGCGCAAGAACATCGCGCTGGACGCAAAGCAGGATGAGTACACGCCCATGCAGCATTTCTTCCTGGCCTTCGCGCAGGATTGGTGCGGAGACACCCGTCCTGAGCAGATCAGGCTGCAGGTCCAAACCGATCCGCACTCACCGCGCAGATTCCGCACCAACGGAGTGATTGAGAATATGCCCGAATTCGGAAAGGCATTCGGGTGCAAAGCGGGCCAGCCCATGGTGCCAGTGAATGCGTGCCACGTCTGGTGAGAAGGACGATTTGAATCGCTGCCGGGGCAGTTCTCATTCGCAATAGAGACTTGCCTCGGCGGCGTTTGCGTCTCACGCATTCTTTAGAAGAAACTCGTCCACCTCGGCGCGCAACGGCATTGAGGCCGCCGCGCCTTTCCGCGTAACGCAAATTGCCGCCGCCGCGTTGGCGAATCGCGCTGCCTCCCAAGGATCTTTGCCCTCAAGCAGCGCTACGGCGAACGCTCCGTTGAAGCAATCGCCTGCGGCAACCGTATCGATCGCGTCGACTTTGAATGGCCTCACCCACTCGGCTTTTCCGTTGGCGACGGCGACATACGCACCCTCGGCGCCGCGCTTGAGCACCACGCCGCGCAGGCCTTTGGCCAGCAAACGCACCGCGCTATCTTCTGCGCTCGCGCCCTCGCCAACATAAAATGCCGCCTCAGTCTCGTTGGGTGTGAACCACGCGACTTGACTCCACACCGGCTCAGGCAAAGCGGCGGCCGGCGCGGGGTCCAGCATCAACGGCACGTTGGCCCGCGCGCAAAAGTCGAGCGTATAACTCAGTGTGTCCATGGGAATCTCAAGCTGACACAAAACCATTCCCGCGGACCGAATCAACTCCGCGTGTTGGTCGACTGTCGCGCGATCCATCTTTCCGTTCGCGCCCGGAACCACCACGATCGCATTCAGGCCGTCATCTGCCACGAACATCGGCGCCAGGCCAGAAGAGCCGGCGACCTCGGACATTCCGGCGGTTTCCACGCCCGCGCGCTTCAGGTTTTCAATTAGCGCCGCCCCGTACGCGTCGTCGCCGACTTTGGCCACCATCGCCACGGGATAGCCAAGCCGCGCTGCCGCTACCGCTTGATTGGCACCCTTGCCGCCCGGCGTCGTTTCAAAGCCAGTCCCAATCAGCGTCTGCCCGATCGCAGGTATCCGCGGCGTGCGCGTCACCAGGTCCATGGTGATGCTGCCGACAACTACGATCCGCTTGCGCGTATCGCTTACGATCGGCTTACGGGTTTCACTCATAGCGGAATCTCAATACAGCGGAGCCAGCGCCACCGCGCCCAGCCCAGCCAGGAAGAAAATGAACATCAGCACCAGAAACATTTTCGCTTGCCGCGGAGCGCCGGCGAACTCGCGCCACACAAACACGCCCCAGCATGCCGACACCATCGTCGCGCCCTGACCAATGCTATAAGAAACCGCCGGCCCCACAAGATGCGCGCCCGAAGCGAGAAAATTTGCCAGGCCGCCCGTGCACCAGATCGCTCCGCCCAGAGCGCCAGCCAGATGCCAGCCCAGAGGTGCGCGCCAGTAGCCTGCGCCATCCACCGGCCCTTTTCCGTCCAGCGGTTTCTTCATCAGAAGCCAGTTCGCGGGCACTGCGGAAATCAGCACGCCGATCATGAAGAACAACGTCACCGCATAGGGCCCGGGAGCGGGCGTACCCGGCTCGCCCTGCAACGCGCGCGCCACAAACGGATAGAAGCAGCCCATCAGCACGCCGCAAGCCAGGCTGATGATGATACCGCGAGCCGTCGTCGCTTTGGCCGTGGCGTCGCGCTTCCGGTACGCGGCCGCGTCCAATACGATGGCCACCACTACGAGCGCTACGCCGCCGAACAGCAGCCGCGGATTGCCCACCGGTTTCAAAATGTAATTCGAAATCGCGCCAATCACCAGCGCCAATCCAATTCCGACAGGGAAGGCAACTGCCAGTCCAGCCACATCGATTGCGGCCACAAGCAACAAGTTCGCAACGTTGAAGATCGCGCCGCCTGCCACTGCATACAAAATTGGTCCCACGGCCGTCTGACTCACGTCGGCGAGAAACGGCGTTCCCACGCTTCCCATGCTGCCGGCCGTCAAACCCCAGAAGATCGCGGCTGCCGCCATCCCCAAAACGTAATCCCAATAGAAAAGCTGAAAGCGGTAGCCGGGGCAGAGCTTGAGCGTGTTGGCCCACGATCCCCAGCAGATCATGGTTAAGATAGTGAGGGCGAGCGCTGCCGGATACGTCTCCGGAAAAAGCATTTTGATTTCCTCCGCCTGCAATGGAACGCGCGGCCAAGCACGCGAATGCGCGGCAAGAATGGAACCATAACACATTGGAGCCGCCATTGTTTACTGCGCGAGATGAAAGTTATTCTTGAGACATTCGGGTCGATCCGCGACCGATTTTCGAAGCATTCTTTTGCCGTCTTACTCTTTCGCCGCCTTCAGCGCCTCAGTCAGCGCCGGAACCACTTCGAACAAATCGCCGACGATTCCGTAGTCGGCCACCTCAAAAATTGGCGCGTCCGGATCCTTGTTGATCGCGACAATGCACTGTGAGCCTTTCATGCCGACGAGGTGTTGAATGGCGCCCGAGATTCCGACGGCCAGATACAGCTTCGGCGCAACCGTTTGCCCCGAGCTGCCCACTTGTCGCTCCATCGGCAACCAGCCGTTGTCGCAGATGGGCCGCGACGCAGCCAGCTCCGCCCCCAGTGCTGTCGCCAACTCCTGCACCATCGGCAAATTCGCCGCGTCCTTGATCCCACGTCCCACGCTTACAATGCGTTGCGCCGAGCCGAGATCGACTGTTTGTGCGGAGCCGCGGAATGGCTCGCCGGGGCGTGTACGGATTTGCGCGGCGTCAATCGTGGGGGTAAATGTCGTGATCGGTGCCGATGCTGTATTCGGCCGGGCGTCAGTCCCGTCGGCGCGAAACGCTCCCGCCTGCACCGAGACGAAGCACGGCCCATTTCCATTGTGACGGTAGCTGCCGTTCAACCGCCCCTGCATCAGTTGTCTAGTAAAAACTGGACCGTCTTCAATTCCCACTACATCGCCAATGAGCATTTGGCCCATGCGGCAGGCAAGCGCAGGCACATAATCGCGTACCTGGTATGTGTGCGAGAAGACCACCACTTGCGTGGGGCTCTCGTTTTGGATGAGCTGGTGTAGCGCGACGCAAAATCCATCCGCCGTGTACCGCGCGAGCAGCGGATGCTCTACGCGAACAACTTTGCCAACCGGCTTCGTTGCCGCTTCAGCGGCCAACTCTTCAGTCTGCGCGCCGATCACAACCGCTGTAATGCTCTCCGCAGGTCCGAGCCGCAGCGCAGCCGCTAGCGCTTCCCAACTGGCGCGTTTGATCTTGCCATTGCTATCTTCCAATACAAGAAGGACACTCATAGAACGCGCGCCTCCGTCTTCAGCTTCTCGACCAGAGCTGCCGCAGCTACCTTGGCCGAGCCAGGCAAAATCTGCGTGGACTTTTGCTTGGTTGGCGCAGAGATTTGTTCCAGCGTTACGACCGGTCCACTATCCACTCCGAGTTCCGCTTCGTTCACTGTTCGCAGCTCTTTCGTTTTGGCGCGCTTGATTCCCATCAGCGTGGCGTAACGCAGCTTGTTCCCGCCCGACTGCATCGTAAGCACTGCGGGCGTGGGCAGTTCGATCGACTGGAACCATCCCTCTTCGAGTTCGCGCTTCACCTTGAGACCGGAGTCGATTGCTTCGACCTGAAGAATCATGGTGGCGTGCGGCAGCCCAAGCAATTCTGCGACGATTACGCCGGTTTGGCCCGACCCAACATCTTCTGACTGCAGGCCCGTGAGCACAAGATCCGGGTTCTCGGGTTTGATGGCCGCGGCAAGCAGGCGCGCCACGCCAAGCGCATCGCGCGCGGCCAAATCATCGCAGATAATGTGAATCGCGCGGTCAGCGCCCTTTGCGAGAGCCTCTCGAATCGTCGAACCGGCGCGTTCCGGCCCAGCACTCAACACAATCACTTCGCCGCCGGCTTTTTCTTTCAGCAGCAACGCTTCTTCCAGCGCATAGGCGTCCGGCTCGTTCATCGCCCACTGGAGATCACGCTCATCGATCCAATTCGCACTCGGGGCGATGCGAACAGGTGCGTCGCGATCCGGAACCTGCTTGATGGCAACGATGATCTTCATCTCTTGGTTCTCCCGCGAGTCGCTGTGGTCATTCCGGCAGCCCGCGCGCTGCTAGCTGCGCAATGTCCATCAGCTCCGGGGCGCCTTCGCCCTTCGAAGCAAACGCGTCCTGAAACATCGTATTGCAAAACGGGCAAGCCGTGCCGACCACACTTGCGCCCGTCGCTGCCAGTTCCTCAGCACGCACGTGGCTTACCCGCTGGCCTTTCTCTTCGCCGAGAAACACCAACCCTCCGCCAGCACCACAACAAAAACTCCGTTCATGCGAGCGCGGCGCTTCCACCAATTCTCCGGCCAGCGCGGCAACTCTCCGTGGTTCCTCGTAAACTCCGCGATAACGCCCCAGATAGCACGGATCATGGAACACAATCTTTTCCTTGTCTTGGGCTGGCGGCAGTTGGCCCGTATATCTAGCCAAGAATTCGCTGTGATGTTCTACCTCGGGCGGCGTGCCGTATGCCTTCCAATCTTCCTGAATCGTCCTCACGCAGTGCGGACAGATCGTAATGATTTTCTTCACGCGATTCTGTGCCAGCGCGTCCAGGCCAGATTCTGCCAGTTGCTGAAAAAGCAGATCGTTTCCCAGCCGACGCACTGGGTCGCCCGTGCACTTCTCCTTGCGCAGCACGCCGAAGCTCGCGCCGAGGTGCCGCATCACCTTCACCAGCGCCACGACAATCTCGCGCCCTCGCGGATCATAGGCGCCCATGCAGCCGAGCCACAGGCAATATTCCTGCGTTCCGTCGAAGATCGGCAGCGCATTCTTCTCGACAAACTTGTCGCGCTCCGCCGCGCTCATGCCCAGCGAATTGCTCCCGCGCTCCAGCGCCAGAAACAACTTCGCCCCTTGATCGTCTTCCCACGCGCCAGTGTTCACCGCGCCGCGCCGCAGGCCGACAATGATCGGCACATGCTCAATTCCCACCGGGCACTGAAACTCGCAAGCGCCGCAGGTGGTGCACTCGAAGACCGCCTCCTGTGCGCTGTATTTGCCCAGCAGCGGCTCCTCCGACGCGGGCCCATATTCGTTGAGATACCCGCGAAGCCCCAGCACAATTTCCTTGGGGTTAAGCAGCTTGCCGGTATTGTTGGCCGGGCAATGTTCCATGCAGCGCCCGCACTCCACGCAGGAGTACGCTTGCAGGCTCACCAGTTGCGTAAGATCTTTTCCCGCCACCAGCCCGAAATCTTCATCGTCGGCGAGCGGAGGAATTTCGGCAAATCCACCCCGCGACAGAAAAATCGTGAACGGGCTCAAAAGTAGATGAAGGTGTTTCGTATGCGGGATCACGGGCAGAAAGGCCAGCAAAGTAATCGTGTGCGCCCACCACAGCGCTCGCGCGGCCGCGCTCGCCTCTGGCACAAAGAATGCTGCCAGATATGTAGCCATCAGTGCGAAGATCAGCAGGGCAATCAGTCCTGACTCCCAGGAAACCGGGCCCAGCCACTTGGGCTGGACGACGAATCGACGAACGAACAACCCACAAATGGCCGCTGCACAAGCCACAGCGAAGACTGCCGCGAAGTCGAAATAGAATCGCCCGACACGTCCCAAAGGATTGAGAAAGCCGAGCCCGAAGATCGTCGCGCAGTGATTCAGCGTGACCAGCGCGAAGGCGCAGAACGCCCAGAAGACCAGCGCGTGGGCAAAGCCCGCCAGCGGCCGTTCGCGAATGACCTTGGCCTGGAACATTACTTCCCAGACAAAATCGCGCACGCGCCGGCCGATTGGGAAGAGGTGGAATCCGGGGTCCTTTTTCGAGTGCAGAATTTTGCTGACAATTGGCCAGAGTCGCCGGCAAAATCCGTAGACCGGCGCGGCGGCGAGCGCCAGAAACAGTAGTCTCTCCGTGGCGGAAAAACTCTGCGGCTCGGCCAAAATTGGCAAGATGTTTCCCATAGCAAGATCAAGAACACCATACACGACCCGGTCGAGGGCGCACTAAAGAGCGGCATGCCGGCGTAATCCTGCAGGCCGTTGGACCACTCTGATCGCGGCGTGGCGCAACGAGGGTCTGATCGGCTGTCGCTGGGGAATCGCAAAGGTACGATAGCAGTGAATTCGGAAAGTGGTACTCTGGTCCTTCCCCAGAAAGAGGTCTATAACTCAAGGGGTACCCAATGACCTTTTGGAAGTTCTTCTCCGCCAGGGTGTTCGATTACAGTGGCTCGTTCGCGGTTGTTGCTCTCGCTCTTCTCCTCACTTCCTGCGGCGGAGGTTCGGGCAGCACCGGCAACTCCGGCGGCAGTGGCGGTGGCACAGGCGGAGTGGGAAATACAACTGTGACAAGTGGAGAGTACCTGTGGGAAGTCGGCGGCGCAACAAATACCCTGGCTTACGCCACGATCAATACGACGACCGGAGCACTCAGCTCGCCGACGGTCGCGGGCGGTCCCGCGAGCAACCCGACCAATTTACCGAGCATTGTCATTCCTCCATCCGGCATTTTTCTTTGCGCGTTTTATGGGAGCCTCAGCCAGGTTGTGACTTTCGAGATGACTGGGCCTGGTCTTCAACTAGGCTCGGGTGGCGAAGCGCTGAGTATTCCCTACGAACTGTCGATGACGATGCATCCGAGCGGCAAGTTTTTCTACGTTTTCACGTCCGGGGTCCAGAGCTCGATCCAGGAGGTCTCTGTGAATGCCGGGGGCGGGACCGTACTGGGGCCGGCTGTTGAGGAAAGCGCGAGCCTTAGCTTAGGTGTGTTCGATCCCACTGGGAAATATCTTTTTGTGAACGATGGCACCGATGGGGCGATCTTTGTTTTTCAGGTAAATCAAAGTGACGGCTCGCTCACTGCGGTTGCGAATTCACCATTCGCCCTTCCGTCGGGTGAGCAACCCACGTACCTGGCAATTGGAGGGTCCGGCACGTCGCTGTTCTTATACGCAGACCTCTATGCCCAGACCGCGCTTGGAGGAGGCATTACGGCGTTTTCCATTGACAGTTCAACAGGAGCGCTGACCCTGGTTCCAGGTTCGCCGTTCCAAACCGGAAGCTACGCCCCGTACTATATCTCTGTCGATCCGTCGAGAAACTTTCTATACGCATCGGGCTATTTGGGAACACTCTGGGGGTTCGACATTAATCCGACCAGCGGCGCGCTGAGCCAGGTCTCGGGTTCGCCGTTTTCCACCGCATCGGGCTCCGACACCATCGCCATTGATCCGTCCGACCAATTTCTCTATGTAGCAAACTCCGAAAACAGCACAATCTATGGATTCAAGCTGAACTCCACCACTGGCGGCCTTTCCGCGTTATCGGGCTCTCCGTTTGCGGCCGTAGCGCAGCCAGAAGGCCTGACTATGATGGATATTCAGTAGAGCAATTTAACCTGGGGTTTCATTTGCGCCGTTACGGCCCGAGCTAGGAACTGTTCGCGCAATAGTATCCTAGCTTGTGCGGCCCATCGATTGAGCCGCGCCACTCTTTTACTGGGGAACGAACTTGGCCAAGTACGTCGTTACGGGCGCAGCAGGATTTATCGGCCGTTCCATTGCCGCGGCTCTGCTGGCGCGCGGCGAGTCAGTGCGCGGTGTCGATAGTTTTATTACCGGCAAGCGCGCCAACCTCGTCGGACTTGAGGCAATGGAGTTCATCGAGGGCGACCTGGCCGATCCGGCATTCTGCGCCAAAGCCTGCTCAGGAGCTGAAGTTGTCTTTCACGAGGCGGCGCTGGCCAGTGTGCCGCGTTCGGTCGCCGATCCCGTCGCCACCAATCGAAACTGCGTTGACGCCACGCTGAATGTGCTGGTGGCTGCGCGGGCCGCCGGAGTTCGCCGCGTCATCTATGCCGGATCTTCGTCGGTTTACGGCGATACGCCCACTATGCCGAAGCGCGAGGACATGTTGCCCAATCCCATCAGCCCATACGCGGTGGCGAAGCTGGCCGGCGAGCATTATCTTGCCGCTTTTTCGCGTGTCTATGGGCTTGAGACTGTCACGCTGCGCTACTTCAATGTCTTCGGCCCTTTCCAGGACCCCACGTCGCACTATTCCGGCGTCCTGGCCATCTTTTGCCGCAAGCTGCTCGCCGGCGAGCAACCGACTATTTACGGTGACGGTGAACAAAGCCGCGACTTCACTTTCATTGAGAATGTAGTCGCCGCCAACCTGCTGGCCGCGTCCGCGCCTGCCGAAAAAGTCTCCGGAAAAATGATGAACGTGGCCACCGGAGCAGCCGTCACGCTCAACCAGGCGTTCGAGATTCTGAGCGAACTTACCGGCTACAAAGACAAGCCGAACTATGCTGAGCCGCGCGGGGGCGACATCCGGCACTCTCTGGCCGATATCGGCCGGGCGAGGGAACTGCTGGGCTACGTTCCGCTGGTCGATTTCCGCGAGGGCATTCGCCGCACCGCCGAGTGGTACAAGACTTCGGCTAGCGTAACGTAGATCGTCGCCGGCGCTGGGAACTTTGCCACACCACTTATAAGCTAGCTCTCATTTCGTCTCGATTCTTTGCCTGTGCGACGTCTCTGGCGGCGACGCGACCGGCCTGCAATGCTCACAGTGTGACGGACATCACACCGTACCTCGCATGCCATTGACGATTGGTATTTGATGAACGAGACTAAGTTGGAATTTCCCCAGAATAGCTGTTCGTTCTGAACGCCAGGGCCATCGCGTTTGCCCCTACAAACTTGGGCGAAAGAGAGGCACATGGCGAGCTCTCGCCGCGGTTCGCGACGTCAGGGCGTTGTGTTTTTGGTCGTAGCCCGGCGGAATGCAAGACGGTATTTATCAATATGTATGTTTATCTGCGTGCACGGATTCTTGCGGTTGAGGTTTGCTTCCGTTGCCGAATGCTCTTTCGATCCACGAAGTTTCTCTAAGCGACTCCGCTGCGCCCGCTCGGGCGAACACAGCCCGTCCTCCGTCCACCTCTCTTGGCCATCTTGGACGCGTAGTATGGCGTCGACGCTGGTTTGTTGCCACGATTGAAGGCGCGCTGCTCGTCGCGTGTGTCCTCTATTGCCTAATCGCGCCTAATCAGTACGAAGCAGCGGGACGCGTCGAGCTTCGCGCCGCGCCTGTCTCCTCTCTCAATTTGGACGGCGCCGATGTTCAGATTCCGACGTCAATTCTTTCCGCTCCCATCGCGCTTGAAACACTGGCCAGCGTTTTGCGCAGCGACCGCCTGGCCTGGCGAGTGATTGTGGGTCTCAAGCTTTACGATGCGCCAGGATTTCGCGCGGACTTTGCCGGCCGCTTTCCAGAATTCAAGCCCGACAAGCCGACGCCCGA
>Ga0307474_10002333_pt1 | contig 13654 bp, 12 predicted proteins | sample atmos_gasesECM1C_2_FD_203312 | JGI IMG/M metagenome (GOLD analysis project Ga0307474, IMG submission 203312) | Hardwood forest soil microbial communities from Morgan-Monroe State Forest, Indiana, United States - atmos_gasesECM1C_05 | ecosystem: Environmental > Terrestrial > Soil > Temperate... | reverse complement strand
CCAGGCCAGGCCCGTGGTGGTGTGGGAACCTTCTCGACACGCTCGGGGGCCGCAGTGCTTGCATATCCAGCCATCAAAACCAATCAGATTTGGGGTACGGTCGGTCTGGTTTCTGTCTTGCCTCTTGGAGTTGTTCTCAGCAGGAAAGGCAAATTCGGAATCAACGAAGAGATGGGAGGCGTCAGCGCATTGAACGGCGGTCCTCCAACCTATGCTGGACCTTGGGCACCCGCGGGAAAGGGTTTGAAAAACCAATATGTGGGCTTCAAGTTTGTTATTGGCGGTAAGTTTCATTACGGCTGGGCACGATTCAATATGCGGATGCGGTTACCCAGACAGGGTGGGCTGGAGATGGTTTTGACAGGCTATGCCTACGAGACAGTGGCAAATAAACCTATCGTTACGGGTGAAACCAAGGGGGCCGATCTGGCGGAGGCGCAGGCGAAGCCGCAACCTCAGCCGGCGACTCTGGGCCGATTGGCGCAGGGAACGCCAGGTCTGACGGCCTGGCGACGCGAGTATTCGGAGATTGGAAGCGGCGAAGTCTAGGAACTGGGCTTCCGCGCATCATAGGATCCCAACCCTGCGGTTGTATGGAGCAGACTCACCTGCAACCAATGCATCTGCAGGGGCGGGAACGGGTCCGCGCACGCGAAACGGCGGGGCCTTGTCTACTCAAAATACTTCCATCGTTCCATGCTTCCATCTTCCTGAAGCGGCCCATAAAATACACTCTAAGAGCACGATTGTAAGTGTGCCGTGTATCGATGAGATCAAGCGAAGACATTCTGAATCTGGCTGCGCCCAGGGCGGATCGCCGGATTACATACGGCAACGATGAGAGTCAGTTCATCGATTTGCGGCTGCCAAAAGGGAAAAATCCACACCGACTTGTAGTTGCGATACATGGCGGGTTTTGGCGGGCAAAATACGATTTGGGATATGCGGGGCATCTGTGTGCTGCGTTGACAGCGAAGGGAATTGCGACCGCGAACCTGGAGTACCGCCGGGTAGGCAATGCCGGCGGAGGCTGGCCCGGGACCTTTTCGGATGTGCGTGCGGCCTATCAATTCTTGACTCAAAACGCTGGCAAGTATGGGTTTGATCCACGGCGGGTAGTCGTGATTGGCCACTCGGCGGGCGCGCAGTTGGGACTTTGTTTGGCGGCGCATGAAGCAGGGGTGGGGGCGGTGGTTTCATTGGCGGGCGTCGTGGATCTGCAGCGGACCTATTCCTTGCACCTGAGCAATGATGCAGTCGTGGAATTTTTGGGTGGGACGCCGACCGAGGTTGCGGATCATTACCGGGAGGCTGATCCGATGAAGCTGTCGGTTGTGGCACGGCAGTGGATGGTGCACGGCGCAGAGGATGACGTGGTGCCTCCGGCGTTCAGCCGGGAGTATGTGACGGCGAAAAAGAGCGAACATGCGAGGTTGGTAGCAATTGCGAAGGCAGGGCATTTTGAAGTAGTTGACCCCCGGGCGGAGGCTTGGAAGGATGTGGAACGGGCGGTGATGGAGGCGGTAGAGTAGCGCTAGGGTTGGTGAATGCGAGCTCCAGGATTTCGGAACGTGCAGTTCGTAGGGTTGAAGTGTTGCCAATCCAAGATCAGGAGCCGGAGCGTTTTTGGATGGCTTGTTCGGTCTCGGCGGCTTGGCGACGAACGTCGCTCGAAACATCCGGCAGATCGCGTTCGTAGGGGCGGATGGCGGGAAGGTCGTCGGTCTGTCCGATTAAATAGAGGGCGCGGAGCGCCTCCCAGACTTGATCATTCGCGGGATCGATGACGGCGACTTCCGCACCGCCGGCGACGTTCGCTCCGGTGCCCACAACCGAGCGAATGCGTCCGGGTATGGGAGAGCGGATTTCTGCGAGCTGTTTCTGGCCGTACTCCAGTTTGGCAATGAGACCACCTTGATGAATCGCGGTGCCGGGACGGTCGGAATCGATGATGTGTCCGGTTTGCGGCGAGGTGATTTGCGCGGGCTGAAGGAGCGCGAGAATCTGCGGGCGTCCGGTGGCGTCGCCAAAGCGTACGAGAGATAGGGCGGCGTTGCCGCGAACCATCTGCGACGAATCCGAGAGCATTTTCAGTAAGGCGTCGTGAAAGCCCGGACCGGAGGTGTCCTGGCCCATGACCCAGGCGTCGGTGTTGCGGACTTCTTCGACGGGATCGGTCGCCAGGCGGACGAGATCGGGATAATACTGTGTTGCGACGGGATCACGATTCGAGATGCGCTCGCCAACCTGGACCAAGGCCTGCTGGATGTGGCGCGGTTTTTTTGTGTCGTGGAGGTATTCGGTGAGTTGCTGGTTCGAGAGCTTGCGGCCAAACCAGGTGTTCCACCAAAAGAGAAAAGGCATCAGGCAGATCAGCCAGGCGGTGACGAAGAAGAGGAGTTTTTGGGTACGGGACATGCCGGGCTTTTTGAGCTGGGCCTCGGTCGCGGGAATGGGATGGGCTGACATGGAAGACATTTCAGTAAACGGTCACAGAGACCTAGAGAAAATCAACAATTGAGAACGAAACTAGTCTACGACATCGGCGTCAAGGACGCGTTCTTGCTCGAGATAATGTGACATTGCATATTGAGCGAGGAGCGGGGTTTGGAGTTTGATTTCGGCTCCGATCCATTCGCCCTTGCAGTGCGGGGCGTCTGGAGGGTGTTTGCAGGTTCCGCTCGAGCCGTATTCGGGGCCGAATTTAGCGGATTGGATTTGATCGAATGGCGTGAGTTCGCGCCAGGCTTCGTCGGCTACTGTGCCGGAGACGTCGATTTTTAATCGCAGAGTCGACATAACTTCAAAACCTTTACCACTGGGGAGCACAGGGCAAATCTTGACTGTTCTCTTCTTGCTTTTTCCTCTTCCTCCGTTGCTCCGTGCCTCGGTGGCGAGTTCAGCTGTGCGGAAACCATTGGTACAGCATGAAGTAGACAAGGACCCCCGTAACGCTGACATACATCCACAGGGGCCAGGTCCAGCGAGCGATAGCGCGGTGCTTATCGTAACGCTCGCGCAATCCGCGGATCAATGTGACGATCACCATGGGGACGATCACAATGGCTAGAGTGACGTGGGGAATAAGAACTATCAGATAGATTACGTGCCAAAAGTGGTCGCCTAGAAAACGAATGTCGCCGACGTGGTAGTGAAAATACAGGTAGCAGGCTAGGAAAAGTGCCGAGGACACGACCGCGGCGATCATGCAGGCGCGGTGGGCGGCGACCCTGCCCCGCATAATCAGGCTACGGCCGATCAATAAAAGAATCGCGCTGGCTCCATTCAAACTGGCAATCAGGGCAGGGAAGTAGGCGTATTGTTCGGGAATCAAACGGTGCCCCTCATTTTGCGAGATCCGGATCGGCGGTTAGCCATCAGAAAGGCCAAGGCGAACATTACCAGAGAAAACAGAAGCAGGGTCGCGATAGCGGAGGGCAGCGGGAATGTGGCTTCCATCCCGGGATACAGCAAAGTGCGCAGAGCCTCGACGCCGTAGGTGAGAGGATTCATATACATGAGGGCGCGAATCCAGCCGGAGGCTCCCGCCATCGGGAACAGCGCGCCGGATAAGAGCCACAGCGGGATGAGGAATAGATTGATGATGCCATGGAAGGCTTGCGTTGAATCCATGGGCCAGGCGATGGCGAAGCCAAGGGCGGTCAGGGCAAACGACACCAGAAAGACGACAAGGGCGACCAAAATAATTTGCAGAGGATCGAGATGCACTCCGGCGAATGGAGCAAAGATGAGGAAGATCATTCCCTGAGCCGCCGCGAGAGTAGTGCCACCGAGAACCTTACCCAGAACGATGGCGGAGCGCGGGACCGGGGCAACGAGGACGGAGAGCAGAAAACCTTCCTTGCGATCTTCGATGAGCGACATCATGGCGAAGATCGAAGTGAAGAGGACGATCATGATAAGCGCGCCGGGATAGAAATAATCCATGTAGTGCTGCTGGTTTTGCGCTTGGCCGGAGCGGAAGGAGGTGCCGAAGCCGGAGCCAATCACGACCCAAAACAGCAGTGGGCTGGCGAGCACGCCGACGACGCGCGCCTTCTGCCGGTAGAAACGCACGATTTCGCGCCACCACAGCGTCAAGGCAGGCAGGAGGATGCCTGCACTGGCGGGTGCGGCTGGTCTGGAGAGTGCTGCTGCTCTTGTGGCCACGGGATTACGTCGCCTTCACTGCGGGAGGTTTAGCCACTGGAGCGACAGCTTTTTTCTTGATTACGCCGCTATCGCGCAACTCCCAATAAACGTTGAGCATGAAAACACCCGAGAGCGTGAGCAGAATGAGGCTCATGAAGAGACCGTCCACGGTTGTGATCATGCCGTTCATGAGGGTCCACGCCACTCCCAACAGAGGGAGGATTCCGAGGCCGAGAGAGAGTGCCAAGTTCATAGAAAGCAAGTTACCTCCTGTGATCTTCCGGGTTAGGTTGCAGTTCGTTTGTTTCGCTCCAGAATTTGTGGCCGGTGCGGCGGATGAAGACGTCTTCAAGCGCGGGCTTGCTGACGGAAAGCGACTCGATTTCTCCGGGAAAAGCCTCGACGACTTCAGTGACGAAGCGGTGCGCACCTTCGCGCTCGATGCGAATCTGATTTTCGAGTACCGTCGTTTCTATATGAAAGCGGGCGCGGATGCGCTCGGCCAGGGCGGAGGCATCGCGGGCCGCATCCAACAAAATAACATCGCCGCCGATTTCGCTCTTTAACTCTGCGGGCGTGCCCAGGGCGACCAGATTGCCCTCGTTCATGATGGCGAGGCGGTCACAGCGCTCGGCTTCCTCCATGAGGTGCGTGGTGACGAGCACTGAAACGTGTTCTTCGTCGCGTAACATCTGCAAGTATTGCCACAAATCGCGGCGCGCGCCGGGATCAAGCCCGGTGGTGGGCTCATCGAGGAGCAAAACTCCGGGATGATGGAGTAATCCTTTTGCCAGCTCGATGCGGCGTTGCATTCCTCCGGAAAACTTCTCGACGAGTTCTCCGGCGCGGTCGGCGAGGCCGACGCGCGAGAGAATCTCCTCAATTCGGCTTTTTAGAGCCGCGCCGCGAAGACCATAAAGATGGCCTTGATGCCAGAGATTTTCATGGGCCGTGAGTTTCAGATCGATGCTTTGCGCCTGAAAAACTACACCGATCTGGCGGCGCAGCCGTCCCGGCTCCCGAACCGCGTCGCAACCTGCAATAATGGCGCGCCCACCGCTGGGAATCATTAACGTGGAAAGGATGCGGAAGAGAGTTGTCTTGCCACTGCCGTTTGGACCGAGCAAGCCGAAAAGCTCCGCGGGGCCGACCGTGAAGGAGACGCCGTTGAGGGCGGTGCGGTTTTCATAGCGATGCACCAGGTTCTCGACGGAAATAACCGACGGGACGGCAGGAGGCGTGGCGCCCGAGACAACGTCGGCCAGTGCGGAAACGTTCGATACCAAAGGGATTCCTGAGTGAAGCTAATAACAGTCTACGACACTGAAGCCGCAGCCGCGTGATCGTCTGCCGACGGTTCAGTCGAGAGCAAAGTCGAAGTGTAAATGTTCAAAGCCAAAGTTAAAATCAAGTTGTCCAAAGGTGGCAGACAAGAATATTTGCCCAACATCTTCTCAGGCGACCGAAGCGTCTCGTCGCTGGTGTGGGATGCGCTCCTCGAAAGCTAACGGAACGTGACGCCACACCTGAATTGCGAGGACGACGGCGGTCGCGAGTAACAGGGCCCCGACGGCGACGTGGGCTACCGTAGAGACGACCATCGGAAGTTCCGGCTGAGCAGCATTTCGTCCCCAGGCGACGCGCGTCACGAATGCGGTGAAGCCTAGGCAGAGCTGTGTGATCAGAAGCGAGAGCATCACGATTGCGGGACGTCGCACTGCCTCTGCGTTCGAATGTCCGGAGATCGCGCGGATTGCGGTCCAGGCCAGCACAAACGAAACGATCATTGCATTCAACACATGGGGCCACCAGCTCATGCCGTGATGGCGGAACATGCCGCCAAGGACAAGTTGCACGTATAAGACGAAAATCGACATGACCGCGAGCGTGAACAGGCTGGGGCGGCGCGAGTCGAACTCTACGCGGGGCTGCTCTTCGACCCACTTTCGTCCGGTGAACAGGGCGATGGAAACCGCGATGCAGAAAAACGTTTGTGCAACCGTGGCGTGCGCGGTGGAAAGCCAGGGTGGCTGAAAAAACAGAACCGTGAGTCCGCCGAGAGTGGCTTGAGCGATCACGGTGCAGAACGCGCCGATGGCAAGCCACCGCAGCCAACGGCGCCGCTCTACCACAAGTGTCCAGATGGCGATTGCCAAGGTCAGCGAAAGGAGTGTGCCGGCGACCATGCGATGGCTCCACTCATAACGAACTCCGCCCACGAAGTGGGGAACTTTGACCAGGTACCCGAAGGAAGTGGGCCAATCGGGAACCGAAAGACCGGCGTCATTACTGGTGACCATGGCTCCGGCAGTGATGACAACCAGCGTCGCGCAGGCGGTGAAGACCGCGAAGGCGTGATGTGCAACGTTGTATTGTGCCGGAACGGATTTCAGCGTGTTACCCCTTGGTCAGCGCGGATGGGCGGCCCGGATGGTGATCGACGCGGGCCAGGCTGACGAGCCTGACCCTGTGCTGCGAACACCACATTTTAGCAGACGCTCCTACCGCGACGACAACCATCGAACTGCGTCCGATTGACGACCGGGGCGGACTGTCCCCGCATCTTTGGAGACCGACCTTATTCCGCAGCGTTGAATGTCTGGTCGACGCTTTTTGTCTCTTTCGCCGCGACGGTGACTTTCTGGTCTTGTTCGCCGAGTTTCTCCTGCACGAAGGCCAGCGTGTAATCGCCGGGCGGCAGTCCCTTGATTTCATATTTCCCGGACTTGTCAGTGACTGCGTAGAACGGCGTCTTCACTACGTTGATGTACATCTTCATCCAGGGATGCTGGTTGCACTTGACCGGCAGCATGATTTCTTCGCGAGCGAAGCTCTTCTCGATGGGCGCGGCAGCTGGAGGCTGCGACTCATTCCACTCCCGGTTGTCTTTGGGTGTGGGATGGATGTTGTGCGTCGTTTGATCGTCGTTCTTGATCTGGACGGTCTGTCCAGCCATGACGCCGAGAACGTGAGGATGATACTTGCAGCCGCTCTGATCGAGGACGATCGGGTCTTTGGGAACGTCGAACGTGCGGCTACCGAGTCCATCTTTCACATAGACGAATACGTTAGCAAGACTACCGTCGCTGACAACTACGTTCTCGGATTCGTTTGCACCTTTGCAGGCGGGATCCTGGCTCATATCAATTTTGGAGGCCTTCGGCGCGGTACCCGACATTTTGACCTGACCGTTGATGGTCGCGACCGTGGAGGGATCGATGGGAGCGGCGGCCGGAGCCGGGGCTGCTTGCTTTTCGGCAGTGGTGTTGCTGGATTGCTCCGTGTTCTTGTTACAGGCGATGGTGAAAAACAGGGCGACCAACGCTAGCGACGTAGTTGCGATGAATTTCCAATTTGTCTTTTTATTCATTATGTCCTTCTTTCTTTGGCTAAAACTACTTTAGCAACAAGGGTGAATGGCTAAACCCGCACAAACTCTCGAAGAATAGTGACGCGGGTAAAGCGTACCCTTCAAGACCGAACCCGACATTCTAGCGCGAACCTCCGCTGATTGCTTGATGAGACTGAGTTGCCGCCTGTTTGCGATTCGCTGGCGTGACAATGCTCGCCGTCTTCGCTTTCGGCATGGAGGACGCTACTTTTCTTTGCTCTTCCGGCGTGAGTTGGAAAATGTAATCCGTTAGCAGCTTGCGGTGATCGCCTTCGTAGCCCTGGAACGAAGGGGGAGTTGGTCCGGCGAAGACCCATTGGTTATTCTGCTGCTTGAAGAGGCCTGACGGCATGGATGTGCCGGGGCTGACCGCCTGCGGATCGGTGATCCAGCGCTCGACCCAATCCGGCTTGAGGCGTTCTTTGGCGAGCAGGAAGTTGGGCGCAGTAGCGATTTTGTCGTGGGCAGGATCGCCGGTGGCGTGGCACTTGAGGCACGGCGCTGCGCTGCTGGAGAAGAGGCTGCGGGCCATGTCCGATTCCTTGGTGGTGAGAACTGGAACCTGCTCAGGTATGTAAGGCAACGGCTGCTGCGAGAGCGCCTGGAAGAATCGCACGAGTTTGCGCAATTCGTTGTCGGAGAACGAGAACGTCGGCATGCGGACTTTCAAGTATGGGCGCACGCCGTTGCGATTCGTGTCGGTAGTGCTGAGCGCTGGGTTCGAGAGGAATTTGCGCAGCCACTCGGGATCGACTCGCGCACCTTCAGTGAGGAGCTTGGGAGGAAGTTGCTCCTGATTGTCCTGGTATTGTTTCAAGCCCATCAGAATAGTTTGCTGGCCGGGGATGAACTGGTGGCAGCCCATGCAGTTGTATTTCTTGATGATCCACCAGCCCTCTTGAATGTCATGGCGGGCGTCGCCGGGTTTGTACTGATAGGTGCCGGGAAGGGAAGTCTCAGCGCTGCCCATCAGGAACGTGGTGAGAGCCTGCACCTGATCTTTGGTGAGATGCAGATTGGGCATACGGAGGGCTTCGGTTTCGCCCTTTACTTTGCCCTGATCGTAGATGTTGGGCTCCGCGAGTTTGTGCTCGAAGAATCCTTTGTGGTCGTACCAGGGTTCAGTAGCGGGGCCATCGGGCAGGCGCGCGAGGTCTTCCTTGTCCTTGATCGGCTCGGCGTCTTTGCCGCCGCGCTGCGCGGTTTCGGTGAAGAGGGCGAAGTCGAGACGCTCGATGGGCTTGCTGCCTTCGTAGGTCAGTTCAGTGCCGATGCGGCCTTCATCTTCGAATCCCGCGATTTCGTGGCAGCCCGAGCAGCCGAAGTGGCGGACCCACTTTTTGCCTTCGGTCTTGAGATTCGTGTCGTCCATGAATGCGGCTTCGGCGTATGAGGATGCCTCCTGCTTTTTCTGCGTCATCAGATATGTGGCAATATCTTCGGCATCTTCGGGAGCGAGGCGCAGGCTCGGCATGACGGTCATGTTCTGCACTTGCAGTTCATGGCCGTCATTAGGGCACTGGCTGTGATCGAGATCGAATTTGTAGGGCAGATTTTTCTTGGCGTAATCCTCGGGGCCAATGTCCTTTTTCTCGTAGGGGCAGTAGGGACGGGTGCGCTGGCGCGCGTTGTGAATCCAGCGGACGAGGTAATCGTAGTTCGCTTTTTCTCCGACGCGGGTCAGGTTCGCGGCGAAGGTTCCACCCTGCACCTGATCGCCTTCGCCAATGGAATGGCAGGCCATGCAGCCGCGAGTTTCGAATAATTCCTTGCCGTGAGCGGCGTTGCCGGGCTTGTGTTTCGGAAGCTCATCGGTGAAGCCAGACTGCCAGATGTACGCCGAGATGGCCTGAATCTGATGATCGCTCAGGCGGAAGTTCGGCATCTTGGTCGTGGGCCGGAAGTCGGAAGGCTTTTTGAGCCAGACTGGGATCCAATTCTTGTTCAGCTTGAGGGGGACGTCTTTCAGATTGGGTCCGATTTTCTTCATGTCCTGCATCAGGCTGTGCGACTGGTAGTCGAGCTGTTGCAGGCGGCCGTCGAGTTTGCTGTTGGCGACGCGGAGGTCGACGGCCTGAAGATTGAGCTGATTGGCTTCCTCGTTGGATTGCGCGGCGTCGGCCTGCTTCATCAGGTAAGCGGTCTGTTTGGAGTTGTCGCGTTTCTGGGTTTCGATCTGCTTGATCTGCTGGCCGACGGAGTTCAGGTCCTCAGGCTCTTTGTCGTAGCCTTCATAGCGATGACAGCCCATGCATCCGCGCTGCCGGAAAAGATCTTTGCCGGCGTTGATGGTTTGAAATTGCACGTCGCCGCTGGCAAGAACCATGTCGGCGGCGTGGCAATTCTGGCAGCCGGCTTGCGCGTTCTCTTTGGGAAACAGCGGCCACAGCCAGTGCTCGTAATTTCCGTGTGCCTTCTCGACGCTGGTGGTGGCGCGGCCGTTGCCCTGATGACAGGGGGAGCATCCAAACTTTTCGGGATCGTGAATCTGCAAGAGCTCGGGCTCGGGATGGCTGACGAGGGCGTTGGCGTATTCGTCGGGCTTCTTCTCGCCTTTGGGCGTCATCGAGACGGGAGTAATTTTCAGCAGCTCGCGCGTGTTCAGGTGGCAGGACTCGCAGCGGTCGACGATGTTGGCGTCGGCCACGTTGATCTGGACGATCTTTGGGTCCCAATCTGCGACCTTGCGCTTGAGGCCATCGATTTGCTGCGGCGTGAGGTCGACCATGTGGTCGGTGACGTAGTCGTCCATCTTTGCCTTGGCGGCGGTGACGGGTTTGAGGACTTCGCCGAGATCGAGGCTGAGCTTGGTGCGCTCGTCGCGAATCTCGTTGTATTTCTCTTCGAGTTGCGGGAAGTTGAATTTCTGCCTGGTGCCGTCGGGGAATTCGACGGTGGCTTGTTCGTCTTTATATTTCTTGATCTCGTCGCGCTTGCTGGCTTTGGCGGAATCGCTGGTACTGGTTTCGAGCTCGTAGGTCAGGGCATTCACGTACGCGCGGCGGTCGGTGAACACGCTTTGCACAGCAAGTAGACGGGCGCTGGCGTCGTCGAGTTTTTTGCGGGCCTCGTCGGCTTGTGGCTTGGAGTCCTGATAAGTTTTTTCGTATGCCTGCTTGAGTGCGTTGTAATCGGAATTTTGTTCGGCATCTTTTTCCGACGTCGCCGACTTTGAGCGCGAAGTATTGAGGAAAGCGCTGTAGCGATCCTTCCAGTGCTCCTGGAAGGCTTTCCAGGGACGCTGGCCCCATGCTTCGTCCCACAAGGCCCAGAACAACGTCGCCATAAGAATTACGGTCGCGATGAGATAGTAGGCGGCGTACGACTTGGTTGTAATCGGGTCCTGCTCGAGGTTGGGTTGTTCAGGCACCGCGCGTCCTCCGTGAAACTCTGTCCTGCTGTTTGTCATTCCTCGCGAAGCGAGGAATCCATACGCTCGTATGACGTGCTCGATTCTAGGGATCCTTCGACTCCGCATGATCGCCCTTTGGGCGATCATGCTCCGCTCAGGATGACAGACTAAAAATCAGTTATTCAAATGTTGAACCATGGCGTTATCCACACATACTTGATGTGCCACAGGAGGCGCAGGGCCATTTTCAGCGGGAGCGCCACCATGCTTAGTAACAAAAATTGTGTGATGGAAAATTGCAGCAAGCTCATACGCTTGAAGTCTTTTCCCATGTAACGGCGGAAAAGCGAATAGACGATGAATCCGCCGAGGATGTAATAGCCGCCCACGATGATCGCGCCAAAGATGGCTTTCGCCATGTTCGACGTGATGCCGAAAATATCGGGCAAGTCGCGGTTCACTTCGTAGATCAGACGATTGTGATCCCAGGTTTGGCCCGGCCAGAACCATTGCCATCCAGGGCCTCGGATGAAGGTACCGATGATGATCATCGCGATCCAGAGAATGACGAAGCCGAAGAGAAATGTGCCGATGGAAAATTTGCGCTGCTTCCAGGTGTAGTAACCGCTGCCGAGCGGGTTGGTATCTATATATGGAATGACCATGAGGCCGATAATGATCATGGTGGGCATGACGACGCCTGCGATCCACGGGTCGAAGTAGACGAGCATTTCCTGGAGGCCGAGGAAATACCACGGAGCCTTCGCGGGATTCATCGTGAGGTTGGGATTGGCGGGTTCTTCGAGCGGGGCGTTGAGCGTGATGGACCAAACCATCAGGATGATGGTGACGATGATGGCGGCGAGAAATTCTATGCGCAGCAAGAAGGGCCAGACATGAACTTCTTTTTGCCAGCCGGACTTGAAGGGCCAGGTTTTGCGGTGATGGGTTTTGGCAAGTGCGGCGTCACCTTCGAGTTGCTCGATGAGCACGTCGTTGGCGTGAGCCTGCTTCCAGGCGAGATAGATGTAAAACGCCAGGAGGGGGATGAGGCCAACGATCGGCACGTTGTCTGGTGCAGAGCAGATTTCCCAAAGTTGTCGCCAGTCCATAATTGTTCTCGTGTTTACTGCTCAAAATGATTCTTGTCATTCCGGACCGGGTTGAAAGCCCGGTGAGGAGCCTGCTTTTGCTTGAGGCCGCTACTCTCCCGCCGCTTTCGGACCCCTTCTCGGTTTGTCGGCTTCAGCTTCGAGCATGACCGGGGCCGGGCCGGAGATTCCTCCGTCTTTCCGTACGCGCCAGAAATGAACGATCATCAGGATCGAGGCAACGATTGGAATGCCGATGCAGTGCCAGATATAGGAACGCAGCAGGGCGTTCGCGTCGACGATCGAGCCGCCGAGCAGGCCGAAACGGACGTCGTTGTACGGAGTCATGCCGAGCATGGAGCCGAAAGGGCCTTCGTGGCCCAGAAGCGGCGTGGCTCGCGCCATGTTGGTGCCGACCGTGACGGCCCAGAATCCGAGTTGATCGTCGGGCAGCAAATATCCAGTGAACGAGAGCAGCAGGGTGAACACCAGTAAAAGTACGCCGATATTCCAGTTGAATTCGCGCGGTTTTTTATACGAGCCGGTCAAAAATACGCGGAACATGTGCAGCCATACGCCGATCACCATCAGGTGAGCGGCCCAGCGGTGCATGTTGCGAAGAATTTTTCCGAAGGGGACATCGTGCTCAAGGTAGAGCACGTCGCGGAACGCCTGCACCTTGCTGGGGTGGTAGTAGAACATCAGCAGCACGCCAGTGTAGGTGAGGATGATGAAAAGAAAAAACGTGATGCCGCCCATGCCCCAGGTATAGCTGTAACGCACCGCATCGCGATTGATCTTTGCGGGATGCAGGTGAAGGAAGACGTTGGACAGCACGCCGAGAGCGCGGTTGCGCGGAGTGTCGTCGTGCTTGTGGCGGAAAATCGAGGTGTAGACCTGGGTTTTGGTAGGATCCTTCAGGCCTTCGATCTGTTCCTTTGCCTTGGTGGGGATATCGACCTTCATTGCCTGAATGTCGTCCTTGACCCGATCAACTAATCCCACTTTGCCGTTTTTACCGTTCGTTTCGTCTGCCATAGATGAGTCCTGAAGTTTCGTTCTAGCGACTGCATGCGGGCGAAAGCGTCCGCGATAAGTGCTTCGTTTACACGCCGGTCAAGAATGCTCCGGGATCGTTGAAGTGCGAAGGCTGTCCCTTCGGCCATTGGTAGAGACGCGAAGTATCGACGATAATCTGGCCGTCGGGAGCCAGTTGAACATTGGCGCGATCCATGGGCCGTGGAGCGGGACCCTCAAAGTTGATGCCTTCGCTGTCGTAGCCGCTGCCGTGGCAAGGGCACTTGAACTTGTTCTCGGCGGGCTTCCAGTCAGGGGTGCAGCCGAGATGGGTACAGCGCGCGTAGATGACAAACAGCCGGTCGGGAGTCCGATCGACCCAAATGCGGTATTTCTGCTGAAACTTGGTGTCGACTCCAAGAGTGAACTCCGAGGGGTAGCCGATTTTGAATACGGTGTTTGGTTCGAAGAGAGTGCGAGGAAGAAAGAAGCGGAAGAAGGCGAGAAACCATGCAGTGAGAAACGCCGTGACGCCAACCCAGACCAGCCTGCGGCGGCGGCGGTCGATGTCCGTATTCGAGGGGCCGGAGGAGGAGAGCCCGGCCGAGGCAGCGGCCTTGGAGGTGCCGACGGCAGGAGTGCCGACGTATT
>Ga0307474_10002332_pt1 | contig 13657 bp, 13 predicted proteins | sample atmos_gasesECM1C_2_FD_203312 | JGI IMG/M metagenome (GOLD analysis project Ga0307474, IMG submission 203312) | Hardwood forest soil microbial communities from Morgan-Monroe State Forest, Indiana, United States - atmos_gasesECM1C_05 | ecosystem: Environmental > Terrestrial > Soil > Temperate... | reverse complement strand
CCCGAACCTGCGCTGCAGTCTTTTTCTGATACCGCGCTGCATACGGTGACGGTATGCGATCTGGCCAGCGCCGATTTCGAATGCAAGGCAACGTCGCTCATGGGTTCGGCGGTGCGTGTGTTCTATGTTTCGCCGAGCGCTGTGTACATTTGGGCGACAAACTGGAGAAATCAGGGAAACCAGGCGCGCGGGCAGTCGATAGTGTACCGCATGCCGCTGGACGGGTCTGCACCGAGCGCATTGAAGGCCTGGGGCACTCCTGTGGATCAGTTCTCTTTTCTGGAGAGCGAGGATGGGTACCTCAACGTGCTGGTGCGCTCGGAGCCTTCCGGCGACGGCATGTGGGGCGCAGAAGCAACCGCGGGCAGCGTGGCGCTCATGCGCGTCCCGCTTGACAGCTTCTCAGACGGCAGCGCGGCAGTCCCGATGTCGAGTTGCCGCAAGTTGCCAAGACCGAATGGCTACACCTTCCAGAATCGATTTGTAGGGAACTATCTGCTTTACGGGACCGGCAGCGGGTGGTGGGACACACAGAAATCTGAGCGGTCGCGCCTCTACGTGGTCCGGTGGGCCGGTGGCGATGTCTACAACGTGGCGCTCAACCACGGCACCGATCGAATTGAAGCGCTGGGTTCAGATGCGGTCGTAGTGGGCACCGACGGCAAGGACCTGCACTTCACCTCCGTGCGACTGAGCGATGTGCCGGAAGCGACGGACGATTACATTCAAAAAGGGGCATCGCAAGGCGAGTTGCGCAGTCACGGATTTTTCTACAAAGCCGAGGAAGAAGAATCGGGGATGCTGGGATTGCCGATCAGCGTGCCGGCGCGGGCGGGATATCGACACCTGTTTGAGAGTTCGGCGGCAATTGTGTTTCTCAGAAATGATGCGTTGCATTTCCGGGAGATGGGGGAGTTGGGGGCGCAACCGGAAGGCGCGAAGGACGATGGTTGCCGGGCCTCGTGCGTGGACTGGTATGGCAACTCGCAGCCATTGTTTTTGCGCGGGAGAATCTTTGCGTTGTTGGGATATGAATTAGTCGAAGGATCGTTGGAGAAGGGGCAGATCTGGGAGAGCCGGCGGGTGAATTATGCGGAGCAGAATGTGACGGCATGGCGCGAGTGAGGAAAGCGAGGTGCTGGTGTGCAGGGCGCGTGGTTTGAGTGTTGGGAATCGTAAAGACGCTCCGGGGCAGTGTTTTTCGCGACGGCTTTATCTGCTGCGAGATCAGCGCCTAAAGCCGACTCCTTTGTACGGATGGAGTGCGGCATCGCTAAAGCGATGCCCTGATACGAACCTTCTCATTCGTAAACGAATCGTGTTGTGACGATCGTGCCGGAAACTCCGAGCCGGGTATATCATTCAGGAAAGAACCTCCTGCCAAGGTAATTCTTGAACGTCTCGCTTCGGAGAGTGGAATGAGTAGCCTACATCTCACAATCAATGGACATTCCTACGCAGTGGAGGCTGATCCTCAGGTCAGCCTGTTGACGGTTTTGCGCGAGTCTCTCGATCTGACCGGCAGCAAGTACGGCTGCGGAGAGGGACAGTGCGGAGCGTGCACGGTGTTGGTGGACGGCAAAGCGCAGCGCTCGTGCATCGCAAAGGCCGGCTCAGTCGTGGGAAAGGAGATCACTACGATTGAAGGGTTGGCACGGGGAGAGGAATTGCATCCGGTGCAGGCAGCCTTTCTGGAAGCGGGCGCGCTGCAGTGCGGGTACTGCACTTCGGGGATGATTATGTCGGCGGCGGCGTTGCTGAAGCGGAATCCGGCGCCGACGCAAGGCGAGATTGTCGACTTCATGGATGGAAATGTTTGCCGGTGCGGGACGTATCCGCGGATTGTGACGGCGATTCAGAAGGCGGCGAAGAAGATGGCGGGGACGGCGCCTGCGAAAGGAGCGGGGCGATGAACTCGCGCGATCAGAGTATCGGCAAGGTCTCCTCTCCTACCCGTACGATGGAAAATCCCCATCTTTGCCGCAAAGAGCGCGGCAAAGATGGGGCACCCGACAGCGGCTCAGTCGAGCTTCGCTCGACCGGACAGCCGGGGGCGGCTGTCCCCACAAAAATGTTTTCAGAAACCGCTCTTGAACCGGAGCGGTATGAACTCGCGGCTGCAGCTCCTTACCGGTTTGATCTGGACCGGCGGGAGTTCTTTAAGTTCTTGGGTGCGGGAATCGTAGTGGTTTCGGTGTTGAAGCCGGCGGTGGTGGCGCAGGAATCCGGCGGCGGACGGCGCCGCGGAGAGTCGTTGCCGAAAGAGATCGACGCCTGGCTGCACATTGGCGAAGAGCGAAAAGTCACTGTTTATACCGGCAAGGTCGAGATGGGGCAGAACATCCGGACATCGCTGACGCAGGCAGTCGCGGAGGAATTGCATGTCCCGATGGATCGGATCGAACTGGTAATGGGCGATACACAGCTCACGCCATTTGACATGGGGACGTTCGGGAGCCGGACCACTCCGACAATGAACTTGCAGCTTCGCAAGGTAGCTGCGGCGGCGCGGGACACGCTGATCGGGTTGGCCGCGAAGCAGTGGAAGGTGGATGCGGGGCATCTGGTCGCGGAGGACGGGAAGGTTCGGGATCCGCAGACAAAGAAGTCGGTGGAATACGCGGCACTGACGAAGGGGCAGCAGTTGGCGCAGACACTTCCGGCTGAGGATCCACTGATTCCGGCGACGAACTGGAAGGTGGCGGGGCAGTCGGCGGGCAAGGTGAACGGGCGGGAGTTTGTGACGGGCAAGCATCGCTATCCGTCGGACCAGAAGTTGCCGGAGACGCTCCATGGCAAAGTGCTGCGGCCGCCGGCGTTCGGGGCGAACCTGGTGTCGGTGGACACGAGCAAAGCGCAGCAGATGGGCGCGACGATCGTGCATGACGGCAACTTTGTCGGCGCAGCAGCGAGGAGTTTGGATCTGGCGGCTGCGGCGGTGGAGGCCATTCATGCGGAATGGAAATCGGAGCCGCAGCCTTCGAGCAAGGAACTGTTCGACTATCTGAGAAAAAATACGACCGAGGGCACCGATCCGACGGGAGACGGCGACCGCTACGAGACGGGCAAGGTGGATCCGGCGCTGGCTTCGGCCGATCACAAACTGCAACAGACTTACACGGTGTCGTACATCGCGCACGTTCCTCTGGAACCGAGGGCTGCGCTGGCGAAATGGGATGGCGACAAGCTCACGGTGTGGACCGGAACGCAGCGGCCGTTCGGAGTGCGCGGGCAGTTGGCCGAGGCATTCCGCATTCCAGAGGATCAGGTGCGCGTGCTGATGCCGGATACCGGGTCTGCCTATGGCGGAAAGCACACAGGCGAAACTGCGATTGAGGCGGCACGGCTGGCGCGGGCGGCGAAGCATCCGGTGAAAGTGGTATGGACGCGGGAAGAGGAATTTACCTGGGCATATTTCCGGCCGGCGGGCGTGATCGACGTGACCAGCGGCGTGCGCGGCGATGGCACGATCACGGCGTGGGAGTTTCACAACTTCAATTCCGGATCGGCCGGGATCAAGACCTATTACGACATTGCGAATCAGCGGATTCAGTTTCATCCGACGAAGTCGCCGTTGCGGCAGGGATCGTACCGGGCACTGGCGGCGACAGCGAACCATTTTGCCCGCGAGTCGCACATGGATGAAGTGGCGCACGCGGTGAAGATGGATTCTCTCGAGTTTCGGCTGAAGAATCTGAAAGACGAGAGACTGCGGGCGGCGTTTCAGGCGGCCGCAAAACAATTCGGCTGGGGCAAAAGCAAGAGCGCGCCCGGTCAGGGACTTGGCATGGGAGGTGGGTACGAAAAGCTTGGGTACGTTGCGACCTTTGCGGAAGTGAATGTCGACCGGAAGTCGGGTGAAGTGAAGGTGGTGCGCGTGGTGTCGGCGTTTGATTGCGGCGCGGTCGTGAATCCCGACGGGTTGCGCAATCAGATTGAAGGAGCGAACGTGCAGGGGCTGGGCGGAGCGCTGTTTGAGGCGATTCAATTCGAGAATGGAAAGATTTTGAATGGGCGGATGTCGGAGTATCGCGTGCCGCGGTTTAGCGATGTCCCGGTGCTTGAGACCGTACTGGTCGACCGGAAGGACCAGGCATCCGTAGGCGCGGGCGAGTGTCCGATGGTGGGTTTGGCGCCGGCTATCGCGAATGCCATTTTTGACGCGACGGGAGTGCGGTTGCGCTCGCTGCCGCTGGTTCCGGATGGGTTGAAAGCGAGCTGATCGGAAGCGGAGCTTTGCGCCTAGCGGCCAGCGGGAATCTTTCTTCATACTTGCCGCTGATCCACTGCATGCCCGACAGTAACTCCGGGGAGTAATTCCAGCCACAGTTTAGAGAGGAAACCAGTGCAAGCCATGTTTTGTCTGCGCTGTAGGCGGGAGATCGAGGCCGGACACAAGTCCGTAGCGGTGTATATGTTCTCGCAAACCGTAGGAGTCAAGCCGAGGCAGAAGTCTGCGGCACAGCGGATCTGCTTTTGTCCGCAGTGCGCGGTTTCGCTGGCGATGGGGCTGCCGCCAGAAGGCGCGCTAAATATGGCGGCGTGGGAGATGATTCGCGATTTGGTCAGCGCGGAGCCTTCCCTGAATGAGGCCGCCTGGGAAAGTTTGCGCGGCGTAGTCGGATTGTTGGCGGCGGGAGATGGCGAGGCGATGCGAGGGTCAGAGGCCAAATATCGGCGGGTCGGGTAAGTTCGCTTCTGTCTGAAGTTATCCTTACGAAAAGCTCTTTCGCCCCTACAGGACTTGTTGAATTCTTCTGATTAGGACCCGCAGCCTGGGCCGTCGGCTGCACTCTTTCGCCGCTCCGCGGCTGGAGCGCTCAATCATCACAGGTATTCATCACCGGAGCGCCTTTCTGCTCTCCGTCGCGAGTAGCTACTGGGGTTTCTGCTTTGGAGCTTCCTTTTTGTTCGCGTCCTTTGGGTTCGCGTCGGCGTCCTTCTTGGAGAAAGACCGGACGTAGTTCACCAGATCCCAGCCTTCCTCGGTCTTGATGCGCTGACCTTCGGGTGGCATGTCCTGATGGCCGTTTTTGATGATGTAGTAAAGCTCACCATCGGTACGGTCTTTGAGGGTATTGGGATCGGTGAAGTCGACGACATTCAGCTTCATGTCGACTGCCGTGTCGCCCTTGCCGTTGCCGCTGTCCCCGTGGCACATGGCGCAATCCATGGCCCACCACTTCTTGGCGCGGGTGAGGGATTCCGGTGTTGCCTTTACCGGATTGGGCTCCTTGGCCGCCTGGACCGGAATGGCCGAGTAGTCCGGCGAGTTCGGTGCCTTGGGAGCCGGATTTTGCTGGGGTTGTTGGGCGGCGGCGAGGAGTGCAAAAAGAAAAAGGGCGGGAAGAACCAGTGCAAAGCGGTACACAGGTACCTCCGTTTAGCGGAGAATGATTACACCTTAATTGTAGCACCGGGTGGAAGAAGGGGATCAGGCGGTTGCCCAGGCTGTGCTGTCGCTTGTGATACCTTCGATAATCCGCTCCATGGGGGAGCGGGCTCAGGCAAGCAGCTTCCGCCGTCATTCTGGAAAGAGATTCCCTTAAGAGAGCATGGAAAAGAAATTTCGCGTTTTTGCCACTTGCGATATTGGAGAAGCCATTGACTTGCTGCGCAACCGGGGATACGAGGTCGAGGTTTACCCGCATCCGGAGGCGCCGCCGAAGAGTGTGATCATCGACAAAGTCAAGGCGGGGATCGACGGCCTGATCACGACCCTGCGCGATCCGATCGACGCCGAGGTGTTCAGGGCGAGCAAAGGGAAACTGAAGGTGGTGGCGCAGATCGCAGTAGGCTTTGACAATATCAACCGGGCCGACGCGAACCGATACAAGATCCCATTCACCCACACGGCAGATGTACTGACGGAAGCCACGGCGGAGTTTGCGTTTTTCCTGATGGGCGCCCTGTCGCGGAAGATGTGGACAGCGGAGCATCTGACGCGCGAAAACCAGTGGGGATACTGGCACCCGTACTTGCCTTTTCTTGGCGATGAAGTGACGGGGAAGAATGTCGCCGTGATTGGGACTGGGCGGATCGGGCTGGCGTTCATCAAGAAATGCGTCGGGCTCGACATGAACGTGCTGTGCTATGACCCGGCGTATCAGAATCACGCGTTCGTCAAGACGATCCAGGAGATCCATGATCTGCGGCATAAGCGAGGGCTGGTAAAGGAAAAGCCGTGGATCCGGTACGTAGAGTTCGAAGAGGCGCTGCGGCATGCCGACTTTGTGAGCGTGCATGTGCCGTTGCTGCGCGAGGGAGAGAGCCCGAGTCCGACTTTTCACTTGTTCAATGAGCGGACCCTTCGTCTGATGAAACCGACGGCCTACCTGATCAATAGTTCGCGAGGGCCGGTAGTGGATGAAAATGCGCTGGCCTTGGCCTTGCGGGAAAACTGGATTGCGGGGGCGGCGCTGGACGTGTATGAAAAGGAACCTCTGCCGGCGGATTCTCCGTTGCGCGATCCGGCGATTGTGGACCGGTGCCGGCTGATGCCGCATTTTGCCAGTGCGGCGCGGATCACGCGATTATCGACGGATCCGGAGAAAGGCATGGCGGGACGCTGCGTGCAGGGGCTCATCGATGTGCTTGAGGGCAACTACGGTGGGGATATCACGAAAATGCCGTATGTGGTGAATAAAGAAGCGTTTGCGAAGTGAAAAGGCTTGGCGAATGACCTTTTTTGCAACTTTGATCGGGATTGGCGTTCATATTAGGAGTGCCCGCAAAGTCCGGCACGGGTAGAATAGGTGCTTGGGGTCCTTCCAAATCTAAGGAATTGCATGAAGAACCGACTTTGGTTGATGGTGCTTGGCCTGTGGTTGTGCAGTGCGCTGGGGTCCGCGTCGGCGCTGGCTGCCTCCGATTCCAATGGTTTGGAGCCGCTGAATCTGCTGCCTGAACCGAAAGAGGTTCAACTGCACGAAGGTGGTTTTCGAGTAGGGCCGAAGACGCGGATTCTTGTCCAACTGGGGCATCAGGAAGAAGATCGGATTGCGGCCGAGACGCTTGCCGAAGAAGTCGCGGATGAGGCGGGACTGCGATTGAATATTGTCGGCACAAAGACGACCACCGGCGCCGAAGGCGGGGCGATCATGCTGATGCGGCTGCAGGATGCGCGAGTGCGGCGGTTTCTGGCGCATAAAGGCTTAAAGGCGGACGCATCGGTTGGAGAGCAGGGGTATCTGCTGTTTTCTGATGATTCTCATTTGATTGTGGCGGCGAATAGCGGCCAGGGATTGTTCTCAGGAGTACAAGTGTTGCGGCAGTTGCTGCGGCCAGACGGCAAAGAGCTGATATGCCCAGCGGTGACGATTCGGGATTGGCCCAACCTGCAAGCGCCGATCCGCCCGGCGAGCATCAGCCGCGAGGAAGTGAAGCAGATCGCGAAAAGGCCTCAAGGGTAGACGGGTTCGCAAATGTAAGCAATTTGAGCCGTCCTCGGCGGGACGGCTTCTCTTTTTGCTAGCCACAATTTTTCCTCCGCTATTCTCCTTTGCGCCCAGAAACCGATTCCTCGCATAGAATCCCTTCATGTTTTCTGAACGCACGAATTGGCGGCTGGCGCAGAACCGTTTGACGCGAGCGCTGGAGCAGGTGCGCGCGAACGGAGCGAAGATTCTCGACCTGACCGCCTCCAATCCGACGCGCGTCGGACTGGAGTACGACTCGCGGGCCATCCTGACCGCGCTAAGTTCGGAGCAAGCGCTCGATTACGATCCGCAGGCGAAGGGGTTGCTCGCGGCGAGGCGGGCCGTGGCCGGATATTACCGGGACCGGAGTGCTGGCGGCAGAGACGTTGCGAGCAACGTCTCTACCGATGTCGAGCGGATCATTCTGACGACCAGTACGAGCGAGGGATATTCGTACGTGTTCCGCTTGCTTTGCAATACGGGGGACGAGTTGCTGGTGCCAAAGCCGAGTTATCCGCTGTTTGAGTTCTTGGCCGATCTCCAGGACGTGAAGCTGGTGCCCTACCCGCTGATCTACGACCACGGATGGCAGATGGACTTTCCATCGTTAGAGAAGGCGGTGACGGAACGAACGCGAGGCGTCGTGGTCGTGCATCCGAATAATCCAACCGGATCATATGTGCAGGCAGGCGAGATGGCATCGCTGAATGCATTTTGCCGCGCGCATGGACTGGCTGTGATTGCAGACGAGGTGTTCCTCGATTATGTGTTGCAGGACCAGCGCCCGGCCAGCTTTGCCGGCAACCGCGATGTGCTGACCTTCACGCTGAGTGGGTTGTCGAAGATTTCGGCTCTCCCCCAGATGAAAGTGGCGTGGATTATGACCAGCGGTCCGCCAGAAGTGCTTGACGAAGCCTTGGATCGACTGGAAGTCATTGCCGATACCTATCTTTCGATGAATGCTCCCATCCAGTGGGCGCTGCCCGCGTTGCTGGAGCAAAGACATGGCGTTCAGCGGCAACTGTTGGAGCGCGTTAAAACGAACCTGACTGAACTTGATCGGCAGCTTGCGAGCCAGAAAGCCTGTCAGCGGCTGTGTGTAGAGGGCGGATGGTACGCCGTGCTGCGGATTCCGGTAATGCGTTCCGATGAGGACCTGGTCATCGAGTTATTGCGGGAGGAGAGTGTATTGATCCATCCCGGGCATTTTTATGATTTTCCCAGCGACGGGTATTTAGTGCTGAGCTTGATCCCCCCTATTGAGGATTTCGCGGAAGGTATCCGCAGAGTCGTGAAACGATATCTAAGTTAGAATTCTCCGATTTTGTACACTCCGGACTGGGCAAAGGTATGAGACGGATTGTGCTGGTACTGTCGGCTTTCGGGGGACTTTTCGTCGCGATCAGTTGCCGGGAACTGGCTTCCCAGGAGCAAAAGATCGAGCCGCGACAGCGGGAAAATGCCGTGGCGATGCTTTCGAGCGTTCACGGTGCTTTGAAGAAGAACTATTACGATCCGACCTTCCACGGGATCGACGTCGATGCTCGCTATAAGGCGTACCAGGAGCGCATCAACAAGTCGGAAACTCTTGGTGATGCTTTCCGCACGGTTGCCGCATACCTTTCGGGTTTGAACGACTCTCATACGTTCTTCATCCCGCCGCGCCGCAGCTACAGCGCCGATTACGGATATCGAATGCAGATCATTGGCGAGGGCTGCTACATCACCGAGGTTCGACCGGGATCCGACGCTGCGGAGAGACTTCACCGTGGAGACCAGGTGGTGTCCCTGAACGGATATTCGGTCGGCCGAAAGGATATTTGGCAACTGGAGTATTACCTGCGACACATTGCGCCCAAACCTGCGACTGAATTCACCCTGCGAGCGCCGTCCGGTGAGGTGCGAAAGGTGCAGGTGGAGACGAAGTTCCAGCAGGGGAAGCACCTCAAAGATGCTAATGACTGGGACCTCACGGTTGAATTCGAAAAGGAAGAGCACCTGCTTCGAGAGCGTTACATCGAGCAGGGGGACGTGATGTTCTGGAAGATGCCAGCGTTCGAAGTGGATGAGAACGCGATCGATCAAATGATCGGGCGGGCACGAAAGCACAAGAAATTGATTCTCGATCTGCGGGGTAATCCCGGCGGGTACGTAACTGCATTGATGCGAATGCTGGGCAGCTTCTTTTCTTATGACGTAACCATCGATACACAGGTCATGAGGAAGGAGCAAAAGCCGCAGGTGGCGAAGTCGAGAGGCAAGAACATTTTTACGGGCGACCTCATTGTGCTGATCGACAGCAACTCCGCCTCGGCTGCGGAGCTTTTTGCTCGAGTGATTCAATTGGAGCATCGCGGCACAGTTGTGGGCGACCGTAGCTCGGGAAGTGTCATGGAAGCCCGCATGTATCCGTTTCATGAAGGATGGGATGTGATCGTGGTCTACGGTGCGTCGATCACAATGGCAGACCTCATCATGAGAGACGGCAAGAGCCTGGAGAATGTTGGCGTGACGCCGGACGTGATCGTGATGCCAAGCGCCGCCGAACTGGCGGAGGGCCAGGACCCCGCATTGGCGCAAGCCGCTCGACTCGCCGGTATTGAGCTCGATCCCGCGGTAGCAGGCAGTTTCTTCCCTTTTGAATGGGCGGAGATGTAATTCGATCCGACCGTGCTTCCGAGGTTGCAAGCTATTTTCGCCAGCTCGTTCATACAGGGTATTCCCTCCCAACCGGGCTCCCGAAGCGAGCATCTTATCTTGGCAGTTTTAGGAGGATACGCATGCGTCGTGAGAATAAGTGTTTGGCTTCGCTGTTCCTGTCGGCCGCACTGATGGCCCCGTTAGGGGCTCTGGCCATGCCCGCGCCCCAGGATGATCATGAGAGGCACGAGCGGGAAGAGCGAGAGCGAAGAGTCTATGATCCGGACCATCGCGATTATCACAATTGGGACACCCGCGAGGAAGACGCGTACCGGCGCTGGCTGGATCAACGGCACCACGATTATGTCGACTACGACCGACTGGACCGGAGAGATCAGCGGGAGTACTGGAACTGGCGGCATCAGCACGAGGAACATGAGGAGCACCAGCCTCGGTAGAGGTTAGGAGCTTCTGGAGACGCGGCGGACCCAAGTCCGCCGCTTTTGCTTAGGGTCGACGCAGCCTTACGCACCGAGGCCGATTCAGCGCCGCACCAAGAAGGGATTGCTTTCGCGTTCTGCCCCGATGGTTGTGACCTCGCCGTGACCGGGGATGACCACGGTTTCATCCGGTAGCGCGAGAACTGTGTGGTGGAGGGAGCGCATGATCTTTTGCATAGAGCCGCCGGGAAGATCGGTCCGGCCGATGGATCCGGCGAAGAGGGTATCTCCGGCGATGAGTTTCTGTTCCGCGGGAAAATACAGACAGATGCTGCCTTCGGTGTGGCCGGGAGTATGCAGGACGCTGGCGGTGTGCGATCCTGCGGAGACGGTTTCTCCGGCGCCGATGCTGTGATCGATCTCCACTTTTCCGGGTGAAGGCATTCCGATCCAGGCGGCTTGCACGTCGAGCATTTTCAACAAGGCGTAGTCGCTCTGGTTAAGCAGGATGGGGGCGCCGGTCGCGGCACGCAGCTTCATGGCTCCTCCGACATGATCAATGTGGGCGTGGGTGATGACGATTTGTTTGACCTGAAGATTGTGTTTGCGGATCAGGTCAAGGACGTCATTAATGTCATCGCCGGGATCGATCACCATGGCTTCGCGCGTGGCCTCGTCGCCAATGATGGAGCAGTTGCACTGCAGAGGGCCGACGGGAAGGATCTCGTGGATCATCTTTCCATTGTAGCGATTGGGAGTAGTTGAGAAGGCGGTCCACCACAAAAGTGGGCTTGCCGTCCGGAGCAGGATGGGGTAACAATACGTGCCGCATGCTCGGGGAGGGTCGCGTGGCGAAATATCGACAGCCTGGATATCAAGACAACGATCGAAAACCACGTCGTGAAGATGCGCGGAAGCCGCCGCCGGAACGCAAGAGCGGTCCGCCGCGCTGGGATCATGCGCTTGGACCGCGGCCGGTAAATTTGCCCGGCACGCGCGCGGTTTCGCGTTGTGCGCAATGTGGGACGGTTCTGGCGGGAACAACGGCGGATGGGAAATGTCCGAAGTGCGGCTTCGAACTTCATTCGTGCAAACAATGCATGTATTTCGATCCAGGGAGCCGGTTTGAGTGCATGCAGCCGGTGAAAGAACGGGTGGCAAAAAAAGACGCGCGCAATGAATGTCCATCGTACGAGATGCGCGTGACGCGGGAAAAAGAGACGTCGACCCCGGCGAGCTCTCGGCCCACCGATGCGCGGACGGCGTTTGAGAATCTGTTCAAGAAGTAACGGTCGCGCCTGCGTGCGGCCACGCCTCGCGCGGAAAGGACAGCCGAGGGCGGCTGTCACCACGTAAAATCCTTCAACGGATTCCATCCTTACGGCTTTTGCGTCGGCCTCATCAGAATCTCGCTCATGAAGGATTGCTGGGCCTGCGTAACCACCATGGCGACGGCGTGGGCGATGTCGTCGGGTTGCAGCATCTTGGCGGGATCTTTGCCGGTGTGGGGACTGAGTTCGGTATCGACCGAGCCGGGACAGATCACGGAGGCGCGGATGTTGTAGCGACGCAATTCCTCTGCGACCGAGTAAGTGAGGCCGTTCAATCCCCATTTTGAGGCGGCGTACGCAGCGCCGTTGGGTAGGGCGTTTTTTCCCGCGAGCGACGAGATGTTGATGATGTGCCCGCTGTGGGCGCGAATCATCGAAGGCGCAAAGGCGTGGATGGCGTAATAGACGCCGCGCAGGTTGGTGTTGAGAATTCGATCCCATTGCTCGGGTGGCAGCTCGTGGAGCGGCTCGTTGAAACCACCGATACCGGCATTGTTCACCAGAATGTCGACGCGCTTGAAGGTGCTCTCGACGCGGGCGGCGGCATATTCAAGTTGATGCAAGACTGTAACGTCACAGGGGATGACCTCGGTCTTGCCTCCGGCTTTGACGATGGCCCGGGCAGTCGAATCGAGGGTGGACTCGGTGCGTCCGCAGAGCACAGCGGTGACTCCAAGTGCGGCGAGGCGGAGAGCGACGGCAGCGCCGATACCGCGGCCGGCTCCGGTGACAACGGCGACTTGCCCGTTCAAAGCTGGTGCGGTGTCCATACCGTAGGCCTCCGACGAGTGGTCTGACCGCGCGGCAAGGTGAAAGGAGAACATCCACCAAAGCCGCTGGCGGCATCCTAACAATCGCATCTTAGCAATAAAGGGGAGGATGAGTGGGAAGGTGCTTGCCTTCGGCAACAGAGGTACTTATAATCCGGCCAACCGAGAAAAAGGGTCCGTTGCCACATCGATTTCGCAGACCATCCTCGGCCAGGGCGCCTGCCAGGATGCCTGGCATTCCCAGGATTCCAAGTGGTTCAGCGGGAAGCAGTCACTGCTCGCGTGTTGAGATAAGTTCCCATAAAGCGATTTCCCAAAGGTCCAAGGAGCCATACTGATGAAAAAGATTCTGCTTGCGGTTGTGCTTGGGATTGCTGTGTTCGCAGAGGCGCAAGGAGCCGGGCAGCCAGCACAGGGACAACCGGCAGCACCGCCGGCGGCAGGTCAACAACCTGCTGCGGCGCCGGTGATCAAAGATCCGGCAGAGTACAACGCGTACGTGAGCGCGGTGCAGCAGACCGACGCGAATGCCAAGATCAGCGGGTTAGAAGCGTTTCTGACGCAATATCCCAACAGCGTCATGAAGAACCAGGCGCTCGAAATATTGATGGGAGCCTACCAGCAGGCGAACAACGCGAAGAAGACCATGGAAACGGCGACGAAACTGGTCACCGCCGACACCTGCAATGAGCGCGGGCTGGCGCTGCTGGCTTACTTCGATCGAGTCATGGCGCAAGGCGGAGATCCCAATGCGAAACAGCTTCTGGTAGATGGAAAGAAGTACTCGCAGCAAGGGCTGGATTGCCTTCCCAAGGTGACCGATCAGGAGCTTTTGAAGAATAAGACGCAGATGGAAGGAATTTTCCACGCGGCCATCGGCATTTCATGCCTGCAAGATAAGGATTATGCGTGCGCGGTGCAGCATTTGCGACCGGCTGTGGATGCGAATCCGAACGATTTCAGCGTGGTATATCCGCTGGCGCTGGCCTATCTGGGGCAGACGCCCCCGGATTTTCAGAACGGGATCTGGTACGCGGCCAGGGCGGCGGCTGCAGCCC
>Ga0307474_10002331_pt1 | contig 13659 bp, 10 predicted proteins | sample atmos_gasesECM1C_2_FD_203312 | JGI IMG/M metagenome (GOLD analysis project Ga0307474, IMG submission 203312) | Hardwood forest soil microbial communities from Morgan-Monroe State Forest, Indiana, United States - atmos_gasesECM1C_05 | ecosystem: Environmental > Terrestrial > Soil > Temperate... | reverse complement strand
GCCTTCGATTTCCCTGGAAGCGAATCGCTCGCGTGGGCCGTGAGTTCACGCGACTCTGGATTTCTATATGAAATGAACAATTATTTCGCTCACCTGAGCGTCGATGGCGAACTTGCGGCGATCGTCAAGCGCTACTACGGCCGCTCTGAAGACCTCGAGTTTGCCGGAGCGCGGGGTTTCATGCGCCATCTGCAGAGCCGTCTGCCTCTTTACAAGAAGTGGTTCGAAGAAGCCGCTGAACAAAGCAGTCAAGACTGGCGCTTGCTGGCCGCGATCGGCTACCAAGAGTCGAAATGGAATCCGGCTGCAGCCTCGGCGTCGGGCGCCAAAGGGCTGATGCAGCTGACAGTCGACTCGGCGACAGAGGCCAAAGTCTCGAACCCCTCTGACCCGAGGCAGAGCATCTTCGGCGGCGCGCGCTATTTCAGGCAGGTGTTCGAAAAGATTCCGAACCATGTCCCGGAGCCGGATCGAACCTGGTTTGCCCTGGCAGCCTACAACATAGGGTACGGACATTTGGAGGATGCGCGGGTGCTCACGCAAAAGGCCGGACGCGATCCGGATTCCTGGCAGGACGTGCGTGAATTTCTGCCGCTGCTGGAACAGGAGCACTGGTATTCGCAGACCGAGAACGGCTATGCGCGCGGCTGGGAGCCGGTGCGCTATGTGGACAACGTGCGCGGCTACCGGGATCTGTTGGAATGGGCCTGGGGGGCCGGCGGCACGGCCCTGAACTAATAGCCCGTCTCCTAACGTCGGCTCTCGAAGAAATCCCGCAGCAAGGCGGCGCTCTCGTCGCTGCATACGCCCCCGAAAACATCGACTCGGTGAGTCAGCTTCGGTTCGCGCGGCAGATCGATGACGCTGCCGCAGGCTCCCGCCTTCGGATCCCAGGCACCGAATACCACTCGCGACACGCGTGCATTGAGGGCGGCGCCCATGCACATGGCGCATGGTTCCAAGGTCACGTAGAGCGTGGTCCGTTCCAATCGATAATTTTGCAATCGCTGCGCAGCAGCCCGCAGCGCGACGACTTCTGCGTGCGCCGTCGGATCTTGACTCATGATCGGCCGGTTCCATCCCTCACCGATCACATCGTCTCCCCGTACCAGCAAGGCGCCGACAGGCACCTCGCCGTCCAGCGCAGCTCGCTGCGCCAGCTCGAGAGCGCGATGCATGAAATCGACATCACGGGACGAACTCAACTGAGCCTCCTTTGCAAGTGCTACCGCCGCCGGACGTACCGGATTGCGAAAATCGCCGCGTACAGGATAAACAGCGCGGCAGCACTGTAGCTCAGCGAATTGTGAATGCCGATGGCGGAGCCGAGCAGGCCGACGCTCAGCCCGCTGAAAGTGCGCAATCCCAGTGCGGACATTGAAAATACCCCAATCACCCGGCCGCGGATCTCGTCCGGCGCATTCAATTGCACCAGCGACTGCGCCATCGAATTGAAACTCAGTTCGACGAATCCCGCGGCCAGCAATAATGCGATCGCCAGCGCGTAACTGGTCGACCGGGCGAAACCGAACAACGCACAACACCATAGCATCGCCAGGATGAATGCGGTGCGAGGCCTTGGCGGCAGCAAGCCCCGGCTTTCCAGTACCACCCCGGCGGCCAGTCCGCCGACGGCATCGGCCGCCAGCAGCGCGCTGTACGAGAAATCCGCGCGCCCGTGGCCAAGGTCGAACGCAAATCCAGGCATTTGCGCCTGATAGGCATTGCCGACGAAAAAAGCGGAGGCGCCGATCAACACGGTCATGGACGCGAGCACCGGATTGCTTGCAACCACCCGCATCGTCGCCCAGATATCGGCAAAACCGTTGACCCTGTCCGGCAGCGGTGCGCTCCTGCCCCGCGAGCCATAGGGAGCCTTGATCAGCCAGACGAACGTCGGCAGATAAATGAGGGCGTTGATGAAAATACCGTAGGTTGGCCCGAAAACAAGCAACAGGCCGGCGCCGACGGCGGGGCCCGCGAGAAAGGCCAGGTAGCGGCCGGTGGCATAGATTCGGACCGCGCTCGGCAATTGTCCCAAGTCGACGATTTGATTGATCATTACCTGCGACGCCGGCATCCAAATCACCCCCGCCAGTCCGTGCACGACCAGCAAGACCTTGGCCTTCCACGGTTCCACGGAATCGCTGAGGAACATGAAGCCCCAACAAATCGACACGGCGATGAACAACAGCATGCCGGCTTGAATGAGACGCCGAATGTCGAAGCGATCGGCCAATCTGCCGGAGAATCCGGCAAACAAGAGATACGGCACCCAATGCGAAATTACCGCGAAACCACCTAGAGCAGGCGAATGAAACTTCTGGAACATGATCCAGTAGCTGATCACGTGTTCGACGTTGTCGGCCGTCATCGCGGCCGTGGCGGCCAGGAAATAGATCCGAAAATCACGATTGGACAACGAGGTAAACGCGCGATGCTTGCGCAGAGGCGGGTTCGGTGCTCCGGTGTCGGAATTCAATTGCCTCAGGGACCTCAATGGCGTTTAGTTCATGCGAATTGTAGCCAATCCGAGGAGAACTCGGCGGCTACCCAGCTCCACGCAGCGAAGGGAACGACCGGCCTTCGGTATAAACAAAAATAGCAGGTCCAAGCCGCACTCTACTCGGTAGAATCCGCGTATCGAACAGCGGCAGGCACTACGAAGGCGAGGATTGATGCGCGGATTTCTGCTGGTCTTGGCGTGCTCGGCAGGTTTGCCGGCGTATGCCGACGAGGGAATGTGGACATTCGACAATTTCCCCTCGACCGCCCTACAGCGGCAATATGGCGTCGATATCACGCCCGCCTGGCTCGACCATGTGCGGCTGTCGACGATTCGACTCACCAATTGCACGGCATCGTTCGTCTCACCCGCGGGTCTGATGCTCACCAACCATCATTGCGTGGAATCCTGTCTCGCGGAGCTCTCATCCAAGGACAAGAGTCTGGTCGAGCTGGGCTTCGCCGCGGCGGACCGAAGTCGGGAATTGCGCTGCCCGGCGCAGCTCGCGGACGTGCTGGTCGCGAGTGAAAACGTCACCGATATCATTGCGAAGGCAATCGCAGGATTGAGCGATAAAGCGGCCAACAGCGCGCGCAAGAGGGCGCTGACCACGCTGGAACAAGCGTGCGAGCAGGCCAGCCTCAAAGCGAAATCCGGCAGACTCCGTTGCCAGATGGTGACGCTCTATCAGGGCGGCGAGTATTTTCTCTACAAATACAAGCGCTTCGACGACGTGCGCCTGGTCTTCGCCCCGGAGGCGGACATCGCCTCATTCGGCGGCGACCCGGATAATTTCCAATTTCCCCGCTGGTCGCTGGATTTCTCGATTCTGCGCGTCTATGAGAACGGCAAACCCGCCGTCACGCCCAACTTCCTGCGGATCAATTTTGCCGGGCCCGCTCCGAATCAACTGGTATTCGTTGCCGGCCACCCCGGCTCGACCGCACGCCTGCAGACGCGCGCTCAGCTCGAATTCGATCGCGACTTGCCTCTGCCCATTACATTGATGCGCGCTGCGGAGCTGCGCGGCCGCTTCATCCAGTTTGGCACCCTCAACCCGGCCAACAATCGAATCGTGCAGGCGCCCCTCAACAGCCTGCAGAACGCGATCAAGGTGCGCCGAAAGGAACTCGATGCGCTGAATGATGACGCCCTGTTGGCCAGCAAGACGGCGGCTGAGGAAAAGCTTCGGGCGAGCGCACATCTCGAGGAACCCGATCCCTGGCGTGAAATCGAATCCGCCACCGGGCGCGAGCGCACGCTGTACCTGCAGTACACGTTCTTGGAAAGCGGCGCCGGTTTCAACAGCGGCCTCTTCCGAGACGCGCGCATGCTGCTGCGAGGCGCGGACGAGCGCACGAAACCCAACACCGAGCGGTTGCGCGAGTTCACCGACGCCTCGCTGCCGCTGATCCAGCGCGAACTGTATGCGCGCGTTCCGGTCTATGCCGAACTCGAGCAATTGACGCTGTCGTTCTCGCTCGAGCGATTGCGCGAATGGCTGGGCCCGGATCATCCGGTCGTTCGTAGATTGCTGCACAAGGAATCACCCGATGCGCTGGCGACGCGGCTGATCGCCGAGACCAAGCTGGACGATGCCGAGGTGCGCAAGAAATTGTGGCAGGGCGGCAAGGCAGCGGTGGACGGATCGCTCGATCCCATGATCGGGCTCGCCCGCGCGGTCGACGCGGACGCGCGCGCCCTGCGCAAGCGCTACGACGATGAAGTCGAAGCGCCGATTGCTGCGGCGGCGGCAAGAATTGCGGCAGCACGCTTCAAAGCCTACGGCACGAATGTCTACCCGGATGCGACGTTCACGCTGCGCCTCAACTACGGCACGGTGCAAGGGTGGGTCGAAGACGGCGCACCCATCGAACCGTTCACCTATCTGGAACGGATCTTCGAGCGGTCGACCGGCGCTACGCCATTCAAGGTACCGGACAGCTGGATCAAGCTGAAAGAGCAACTCGACCTGCACACGCCCTTCTGCATCTCGACCAACAACGACATCGTCGGGGGAAACTCGGGCAGTCCCTTGATCGACAGCGACGGCAGAATCGTCGGTCTGATGTTCGACGGGAACATCCACTCCGTTGCTGGCCACTACTGGTTCAATGCCGCCAATAATCGCGCGATCGCCGTGCACCCGGCGATCATCCGCGAGGCGCTTGACAAGGTCTATGGCGCGAAACTGCTGCTCGCCGAACTCGACCCGAAATGAACCCGATAGACGCGGAGAAACACGGCCGCCCCAGCGAGCCCGGCGAGTACGACGAGGGCATGCAGACCCTGCTGCAGATCATTTGGGGTGATGGATACTTGTCGCCGGGCGGTGCCGCGGAAGTCGCGCGCCTGCTCGAGGGGAGCGACATCAGCGGCTGCGCGATACTCGACATTGGCTGCGGCTTGGGCGCCATCGACGAGCTCTTGGTGAAGGAATACCACGCGACTTCGGTGATCGGCATCGATGTCGATCCCGCGCTGCTGGAGCGCATGCGGGCACGAATCGAGAGCGCGCGCATGACCGGCTGCATCCAGGGACTGCAGGTGACCGGCGGCCCCCTGCCGTTCGCCGATGCCAGTTTTGACGTGGTTTTCTCCAAGGACTCGCTGGTGCAGATCCCCGACAAGCCGGCCATCTTCGCCGAGGTCCTGCGGGTGCTGCGTCCCGCAGGGCGGTTCATCGCCAGCGATTGGTTGCGCGGAGGCACGGCGCAGTATTCGGCGGAAATGCTGGAATTCTTCCGCCTCGAGGGCATCGCCTACAACATGGCGACTCTCGCCGAGAGCGCCGAGGGATTGCGCGCGGCCGGTTTCGGTAAAGTTGAAATTCGCGACCGGCATGACTGGTATCTCGAGCTGGCACGGCGCGAACTCCAAGCCATGGAGGGTCCTCTTCACCCGATGATCGCGCAGCGCATCGGTCTTGAGCGAGCCCGGCATTTCATCGACAACTGGCGCCAGCTGGTGATCGTGCTCGAGCGCGGCGAACTTCGCCCGGGACACCTGAAGGCGGTCAAGCCGGGGGCAATTCAAAAAGCGGATCCGCCCGCGGCATCCGCGCCGTGATCAGCCTCCGAATGCCGCGATTTCTCGATCAATTTCATCACTTTTTCCCACGGCAGCGGACCCTGGTGCATGGCGAAGACGGTATCGACGATGAGATTTTCACGTTTCACGGCCTGCGCGACTTCAAACATCAGCTCGGGATCATATAGCGAACCGTCGTCGTTCAATGCCAACGTGTCACTCGCGTACAACAGTTGTCGGCCCGGAAAATAGACCATGTACTGCCGTTCGGTGGCTGCTCCGCGCAGGGGATAGAGTTCCATCCGATTGGCTCCGGCGCCGATCTCCAGCTTCTTTGCCACGATTTTCCAATGCGGCGGCTTTATTGTCTTCGCCTTCTGCAAGGCATCGGGCTCGATCGTGTGGGGCGCGCTCATCAACCTGTCGAGCAGCGGTTGATTCAGATCGAGGATGTATACCGGGAGGCCAAGCCCCACGGCCTGCCGCACACCGCCCGTGTGGGGCCAGGAATCGGAAGTCGACAGCACGGCGAGGATCGGCAAACCGGGATAGCGATTGCGCGCGTGCTTCAGCACGCCTTGGGTGTACAGACCTGAGATGGGCGCCTCGAGAATGACGATGCCATCGGGCTCCTTGACGATGGTCGCATTCCACGAACCTTCGTGCAGATCGATGCCCGGCGCCAGGACAGTTTCCTGCTGGTTGCTGAACGGCCGGTTCCACCCCGGCGATGCTGCGCTCTGCTTGACGGCTCCGGCATTCATCTCGAAGTTCTTCTCCTCGAGCGGCACGTTGAATTCCACATTGAGGGCCTGCGTTGAACGCCACAGGACTCCATTGCGTTCTTCGACCCAGTTCGTCGGGAAGGTGATTCCTTCGACCAGCTTCCAGTTGTCGAAATAAATCCGCTGTTCCACGTCACCCCAGAAATACCAGAAATCGTGGAATAGCTGGGTGGTCTCAACGGCATCCGGTAGATGGTTGAATGGATTGAGCATTACCCGGACGGGGATACTCCGCCAGCTAAAGGCGACTACGGTATGCGACGTCGCTCGCACGGTCTCCGGTGCCTCGTAGTGCAGATCGACTGCGCCTGCCGCCGCCAAGAGAATGCGCGCTGGACCCAAAGCGAGCGCCTCGCGCGAGGCGTGCAGGTCGCTCAAGGAACACGGTGAATCACCGAACTTGGTGTGGTACACACCGCCCTCCGGGCCGACCACCAGCGTGGTGTCGGAATCCGATTGATTCGGATCGGATTCCGGCCACGTCAACTTCGCCTGAGTCAGGAGCCGTTGATTGGTCAAGTCCAGCGTGACATCGCCGCGCTCATAGGAGGTGATGAAAGGCGACTGCCGATAGGATTGCTCGGCCAGCAACGTGTGCCCCACGGTCTGCATACGGATGCTGGTCAATTGCAGCAAACCCTCGCGGCCCCCCATCGCTTCGAGTGCGGCGGCGACGCACTCCTGCGGAGTTTCTTGAGCGCAACCCGGGGGACCCGCAGATTTCTCGTCGGCATGGATGACAGCCACCCAGAGGCCCAATGCGGCCAACAGAGCCCCGCAGAGACGTGGATTGCCTGCCATGAGTTCTCCCGCTCCTGTAGCCCATCGCGAGGGTCATCGTAATGGAGGGGGAAGCAAGCCGCCAACGGTCGCCGAACGTGGTCACCCAAGGGCACGTCGCCGGCTGGGCCGCGAACCGCGAAATCGCTACCCGCAATAGCGCGCTTGCGCGCCGGGCGCGGGGTTGGCCTTTTTTTGCCGCTCGGCGGCCTTGTATCTGCGCCACAACAGGTATTCGGCCCGGAAGTAGGCGCCCGTGAGCCCGATTCCCCCGATGATGATTGCAATCAAGAGATCGTCGAAATTCATGCCCGATCCTCGCCGCTGGAGAGTCCGGACCTTACTTCAGGCCCTACACGAGGCGCCTGATGAACACCGGAAAAATTCGTGATTTTTTTCTGATGATGTGCTTACGTAGGCGCAACGCGGTTGCTCGGACCCGCCCCCGGACACTCAAAGTGACCCGAACCACGGCCGTCATGGCAATCCCGGCGCTTGCCTGGTTGGCGATTGCGCAGGTTTCGGCGCCCGCACTCGCCGCTGCCGATGAAATGGCGTCCACGGCCGTTCCACCGGCACCCGGTCCGCAAGACGTCATGGCCGACCTCACGGCACGTCTATTTGCCCTCCTCGATAAGGAATCCGCCGCAACCCGACACAATGCGGACAGCGTTCTGCCGCTCGTCGACAAGCTGCTCTCGCCAAATTTCGACAGGGAGTATGCGGCGCACCTGGTGCTCGGCGCGCACTGGCGCGACGCCACGCCGGACCAGCGCCAGCGGTTTGCCGCTGCGCTCTATCGCAGGCTGCTGCGGACCTATGCCGGGTCCGTTGCTGAGTGGACTCAAGATCGGGTCAAGCTGCTGCCTCTGCGCAGCGACCCTGCGGCCCTGCAAGTGACGGTACACACTCAGATTACCGACTCGCGCGGCTCGATCGTCGCCGTCGACTTTCGGCTGCGTCAGACGGCCGACGGCTGGAAGATTTTCGATGTCATCGTCGACGGCGTTTCGTACGTTCGCAACTACCACGACGACACTGACGCGGAAATCGCTCAAGCCGGTCTCGATGCGGCGATTGCACGGCTGGCAGCGGCGCCTGCGGATTCTGCCGACTCCCGCTCGCGCCCGGCGCCGCACCGGCCCCAGTGATTGCGCATGCCGACCCCCCACCCGTCATGGACTGACGCCGGTTTCGTGCTGGCCAACTGGGAGGTCCGGCCGCGCCACGGAACTCTGTTGCGATGCGACCAGGGGGCCTCCGAGCCGGTGCGGATCGAACCTCGTGTGATGGCGGTGTTGAGCTGCCTCGCTCGTCATGTCGGAGAGGTGGTGACTCGTGACGAGTTCAGCGCCGAGGTTTGGGGCGGCCGCGTAGTCTCGGACGAAGCCCTGTCTCGATGTATCTCACTGTTGCGGCATGTTCTTGCGGATGATTCGCGCGAGCCACGCTTCATTCGTACCGTCGCCAGGATCGGGTACACGCTCGTGCCGACGCCGACCCCGCTGGCCGGACCATCTGCACCGACCCTCGCACCGGAAATGGCCGCTGCAGGGACACCTTTACCGCCGCAGGTTGATCGGCCGGCCCTGTTGCGGAACCGCCGGCTGCGCCGACCCGTCCTTGTGGCGGTCGGCTGCATCAGCCTTGTTCTCGTACTTCTGTTCCTCTATTCGGCGTACCGGGTGCGCCCAGCTGCCGAGGGACCCCCGCCGCCGGTGACCCGGCTCTTGGTGCTGCCTTTCAACATTGGCGAAGCGAACGGCATCGACCGCGATGTCGGCGTCGAACTGGCGGACGAGATCACAGATTCGCTCGCCCACGTGGAACGCTTGCAAATCGCCGGCCGCAGGTCGGCTGACACGCTCGCCGCGGCTCATACGGGTGCGGTCGAGGCCGGCCGGAAGCTCGGCGTCGATGCCGTACTCAACGGATCGGTTGAAGCACGTCCCGGCGGGCTGCGCGCCACCGCACGGCTGACGGCCACGAAAGACGCGCGCGTGCTTTGGTCGCGAATCTATGAAAGGGAAGCAGCGGACATGTTTGCGGTGCAGAGCAGTATCGCCACCGCAGTCGCGCGCGAATTGATGACTCTGCTCAATCGCGAGGGTCTCGCCGGCGTGCCCACCGTCGAGCCTGACGCCCGCGACCCAGAGGCCTACCAGCTCTGCCTGCGCGGTGCTCATCAAGTTCGTCTGCGCGGCGAAGACTCGTTGCGCCGGGCCATCGATCTCTTCTCGGCGGCCGCGCGCCGCGATCCGACATACGCTCGTGCCCAAATAGGGCTCGCCTCGGCGTATGCCCTCCTTCCCAGCTACTCCTATGAGGATCCTGCCGAGATGTACGCGCTCGCCGAAAAGGCGCTCGCCAACGCCGACCAGCTGTCGCACAGCCGATCTGATAGTGCCGGCACGCGCGGCTACCTGGGCTTCATGCGCGGGCAGTGGATCGCCGCGGAAACGGCATTTCGAACGGCGATCGTCGCCGATCCGAACAACCCGGAAGTGCGTCAGATGTACTCGCAGCTCCTCGGTGCCGTGGGTCGCATCGAAGCCGCGCTCGCGCAAGTGCGCTTGGCGCAGGAGATTGACCCGCTGGCACCGGTGGTCGCGGACCGGATCGGCATCCTGCACCTTTGGCTGGGGCGCGATTCGGATGCGGCGAACGATGCCGCTCTCGCCCGCGAGTTGGGTCTCGATGAAGTCGCGTATCCGGAGACCAAGATTCTGCTCAAACTTCACCAGCATGACGATGCCAACGCGGCGGATGACCTGCGGAGGTTGCAGCGTTCCCTGCACCGCTCGGAAGCCTGGGTCGGCCCGACCTTGGAGGCTTATCGGCATCCCGAGAAGCGGCCGGCCGCCATCGCGCAGCTCGATCGCACCCTCGCGGCGGGCGGCATTTCGGCGCGAATCTATTTCGGCTCGATGGTGCTGCTGGAGTCCCCGGCGCGCGCACTGCGCGGCTTCGCGGCGCTACCGGACCGCGGCGGCAACGATCTCGAATTTCTGTTTTCCGTCGACGCCGGCGCCGTGCGGCGCGACCCGGCGTTCGGCGAGTTCGTACGCAATATGGGCATCGAAGCCTACTGGGACCGGTTCGGATGGCCCGGCGCCTGCCGCCGCGAAGGACCGCAAATCACGTGCCATTGAGATCCGGCCGTTTTGCGAGGAGATCCACGAACCAGAATCCCTTCGTGGGGGTCGCACCGGACGCCGCCGGCACGGGAATGGACGAGGCCGCGACCGCAGGCGGGGGCGAGGAGCCGCCGGCCGGCGGCGCGGCAGACAGAGGGCGATAAACCGTCTCGCCGACTTCAAAGATGACCGGGCGCCGGAAGATGGGCCCGTCATGGAGAAACGTGTGGTATTCACCGTTTTCGCCGCAGGGATCGACGCCCGCCGGCAACTCCCGGAAAAAGCTTGCATCCAGCGCGCGGCCGACATGGCCTTCTGTCAGCTGCGCATCATTCGTGCAACAGACAATGGCCTTGAATCCCCGCTCGATGAATTCTCGGGCCAGCGCACCCGTCTCTTCCTTCCACAGTGGAAAGATACCTGTCATACCAAGGCTGGACAGCAGGCCTTCGCGCCACTGCCGCAGATCTTCGAGGAAAATATCGCCAAACATGACCCGTGTAATCTCCTGGCGCTTGAAGATCTCCAACGCCGTGCGCAACGCCGGCACATAGTCGTCGTTGCTGCCCCGCCCTGCGACGTACATTTTGTGGACGGGAATGCCGATGGCATCCGCCTGCAGATCAATCAATTCCTCGCGCACTCCATGCATGGAAACGCGGCCGAATGCCGCATTCACGGTAGTGATCAGTGCGGCAATCTCGTATTCGCCGCCGCGGCGCATACGATCGAGCGCCATGCCCGAATCCTTGCCGCCGCTCCAAAACGCCACCGCTTTCTTCATCTTGATGCCGCCTCCGCCGCTACTCGGGCAGATTCATCCTGCGCAGGATCGTCTTGTAGCGCGAGTCACTACGCAAGTTTGCAACCAGATTGTCGATCTTGATCCAGTTCATTCCGCCATCACGCTCGACGATCGCCCGCTCGAGCCACTCAAATGCCGCATCGACTTCGCCGCGGTATGCGTGCACCTCGGCAATCTGGTACGCGCCTTGGTCGCCGTATTTCGCCTCAGCCGACCGCAGCGCCTGGACGGAGTCGGCTTCCCGCCCCAGAGCACGATATACTATCGGCAGCGACATCGTCCGCCAGTACTCGTCCGACTCCTGCTCGATCAGCGTGAGCGCCGTTCGCGGATCACCGCGCGCCAGGTAAACATGCCCTAGCTGGTCGAGGGCGCTACCATGCGCCGGGTCGAGTTCGATCAGCCGGCGGGCGACGGTCTCGCTCTCCGCGAAACGACCTGCAAAGAGCAATTGCCAGGAAAGATAGCGCAGCGCGTCGGTCGAGAGCGGGTCGTGACCCAGCACCTCCTGATAAGTCCGCATCGCGGCGTCGCTCTGACCAAGTGCGCACTCCAGGTGCGCTCGAACCAGCAAGGCATCGACATTGGTCGGATCGCCCGCCAGCGCAATATCCACCTCCTTCTTGTCACTCTCCCAGTCCCAATCATAGCCGCCCTTGATGTAGGCCATGATCGCGTGCCCTTCGACGAGATTCGGGTCGAGCTGCAGCGACTTTGCGGCGGCGCCGCGCGCGCGATCGTAGCCGCTCGTGAGCGGTATCCAACCGTGGTCTGCGCTCCGTGCGAGCACCCGCGCGAGGCCCGCCCAGCCCAGGGCATAAGCCGGGTCATCGCGCACCGCTTGTTCGAACAGCGGAATTGCGCGCGCGTAGGCGTCGCGATTGTTATGCGACGCGAAAAATCGACCCTGTAGGTACGAAGTATATGCCGTGGTGTTCCGGGTCCGCACCGGCTGCGCGAGCGGCTGCGACAGCAGTGTGACCTTGAGAGTCTGAACCACGGATGCCGCGATCTCGTCCTGAACCTTGAAGACGTCGTCCAGCTTGCGATCGAAGGTCTGGGACCAGACGTGATAGCCATTATCCACCCTGATCAGCTGTGCGGTTACCCGCAAGGTGTTGCCCGATTTGCGCACGCTGCCTTCGAGCACATGGGCAACGCTCAGCGCTTTTGCGATCTCGCCGATCGTCGTCTGTCTGCCTTTGAAGTAGAACGACGATGTTCGAGCGGGAACCCTGAGGTCGGGAATCTTCGCGAGCAGATCAATGAGTTCCTCGGACAGCCCATCCGAGAAATACTCCTGATCCTTCCGCTCGCTCATGTCGACGAATGGCAGAACTGCCACGGACTTCTCGGGTACGACCGGGGTCGCCAGAATCTCCGGCGCTCCCGCAGCAGGCGCAACCAGTTTCTGCTGCGCGACGTGCGTCGACAACCGGATTCTGTCGACGACGAACGTGAATGCGACCGCAAGAATGGCGGCCGCGCCGACTATGACCCCGGATCTCCTCCATGCGCTCGTCCGCTTGAGGTTCACGGCCGGCTGGGGATGATGAGCTTCGTTCGCCGTGGCAGGGTCGAGTTGACGTCGGACGCCCAACACGAGCTTGGAGCCGGCCGCTTCGATTCCGGCGTTGCCAACGTCGATCCACTGCGACTCGCTGAGAAAATATTCGAACGCCCGCGTCAGCGGCGCTGAGTCGATGTGAAGCGCTATGATCCCGCGACGTTTGGAGGAAGCTCGTTCAATCTCCTTGCCTACGTGTGGTGATGCAAGAGATTGTTCAGAGAGAACGAGCACGACTACTTTTGCATCGTTGATCGCGCCGACGATCGCGTCGGCGTAGAGGGATCCGGGAACTACGTCGCGGGGGGCGATCCAACACGCGATCCCATGCCTCTCCAGGATCTCGACCACGGCATTAGCGACGGCCGCATCATGCGATGCGTAACTGATGAAAACTTCAACCGATGGGGAAGGAGGCGAATCCCCGGACATCCCGGTTCCCTGTTCATCTTGGCGTTCCCCTTAGAATGCGCTACCACCGCTGGTGGCGGCAACTCGCAATCATGCGCATCTGTGGCGAGGCACGGGTACCTATGCCAGAAGCTTGGCGAGTGGATCCCAGTAATGCTCTTGCCAGCCGGAGGCCAGGTGCTCTGCTTGACCCTTGGGGAACGCGGCGTGGTCGAAAACGAGCTTGGTCGATCCGCCTTGGTCGAGGAACTCAAAACGAGCAATCGAGTACACGCCTCGAGGCCAGCTCAGAACGCGCCAGGCCTGAACGATGAGTTCATAGGGCACGAGCTCGATCTGACGGCCAACGATGTAGCCGCCAAACAGCGCGAATGCGCCACCGGCATGCGGACTCAGCATCGTAGGCTTCTGCATCTTGGCCATGGCATCGGCCTTCATCACGCCGCTCAGCTGGACGACCTTGTCAAATTGTGTTTCCAGCGTAAGCGCCTCGTAAACCTGCTTGCGGGCCGCGGCGAACACCCGCACCTGATGAATGGCTTCCACCGTGCGAGAAATCGCATCGTCGTTATCTGCCAGAGCCGGCGACGGGGGCGCGGCTATTGCGGCTATTGCCAGCGCGCCTGTCGTGATGAGCT
>Ga0307474_10002330_pt1 | contig 13660 bp, 13 predicted proteins | sample atmos_gasesECM1C_2_FD_203312 | JGI IMG/M metagenome (GOLD analysis project Ga0307474, IMG submission 203312) | Hardwood forest soil microbial communities from Morgan-Monroe State Forest, Indiana, United States - atmos_gasesECM1C_05 | ecosystem: Environmental > Terrestrial > Soil > Temperate... | reverse complement strand
TTCCTCGCCGACTGCTACCCCTACGACGCGTGGCACTCCAACATCAAAGTCATCATGCCCGACAAGCAGTACGAGAACCCCGCCAGCGTCGAAAAAGCTCTGCGTGACAACGGCGGCGCGCAAAATATCACCATCACCGAATTCGCGCCCAATCCCGCCTACGAAAATCACAACCTCGCCGAACTCGCCGCCACCAATCACATCACGCCCGTCGAGATGTACATGCGCATCATCCGCGAAGGCGACGCCGCCAACACCGAAGCCAGCGTCATCGGCAAAGCGATGATCGAGCCCGATATCAAAGCCTTTTATCAGCAGCCGTGGGTCATGGTCGCCAGCGACGGCGGCATCGGCTCGCACCATCCGCGTGGGGCCGGCACTTTCCCGCGCGTCCTCGGCGTCTACGTCCGCGAAAAGCACTGGCTCACGCTGCCCGAAGCCGTTCGCAAAATGACCTCGCTCCCCGCGCAGCGTATCGGCTGGAAGGATCGCGGCATCCTACGCGAAGGCGCCATCGCCGACCTCACCCTCTTCAATCCCAAAACGGTGCTCGACCGCTCCACCTTCGCCAAACCCTTCGATCTCCCCACCGGCATCGACAAAGTCTTTGTAAACGGACAGCTTGTTTGGGATTCCACCAAAGCCAGCGGCGCCCGCCCAGGCCGGGTACTAGAACTTCCCCATAATCCTTAAGCAATCTCTGCCAACTCCCTTAACTTCGCTCTCGCATCCTTGGCCCTTTGCGCCATAATGTTCTTCCCCATTCCATCCAAATCGCGTTACTTTTCGCGGAGGATTTGTGCCTGCACCAGGCAGTTTGGACGAATTTCAGAAGACGCGCGCCGATCTCAATGAGGAGATCCTCAGCTGCGGCCACTTGGGCATCAAGCGTTTCTTCGCCCTCGACCATCAGGCGTACGAGGCCGGCCCTCTCGGTACCAAGACCAAGGAGCTATTGGGCCTAGTTGCCTCTGCGGTGCTACGCTGCGATGACTGCATCACTTACCATCTCGTCCGCTGCGGCGCAGAAGGCTGGGGCCGCGACGAAGTGGTCGACGCATTGAACGTAGCCCTCGTCGTCGGCGGCTCGATCACCATTCCGCACGTCCGCCGTGCGTTTGCCCGAATGCGCGAAATTCCCGGTCTCGCGCCCTAGTGGCGCAAAATCGCGGCGCGAGATTTTTCGGCAACTTTCGCCGGTTTTACGAATCTATTGCAGCAACGAGAGAGTAAGAAACAGAATGGACAGCACGGCCAGCCCCGCAGCCTCTCAAACCGCGAACGCACTCGCGCGCGTGCAGAAAATGTTGATCGGCGCGTTGTTCGCCGGAGTTCTGCTCGTTCCCAAAATTCTCAATCTGCGACGCGATGAGCGTTCGTGGACCGCATTCCGCGTTTTGCTCGGAATCGCCGGCGCAGGCTTCGTGATTTTGCCGCTCGCATTTTGGAATTCCTGGCTCGCCGCCATCGCGGGCCTCGTTATGTTCCTCACGGCCGCGTTGCTGCCGCCCGCGATTGCCACGGTCACCGCCGACGATAAAGCCCGCGAGTTCGGTGCCCTCGTTGTCGTCAACGGCGGAAAGACCCGCATGTCCAACGGTGTCGCTGTTCCTGTTCGCCTACTGGTCGGCGCCGAAAATATCTGGGCGCTCGATTCGCATCTGCAAACGCGGCTGATTATTCCCGTAGTCGAAGTGTCGTCGGTCTACTCCGAAGAAACTGAAAATGGCTGGGTCGTGCGCCTGCGCCGCCCTCACGCTGTCGAAGAGTTCGTCTATCGCGGTGTCTTCGCCGAACATTTCGCCAAAGTCACCGAAAACACCATCCTCGCTGTAATGCGCCCCGGCCTCCCGGCCCAACCAAAAACCCGCGTCGCCCGCGCCTAATCATCGCAATTGTCGTGCATTCGCATGTAGGGGCGCAGCATGCTGCGCCCTATCTTGGCAACTACCCTGCCTCTCCGTAACTCAGGGGCCGGCACGTATTCAGCGCCCACCAAAAACCTGTCATCCTGAGCGAACTAGAGTCGACGTTTTTTCTGCGGCTCCGCGGCGAAGGATCTCGGCCTGACCAATCCGCAATCGCCTCCGCCCCCGCGCCCTTTGTAGGGCGGGCTTGCTCCGCCCCGCGCATCCTTCAAGCACGCGGGTCTAACGTTCATCAATCACCCATCCAAACTTCATTTATTTCTAGGAAACTTTTGACGATTAAACCCTCTCCACCCTCAATGTCTGTGCGACAATATCGGTATGGCCAGAGGTTGGGAAAGCAAGGACGTGGAAGCTCAGGTGGCTGACGCCGAACCCATTAAAGCACCAGCCGATAAGAACGAAAAGAGCGCTGAACAGCGCCACCGCGAACAAACGGTCAAGGATCTGCAACTCTCACGCGTCCGTATCACCAACGATCTCACAAACGCCACGAATCCGAACCACAAGAAGTCCCTCGAAGCCGCCCTCGATCACCTGAACAAAAAAATAGCCGAATTTAGCTGAACGGTTTCCTCTTTTCCCGCAGTTCGAGAAGTGAGACAGTTCCTTCGTTCGCATTTCCACGGAACAGGGCAACTATGCCAAATCAGCCGCTGGCCCCTGGTGTTCTCGAATTATTACAGCGCCGTTTGATCGCGACGCTGGCCACTGAAAACAACGACGGAACCATTCACCTGACGGCCGTCTGGTTCCTTTTCGAAGACAATTCGTTGTTTGTCGCAACCTCTTCCAAAACGAAAAAAGCCCGCAATGTGCTCGCGAGGCCAAAGGCTTCACTGATGGTGGACAGGCGAAGGCCTGGAACCGAAAGCGGGGTCACGCTTGCTGGTCACGCGGATTTGCTTTCTGGCGATCGGTCAAAGGAACTCAACCGTCGCATCCACAGCCGTTATCTCAGCGCGGCCGCGATGGCGGACTCGAGGATCGAGCCGGTTTTCGCTTCGTTTGACGATTGCACGATTCGCCTTAGCCCCGAATCTTCGTTTACGTGGGATATGGCCGCGCTCGACGCGCAGGCCTTCGGCGGACGATTGGGTGGAACCCCCGGCTATCTGTTGCCGTTAGACTGACGAACGAAGCGGCGAAATGCTGGCGACGGGGTCCGCCTGCAAAAACCCCGCTAGGAAATAAAATCGCCCGCCAATCCCCAGAAGTCATTCACGTAGTAGTGCGACAGAACATTCCCGAACAAATAGCAAATCCCTTCGCACGGCGGAATGTCCCCATATCGCTTCTTCCCGCGCGCGAAAATCTTCTTCAACGATCCATCGTGCAGTAGATTCCCCGCCACTTTCCGCAGCGGCTCGCATGGATAAAACACGTCGCCGTTCGGATACACCCGTGGAAACATCGTCGGGTAACACTCAAAATTCCGGAATCGCAGCAGCGTATCGATCGTCCGCGGAGTTCCGTTGATCGGCTGCTTGTTCTCGCGCCGTCGCGCGATGATCGTATCCACCAGCGCCTGGTACTTCGGATTCCGCAGCAGCGCCAAATTTGGCATCTTCTCCAACTGTGCCGACTGCGCCGCAAACACGAATCCCTGCTCGCCGCACCAATCCAGCAGTCGCTCAACCTCCGCGATGTTCCACTCTTCGATCACCGTGCTGATCGTGATCTTCCGCGGATTGCCAAACCGCTCTTTCGCGAACTGCAAATTCTCCATCACCTTCGGCAGCGCCGCCGGCTTCGACAGCGGATTTGTCGGATCGGCCTGAAGCGCGTCCAGGCTCACGACTAATCCCGTGACACCATCCAGAATCTTCGGCTTGCGATCCAGTAGAGTTCCATTCGTGATCAGCAGCACCGACCGAAATTTGTCCTTGAACCGCGCTGCCTCCACGATCGTCTCGATGTCCGGCCGGAGCGTCGGCTCCCCACCGGTAATCACAATTGAATCGGTTTCGCGCCGGATCTTTGCCAGAACCTTCAGCGTTCCCGCCGTCGGCAATTCCTGGCTAAAAACATCCGGCTCTTTCTGCGTGCAGTAGCTGCAAGCCAGGTTACATTTGTGCGTCACATAAAACGTCACCGCATACGGCGCCACAACTTTCGTGTGCAACACATGGCGCCGCCACCCATTCCGAAAATAAAGCTGAAAATTCTTGGCCACGAATGGCGCCTGCTTCACTAGCCCTCGCAGCAATTCCATCCGCGTCGGCCCGCGCTGCCCATTCGTACCATGCGCTCGCGGAACCGCAGCCGTCGTTGTGCCGGGTGCCCGCCGGTCGAGCGCGCCAACCGGCACAAACCCCGTTCGATTGTCAGTTGTCTTCAATTCCGGCATATCTCGCAGTCGCCTCAAAAGCACACTTCGAGATCGTGTTCAGCACCAATTTCACATCACTGTCATTCCGATCGAAGTGCGAAGTGGAGGTACTCTGCGCCATCGCGGTTTTAAGCGCAATGGTCTCTCTTCGAACTCGAAACTACCTATGGCTTGCTGTTCGGCTTCGCCGCCGCCTGCGCCTTAGTCGCCGCGTCCACCTGAATCTCGGAACTTCTGAAACAGCGGCATCTCCGGCTTATCCAAGCCATCCTTCAAATACTCATGCCACACGGGACCGATCTTCTTCCCGTCCGGATTCACCAAGTACACATACAACATATCTTCATTCGGCCCGACCTCGGCGCCAATTCGCCCAGCCGCCTGTGTTTGTGGATCCGTCGTTCCTGGAGCTGGCCCGTGCGCGATCGTTCCACCGATCTTCGCGCTGGCGATGCGTTCCTTGCGCACCACAAAAACCACTTCGGCGTCCGACCGCCGAAACGTCACGTTGTAGCGATTCCATGACCGCAGTGCGTCTTCGACATCCACGATCGCGTGCCGATCTTCCGGAATCACATTGATGTTGTTGATGTCACCGTTTTCCGCCTCCACATATACGTAGCGCGCCTGCAAAAGCGACTTGGGAAAATCATCCTTGCTCTTCGGCTTTGAATATCCCAGCGCCCCAACCGCCAACACCGCGCACAACCCCATCCATATCCGCGAGTTCATCGTCCGCCTGGCTACCGCGACAACCTCGGAAACCGCTCCCAAGATGCTACTCCCAAGCCTCCGGCCGCACTAGACCCGCGCCAAAAGCAAAAGGGCGCGGCAAACGCCGCGTCCGCTCCCTCCCAGTAAACTTTATACTCTGTGTTCTCTGCGGGCTCTGTGGTGAATCGTTTCGCTTTTCAACTCTCCTCAGTCGGTAAACACCACCCCCACCGAACTGACTCCCTTTTCCCGCCCCTCATCAATTCGCACGACATATCCCCGCAGCCGCATGGCGCCCTGCAAACCATTCGGCCCCGGCGTTTCCATAATCACCTGCAATTCCGACTGCAGCCGCGGGCTATGCTTCAGCGTGATCATCGCCCCCTGCAGCGACAGATCGCTCACCAGCGTCTCTTCGTCAAACGCGCGCCCGCCTTCGGTCACTCCCGAAACTCGCGCGCGGAATTGCGCTTCCCGCCGCAATGCCGTTCGTGTTCCCGGCATGTGCGCGTCCACGCGTCCGTCCGCCGCACCGAGCGTAATCACCATGCCTTCGCTCGCCGCAAACACCGAATCAAATTCCTCGCGTCCCTGCCGCAAGATCGAATCGATCATGCGATCGGTCGAATCCGGGTCGTGATGAAACAGCACCAGCGTCTTTGCGCCAGCCTCGCGCGCCGTCTTCACTCCTTCTTGCCAGGTCGAGTGGCCCCAACCGCGCTTCGGTCCCGCAAGCTGTTCCGGCGTGTACTGCGCATCGTTGATGAAAATGTCCGCACCTGTCGCCAGTTCGCGCAGGCTCCTATCGAGTTCCGGATTTCCCGGCTCGTTGTCCGTTGCGTACACAACGATTCCAGCCGCGGTTTCAATCCGGAATCCCAGACACCCCTGCGGATGATTCAGCGCCCGCACCGAGATGCGATTCTCGCCGACGTAAAACGCGTCGCCGCTCGCCACTTCCTGGAAGCGTCGCTTCGCATTCATCGCCGACAGATCGACCGGAAAATACGGCTGCGCCATCTGCGTCTCAAATACCTGCTTCAGGCTGTCACGCCCCAGCGATTCCGACCGAAAGCTGTAGAAATGAAATTCGTTCTGCTCGGAATACAACGGTGCGAAAAACGGAATGCCTTGAATGTGGTCCCAGTGGTAGTGGGTGACCAGAAAATGCGTCTCGTGATGGCGCGGCGAGTGTGCCTCGTCCTTGCCCCATCGTGAGCCCAGCATGCGCAAGCCGGTGCCGCAATCCAGGATCAATTGCATCCCGTCCGGTGTCGTCAGTTCGACGCACGGCGTGTTTCCGCCATAACGCCACGTCGCCGGATCGACGGTTGCCGTCGATCCGCGTACGCCCCAAAAACTCAACTTGGCGACCGGATTCGTCATTTCACCCTGAAATGCTCACACGGACGGGCGCAAAACGCGAATAAAACCTGCGAGGACAAGCATCGTGATCCTACCCCCGAACGCACAGACGCCACCCACGCAAACCCCTGCTGAACCTGATCAGCCTCTTTCGATGTTGGCAGCCACCCCAAACACCGTCAACGAAATCGCAACCCCTACGTGTCAAGATATCCACTAAGTAAGTAGTCGCGCTTCGTCGCGAGGCGCTCCGCGCGTAGAATAGGGTATAGCGGCTATGCATACGCACTCGCACGACCATGATCACCGGGATCACCCGCGCGATTGCCCGCCGGGAATCGTCCCGAACGCAGCCCAATCCGCCGACCATGTTCACAGCGACGGCCATTCGCATCTTGGCCATAGTCACGGTCACAGCCATGGCCACCACGGTCACGAACATCCGACCTTAAGCCCCAGCATTCTCGGCTGGGCGATGGCCGCCACGCTTGGCCTGGTCGGCGCCGAAGTTGTCGGCGGCATTCTCGGCCACTCGGTTGCGCTACTCAACGACGCCGTCCACAATCTTTCCGACGTTCCCGCGATTGGCATTTCGTATCTCGCGATGCGCTGGGCGCAGCGCCCCGCCGATTCCGAGAAAACATACGGCTACCATCGGGCCGGCACGCTCGCTGCATTCACCAACGCCGTCGTGCTAGTTCTGCTTTCGCTCTGGCTCGGATACGAATCGATCGAGCGTTTCCGCTCTCCGGTGGAAGTTGTCGAAAGCTGGATGATCTGGACTTCGCTCGCCGCTCTGGCTGTCAACGGCGGCATCACGCTTGCGCTCGTGCGCGGCCGAAACGATCTCAACTTGCGCAGCATTCTCGTTCACAATTTCGGCGACGCGCTCTCCAACGTCGCGATCATCATCGGCGCCATCATCATCGGCGCGACCGGCATTCGCTGGATCGATCCTCTCCTCGGTCTCGCCATCGGCCTTCTTGTTCTCTGGTCGAGCATAGGAATTTTGCGCGAGTCCGCGCACGTCCTGCTCGAAGGCCGTCCGCTGGATTGCAGTGTTGAAGACGTCGCCCGCGCCGTTCTCACCATCGAAGGCGTCTTCGAAGTTCACGACGTGCACATCTGGTCGCTCGGCGACGGCCACAACGCGCTCAGTCTGCACGCCCGCATCCCCGACATGCATATGGACGAATGCGAGCGCATCCTCACCGCCATCCAAACCAAAGCGGCCACCGACTTCAACATCGGCCACGCCACAATCCAGCTCGAGCGCGCCGGCCTACCCCCCACCTCCGGCTACGTAATGCCCGCCCCCGCCAAGTAGAATGGAAACGAGGTCAAGGGCATCAGGCGAATTTCAGTCTCTCCAACAATGTGCTTCGGCCAATCTCAGGCATTACCCGGGCTTGTTGTCCTGAGCGCCATCAGCAGGATCTCAGCCGTAGCCGCCTCAACGCCCAAAACAACGGGCACCGAATCGCTCCCCAACTTGTTCTGAGAAAAACGAGGAAGGAAAAATTCAATCGACAAAACAAAATGGCGATGTAAATCCGGTCGTCACCTCTTCGCTTCGTTGCGTTGGCGACTTCGCGCTTGTCTTTACGCGCCAGCGTGGAAATTCAGTCCGCGGGATTCATTGAACGACTGCGTCGCTTCCATGTCGAGCGACTTCGCCGCGATGCTCTTGCGCTGTCCTTCAGGCGTCACGTAGCGCAGCGTCCCGTTCTCCCACGAGTACGCAACTGCGAAAACGACATCGCCATTGCGCATCACAAATACGTATGACGACGAATCGGGCTCCGGTTCCGGCGCGGGCGGTGGTGGCACAGCCTGCGCTGCCGACTGCTGCCCGGCGCGATACGCGCGGGTTTGCGCAGCCTCAAATTGCGCTTGGATATCCGCGTCGCCTTGGTCCGCCGCAGTTTCCTGCGCCTCTTCGACAGCCTGCGGATTCTCAACAATGATTTCGGGCGTTGACAACAGAAACCCGCCGAACCCAAACGGCACCGGTTGGCGGAATCCGAAGCGATTGTTCTGCCCGCGCTTCGGGCTCACAGCCGCAAGGTGCGCATAGTCGAATCCGAGACCTGGCACATCATTGGAAACGAAGTTTGAATTTCCAAACCGCGGATTCAGGCTGACGATGTGGTTTGGAGAAGAGGTGCGAACATGCCCGCCAGGAACCATATGGGTAGCGACCGCCACGTGGTTCACCGGGCGCGCTCCCGCAGGAGCGCTAACGCGTACAGCGGCCACCGGCGCTGAAACACCAGAACGGGCTACCGCGCCTCCGGCAACCCCGCCAGCGCGCTGCGCAAAGACCGCCAAAGGCAGCACCAAAACCACAACAGCGACTATCCCGATTCGTCGCATAGCAGCACCATGCCTTACCGCGTACATAAGGAAGGATGCGCTCTGCACCCCATAGGTTTCAAGACCCACTTCTCCCAGTACCCTGTCCCAGCCACACGTGCCTCCTTCCGCCTACCCTCCTGTCGCGCTTTTCCCATGCCAAGGGTTGTGCTATAACCTTCGGGCCGTGGAACGTGCCGCGAAAGAAGGGGCAACTCCGGTTTACCCTGAAACGCAAAGGGTCGAACCGGAGCCAGGTGCATCGGTCTCTTTGGAATCTGTTGCTGGACGCGAAGGATCGAACGCGAAGAGAGCGATTCCGGAAAGGGATTCCGCCGCGCCGCACGAAGACGCGTCGCGGTATTGCCCGGTTTGCTCGCAGCGGCTTACGTCCCGGCGCTGCAAGTTGATCTGCACGGTCTGCGGATATTACATGTCCTGCGCGGACTACTATTGATGTAAGCTGTGCGGCCTCGGCAAGGTTGCTGCCGGCAGCCGCTCCGATTTCATAGGAGGATACGAACGTGGCATTGAAGATGACGAACCGGGAAGTGGATGGCGTGTCCGTGGTGGCGCTGGACGGGCGCATCGTTCTGGGAGAAGAGAGCAACGCGCTGCGCGAGAAGGTCAAGCAGCTGCTCGCCGAGGGCAAGAAAAAGATTGTGCTGAACATGGACAACATCACGTTCATCGACAGCGCGGGCCTAGGCACGCTGGTTGCTGCGCATCACAGCGCCAAGGGCCAGGGTGCATCGCTCCGCCTCTGCCACCTGGGCAGCAAGTTCCAGGAAGTGCTCCAGATCACCAAACTGTTGACGGTGTTTGACGTATACGACACCGAAGCGCAAGCGGTGTCGAGCTTCAGCAAGAGCGCCGGCGCCTAATTTCGCCGGCCGCAAGGCGCAGCGCGAGAAGTCTGCGCGTTCGCGGATGAGGCACGACTGAGGTCCGCATCACAATTTGCTGTTTCTTGAGGGCACGCGTGCGTGCCCTTTTTGTTTTTCTACCGCGCCAACAATTTCGACAAGCGATTGGTAGCGCCGGCTTGCTGAGGGACGAAGAGCTTGTCCGCGTTTGTTCTTCGCTAACCCCGCAGCAGCTGCACGACGTGCCTCGCAATTTGCCCATCTTCGTCCGATTCGATCACCAGGACAGAGATCGCCCTTTCGATCCACCCAATATCCCTGGCGTTCTTCTTGTTTTTATCTTCGTCCAAACGCAAATGAAAAATCTCCATCCCGGCACAGATCTTTTCCCGAACGTCGGCGTCATGCTCGCCGATGCCCCCGGTGAAAACGAGCGTATCGAGATTGCCCATCGTCGCCACAAATCCGCCGATCGCTTTCGCCGCCGTGCGCGCAAACATCTCAATCGCCAACTGCGCTTCCTGGTCGCCTCTATCCGCCGCTTCGTGCAGCTTGCGCATATCGGATGCGCTGCCGGAAATTCCGAGCAGCCCGGATTCTTTGTCCAGCAGGCTCGCGAGTGTCTTCGCGTCGGTTCCCGTGTTGAGCAGGTGCAACAACACTCCGGGGTCAAGATCGCCCGGCCGCGTCCCCATGATGATGCCGCCTGTCGGCGTGAGCCCCATTGTGGTATCGACGGATTTTCCATCAACGATCGCCGTGACACTGGCCCCGTTTCCGAGATGCGCGACGATGAGCTGTTTCGGCACGCGATCGCGCAGCGCATGCACGATCGATTCGCACGACAACCCATGAAATCCGTACCTGCGAATCCCGGCATCCCAATACTTCTTCGGCAACGGCATTCGCGACGCCGCTTCTGGCATCGTCGTGTGGAACGCCGTGTCGAAGCACGCGAATTGCGGCACGCCCGGATACAGCTTTTCGGTTTCGCGAATCAGTGCGATGGCCGTCGGAACATGCAGCGGCGCGAAATGGGCGGCGGCTTCGAGCGCCTGTAAAACTTGCGGAGTGATGCATTGATGCGCGGTCAGCGATGGGCCGCCATGAACGACGCGATGCCCGATGCCGTCGAGCTTCGGCAGCTTCAGCTTCGATAATTTTTCTGCGACGGCCTTTGCGGTGTCGGATTGTTGCGCAAAATTGCGCGACTCCTGCTCGAGCGTTTTTCCTTCGGCGTCTTTCAGCCAGATTTTCCCTTCACCGCCGCCGATGCCCTCGATCTGCCCGCGATAAATTGCGGTTACGTCGGCAGCGATGGTCGAGGCGCGCACTTCGACGCCTGACTCAGCTGCGAACGCTCCCCCTTCGTCCGTGCGGGCAGGGCTTGCTCCGCCCGGCGCATGGTCCAAGCACGTTGTATATAAACCGAACTTCAGCGACGACGAGCCGCTGTTCAGCACGAGGATGGCGTTGTCGGGCATTGACTTGTTCAAGCGGTGCTGCGCGTTCCTTGGCGCGATGCGGTTTCGATTCGGCTCAGGCGCGCTGGGCTTTGGATGCGGCGGGCGACCAGCGCCACCCGGCAACCTCGGGCATGTCTTCACCGCGTTCGGAGACGTAGAGCCTGTGCCGCTGCATCGCCTCAGTGAACCGCTGCGTCGCTTTGTCGGCAATACTCTTGAGCCGCGGAACTCGGCGAATCGCATCGAGCGCGAGCGTAAACCGGTCCATGCGATTGAGCACGACCATGTCGAACGGCGTGGTCGTAGTTCCCTCTTCCACGTAGCCGCGCACGTGGATGTTGTTGTGATTGCGGCGCCGATAGGTGAACCGGTGGATCAGCGTCGGGTAGCCATGGAACGCGAAGATCACCGGCTTGTCGGTGGTGAATAGCGCGTCGAAATCTTCGTCAGCGAGGCCGTGCGGATGTTCGCTCAGCGGCTGCAGTGTCATGAGGTCGACGACGTTGACGACGCGGATGCGCAGGTCGGGCAACTCCTCGCGAAGAAGAGAAACAGCCGCGAGAATTTCAAGTGTGGGCACGTCGCCGGCGCAGGCCATCACGACGTCGGGATTTTCAGCTTCGTGGCCGGCCCAATCCCAGGCACTGACACCGGCGCTGCAATGCGCGACCGCCGCATCCATGTCGAGCCAGTTCGGCGCAGGTTGTTTTCCGGCGACGATCAGGTTCACGTAGTTGCGGCTTTTGAGGCAGTGATCGGTAACGGAGAGTAAACAGTTCGCGTCGGGCGGGAGATAGATCCGAACGATGTCGGCTTTCTTGTTGGCAACGTGATCGATGAAGCCGGGATCCTGGTGCGAGAAGCCGTTGTGATCCTGCCGCCAGACGTGCGAGGTGAGCAGATAGTTGAGCGACGCGATCGGCTTGCGCCACGGAATCGTGCGCGTCGTCTTCAGCCACTTGGCATGCTGGTTGAACATCGAGTCCACAATGTGAATAAAAGCCTCGTAGCAGGAGAAGAAGCCGTGGCGGCCGGTGAGCAGATAGCCCTCGAGCCATCCCTGGCACATGTGTTCGCTCAGAACTTCCATGACGCGGCCATCGAGCGCGAGATTTTCGTCGACCGGGAGCGTTTCGGATTCCCAGGTTTTCTTGCTGACGTCGTAGATCGCTTCGAGGCGATTGGAGGCGGTTTCGTCGGGACCGAAGACACGGAAATTTTTTGAGTCCAGATTGCATTTCATGACCTCGCGCAGGTACTTGCCGAGAATGCGCGTCGCTTCGGTCAGCGGCTCGCCCGGCTGTTTCACATCGATCGCAAACTCTCGGAACGACGGCGTGCGGAGCGGCTGCATGAGCAGGCCACCGTTGGCGTGGGGGTTCATGCCCATGCGGCGGCGGCCCTTGGGCGGGAGATCGGCAAGTTCTTGGACGAGTGTGCCGTTTTTGTCGAAGAGTTCTTCAGGTTTGTAGCCGCGCATCCAGCTATCGAGAATTTTGAAGTGATCGGGTTTCTCGTGCAGTTCGGCGAAAGGAACCTGATGCGCACGCCATGTGCCTTCGACCGGTTTACCGTCGACTTCCTTCGGCCCCGTCCATCCCTTCGGCGTTTTGAGTATCAGCATCGGCCAGCGCGGGCGTTCTTTGTTTCCGTCCTGGCGCGCAGATTTCTGGATCGCGGCGATCTCATCGAGCATTCTGTCGAGCACTTCGGCCATCGCCGGGTGCATGACGTCGGGATCATGGCCTTCGAGAAAATGCGGGTTGTAACCGTAGCCCCGAAACAGCGCGTCGAGTTCGTTTTGTGGGATGCGCGCGAGCACGGTGGGATTCGCGATCTTGTAGCCGTTGAGATGGAGGATCGGGAGCACGGCGCCATCGCGCACGGCGTTTAAAAACTTGTTGGAGTGCCAGCTGGTGGCGCACGGGCCGGTTTCGGCTTCGCCGTCGCCGACGATGCAGGCAACGACGAGATCCGGGTTGTCGTAGGCGGCACCGAAGGCATGGAGCATGGAATAGCCGAGTTCGCCGCCTTCGTGAATCGAGCCGGGAGTTTCCGGCGCGACATGGCTCGGAATTCCGTACGGCCACGAAAATTGGCGGAATAGTCGTTTTATCCCGTCGGCGTTTCGTTCGATGTACGGATATAGCTCGGTGTACGAGCCTTCAAGGTAGGTGTGCGCAACGATGCCGGGTCCGCCGTGGCCTGGGCCGATGATGTACATCATGTTGACATCGCGTGCTTTGATGACGCGGTTGAGGTGCGTGTAGATGAAGTTGAGGCCGGAGGTGGTGCCCCAGTGGCCGAGCAAGCGCGGTTTTACATCGTCAATTGTCAGGGACCGCTCGAGCAGCGGATTGTCTTTGAGATAGATCTGGCCAACGGTGAGGTAATTGGCCGCGCGCCAGTAGGCGTGCATCTTTCGGATTTCATCCTGGCTTAGCGCCGGCATTTTGAACTGACCTCCGCGGTTTATGCCTGAAGTATGTCGTTGTGATGCTCGGGAGCGGGTGACGGCTTTGTAAAAAATCGCGCGAGCCGGTCGTGTAGGGGCGCAACATGCTGCCCCCCAGCTTGGCAATCAACCCCGCGTCTTGAGCCCCGCCGCGAGCCGCCAAACATCCCCGTTTAAAA
>Ga0307474_10002328_pt1 | contig 13671 bp, 14 predicted proteins | sample atmos_gasesECM1C_2_FD_203312 | JGI IMG/M metagenome (GOLD analysis project Ga0307474, IMG submission 203312) | Hardwood forest soil microbial communities from Morgan-Monroe State Forest, Indiana, United States - atmos_gasesECM1C_05 | ecosystem: Environmental > Terrestrial > Soil > Temperate... | reverse complement strand
CCATCAGATAGAGAGTGGGAACGATGTAGGTGCCGTTCTTTTTCAGCGTGGCGATGGACTCATCGTTCATGAGATGGCCGTGCTCGATCGAATCGACGCCGGCGTCGGAAGCCCAGATGACGCCTTCCGCGCCGTGGGCGTGAGCGGCGACTTTGCGTCCCAGGCGGTGGGCCTCTTCAACGATCGCCTTCATTTCCTCGCGCGTGTATTGGGAAGCATTGGGGTCGTCGCCCTTGGACATGACGCCGCCGGTGGCGCAGATCTTGATGACGTCAGAGCCGTACTTGATGTTCTCGCGGACTTTGTGACGGACGGCGTCGACGCCGTCGGCCACGCCGAGCGCGGTGTCGTGGTACTCGGGAGCGAGCAGGTTATCGTCGCAGTGACCGCCGGTGATGCCCAATGCCGGGCCACTCGCCAGGATGCGAGGGCCGGGAACGTCGCCGTCGTTGATGGCATCGCGCAGAGCGATGTCGCTGTAACCACCCGCACCGACGTTGCGTACCGTGGTGAATCCCGCCTGCAAGGTTACGCGTGCATTGCGTGCGCCGCTTAGGGCTTCCCTGGGAATTGAAATACCAAGGCCTTCGTAACCAAGGTTCTTGGGGTCGTAGGTAAGGTGAGTGTGGGCGTCTATCAGCCCGGGAAGGACCGTCGCATTGGGGAGATCAATGGTCTCGGCGCTGGCCTCTGACTTGGCATCAGTCATCGGTCCTACGCTCACGATCTTGTCGCCCTCGATGACGATTGCCTGCCCGGTGAGCATGTTGCCGGTCTTGACGTCGAGGAGGTGGCCCGGGCGGATGACCACGCGCCGCGACGCCGGAGCGGAGGAAGTCTGGGCGAAGAGTGGCAGGGCGAAGAGAAGAAGGGCGAGTATCACGGAAGGATGCAGTGGTTTCTTGTCGTTCATCGGTTCCTCGAGAAAAAATGCGGCGTGCAAGGATATGGGATACGAGGCGCAGGTGTCATCTGCGATGACTCATGGTGGCGTCGAGTCCCCAGCATTGTCCGGCGTCTGATGCAAAGAAGATGAAAAAAAGAAATAACAGAGGGATGGTGTCAAGCTCGGCACCGAAGTAGCGCCAGAAGGCGACGCCGTGTCCGGGCGCCCACCAGGTGGAAAGCGTGAGATTCAGCATGAACAGGGCGCCCAGGATAGAAGTGGGGCGCACCCAAAGGCCGAGAATCAGGGAAGCGGCGATCCACAATTCCAGAATTCCAACCACGTAACCGAAAAACACAGTGTGGGGTTGGATCACGTGGACGAGAAACGGGCGGTAGTATGAGACAGCTTCCGTGTTGATGTAGCCCTGAAGGTACTGTGGGAATCCCGCGTGTGCGAATGCTGGGCTGGCTACCTTGTACTCTCCAAAAAGGAAAAACAGGAAGCCTGTGGCAATGCGCACCAGTGCGACTGTCCGGGAAGGTGAAGTGGGTTGGTCGGGCATGGAAAGGCGGGGTGTTAGCCTCCGGGCCCGTCGTTGCTGACGTACTGCTCCAGGGAGTCCAATTCCTGCGTCAGGCCATCGATGCGCCACTCCAGCAGGTTCCGGATGGAGAGGATGCCGAGGAGTTTGCCGTCGTTGTCGGCGACCGGCAGATGACGGAAATGGCGCTCGACCATGGTAGCCATGGCTTCGCCCGGCCCGGTTTCCTCCGTGGCCATTTCAACCGGCGTGGTCATCAGGTCGCGCACGGGAGTGGTTTCGGGGTTCAGATTGGCCAGGGAGAGTTTGCGCAAGACATCGCGCTCGGTGAAGATGCCGGCGACCCGGCCTTCCTTGTCTACGATACCAACGGCACCGACATGGTGGTCGAGCATCCTACGGATGGCATCGGCCACGCTGGCTTCGACGGGTACGGTGGCGGCGATCGGATCACAAAGCTGCAACAGGTTCATAGAGACCTCCGTCCCGAGCCTTTGCGTGGAAAGACTGGGGAATTATGAACCTCGGGCGGCTGGTGTCAAGAGGGAAAGGCAGTCGGGTAGTGCCTGAAAAGTTCGTTGCTCCCCAAAAACTCAGCGCCCGTATACATCCATACACACCAAGAACGCCATCAGCGCGGTCGCGGACGCCATAAGGAGAAACGCGAAAGTTCCTACAAGCATTCCAAGCCAGTAGCCAATCGGTTCGTGATCTCGACGAGAGGTGCGGCCTTTGACCGTAAGCACACCACTCCGAAGGGACCCGTAGTAGCCGCGTCCAAGGAGGACGGTAATTGTCGCGCAGAAGATGAGTATGAAGAGATTGCGCACCATTCCCGTTAAGCCAACAATTCGGCCAGCTCCCATACGTTATCCATGGTGGGGTACACCGTGCTCCGTACACAAGACGGAGGGAATTTCTATTCAACGCACTTTTCAGGCACTGCCGGCAGTCACTTGTCGTCAGTCGCTGGTCGTCGGCAAACGCGCTCGTGGCTGGTTGTTGGCGAACACTTCGTCGTCGGTCGTTAGGCAAGGCCATTCGGCCGACGAGAGTGATTTCGTGCCGTCGGCACGACCGAATGTAGCCCCGCGCTTCCGCGCTGGGGAAAGCTGGGCAAAAATAGCCGAGTCCCGGAGGGACGACCCGAAACTGTCCCGCAGACTGCGGACGGATGCAAACGCAGTCATGCCGCCGACCCCGTTGCTACTCCTAGGCTTAGCGCCGGCGAAGGACCACTAACTTGCCGACGACCGCCGACCGAGGACCGACGACAAATTCTTGGCCACCAGCTGCCGGCCGCCAGCTACAAGCACCCTTTGCAGAAGCCTGGCGACTGACCACTACTTCCCGTGCGTCTCGTCCTTGAAGACCTTGCCATCTTTCATCACGAACTGAACGTTCCCCAATTCCTGAATGTCCTTGAGCGGGTCGCCGGGGACGGCGATTACGTCGGCGAAGGCGCCGGGGGCGATCACGCCGACTTGCCCGGTCAAGTCGAGCATCTCGGCGGGGCGCGAAGTCGCGCTGCGGATGACATCCATCGGCGACATGCCAAACTTCACCATGTAGGGAAATTCCTGGGCGATGGGTTCGGTCCACGGAATACCTCCCATGTCGGTGCCGAAGACGATCTTCACTCCGGCCTTGACTGCCTTGCGGAAGCTCTCTTCGTGAACCGACGCGCGGAGCCGGTCGCGCTGGCCCGCTGGAGTGTCGGCCGGACCCCAGTCGGTGTAGTAGACGCTGAGCGTGGGACAGTACCAGGTACCTTGTTTGAGCATCTGCGCGATGTGGGAATCCCCGAGTTGGAGGCCGTGTTCGATGGAGTCGCATCCGCCATCGAGGGCGCGCTGCAAACCGATGCCGCTGTAGGCATGGCAGGCGACTTTTTTACCCCAGCCGTGCGCTTCGTCGACGATGGCCTTAAGCTCCTCAAGGGTGAGCGTCGGCTGCGACACCAGCTCGCCGTTTTTGCCGACCCACGAGCGGTGCGTCATGTAGACCTTGATCCAGTCGGCGCCATGGTCGAGTTGTTCGCGAGCGGCCTTGCGGGCTTCGACGGGGCCATCGATGATCTGGGCGCCCTTCGGCATGGTTAGTTCTGGAGCGTAGCCTTCGAGGTTGTATCCGCCGGTGGTAGAGATGGCGCGGGTGGAAACGACCAGGCGCGGACCGGGGATGTAGCCGCCTTCGATGGCCTGTTTGATGCCAACGTCGCCGTAGCCAGCGCCTTCGGTTTCAACGTCGCGCAAGACAGTGAAGCCCTGCTCCAAGGCCCGGCGAGCGGCAACCGTCGCGCGCGCTGCACGCAGCGAGGCCGGGTACTTCAGAATGTTGACGTCGTATCCGCCAGCCGCCGGGTCTTCTCCTTGCAGGAAGATGTGCGTGTGCGAGTCGATCAGGCCGGGCAGCAGTGTGGCTTTGGAGAGATCGATGACGGTCGAGCCGGAGGGAACACGAGCACTGGCCGCATCGCCGACACTCTCGATCAGGTTGCCGCGGATGATGATCACCTGGTCACGGCGTGGGGTGTCGGACTTGCCGTCAATCAGCGTGCCCGCTCGAATGACGGTGACGTTTTTCAGTTGAGGGGCAACTTCTTTTTCTTGCGCCGTCGACCAGCTTCCGGCCAGCGCAACCAGCACCACCCAGAACGCAGTTTTCATTGAGACAGTCTCCCGGGTGTGGGATTGTACGACGGGCGTGCGGGAGTGGCGACAGGGAAAAACAAATCGTTCAACCACGAAGGACACGAAGGAACACTAAGGGCGGCAGATGCCGATGCAGTACAAGCGACGCCGTGCATGACTCACTGGCCGGCCGCAGGGCAGCCGACTTGCGGCGAGGTGGGTTCATACTGCAGGGAGATCAGTGCCTCAATCTCCGACGTAGGCGTCGGCTTCGATTTCGACGAGCATGTTGGGATCCACGAGGCCGGTGACGCCCACCATGGTCGAAGCAGGGCGGATGTCGCGGAAGAACTCGCCATGAGCGCGGCCGATTTTTTCCCAGTCGACGATGCTGGTGACAAAGGCTCGCGTGCGCACGACGTCTTTCATGCTGGCGCCCGCCTTCTCGAGCGCGGACTGAATGTTCTTCAAGACCTGGATGGTCTGCGCATAAGGATCGCCGACACCCACGATCTTGCCCTCTGCATTGGTTGCGGTGGTACCGGCAACGTGCACGTAAGGTCCGATCCGCACTGCCCTACAGTAACCAACCACAGGTTCCCAAGGTGTGCCACTGGAAATGTTTTTGCGTTGAGCGCTCAACGGGAGTTCCTCCTTGCCGATAATTGTATTGAAAGTAAGGACGCCGCACCGAGGCTTCTGTTAGCAGTCGCCAACAGCGAGTGCCAGTGGAAGGTGTACAACCGCATTCGACGATGCGAGTTCTAAATAGTAATAATCGATTTTTTGACTGGCTTACAAAAGTCACTTGCGTTCGACAATGAGCTGGGTTAATTAGTCAGTTAAGTGGCAGGAGGTCCGCGCACTGCGCGGGATTTGGGGGCCCAATGAGCGTGATTCCGGAAACGCATCCGTTGCGCGAGTTTTTTACCGAGCTGGTGGGAAGACACTACGCGGAAGAAATTGGAATCCGCGATCCGCAATTGGTTGCTTACGTCTCGCAACTGCTGACAGAATTCTGCGATGCGGAACAGCTGTTCAAACTCCGCAATGGCGCCAATCGTCCGATCGACGACGTGGGTGAAATGCTGCTGGAATCGGATCCCGTGTATGGGCCGGCGCCTTCGTTTGATCGCGAGCGCCAGGTGCGCAAGCACATCGGAGACTTCACTCTATTTTTTGCTGGCATGTTCCCGGAAAGCGTCAATCGTTACCGGCTGCGCCGTCAGCGCCTGGAGAGCCTGGTCGATTGGGTGAAGGCCGGCAAGGAGAGCTACTACATCGTCTCGAAGTTCGAGCATTTCGAGTACGCCAAGGTGGCGCCGCTGTTCGCGAACCTCTCCCGCAACTTTGAGGAGTGCGTTTACGGATTGAACCGGGTGAAGAACGAGCTCGAAGAGCTGCAGCATCCGATTGTGGGACGGGCACAGGAATTCTTGATGTAGGGGAAACAGGTGTCAGGTCTCAGGTGATTGGGTCTCAGGTCGTAGTCTCGGGCTCACAATTGGACGTTCGCATCGCCTTTCCCGTTTACTGTCTGCGATAAAAACTCAGAGCGGCATCGCCTTGTTCCAACCTGCGGTATCTCTTTAGACTTCCCGCTTCCTGCAACGGGTCGAACCGCTTTGCGTGTTCGGCAATCACGATTGTAGCCGGCTTGAGCAAGTGCGAGTTTCCCAGAAACTCCAGCGCGTCTCGATACTCGTTCTCCATCCGGTACGGCGGGTCGAGGAAAATATAGTCAAAGGTTGCGGACTCGCCCTGCCACCTGCGCAACAGTTTCCCAACATCACCGGCAATGACTTCGAACCCGGTGGCAATGGCGAGCGATCGCAGATTGCTTTCGATCAGGTTCACGGCCGGCCGCGCCGACTCCACGAACGCGACTTTCTCCGCTCCGCGGCTCAGCGCCTCGATTCCAACGGCGCCGGTCCCGGCGTAAAGATCGGCCCAGACCGATCCCTCAAGCACAGCTGGATTACCGGCGGTTAGCACGTTGAAGAGTGTTTCGCGCAAGCGGTCGGCTGTAGGGCGAATATACTCGCCACGCAGCGAACGTAGAGGACGGCTCCGGTAGTGGCCGGCGATAACCCTCAGAGGCTCTGTCCTTCAGTTACGGCGGATCGCACCGCAACGCTCGCGAAGCGAATCTAACGCGTGAGTGGCAGGGGTGCCGTCACCGGTCTCTCACTTCTTCTGTTGCGCCGTCGGCGGAAGGAGTCCGTTCAGCCGCAGATAAGTAGCCGCGGCCGAGTAGTGGTCTGCCCAGTCATTGGTCAGAGCAATCAGCGACCAGGCGCGCGGAACTTCACGGCCTCCGTAGGCCTGGATTGTGTCGCCGAGCTTCGAGTCGTCCACCTTCGCCAAACTGTTCGTGCAGAAATCGAATGACGCCTTGAGCGCCGCGACCAACGCATCTTTGTCGGTTTCCTTCATCGGCTCCAGTTTGGGCTGCGCAACATCCCCTGCCTTCGCGCACAGGTAATAGTTCGAATCGATCATGTGCGCCACCAGGTGACCGAACGTCATCTGCGGCTCCGTTGGCCTGAAGGCAAACTTGTCGGCGGGCATGGTCTCGACCGCTGCTTGCAGGTTCTTCGCCTGGCGGGGCAGAATTTCTTTGACCACGGTGGTGACGGGGTTCTTCTTCTGCGCCGATGCCAGCGGAAGAACGCAAAGGGCTAGAACGCACGATAAAACATATTTCATAAAGACTCCCCTTTCGAGGACAGAAAGGATACCCGGAGGCGGTGCCCTAGGCCAAGAGCTAGTGCGCCCGGAACAATCCTGCGGGGCAAAAACAGCCGAAACCAGCGCCCCTCGCGCCATTTCGTTTGCGTCGCTGCCAAACGCATGCTATGATCCGCGCCCTCTAGCCAAGCTGTTACGCACTAACGGGCCTACCCTGGGAATTGCTAGAGCAAGCACACAATTTGGGAGGACGAATGATAGGCGCCACGAGGAGTGCATGTGTCTTTGTGTTTTTTGCGCTTTGCGCCAACTTGGCGCTGGCTGGTCCCATGAAGTATTCCGGCACGGTCGTGACCGATATACGTCTTGGGAATGTCAGCTACCACAACGCCACGGTCACATTGACTTTCCTCGGTGATACGAAGGACATTGCGCTAGCCACCGACGCGAATGGAAATCCGATCCTGAGCACCCGGAGGGATGGCTGCAGCGGGACTGGTTGGTTCTTCGTGCTCTCGAAAGGGAAAGCAGAAGTTTCGATTACGTCTAAACGCAAGACGCGAGTCGCCCATCTCGATCCGGGCCAAGTATTTGTGGCGCTCGACATCTGCAACGGGGGAATCGGGTTCGGCTCTTTTATCGGACCCAATGGCCTCGAACCTGTCTATCCCATGGGCTTTACCAGCGGTACATCACAGACGAAGGCCTACTACGATAGCAGTTCTTCTCTGTCGAGTCTTTCCGGCCCGATCAATGTGACGGGGAACGTCTGGTCTTGCATTGGCTTCCCAGTTGCGGATGTCGGGACGCTCACGGGACAAGGTTACTGCGCGTCTCCCGACCAGTACCCGCTGCATTCTGATCTCGGGGATGTTTTCTTCTATCAAACCTACTTAGTGTATGGAGATCTCGAAAACTTCCTAGGGACTTTGAATCGTGGCACCTTCTCGGCGTGGCCATTACCCAGCAAATAGGTGCTCGAAGGAAGCAGGCGGTACGACTGGAACATGCTCTCGGGGGTAAATAGGCCAAGTGGGAATCAGCGGTGAGACCGGATTATCCGCGTGAAAAGGAGCGTGAAATGAGAAGCTTTGAGCGATGGGCCTGCGTCCTGGTTGGTGCCTCCATTCTTGGCTTGACGGGTAGAGCGAACGCAGCGCCGGTTGTGTACAGGCTGAGCACTGTGGCGGATGGGAGCCTCGGCAGCGTTTCGTTCACCGAGGCATTGGTCACGATCGAGTTAACCTCACGCACAGAAACGATGGTGAGCTCGCCGAGCCCGAGTGGATCGGGAACGCTGTACACGAACACTGGCGAGGCGACGGTCAGCGTCAATGTGTCCGGGAAGGCGATGGTTGCGAGGTTCGCACCAGGTGAGATTTATGTGCGATACGACACAGGCACCGGTGTCGCTGGCTTCGGTTCGCCGATCAGCCCCACCTACCCGGTCTCGCTCGATTGCAGCAACTGGGCCTACCCATCCGACTCCGCCTACACGCAGGACTGTACCCAGGGCGATTGGTGGGGCAATCCAGGTTACTTTAACGGCACCTTGAGTTTTTTTTACGGCACCACGAGCTTGCCGCAGTCCCTGTCACAGTCAGCCCTGCTGACGGGTATTGCGCACACATGTGCGACTGCCTATTCGGTAGGAGAACCTGTAGGGGTAGGAATAGAATGGGGTGACTTGTTGATCTGTCCCGCTGCTCCGAGGGGCCTGCAAACGACCCGAGGTGCGCTTTACTTGCAGGACAACATCGGCGGCTCAAATCCTACCGATGGTAGCCAAGGTTACTATCCCGGGAGCTGGAACAACGCCAACAGCGGATCGCTGCTGGTTGAAGTGCTTGAAGAGAGAGAGGCGAACGAGGATTAGTTTCGAAGTAGCGCCTCCGAAACGAGACGGGGCGCATTCGTCGTTGCACTCGGCATATCAGCCAGGTATGCCATCTCTGCTGCTACCAAACGTGACTCCCTACACCGTAATCTCGGGCGTCGCCCCCAACAGGGTCCGCGTATAGGGATGCTGCGGTTCTTCGGTGATCTGCTCCGTGGTTCCAGTCTCGACGATCTGTCCCCGCTGCATGACTGCAATGCGTGTCGCCAGGTAATGCACAATCGGCATGGAGTGCGAGATGAACAGATACGTCAGCTGAAACTCGCGCTGCAACCTGGCGAGCAGGTTCACGATCTGGGCCCCGACGCTTACGTCGAGTGCCGACACCGGTTCGTCAGCCACGATGAATTTCGGCCGCAGCGCCAGGGCACGCGCGATCCCGATTCGCTGCCGTTGACCTCCGCTGAACTCGTGCGGATAGCGGCGGCCTGCCGACTCGTCCATACCCACCGCTCGCAACAGTTCTGCCACGCGAGCGCGCCGGGCATCGCTACTCATGTGCTCGTGCACGACTAGCGGTTCCGCGACAATGTCCTGCACCCGCACCCGGGGATCGAGCGATCCGAACGGATCCTGGAAGATGATCTGCATGTCGTGGCGTAACCGGCGCATCTCGCTGTGCCCGGCGCTCAGCAGATTGTGGCCTTCGAATTGAATGCGCCCCGACGTCGGTTCGATCAGTCGCAGGATCAATCTCCCCAAAGTGCTTTTGCCGGAGCCTGATTCGCCCACCAGGCCCAGCGTTTCCCCCGCTTCGATGGTCAACGAGACATCATCCACCGCCCGCACATTGCCGTGCGCGGTGCCACCAAAAATCGATTCTCCCAGCGGGTAGATCTTGGTCAGGTTCCGAACTTCGATAAGAGCCACGCTGCGATGGTAGCAGTTTCGTTCGGCCCAGGGTTCGCTTTCAACGGGCGGCCACGAAGGCGATCATCGGAACTGCCGCCAAGGCCGCGGCCATGCCGGCGAGCCTCCATGGCGTGAAGTGTTCCTTCAGAAAGACCCGGGCCAGCAAAACCGTGACTGCCGGATAAAGAGAACTGATCACGACCGAAGTATCCAGCCTACCCATTTGCGTAGCCCGAATAAACATGGCGCTTCCGCTGATGTCGAGCAGTCCCGCCGCGATCCCCCATGCCAAACCAGATCGCTCGATGGGACGATACTGCCGCGCGGCAAGCACGATTCCTCCGGTAACGATGAAGGAAACGCAACGCGAGATGGCAGCCAGCCAGAAGATCGACCCTTGGCCGGCTTGGCGGATGGAGAGGTAGTATCCGGCAAAACCGATCCCACAAATCACGGCGACGCCGATGGCGGCAGGCTTGACCTCGACGCCCTCTTCGGTCCGTGAGATCAGCCAGATGCCAATGCCCGCCAGCACGAAACCCGTTAGCGGAATCGGCCCCGGCATGCCCTCCGTCGCAATCGAGACGATCGTTGGAATCGCCGCGCCGAGCACGGCTGCAACAGGCGCCGTCAGTCCCATGCTTCCTTGCGAAAGTGCCCGGTAGAAAATCGCCAGGGCAAATCCTCCAAACAAGCCGGCGATCACGGCCCACGTCACGCCGTGGGGCGAAGGAAAAAGTGCATTTGAGCGCAGAGCTAGCACCAGCATCAGCAAGGTGCCGCTTACATGGGTGATGGTTGTGAGCAAAAACGCGTTGGTGCGGCGCGATGCATACCCTCCGATGAAGTCGCTGACTCCCCAAGCGAAGGTCGCAAACAGGGCAGAAGCCGCCGAGACGGTTTGAGGATGTCCGAGCAAGTTAACAGTTAGAAGTCCACAGAGATTAGCATGTGCAATCGGTCCCGGTTCGCGGCGGCTTCCACCTTCCCGCACTGACCCCGTCTCAGGCGGCGCTGTTGTAGACTCGCCTGACTCCGGAACCGGTGATTCTTACCGAACCACACACTTTCCGGAGTAGATGCCTCAAGCGATGTCGACGACTCTCATCCCCGGCTTGACCTGCGCAGTGTGGATGGGGTGCAACAATGCTGACGCACTCACTTTTGAAAGCAGCAGCCGTTAATCCATGAAAGCGTCGGTCGTGCTGGAAGTCTGCGTCGATTCGGTCGCCTCGGCGGTCGCTGCTGAACAGGGTGGAACGCATCGCCTCGAACTGTGCGCCAACCTTGCCGAAGGCGGCGTCACGCCGAGTGCGGGCATGATTTCGATGGTTCGTAAGCGGGTTGGCATTCCACTGCATGTCCTGATCCGCCCCAGGCCGGGTGACTTCTTCTATACGCCGGACGAATTCGACGTGATGAAGCGCGACATCGTGCTGGCCCGCCAGTTCGGGGCAAACGGAGTGGCCGTCGGTATTCTCACGCCCGACAGCGATGTAGATGTGTCGAGAACCAGCGAATTGGTTGGCATAGCCCGCCCCCTCAGCGTTACTTTCCACCGCGCCTTCGATATGGTCGGGAATCATTCGGCGGCGCTTGAGAGCGTGATCAACACCGGAGCAGACCGCATTCTCACCTCAGGCGGGGCACCCACTGCCATGGAGGGCTCCCAAGCCATTGCCCGTCTGGTTGTGGCGTCGGGCGAGCGGGTCACCATCATGGCTTGCGGAAAAATTCGCGAATCCAACGTTCGCTCTCTACTGAGCGCCACGGGAGTGCGCGAGGTTCACGCCAATCTGCAATCGCCGCTGAATTTTGAGCAACGGGGATCAGCCGTGGAGAAAGCGGCTACCGTGGAAAGTGAAACCGTAGCTCGGTTTCTGGCGGCTGTCGTACGCAAAATTTAGCCCAGCGCTTCAACGCTGGGAGTTGCTGCAAGAATCAAAAACGCAGTCCCATACGGACGGTCCAGCTCACGACGGCTTCAGGCCGAAGGCGCCCATCACTCCACCCCCAGCACCACCGCCCCAAACGGCGGCAACTCCACCGCGCCCAAATTCACACTGCGTCCTGCCTCGAAATTGCTTTCCAGCACAGCCCCAGTCTTCCCCTTCACTTCCTTCACATCGAACTTCACCGTCTGCTTGTGATCGCTCATGTTCAACGCGACTAGCACGCTCCGCCCTTCCGGAGGAGTCCGCAAAAAGCTGAACACATGCGGATCCTCCCCGTTCACGGTCAGGTAATCCCCAAACCGCAATGCCGGCTCGGCCCTCCGCAACCGCAGCAACGACTTATAAAAATTGAGCAAGCTCCCCGGCTCCCCCGCTTCCGTCTCTACATTCACGGTCCGCGCACTGGCCGGGACCGGAAGCCACGGCTTCCCCTGTGGCCCCGTGAACCCCGCATTCGGCGCAGCAGTTGTCCACTGCATCGGAGTGCGCTCGCCATCGCGCCCCTTGTCCTTCGGCCACCCCGTCACGCCTACTGGATCCCGCACATCTTCTTTTCTCGTCGGCTCGGTCGTGCGCATCCCGATCTCTTCCCCGTAGTACATCTGCGGCGTACCCCTCGGAGTCAACTCGAGCACCGCCATCAGCTTCGCAATCTGCGCATCATGCTTGCCGTCGCCGTAGCGCTCCCACTGCCGCACCTGGTCATGATTGCTGAAAAAATACTCTGGCCACCCGCCCGCCGGATTCGTCTCCACCTCCTCAAACAGCTTGCGGAACTTCGCCGCCGACAGCGTATTCACATCCGCAATCGGAAAATCCATCGGCAACTGCACTTCATCATTCTTCGCCCCATACATCTTGCTGAGCTCGCCGATCGTCGGCTCGTTGGCCTCGGCAATCAACACCGGATGATCCGGATAGCTGTCCACTACCTTCCGGATCTCCCGGAACACTTCATGGGTCTCCGGCAGATCGTCGGTGTACTTGTGCTGAATATTGCGGTCCCCGTACGCGTTGTAGCCCGGCAAATACGGATCGTCGTGTAACTCCGGATCCTCGAACAACCGCGACAGGGCATCCATGCGAAAGCCCGCCACACCTTTATTCAGCCAGAAGCGCATGACGTCGTACATCGCCTTTCGCACCGCCGGATTCCGCCAGTTCAAGTCTGGTTGCTGCACATAGAAATAATGGTAGTAGTACTGGCCCGTCGCCGCATCGAGTGTCCATGCCGAGTGCCCAAACCACGACTGCCAGTTGTTCGGAGGGCCGCCATTCTTCCCATCCCGCCAGATGTACCAGTCCCGCTTCGGATTGTCCCGTGATGACCGCGACTCTTTGAACCACGGATGCTCGTCCGACGTGTGATTCAGCACCAGGTCCATGATCACCCGCAGCCCCAGCGCCTTCGCGTCTTTCATCAGCGCATCGAAGTCTGCCATCGTCCCGTATTGCGGATCGATCGCTTCGTAATCCGCAATGTCATATCCGAAATCGACCTGCGGCGATGGGTACATTGGGGTAATCCAGATCGCATCCACCCCCAGTTCCTTCAAGTACGGCAGCCGGTCCCGAATTCCCTGGATGTCCCCAATCCCATCCCCATTCGAATCCTGAAAACTCCGCGGATAAATCTCATAAATCACCGCATGCTTCCACCAGACGTCGTCGCCGCTCTGTCGTGAACTCGCTGCTGGCACAGCCGCCGTGGATTGGAGTACCCCTGCAGCCAATACAGGCGGAATCGCTGCAGGTGACATCCCAGTAGCGACTGAAGTCGCGGGTGCCGAGGGCGCGTGCAACGGCACCACTGAAGAAACCGGCTCAGCCGTCAGCTGGGCAAACGCAGCGCCAACAATCCCCAACCCAAGACACAGCGATGCCACTGCAATGCGCACAACTCCTCCTTGCAAGTTCGACTACCGCAAATTGGAAAGACTATTTGGAAATTCGAAACTAGAGTATTACACGCGGTCGGGAAGGGTTTTTCAACGCAGAGGACGCAGAGAACGCAGAGAACGTGCACGGAGGGCGCAGAGGAAAGCTTTTAACCGCAAAGAACCCAAAGAAAGGCCGAAGGGCGCGAAGAAAATCTTTTCACCACGAGGGACACGAAGGGGCACGAAGGAGCTGCTTGAGCGGTCCGTCTTGAGCGGGTGCGATTTTCTAAGGTGTGTCCAGACTTTTGTGTAAACGACCAGGTTTTGTTTTTG
>Ga0307474_10002327_pt1 | contig 13674 bp, 17 predicted proteins | sample atmos_gasesECM1C_2_FD_203312 | JGI IMG/M metagenome (GOLD analysis project Ga0307474, IMG submission 203312) | Hardwood forest soil microbial communities from Morgan-Monroe State Forest, Indiana, United States - atmos_gasesECM1C_05 | ecosystem: Environmental > Terrestrial > Soil > Temperate... | reverse complement strand
GACGTCCTCGTCCCGGTGCTTGAGACATTAAAAGCGAACGCCGGCCGCGCCGATTTGATCGAGCGCGTGCGAGCGACTGCGAACGAAGCGGTGGCACGAACGGCCCCGATGCAGGCTACCAAGGGCCGGGCGTCATTTCTCGGCCCGCGCAGTGTCGGGCACATCGATCCCGGCGCACGATCGAGCTGCGTGCTCCTGCACGCGGTCTGCGAGAGCCTGGAGGGCAATAATGAATGACACGGTCGGCATTGTGATCGTCTCACATTCCAGCGACATCGCCAAAGGCACCGCCGACATGGTGCGGCAGATGGTGGGCAGTGAGGTCAAAGTATCCTTTTGCGGCGGCAATCCTGACGGTGGATTGGGCACCAACGTCTCGCTGATCATCGACGCCATCAACGACGCTTGGTCCTCTAAGGGGGTTGCGATCCTGGTCGATCTTGGCGGTGCCGAGACCAACAGCGAGATGGCGGTCGAAATGCTGGAGCCAGAGCGTCGGAAACTGGTTGTCGTCTGCAACGCGCCGATCGTCGAGGGCGCCGTCATGGCGGCAACCGAGGCGGCCGGCGGCAGCTCGCTGGAACAGGTGAGAGCGGTTGCCGAGGAATTGACTGCCGGCTGAGAGCTGACTGAACCGATGATTGGACATGAATATGCTTGAGACCTCCGCGAACGGGCCATTCGTCACCGGCAAGGTGGCGCTGGTGCATGCCGTCGGCATGCACGCGCGCCCGGCGGTGAAGTTGACCAAGCTGGCCAAGCGGTTTCAAGCCCAGATCTCCATCCGCGCGTCGGAGACTGCCGATTGGATCAATGCCAAGAGCGTCGCCAAGGTGATGGCACTCCGCGCCCCGCCTAACTCCACCATTGAGATCAAGGCGTTCGGCGAGGACGCGGACGCGGCGGTGGCTGCCCTGATCGACCTCGTTTCCGCTGACTTTCCTGATAGGGATCCGTGACGATGCGTGCGGATGTTGCAGCCCCGGCCTGTCGCGGCAGAACCGCCTCGATCGGTTTTGCGCGTGGGCCTTTCATCCGTCTAAACGCTCGCGAGAACAGCGCGCGCACCCCGGGTTCCCCTCAGGATGAAGCCTTAGCGCTTCGTGGCGCCATCCAGTCTTCGAGCGAGCAGATCGCCGAACTTGCCGCTGCGGCTGGCGGCGAGGCCACCCAGATCCTGGAATTTCAGGTGGCGCTGTTGGAGGACCAGGATTTCATCGATCCGATCTTCACATCGCTCGTGCAAGGGACGCCGGCGGACACCGCATGGTCGTCGGCGCTCGACGAACAGATCGCGGATTACGATACCGCTTCCGATGAATATCTGAAGGCGCGCTCGTCGGATCTTGCAGACCTGCGCGACCGCGTGCTGCGAATCTTGCACGGAGGTGAGAGTCTGGCGCCTGAGATTCCAAGCGGTGCCGTAATCTGCGCCGATGACCTGCCGCCCTCGCGCTTCCTCGAGATCGACTGGTCCGGTGGTGGAGGCCTTGCGCTGCTGCGCGGCAGCCCGACGAGCCACGTGGCGATGCTGGCACGCGCGCGGGGGATTCCCATGGTGGTGCAGCTCGGGTCGGTACCCGATGCCGTGATCGCGCTGCTCGACGGCGAGGGCGCAACGCTCGAGCTCAATCCCAACGCGGAGCAGATCGGTCTGTTCGAGCGGCGGCGCGAGATTCATCGCAGGAGCCGGGCGTCGGCGCGCGCCATCTTGCGCCGGCCGGCGGCCACCTGGCGCGGCGAGCGGATCAGGCTTCTGATCAATATCCAGCGCGTGGAAGACCTCGAACATGCTGACGCGCAATACGCCGACGGCATCGGTTTGATGCGGACTGAGTTCTTGTTGTCCGGTCCGGAAGGCATGCCGGACGAGGAGGCCCAGTATCGCACATACGATGAGGTGCTGCGCTGGGCGGACAAAAGGCCGGTGACCATTCGCACTTTTGATGCTGGCGGTGACAAACCCGTTTCCGGCTTCACGCCGGAAGGTGAGGCCAATCCGTTTCTTGGGCTCCGGGGCTTGCGGCTTTGCCTGTCCCGGCCTGATGTCTTCAAGGTGCAACTGCGTGCGCTTGCGCGCGCGGCGGTTCGCGGAAATCTCAAGGTGATGTTTCCGATGGTCACGATGGCCGCTGAGCTGGAGACAGCGCGCACGGTGTTCACGGAAATCGTTACGGACTTGCAGGCGAGGGGTATCGCCGCCATCCTGCCGGAGCTTGGAATCATGGTCGAGGTGCCGGCCGCGGCAATGGCGATCGGCGATTTCAAGTGTGCGTTCTTCTCGATCGGCTCGAACGACCTGGCGCAATATGTGCTTGCATGCGACCGCTCCAACGGAGCTCTTGGCAATTTGATCGATCCTCTGCATCCGGCGGTCCTGGAATTGATCGCGCGAGTCGCCGAGCATGGTCGGCGTGCCGGCGTCAGCGTGAGCTTGTGCGGTGATATGGCGAGCGACCCTCGCTGCATTCCGGCGCTGTTGCATTGCGAGTTGCGCGAACTTTCGGTCAATGCGTCCTCGCTCGCGCAAATCAAGCAGACCATAGGTCAGTTAGGCCACGGAGGCGGCGGTGGCTGAGGCGGCGTTGGACGGAGAAGGCGACACCGGCGCGGTTGCGGCCTACAAGCGCATCTTCAGGGATGTCCTGGACAGCCGGCCGTCGGGCATGCGCATCCGACTTGCGCACGCCATGGGCAAAAACCGCAGCTTTGTCAGTCAGATCTCCAATCCGGCGTATCCGGTGCCGATCCCGGTGCAGCATCTGAACACAATCTTCGACCTGTGCCATTTTCCGCCGCAGGCAAAGACCGCCTTCTTGCGCGCCTACGCCCGCGCTCACCCGCGCCGGATCGGCCGGCTCGCTGAGGGTTCGCATGAGCGGATGCTGACGCTGCATCTGCCTGATCTTGGCAGCCGTAAGCGAAACGCCCAGCTGAACTCCCTGCTGCAGGAGTTTGCGCGGAGGCTGGTCGCCATCATGCAGGACGAAAAATAATCGAAAATCCGGAGGGACGCGTGAAGAAATTCATCAATTCCGTCGATACCATGCTGGCGGAAAGCCTCGATGGCTTTACCGCCGCCCATTCCGATATCGTGACGCTTGGCGCGGAACGAAAATTCGTGCGCCGCCGCGAACCCAATACACAGAAGGTCGCACTCGTCTCCGGCGGTGGCAGCGGTCATGAGCCATTGCATGCCGGATTTGTGGGCGAGGGTATGCTGGACGCTGCCTGTCCTGGGCAGATATTCACGTCACCGACGCCAGACCAGATCGTGGAGGCCGCCACAGCCGTGGGTGGCGATCCGGGGGTACTTTTCATCGTCAAGAATTACTCCGGCGACCGCATGAATTTCGAGATGGCCGCGGAAATCTTCGAAGGACGGGCGGCGAGTGTCATTACCAATGATGACGTGGCCGTCGACAAATCGACTTACAGCGCTGGCCGGCGAGGGGTGGCTGGCACGCTGGTCGTGGAAAAAATCGTCGGCGCCGCGGCGGAGAAAGGCATGGACTTGCAAGGTTGTGTCCAGCTTGCCAGCGAGGTCAATGCCAGAACAAAATCCATCGGCGTGGCGCTAACCAGCTGCACGGTGCCGGCCGCTGGCACGCCCACCTTTACATTGGGCGAGGACGAGATGGAGATGGGCGTCGGCATTCACGGCGAGCCCGGGCGGAGTCGCGTCAAGCTGACCAAAGCCCACGACACTGTCGAGCAGATGGTCGGCGCGATCATAAGTGACTACGACAGCAGCGCGTTCGGTCCGGCTTTGCTGTTCGTGAACGGCTTCGGCGGTACGCCTTCGCTGGAGCTCTATCTCGTTTATCAGGAAGCGCGGCAAATCCTGCAGAAACGCGGCCTTGCGGTTTCGCGCTCGCTGGTCGGCTCCTATGTGACTTCCCTCGATATGGCCGGTTGTTCAATCACGGTGAGCATGCTCGACGACAGGCTTACTGCGCTTTGGGACGCACCCGTAAACACCGCTGCGCTGCGGTGGTGACGGCGCATTAGAGGCGTGGCACGATGTGAGGGCTGCCGTCAGTTGGTCCGATGCTCAGCGCAAGCCAGTGGCGGCCATGGCGCAAACCCCTGGCCGCGCATATGGGTTGCTATTCGGACCTGGACTTCAATATCGTCTGCGCAAGTGATTTTAGCGCGTCGGCTTGCTTCAGGATTAATTCACATTGCTTTGGTACTTGCGCGCTCGATAGCTCGACAAATTCCGCGACCGTTGTCGTGTCGGCCAAGTCTCGCGCGTACTCCAAGGACCTGATCACGTTTGCTTTCATCAATTCGACTGCCTCGGCGCGGAACTCCGTTGCGGCTCCCTTGAGGACCGTCAAAAAATTGTTTTCAAGGCTAGAACCGCCGTTGTCTGCGAAGTCCTTGGCATGGTCCAACGCAGCATTCAGGCTGACTTTGATGTTTTCAAAAACTCTGTTCTGATAGTCCTTGGCAATCTTCACCGCCATCTCGGCAGTGCTGTCGGAATCGACAAGTGACACTGCCGTATTCAGAGCTTCAGCCACCAGAGGAATCGGAGCCGTTACTTGCCTTGCAACGACTGTCCGGTCAGACGGTTTCGTCGCGTGCTCCGATCGAGGCGGATCCTCAGGGGAGGCGGCAATCAGGCCGGCAGACACCATAAACAAGCCGTCGTCAACGGAACGGCTCACCGCCGCGGTGAGCTCCACCAGCGAGCGACGCGCAGGTCGCGTATTGCTAGCAGGCCGCCCTGTTCGCGTTTTGCTCATGATCGAACGGCCCCTCGACAAGCTTTTTCAAGACCCAGCGCCACAGCTCACGAATTTCCTCTGAGGCTCTTCCCTCTTGCGCAAACTCGGTCACGCCCAACCCTGTCCCAAGGGCGTCCTGGTGGTCGTTGCGCTGTCCGACATAGGGAAGCGCAAGCACGCCAAGCGAATTGAGCGATGTTGCAGCTTCACTCAGTCGGCAGCCCCGCGGTGGCGTCTGATTGAGGACGAAGGCAAATCGGCGTTTGAGCCTACGAAGCGCGGCGAGCGTCGGTATCGCAGCTTCGATGTCGGCCGGGCTCGGACGCGCCGGTATCAGGCAAAGATCGGCCCTGGCGATGGCGCGCAGAGCCAGCGCGTTGTTGGTAGCGGCGGTATCGATGATTGCGAGCCAGATCCCCTCGGCCTCGAGGCCGGATAGTGCCCCTTCAACTTCGGCGGGATCGACGACCCGAACGACGCGCGGATAGGGATTGCGGCGCCGTGCTTTCCATTTCGATACAGTGCCTTGTGGATCCGCCTCGATAAATGCGACGCGTTCCCCGTTCTCCATCGCCGCGACTGCAAGTCCGACGGCCAGCGTGCTCTTGCCGCTTCCACCTTTTTGCGTGACTAGAGCAAGGACGTACATTTCCCGCGCATCCTCGGATGACAACAACGTGAAACAAAAAAGTGGCCGTAAAAATCTAGTCCGCCAAATGCCGCGACATAGCACTCCCGGTCGTGAGTCGCATCAAGCGCGAGTGGAACTCACAACCAATCCATACCCACTGCGCCACAAATGCCATACCGCGCCAAACCCCGTGGACACAGCTGGTCTCTTCCGTTGCCACGATTTGGTGCCGCGGGCCGGTCTCTTCGCCGAGCCGCGCTTCGCCATTGGCACGAATTTGGATATCGGCGACTGCCAGTCGGGTTAGCCTCGCCGGTAGCAACCGTTGTACGGATGCCAACGCCGACGCCATCTAGCGCGGGGGCCACAACCCGTGCAAAATGGTTCGGTGGTCTTACTACCTTAGACTAGCTACCAAGGTCCTTCTTCGTAGTTCGCTGCGAAATGGTCTGGGCGAGAATTTTGCCGAAGCGGATACGGCTTGAATGTTCAGATTGATCTCTGTGCATTCGCTGTTTTTCCGCCCAAATTCCCTGTTCTTTGAAATACTTTCCCTTTTTAATCAGCTTGGGGAATTGCCCGGAATAATCACTGTGGTACAGCGATTTCCTACTTCGCATTTGTTGCGACGCCCCGTCGCCCAAGCGTTGCTCGACACGAGTCAGGCACGTCCTCTCGCGCGCCGAGCGCCGAAAATCGCAGATCAGGGAACATTTCAAAGGTGCCTTTCGGCAAGCTTTATGCGAAAGATCGTCTGATAGTCGATATCGAACCGATAGGTGCGCTGCTGCGCGTTTCCCTCATTTCGCCACTAAACACCTGTACCGATGAGCGAATCGAACCCTTGAGCCTCGACAAACCGCGTGGCATTGTAACCTTGAACGCCCCAGTCGGAGCAGCATGACGATCCCCTGCCGCGTCTTAATGATCTATCCGAAGTTCGTTCCGAACTCGTTTTGGAACTATACGGAGGCTTGCGAACTCATCGGCGCGAGGTATCCCGCGGCGCCACTCGGCCTGATCACCGTCGCAGCCATGTTGCCGAAGCATTGGGACATCCGTCTCGTCAATCGTAACACCGAGCCCTTGACGGACGCGGACCTCGACTGGGCCGATCTGGTCATGATCGGCGGTATGCTCAATCAGCAGCCTGACGCCATCTACCTGATCGATCTCGCCCACCGGCACGGCAAGCCAGTATGCGTCGGTGGGCCTGACGTCTCCTCCAGCCCGCATCTTTACGCGGACGCGGACTTCCAGGTGATCGGCGAGGCCGAGAAAATCATCGAGCAATTCATCGCCGCCTGGGAAAGCGGCGAGCGCAAAGGCGTATTCGTCGCCGATAAATTCAAGGTCGACGTGACGTCAAGCCCGATGCCCCGCTACGATCTGATCAACTTCGATCACTATCTCTTCATCGGCGTGCAATATTCGCGCGGCTGCCCGTTCACCTGCGAGTTCTGCGATATCATCGAGCTCTATGGTCGGGTGCCGCGCACCAAGACCAACGATCAGATTCTCGCTGAGCTGCAAGCGCTCTACGATCACGGTTATCGCGGGCATGTCGATTTCGTCGACGACAATTTCATCGGTAATAAGAAAAACCTCCGTACCCTGCTGCCGCGGCTCAAAGCCTGGCTGGAAGAGCACGACTATCCATTCGAGTTCTCGACCGAAGCCTCGATAAACATCGCGGACGACAGCGAGCTATTGCAGGCAATGAAAGACGCGAACTTTTTCGCGATTTTCGTCGGCATCGAGAGCCCGGATCCGGAGACGCTCGTGCAGATGAAGAAGAAACAGAACACCAGGCGCAACATTGCCGAGTGCATTCACAAGATTTATGGCTACGGCATGTTCGTCACCGCGGGCTTCATCGTCGGGTTCGATAGCGAGAAAGCCTCGATGGGGCAGGCAATGATCGAATTCATCGAGGAGGCGAGCATTCCAGTCTGCATGGTTGGACTGCTTTATGCGCTGCCTGGAACACAGCTGACACGGCGCTTGGCCGCCGAAGGCCGCTTGCACCAGGGCCATGACCTCATGGACGTCGAGCAGGCTGGCGATCAATGCACGCTCGGCTGCAATTTCGACACCAAGCGTCCGCTTCGTGACGTCCTTACCGATTACAAGGCGGTGCTCGGGCACGTGTACAGTCCGGCAGCCTTTGCAGGACGGCTGTCAAAGCTGGCCGCGATGCTCGACCGATCCGACCGGCGTCGCGACCTGCCGGAGGGCGACGCGCGCACGAAAATTGGCGGCATCGACAGCGTACACAGGATCATGCGGGCCGTGCCCGAGGTCCGCGAGCCGTTCTGGAAGACGTTCGTCGAAGTCGCCAAGACCAATCCTGGCGCGCTGCGCTACGTCGTGATGATGATGGCGCTCTACATGCACCTCGGGCCGTTCTCGAAACGCGTGATCAGTGAGATTGACCGCCGCATCGCCGGGCTGGACGATATGCCGCCGGTGAGGGCCACCGCGCTTGAGCGGGCGCTGCCGCCGGCGACGGTGTAGCCATAAGCCACTGATCGGGATATTCGCGGATCCAGTTCTCGATCACCGACGTGACCGCCTGCATCGTTCCCTGAACGTCGATCTGCCCGGCGGCATCGAGGACCGGCTTCACTTCTTCTGACAACTCGCCACGAAAGCGGTGTCCAGGCAGGCGGATGATGCGCTGCGAGAATGGCCTCAATCTCTGCAGGCGATTTCTCTGGAAATGCGGCGGTGAGATTGGCGCGACCGATCTTTTGCTCCCGCGTCATGGGCCCAATTGAGCGGGCGATCCGGCCGAAAAGCTCGACCGTCCTGATCGGGTCGAAACAGCGGGCGGTACGCAGTATTCCGATCGTCAACGCGCCTACCGCGGCTTGGCCTATGGGCTTAATCAAATGGCGAAATCGGGCCCTGGTGCGAACCGACAGATAGTGCATCACAAGTCAACGGCAATCCGCCTGACACTTGTCGGCTTTCCACGTACTTGAGCGCGCATCAAAATACCACTGACGCGCGAGGCGATCAAATGCACCAAATGGTTGTGCGCGAAGAGCCCGGCCGGCAGTCGGAATATTCTGGCGGCTGCAACTGTCTCTTAGGGGGTGACCTCCAAGAGGAATGGGCATGTTGCGGAAAATTATTATCGCTCTAGTCACGTCGGCGGCAGTTGGCCTGGACACTCTTTCGGGGCGCATAGGGGGATGGTGGCGTTATCTCCGTAGACGACGCCGATCAAGACTTACCCATGCGCAATTCGAACGACGGTACGCACGACCGCCCGAGGCGCATGCGCAGAATTGCGATTCAGCTTTAGACACTTGCCACATGCGTGACGGCGCTGGTGGTGGTTCCCACGGTCACTCCAACCAGGGCTAGGCAGTATTACTCACAAGCGGCGGAGTCCTGTCCGCGGGTTTGCGGGAAATTTGCACGGTGGTGCGACACGTCGCCGACTTCGGTGCCTGGTATCTCATCATCCTTGGCACTCTCGGGATTGTTATTATGCTCTTTGCGCCGAGGGGTCTGTGGGGGCTCATTGCCGAACGCTACGATCTGACGCTCCTTCCGACACGTCGCCTGCTCGTCGCTACCCCCGACAAATCGCAATCCAAAAATTGATTGCACGCATGGACTGGCGGCTGGCGCCGCTCCACCTTTCGTATTGGGAACCACCATCGGCAAGCCAGGTTTCCTTGACGAGCCGACCCTCCAATGGATGCCTCATGGTATTTAATGCCTGGTGCTGGTGTCAGGGGCGGTAATGGGAGGACCCTGCAAATGCGTCACGGCCGCGTGTTGAAAGTCGGGGATCACGTGAGCTGGAACTCCGAGGCCGGGAGGGTCCGCGGCCGAATCGTGCGCGTACACACCAGCGACGTGAACTACAAGGGCTACGTCCATCACGCGAGCCGCAAAGAACCGCAATACGAGATCAAGAGCGACAAGACGGAGCACGTAGCCCTGCACAAGGGGCGCACGCTGCGACGCCTGTCGTCGTAATCGGCGGCGCACCCTTCGGATCGCAGCGAGGTTGGAGCAGGGAGAGGAGCGAATGGCGGCGACGTTCCACACAATCGGCCATGGCACGCGGCCGCTGCACGACTTCGTCGAACTCGTAAAAAGCGTCGCGGCGACGCTCATCGTCGACGTCCGCACGGTGCCGCGCTCGCGCACCAATCCGCAATATAACCGTGAAGCCTTGCCCCAATCGCTGGAGCCGTTCGGAATCGGCTACGAGCACATCGCTTCGCTCGGGGGATTGCGCGGGCGTGCGCGCGAGGTGCCGCTCGAACTCAACGCGTTCTGGCAAAACGACAGTTTTCATAACTATGCCGACTATGCGCTCAGCGATGATTTTCGTGACGGGCTCGCGCATCTGCGCCAGCTCGGGCACGCGCGGCGCTGCGCCATCATGTGCGCGGAAACCGTGTGGTGGCGCTGTCACAGACGGATCATCACCGACTATCTTCTGGCGGCAGGCGAGAAGGTGTTTCACATTCTCGGACCCGGCCATGTGGAAGAGGCGCACATGACCGCTGGGGCGCGACTGCAAGCCGACGGTAGCCTGGTCTATGCAGCCGAGCAGCCCGCACAGCGCGACATGTTCGAATGATGGAAGCGAGCCCTTGGAATGATCGCAAGGATGATTTTGTTATCTTTGGAAATGGCGTCGCGGGCCAAGCCACGAAAACCGCGCCATTAAGACCAATCTCCTCGACGAGGCTGAGTTGACGTCCTTTCCGCAATCGCCCGCTCTACTTCCGTCGCAAGAACCCTGAAGTGCTCCGAAAATCTTTTGAATAAATCACGTTCTGCCCTGTCCGTTGTCAAATCCCGGATCAGTTCACAGTCGGCGACTTGTGCTTGCAGTTGCTCAAGGTGCGTTTGCATGTCTTCGAGATCGAAATCGGGGCAAGCATTTTCGGCTGCCGCGATCTCCGGAGCGAACTGGGCCGGACGGTACGCCATACGATGGTTGTTCATGTTGGTGAACATAGCTTTCCAACGTGAAGGCGACTTTACAGATATTGGACGATTTCGCGGCAGGTGGAACTCGCTGTGACGGCGAATATTCGTTCCTGCTTGGCTTGCGGTACTCAGGGCTTCCGAAGCGAGAACCTGCGGAGGAAACTCCTCCGGCTCCTCACGTCCAATCAGCGCCGAGTGGTAAATTGTTCCCCCGCGCGCCGGTGCTCCCAGTTCGCGCGCTCCAGTTCGGGCCGGTCGAACTCTGCGTCGGGATAACCGAGGCAGAGATAGCCGATGAACTTCCAGGATTTCGGCACGGCAAGTGTCTCGCTGACCTGTACCGGATCCAGGATCGATACCCAGCCGAGGCCTACTCCCTCGGCGCGCGCGGCGAGCCACATCGAGCAGATCGCCGCGACAACCGAATATTCGGTCGTTTCCGGCATCGTCATGCGGCCAAGGCCGTGACCTATTTCGCTCGAATTCTCCGCGAATACCGCCAGATGACCGGGCGCCTCTTCGAGCCCGGCGAGCTTGAGCTTGGCGTAGTGGGCCGCTCGTTCGCCTGAATAAGAATGCAACGCTTTCGCATTGCAGGCCTTGAAATTCTCGATGACGGCTCGTCGTCTCGCCTGATCCTCGACAATGACGAAACGCCAGGGCTGGCTCAAACCGACCGAAGGCGAAAGGCAGGCGATCCCGATCAGCCGCTCCATCGCGCCGCTCGGGAGCGGGTCAGGACGGAAGCGCCTCACATCGCGGCGCCACACGAAAAGCTCATGCAGCTGCCGCCGAAAGACTTCATCGAAAGACACTGTCACGATTGCGGTTCCGTCTCGAGAAGAGTTGCCGCTATCAGCACAATTATGATTTCGCCAATTTGCTCCATCGCTCCGAGTATGTCGCCTGTTTGTCCTGCGACATGGCTGATGGCGAGCCAACCTATGATCAGTCCGGCGAGCACCAACAAGATCACTGCGATGACCGCCCCGCTTGGACCGAGACCGAAAACCAGGCAAAGCATCCCCAGACCAATTGCGATGGTCGCGCTTTGCCCTGATGGCTGTCCGGCTCCCGCCGAAAGCCCGTCTGATCGCGCCGGCGGGACCAGCCACATGAACGTCGGCAACGCGGCGCGCGCCGCTGCATGCGATACCGAAAGAGCTGCCGCGACCGATCCCGCCTTGCCGATCGCCGCCAGCGCGCTCCATCGTAACGCAAGCGATATGAAAAGGGCGCAGGCGCCGTAAGTGCCGATCCGGCTGTCCCGCATGATATCGAGCTTTCGATCGGGTGTCCTGCCGCCGCCGAGTCCATCGGCGGTATCGGCGAGGCCGTCCTCATGGATTGCGCCGGTGATGAGTACAGTTGCCGCCACCGCGAGCATCGCGGCTGGGCCGGTCGTCAAGCCGGTCATGCGCGCGATGGAGTAGATCGCTGCCCCTGCGAGGCCTACCAGAAGCCCCGCCACTGGCAATGCCCAGCTTGCCTGCGCGATCTCACCATCATTGATCGGCGCTTGCGGGCCAACGGGAAGGATCGTGGAGAGCGCGACGGTAATCCGGATGTCCGTCACGATCTTTCCAAGAAATTCGAAATGGTTCATCTAAGTCAGACCTTCGACCCGTCATCCCGTTCGCCGAATATCACGAGTTTGCCGCAAACGACCTACTTCAGCTTCATCGGCAATCCGGCCACCACAAACTCCACTTCATTCGCAGCGCCGGCAATCGTCTGATTCATGTGACCTGCCGCATCGCGAAACTCACGCGCCAGCGCGTTGTCCGGGACAATACCAAGCCCGACCTCGTTCGTGACCAGGACAACGGGGCTGCGTTGGCTGGTCAGTGCGGCAGCAAGACGTGCAACTTCGTCCATCCAGTCGCGTTTCGAGTGAAGCACGTTGGAGAGCCAAAGCGTAAGACAATCGATGAGCCTGGCGCCGCCGCCGTCGGTTTCGATCAGCGTCTGCGCCAGCTCAAGCGGCACCTCCCGTTCGATCCAGCCGTTTCCCCGTCGTGCGCGATGCCTGGCAATGCGCGCCGCCATCTCGGCATCGAGCGCCTCGGCGGTCGCAATATAGACGGGCTGCCCCGGAAAAGCGCACGCGCGCGCTTCAGCGCGCCGGCTTTTTCCCGATCGGGCTCCTCCCGTGATCAAGATGATGGACATGACTGTCTCCCGTAGGGCCAGCACTAACCACCAATCGACGGTAAAAACAAAGCCGAAATCCAGCCGATTGGGCTTGCGCCGGGTCGATGTCTTCGCGCATCAGGGGCGAGCGGACGCGGGAGGCGTGGGTGGAATTTGCAGGAGCCATGGCGGTGGCGATGATGGTGGATGCCGCGCTCGGTTGGCCGCAGCGGCTGTTCGTCCGCATCGGTCACCCCGTCGCCTGGCTCGGCAGGCTGATTGATGTCCTCGACAAGGGCTGCAATCGGAGTTCCGCTCCGACTGCGCTCCGCCGCGCGGCCGGCGTTGCGGTGGCACTTTTCGTCATCGCTCTGCCGGTGGCTGTCGCCTGCGCCCTACAGGCGCTGTTGGTTCCGGCATGGAGCCGCATCGCTTTTGTCGGAATCCTGGCATGGCCGCTGGTCGCGTTGCGCTCGCTCCATGATCACGTGGCCGCGGTATCACATCCCTTGCGCTCCGGCGATCTGGCGCTCGCGCGAATGGCGGTCGCGCAAATCGTGGGCCGCGATCCGGCCGCTCTCGACGAGGCCGGTATTGCGCGAGCGGCCATCGAGAGCCTCGCCGAGAACACCTCCGACGGCGTCGTCGCGCCGGTGTTCTGGGGCGCCTTGTTTGGGTTGCCCGGAATTGTCGGTTACAAGGCAGTCAACACGCTGGATTCCATGATTGGCCATCGCACGCCGCGTCACCAATCCTTTGGCTGGGCCGCGGCTCGCATCGATGACGTTGCGAATCTCATACCGGCACGCTTGACCGCTTTGCTTTTTGCCCTGCTCGCGGCGCGGCCATTGGTTGCGATGTCGCGCATGATGCGAGATGCAAGGCGTCACCGCTCGATCAATGCGGGCTGGCCGGAAGCCGCAATGGCCGGCGCGCTCGGCGTACGGCTCAGCGGCCCCCGGATCTATGATGGCGTCGTAGCAGAAGAACCCTGGCTGAACGGCGAAGCGCGCGATCCGCGCGCCGCAGACATCGGGCAGGGGCTGAAACTTTATCGCCGTACCATGATGCTGCTCGCCGGGCTGCTTTTGGTCCTGGCCTTTGCGTGAGGGAACGGGAAATGCCCGAGCACGGAGGAAATCTCGAAATAGCGATGCAGCGGTTCGGCGGTCGCGCGCAGGACTGGATCGATCTTTCGACCGGCAT
>Ga0307474_10002326_pt1 | contig 13675 bp, 9 predicted proteins | sample atmos_gasesECM1C_2_FD_203312 | JGI IMG/M metagenome (GOLD analysis project Ga0307474, IMG submission 203312) | Hardwood forest soil microbial communities from Morgan-Monroe State Forest, Indiana, United States - atmos_gasesECM1C_05 | ecosystem: Environmental > Terrestrial > Soil > Temperate... | reverse complement strand
AGGATCTGGAGTTCGCCCTGCAAATGTTCGAAAACGCCGTGACCATGGATCCCAGCTTTGCCCTGGCCTATGCCGCCTGTGCCAACGCCTGCGCGATGTTTTACTGCAACTTCAGCCGCGACGCCGTCTGGGTCGAGCGCGCGCGGAACACCTCGGGAAAAGCTGTCGCGCTGCGCTGGGATTTGCCCGAAGTGCAGGTGAGCCAGGCCTGGGTACTGTACGCGACGGAATTGCACGACGGAGCCGTGCGCATGGTGCAAAAGGCAATCGAAGGAAAAAAAGATTGCGAAGGCGCGTACTACCTGCTTTGCCGCGCGCTGTTTTCCGCGGGACGCTACCAGGAAGTCGCGGTTGTAGTGGAATCGGCTCTGGAAGTAAGCGGCGAAGATTACAACGTATACGTGCCGATTATTAATTCACTCGGCGCGCTGGGGAAAGACGAGCTCCGGCGAAAGATTCTTTTGCGTCGGGTCGCCGCACTGGAAAACCACATCAAGCAGGTTCCCGAAGACCCCCGGGCGCGCATCCTGTTGGCGGGTGATTACGCGGAACTCCACCGCGAGGAAGATGCGGTCAAAGAGTTGAACCTGGCGATTACCCTGCGATCCAATGAAGCCTCCATTTTATATAACGCCGCATGCACCTACTCCCAGCTAAAAAGAAAGGCCGAAGCCCTGGATGCCCTGCGCAAAGCGTGGGAAGCGGGGTTCAAGGATGCCACCTGGGCGCGACGCGATCCAGACCTTGCGCTGCTGCGTGACGAACCGGACTTCGACCGCATGTATCCGATGCCGAACGCACCCCAAAGCGCCCCGGCGAATCCCACAAAATAATCCCACAGGGCGCCCTGTGGCGGTGTCATCCCGAATCCCCGCGGTTTTGGCGGGTGAGGGATCTGCTTTTCGCTTCCGCAGCGAAGAACGCTCGGATCGCGACGGAGCCAGCCCAGCGCAGGAACGGCCCTACCAGAAAGAGCGAAGCCCGGACATTGGTCCGGGCCTCGTCTGGTTCAGGGTTCCGAAGACAGCGTCAGGGACGAACCGCCATCTCCGGTGGTGGGGTTTAGGAGCGGGTTAGGGGGTTGGTGTCAGCGAGGAGTGTTACGGGGAACCTGTCGGCGCCATGGGCGGCGAGGGCGCGCCTTAAGAGTTTGCGAAGAAACTCGCGATGCGACGGCGGCTGAAGCTGCAGATTCGTCAAGAACCGCCGGAAATCGGCAGTAGTCATGCCGACGTGATTCCGTTTGCCACTTGTGCGATTTGAAAGCGCAGTGTGACTCGTCTCCCTTGATGCCATTACGATAAGCTTTCCCATGCTTGCCTCCCCAGCCAATCCAGCCACTGTGGGGATGAATTCTGCTGGTGTTTCTTGTTTCGACGGGGCGCACTTTGCCGGAAGTGGCTGTAAAGAACAATGCACGGAAGGTGAAGAAAAGGTGGACCAGAGGTGAACTCTGGCGCTGCTCCAACATAGTGACGAGAAAGGACATATAAGTCACGCCGGGACTGCGCCGAGGCACGCTCCCCCCGGCGAAAATCGCGATCCGCGGGGCAACTCCAGAGATACCAACAAATTTGCTATATTTTTACGGTTCTGGGGCACCGCATGAGTTCTTTAGCTCGGGAAGCAAGACGACATAAGTTTGGCGCGTTCGTGGCTGACGTGCGCGCGGGCGAACTGCTGAAGGGCGGCAAAAGAATCAGGGTGCAGTTGCAACCCATGCAAGTGCTCGCCGCGTTGCTGGAAACGCCGGGCGAGATCGTGACGCGAGACGAGCTGCGGAAACGAATCTGGCCGGAAGATACCTTCGTTGATTTCGAGCACAGCCTGAATACGGCGATCAAAAAATTGCGCCAGGCGTTGGGCGACCGGGCGGACAAATCGAAGTACATTGAAACACTCCCGCGCCGAGGTTACCGCTTTCTGGCGGAAGTGGAGACCAGCGACAGACCCGGCACCATGCCGGCCGTCTCCAGCCGATTGGAGGGAAAGGTGTTCGCACTGGTTGCCGAAGAAGGAACAGCATGCGTCGTGGCCCCGGCAGACCGGAAGGCCTTCGAAGAGTGGGAGCGGCTGACACGGTTGAAAGACGACGTGGGCATATCGATGATGATCACCGAAAAACGACTGCTACTGCTCGAAGCGGGGAACCAGGTGCGCCTGCTGGAGGTAGAGAAGAGTCCAGGCCTGTGCGAAGTGCGCATCCTCGAAGGCGAGCATTACGGAAAGAGTGCGCTGGTTCACCGGAAGTCGATTCAAACCACACCGGACGATCTGCACAAGAAACACAAAAGGCAGAAAACAGCGACGGCAGGGAAATAAAAGGGCCGTGCTGCAAGAGTACCGTTTCCCCTGGATGAAACCTGGGCTCCGATTTACGTCAGAATGAACAGAAATGCGATTGCAGTAATCGAGGTGGCAGACCATGAGGGTACTTGCCCCAGTTCTACTGCTAACGGTCCTGGCACCCGCAGCGCAGGAGCCAAGCTCAGCCCCACCGGCCGCGAAGGCGCCGAACCCAGAGCAAACTGCCAGCCCCCCTCAAGAGAAAGCAATCACGCTCAATGCCGGAGTCAAGGTAGTTTTGGCGATGGTCGGCGCTATCCCAATTCTACTTCGTGTGCAGAGAGGCCGAGGAAGAAGAGGAGCTGGCTGGAACTGCCAGCTTCAGAACCAGGACCTGGCCGTTCGAGTGGAAAGAACCGCCGGTAGCGGTCTTGGCTTCCTGCAGCGGACTGTGTGGCAGGAAGTGGGTGACCTCGCTGACCAGGCCCGTGCTGCAGAGAGTTTTTTCGACGTAATCGCGCTCGAGGTCGATGTCGGGATCGATCTTGTGCGTTAGTCCGTTGTTGCGCTGGTCGCGTTCGAAGCCGATATCGTGGGTAGCGGCGCCGACCCAGAGCGTTTGGCCATTCGCCGTGAATGGCGCTTTCCAGATCCGCAAATGGTTGCGAGAGGCGACTACCTTGATGGGCTCGGCGTGCGCCCAGCCATAATCCTGGGGACGTCCGAAGAGATAAAGCGGGCTCATGGGCATGGTGAGATAGGACTCTTTCGAAAGGCTGGCAATCGCTCCTTCGAGGATGCTGGCCTCGACGTTGGCGTCGACTTTGACCCAGCCCGCCGTGGTGAATACTTTCTTCATGGCTTCCTCGTCGCCTAGGACCAGAAAGTTGACCATGTCGCCGGGATTGCCTTCTTTGTCGCTGATGCGGCGCGGAATCTTGGCAAAGAGGTCATTGTCGATGCCGGGGATGGCGGAAACCTGGCGCATAATTCCCACCGCGGAATTAGTGTCAGCAGCGTAAATCTCCACCTTTAGCTTGTAGGAGCCATCGCCGGTGTCTGAGGTGGACTGGTTGATCCCGAGGGAAAGTTTTCCGGCTATGGGAGAGACAATGTCTTTGTGAGCGCCCAACAGAAATGGCTGTGCGATATCCGGGTCGCCAATCTTGCCAATTACGGCGCCGCGGCCCGCGTCATTGAAAGGAAGGATGCGGATCAGGTCCTTGAAGCTACGAGTCAAGCCATCCGGGCCATTATCGGACTTGGCGTCGGCGTAGCGCAGCTTTCCCTCGGCAGTAACCACGACATGCTGGCCCGGCTCGAGAGTGATGCCCGTGTCCGTCCAGACTTTCCCGCCTTCCAGGGTGAAATCCTTGGAGAGGATTTTCTTGGTGGAAGGGGAGGAGGATTTTGCCGTGCTGGTTGCGGGAGTGGCGGCAGCGTCCGAGGATTGGCTGTAGGCCCGAGGCGTTGTCATCGGAAGCATCAAAAAAAACAGGGAAATGGCGCGAAAGGAAAGTCTCTGAGGGGAAGTCATACGTTCAATTCCTTGCCTTGCCGGGGCTACAACCTTAATAGGTAGCAAAAGGGGGGAAGACAGGCAAGTCGAGCAGGGGATAGAGAAACGTCGACGCGGGACAACGATTCGTACCGTACCTCTCATCCATTCCGTGATAGAGGTTCGGGCCACCAGGGGAAACCGCCGCGACGATTCCTTGACTCATCTGAGGTGCGACGGTACATTGGCAGAAGGCCATGGCAGTGTGATTCGTCAATGTCCGTATCCGCCCGCGATACCGCCATCCACGCCTCATAAGCCGGCCGGAAGGTGCGAACTTCCACCAGTTCGAGGAAGTGCCGCACGCGCAACAAGAGAATGTTTCGGAAAATTAGGTGGAAAACTTGCGTGATTTTGCTTGTGCTGGGGCTGCTGGCATCCGCCACCCTCGCACAAAAACTTCCGCCGCGCCCGCGCCCACAAGCCGCGCCGGCGACGAACGCCACCATCGACGGCAGCGAAGCGATGTTCACGACAATGTGCGCCTTGTATGCGTCGGGCTACGAAGGCGACGTGAGCGCGGACAATTGGACGGCGTTCCGGGCGCGGGTCCGGGATCTGACTCGGAAGCAACAAGGGCCGGCCGTGGACGCGGTGAGAGAGTTTTACAACGGACACCAATTCCGCGATCCGGGCGCGATGCTCTCCCGGTTTGTCTGGTTCGGACTGCTGTCCGGGCCAGCGCCGAAATTCCAGCCGGTGATGCGGCGTGATGAGCTTCCGCCCGAAGTGCTGGACCTCGAAGGCTTCAGCGAGATTCTCTCTGCCTATTACACGGAACAGAAAATCGGAGCCCTCTGGAAGGACGTTCAGCCTGTTTATCTGCGGGAGATCGAACGGCTGCATGATCCCGTGTCGCAAATTCTGTTCGTCGCTACCACCTATCTGCGGGAACTCCCTGACCCGGCGGAACCGCGAATGTTCAGCATCGTCGTGGAGCCGCTCGTGGGGCGCATCACGAACGTAAGGAATTTCGGCGACCATTACGCGATCGTGCTCAGCGGAAGCGAGGAAATTCCCCTGGATGTGGTCCGTCACGCATATCTGCATTTCCTGCTCGACCCGCTGCCGTTGAAGTATTCCCACGTGGTAGTCGTGAAGCGGCCGCTGTTCGAGGTGGCGGCGAAAGCGCCCCGGCTCGCGCCCGATCTGAAGGACGATTATTTCTCGTGGTTCGCCGAATGCACCGTGAGGGCCGTCGAGTTAAAACTGAAACGAATGTCGCCGGGCGAGCGCGAATCGGCGCTGAAAGCGGACGATGACGACGGTCTGGTTCTGGTGCGTCCCTTGTTTAGCGGGCTGACAGGGTTCGCTGACGCGGAGCCGCCCATGAAGCAGTACTTTCCGGACATGGTGCGCGGGATCGATATGAAGGTGGAGCAACAAAGGGTGGCAGGAATTCAATTTTCTTCAGCAGACGCGAGCCCCAGCCCAAAAGAGTTGAGCAGGGAAGCGGTGTCGCGCAGCCGTGCGAGCGCGGTGACGACCGTGCCCAATGATCAGGATGCGATTGCGGCGTTGACGGAAGGAGAGCGGCGCATCGCGGAACGCAATCCGCGGGCGGCCGAGGTTTCCTTCAAGACCGTGCTGGCAAAATATCCTGACCAGGTCCGTGCCTGGTACGGCATGGGACTCGTGGCACTGCTTGACCACGACGGCCAGAAAGCCAAGGAAGTATTTGGGAGACTCACGAGGGGAGAGCATGCGGCCGTAGAGGATCCGCTGGTAATGGCATGGTCGCACGTGTATCTCGCAAGGATTTACGAAGACGAAGGGCAGTTGGACCGGGCGAAGACGGAGTATCAGGCGGTGTTGACCGTGCAGGGGGCGCCGACGAAGGCCCAGCAGGCTGCACAGAAGGGCTTGGGCGACTTGGACCTGAGGAAGTCGTCGGAGCGGCCCTAAGAAACGGAGTATGGAGCATGAGGAACGGTAGGAACGCATTTCAGATTGCACTTTTTCTGGCAGTCGCGCTTTTGGGTGGCGGCGGAGGATTCGCGCAATCACAAGGAACACAGCAACAGCAACCAGCGCAGGGCCAAGCGCCTGCGGGGGGACAGAAGCCCACAGCGCCGCAACCTGCGCCCTTGACGCTCGATTCGGCCCCGCCCCCGGTCAGCGCCGAGGAAGACGCAGCGATGAAAGCATTCCGGGATGTGCCGGTGAACGATATTGAGAAGAAGGAGCAGGCGGGAGAGGATTTCGTCAAGAAGTACCCTCAGAGCCGCTACGACGTGGAAGTATACGGCTGGCTGGTGAAGGGTTATCTGAACAGCGGGCAAGTGGACAAAATGGAAGCGGCTGGCGAGAAGGAGCTTGCGCTGAAGCCCGATGACGCTCAGACCCTGGCCATTCTCGGCTCAACGCTGCCGCGTGCGATGAACGCGAGCACGCCGGAGCCGGAAAAGCGGCTGACGAAGGCCGAGCAGTATTGCCAGAAAGCGCTGGATTTGCTGCCGACGCTGATCAAGCCCGATAACTTAAGCGACGACGCGTTTCAACGCGCGAAGAATCAAGCGGCGGCGCTGGCCTACAGCGGTCTTGGTCTTGTCGCTTTCCGGAGAGGGAAATTCGCCGATGCAATCCCGCAGTTTGAGCAAGCGGTCAGGATCGATCCCTCGCCGGACCCCGTCAACTACTACCTGTTGGGTATCTGCAACCAGAAATCGTCACACTTTGATGACGCGGTCACGGCATTCACGAAATGTGCGGCGATTCCAGGGGGATTGCAGGCAACCTGCAAGAGCAACATCGATGAGGCCAAGAAGCTTGCCGCCACACAATTGAGCGCGCCAAAGTAAACCGCCCGTGCCGCGATGCGCCGGGAGAAGAGAAAATGACCCACGGGGAAGATAGACAGCTTGAGGAGCGAATCGGTTATCAGTTCCGCCAACCGGCCTTGCTGGACCGCGCGCTGACGCACAGTTCGGCGGTGCCGGAACTGCGAGCCGCTCGAGGAGAGGACATTGCCTTCGCGGGCTCTGCGGTGCAGGACAACGAGAGGCTGGAGTTCCTTGGAGATGCGGTGCTCGAACTCCTGACGAGCGAGTACCTGCTGGCGAACTTCCCTGAATGGACCGAAGGGCAGCTCTCGAAGAGCCGCGCGCGCATCGTGAATGCCCATTCGCTCGAAATTGCAGCCAGGGGGCTTGGCCTCGGTGACTACCTGAGACTAGGGCGGGGCGAGGAGAAAACCGGTGGCCGCGACAAACCTGCTCTGCTGGCGGATGCCTTTGAAGCCGTGGTGGCGGCGATTTATCTGGATGGCGGGCTGGACCCGGCGCGAAGGCTGCTGTTCATGACGGTTTTTCAGCAGGCGCTCGAGGACGGAGATCGAATCGCCGAATCCGACCGCAAAAGCGCACTGCAGGAATTCTTGCAGGGCAAGGGCGGACAGCTTGCCGAGTATCGCCTGGCGGGAGAGAGCGGTCCGGACCACCAGAAGACCTTTCTCGTGGAAGTGTGGGTAAAAGGCGAGAGGATGGCCAGCGCGGAAGGCAGCACAAAGAAAGAAGCGGAGCAAAAAGCGGCGAGGCGCGCTCTGGAGAGATTGCTGCAGGCGGAGGCACGCGACAGCGAAGAGGTGGGCCCGAATGCCGGATGAGACGCTTTCGCCGGAGCACGCAGTTCCGGTGGAACCTGAGCCTCAGGCGACGGCTGAAGGGGTGCCCGCCGAAGCGCGCGGCGCCGCCGCCGAGGAGGCGCATGCGAACCAGACCACGTTATCGGAATACCTGGAATCGCTGCTGGTAACCGTAATTCTGGCGCTCTTTGGCACCAGTTTTGTCGTGCAGGCGTTCAAGATTCCTTCGCAATCGATGGAAAGGACTTTGCTGGTGGGCGATCACCTGCTCGTGAACAAATTTGTCTTCGGGGGAGGCGATGCGTGGTACGACAAATACCTGCCTTACCGGTCGCTGCAGCGAGGCGATATCATCGTATTCAAGTTCCCCTATCAGGATCATCCGCACTTTGTGAAGCGAGTGATTGGACTGCCGGGAGATCATTTGAAGGTTGTAGATCAGCAGGTGTATGTCAACGGAAAGCCCTTGAGCGAGCCATACGTGGTGCACGACGCGGCTTCCGGGTACGACCCGTTGAACTACTCCTTTCCGCCGGTGGGGAATCAATTGTTTGTCTCGCTGGTGCAGCCGGAATGGGCGCACGAAATCCGCAAGTATATTCAAGGAGACGAACTGGTCGTGCCGCCAGGAAAATATTTTGCGATGGGAGACAACCGCGACCATAGCCTGGACAGCCGCTATTGGGGGTTCGTGGATCGCGAGGCGATCATGGGCCGGCCCTTTCTGATCTACTGGTCAATCGAGGCGAACAGCAGTGACTATGGCGAGGCGTCGTTTGGACAAAGAATTGTCGGAATATTCGATACGCTTTTGCATCTTCCCGCGCGAACACGCTGGGGCCGCATGCTCCACACGGTCCACTGAGCGGGAAGGCGCGTCGCGCCTCTACCCTTTTGCTCGGTGGTCTGAGAAACTCCCTTCTGCATGAGCCGCTTGCGGAAATACGGAAAAATTGCCGCGCTGGTTCTCGCTCTGGTCGTGATCACGCAGGTTGGCGTGTCGCTCCTTGTCAAAACCAGGCGAACGCGCGGGTATCTGATTGCTCACCTGGAGAGTTCATTCGGAAGGCCGGTCCAGGTGGGGCAATTCTCCATGCAAATCCTGCCAATCCCGGAGCTCGATGCGGAAGGCGTGACCATCGGAGAAGACCCAGCGTTTGGCCACGAATATTTTCTGCGCGCTGAACGCATGACCGCCAGTTTCCGCTGGCTGGGGCTGCTGCGCGGCCACTTTGAATTCGGAACCATGTCATTGACGCGACCCAGCCTGATTCTGGTGCGCACCGCGGAAGGACGGTGGAATCTGGAGAGGTGGCTGCCTCCGGCAAGACCGGGCGGTGCGTATGCGGCAGGGGCTGCTGGTCCGCAATTGCCGGCCGAGTCCACACATCATCTGCAAAAAATTGAATTCGACGATGGCAGAATCAACTTCAAGCAGGGTGATGAGAAGAAGGCGTTTGCATTCACGAATGTTTCTGGGGCCGTCGAACAGGCTTCGCCGGGGCGTTGGGAATTGCGGCTCGAGGCGCAACCATGGCGGAGCGGGGTCTTGCTGCAATCAACTGGCACCCTGTACGTGCGCGGATACGTCGCGGGGACTTCAGCGCGGTTGCAGCCCGCGGAGATTCAACTGCACTGGGATAAGGTGTCGCTGGCTGATTTATTTCGGCTGGTGACGGGGAATGATCCCGGAGTGCGCGGCGCATTTGCTCTGGACGGGAACGCCAGCGCGGGAAAAGCAAATCCTGGCGCGGAGAGCGGCGCAAGCCAGTGGCGCTTCGAGCTTCAGGCGCGAGCCACACACGTACATCGCTGGGACTTGAGCGAACGCGAAGACAATCCGCGATTCAATGTGGGCCTGAAAGGATACTGGTATCTGCTCGCGGGAGAAGCGCGCGCGGAGCAGATAAACATTGACGGGCCGCGTTCGAATGTTCGTGGAACGGCGATATTGAAGACGGGAGGGCCGCTGGAATGGCAGGTAAAGGCGGGGTCCGTAGGGGTGCAGGCGCAGGATTTAATGGCGTGGTATCGCGCGTTTCATCCGGGCGTTGCGGAAGAAGTAGCGGTCGAAGGGCTGGTCGCGGGTAACGCGACGCTGGGCGGCTGGCCGCTGCGGTGGGAAGAGGGCGCGCTGAGAAGCGAAGGAGCCACTGTGAGGATTCCGGGACTGAACGCGCCGGGGCACATCGAGCCGTTTCATGGTTCCGTGCGCGGTGGAAAATTCGCTTTGGAGAGTGTCCGCTTGCGACTTGGTGGAGATGCGGTGGGGCGAGCGGCGGAAAACCGGCCCGATAAATCTGCAAACAAGCCGAGGCCAGCGGCGAATCCGGAAGACACGATTGAGGCCGCCCTAACGGAGGATCCATCGTTCGTACAAGGTGAACTGCGCCTGAATTTGCGCCTCGCCGACGTAGCACCTGTTTTCAAGATGGCGTCTGCATTTGGGCATTCCCTGAATCGCGGGTGGGAATATACCGGGAGCGCCTCCGGGCCGGTCGATTGGAGTTGGAATGGACTCTCTCGCGAAACGCATCGAAGCGGATCGCTTGACTTGACGAAGGGGCAACTGCAGGTGGTGGGCCTGAACCAGCCGCTGAAACTGGAAGAGACGCATCTAAACTGGAGAGACGGCCGGCGAGGCGCTGCGATCCAGAACGCCGAGGCGTTTGGTGCATCGTGGATGGGGACAATCGAGGAAAAGCCTTCGGAAAGCGCGGGTCCAGAGAAGAGCTGGCAGTTTCAACTGCATGCTGACCATCTGGACGCGGCGGAGTTGGACCGCTGGTTCGGGCCTCGCGGACGTCCCAACTGGCTGCAGCGGCTTCTGACCTCCTTTCTTGGTGGGCAGAATTCGGAGGCGAAGGCGAGCGAGCTGTTGCGCCAGGTTTCCGCCGAAGGTGTCCTTACGGCGGATGGGGTAACGATTGAAAAAGTGAAATTGGCGAACGCGCGGGCCAAGGCGATTTTGCGGGACCTGCATCTCCGAATCGAGGACGCGGAAGCCGAGTGGGCGGGCGGCAGCGTTCGCGGCGAAGCACAAGCGGTGTTTTCGCCGCTGCCGAAATATGAAGTGGCGGCCGAGTTCGAACACATAAATTTGGCACAGCTGCCTTGGCTGGCGAAAGCGGCCGACCGCTGGAGCGGCTTGGCTTCGGGGAATGTCGAACTGATGACCGGGGGAGTGGGCCGCGAGGAATTGCTGAAGCAACTGGCGGGCCGGGGCCAGTTGAAACTAAAAACAATTCAGTTTCTGGGATGGGAAGTGGAAGCAAGCGAACAAACAGGCGCCCTTCACAAGGGAGTCTCGCGCTGGACGAGCGGGGAAGGGACGTTCACGGTGAAGGATCGCGCGGTAAATTTTAGTGGACTGCAGTTGGAAACAGCGCATTCGAGAACCTTGCTTTTGGGCAGTATTGATTTTGGGTTGAACTGCAATCTCGTGTTCCGGGGCGTGGATGCGGAAAAACGCGTCGCGAAGGCCGACACGCCAGGCCGGCTGGTGCAAGTCAGCGGACCGATGGCCGCGCCGCTGGTCATTGTCGAGCCGGTTTCAGTTTCCGCGCCGGCGGCAAAGCCCTAACCAACGAGATTCAGCGCGGAACAGAATTTCAGGAGAATGCCGATGAAGTGCCCCCCGGTCTCGAGCGAATTCTCTGACCGCGAGTTTCGAGCAGCGCAAAAAATGAAAGGGAGCGCGCGAGCTGCGAAAAATTCGTCCGGCCTGGCGTTGTGTGTCGCGCTTGTTCTGGCTGGAGTCAAACTGTGCAGTCCGGGCGTGGTTCGGAGCGACAACCGCGTTGCCCTGATCCCGCACCTGCGCGCGGGCGATACCATGCGGTATGAGAGTCACGCGCGCCTGGAACGACACGTCAAAAGTGAGAGCCGCGTGGTGACTTTGCTGGGCCCAAGGGAGTTGAAGCGAGACCTTTCGGCGGCATTCACGGTTTCCATCAAGGATATTCAGGGCACGGGCGACCGCCCGACGGTGGTTGCACTGGCAGAAGTGGATGCACCTGCCGATGCTGCGGCCTCTCAACCGCCAGCAAAGCAGGCCGTGAATTTTATCATCGAGGAGAATGGGCAGTTGGGCCGAGCGGAAGGATTGGACGCTCTCGACCCGGAGCAACGCCTCGCCTGGCAATTTTGGATAGCGCGTTTCGCTTATGGCTGGACGCTTCCCTTGGCAGGGATCAAACCGGGCGAAAAGTGGAAGTCGGAGGAACCAGAGGAGACACCCTCGCCTATTGCGGGCCTGGTATGGGAGCGCGAAACCACTTACGTGCAGAATGACAAATGCCCGATCCTTCCATCGGAAGCTTGCGCCGTTTTCCTGACCGAGGCGAAGCTCAAACAAAAGTCTTCTCCGGAAGACGCAACGCCGGAGGATTACCGGCGGCAGGACTTGAAAACGTTCGGCGTGGCAAAGGGGACGAACGAAGCCGTGACGTATATTTCGCTGAAGACCGGCCTCGTGCTACGCGCAACCGAGGACGTGCAGCAGTACATGGACGTCACCGTCGCCAAGGCCGACGCTTCAAACCAGGTGCGTTACGAAATCACCGTCACAAGCCGCTTCGAAACGCTGTTCGTTCCCCAAAGACGGGTGAACTGACCGCCAATCCCCCATCCGCGGTGCTTGTCTGAAACACAGCGCTACAGCTACTCCCGAGCGCCACAACGTCTAACCCCCGGCGCCCAATAACTGTCATCCCGGCCTGCCTGCGGCAGGCGGGCGGCGCGAGGGATCTGCTTTTTTTGCAGGATTTGAAGCCTCATTAGGCGTCTGCTCTGTTTCGCTGGAGTGGCCGCTCAATTTGCCAGACGCGCTATAATCAGGGTTTCGACTCGGGCCGAAGTGTCCGCAGGAGACCCTGGCGATGAATTTCAGACTGCGCAGCAACTACCAACCTCGTGGCGACCAGCCGGCCGCACTGGAGCAACTCGTGCGCGGCATCGACGCCGGGGACAAGAATCAGGTGCTGCTCGGAGTAACCGGCTCGGGGAAAACATTCACGATGGCGAAAGTCATTGAATCGGTCAACCGCCCGGCGCTCGTTTTGGCGCATAACAAAACCCTGGCCGCTCAGCTGTACCACGAGTTCAAGGGTTTTTTCCCGGAGAATGCGGTCGAGTATTTCGTAAGCTACTACGATTTCTACCAGCCGGAAGCCTATGTGCCCTCGGCGGATCTCTACATCGACAAAGAAGCGACGATCAACGATGAGCTGGACAAGCTGCGCATGAGCGCGACACGCTCGCTGTTTGAGCGGCGGGATGTCGTGATCGTTGCTTCGGTTTCCTGCATTTATGGTCTCGGGTCGCCGGAAGCGTACTACGGGATGCTGGTTATGCTCGAAAAAGGACATCAGATTTCACGGGAAGCGCTCTTGCGGCGGTTCGTGGACATTCAATATGAACGAAGCGAGGATTTGCGGCGCGGCACGTTCCGTGTGCGCGGCGACATCATCGAGATTTATCCCACGTATGAGGATCAGGCCTACCGCATCGAGATGTGGGGCGACCAGATCGACACGCTTCGGCAGATTGATCCATTGACGGGAGAGATCCGCTCGGGGCAGGAAGACGTGGCCCGCGTGCCAATCTATCCCAAGACGCACTACGTGATGCCGCAAGAGCAGCGGGAACGCGCAATTGTCGGCATCCAGGAGGAATTGGGGTGGTGGAAGAAGGAGCTGGAGAAGCAGGGGAAGTTCGTGGAGGCGCAGCGCGTGGTCCAGCGCACGATGTTCGACATCGAGATGATGCGCACGATCGGCTATTGCCACGGGATTGAAAACTATTCGCGGCATCTGAGCGGGCGCTTGCCAGGTGAGGCGCCACCAACCCTGCTCGATTATGTGCCGCAGGACTATCTGATGTTCATAGACGAGTCGCACGCCACAGTGCCACAGGTCCGCGGGATGTTTCATGGCGACCGCTCACGCAAGCAGACGCTTGTAGATTATGGATTCCGCATGCCATCGGCGCTTGATAACCGGCCGCTGACGTTCGAGGAGTTCGAACACCGTTTGAATCAGGTGATTTACGTTTCCGCGACGCCGGGTCCGTATGAACTGACGAAATCCGGTGGCGTGTTTGTGGAACAGGTGATTCGCCCGACGGGCCTGGTCGATCCGGAAGTGGAAGTGCGTCCCGTGAAGGGGCAAGTGGACGACCTGCTCGAGGAGATTCGCTTGCGCGCGGACAAGAACGAGCGCGTCTTGGTGACCACGTTGACGAAGCGC
>Ga0307474_10002325_pt1 | contig 13680 bp, 8 predicted proteins | sample atmos_gasesECM1C_2_FD_203312 | JGI IMG/M metagenome (GOLD analysis project Ga0307474, IMG submission 203312) | Hardwood forest soil microbial communities from Morgan-Monroe State Forest, Indiana, United States - atmos_gasesECM1C_05 | ecosystem: Environmental > Terrestrial > Soil > Temperate... | reverse complement strand
ACTTCCTGAGGCCGGTGACGTGGTTGTTGGTGCGGCGGCTGGATTGGCGGCGTTTTGTCCGCCAGCAGTTCCCGCAGCGTTGCGCGGTTCAATCCTGCTTCCGGTTTGCAATTTGTCCTGGCCGTCCGTTACGACTGTGTCCCCGGGATTCAGGCCGCTGGTGATGACCGTGGTGTTGCCCTGGGTCAGCGAGATGGTGACGCTCTGCGCGGTGACGGTCTTGTCGGGCTTGACCGCATAGACGAAGTCGCCCTGCGGTCCGCGCTGAATGGCCGCGGTCGGGACTACCGTGCTGTTTTTGCGTGTCTCGAGCAACAAGTTGGCGTTGACAAACTGGTTGGGCCAGAGCTGGTTGTCGACGTTATCGAACACGGCTTTCAGCTTGGCGGTGCCGGTTGTGGGATCGATCTGGTTATCAATTGTCTGCAGCTTGCCCACCGCCAGCTTGGTTTGATCGTCACGGCTGAAAGCATCGACCTCAAGGGTTGAATTCTTCATATGTTGCGCCACGCTCTGCAGTTGGTCCTCAGGCAGAGTGAAGATCACAGCAATCGGCTGCAATTGCGTGAGGATCAGCATGGGATTGGTGTCGGCCGCGTGCACGATATTGCCGGGGTCAACCTGCCGCAAGCCGACGCGGCCACTGAAGGGCGCCGTGATGTGGCAATAGATAATCTGCAGCTTGGCATTGTCGATCTGGGCCTGATCGGTGCGCACCTGGCCGTCGAGTTGATCCACTAATGATTTCTGCGTATCGACCTGCTGCTGGGCAATGCTGCCGGAGGGAATCAAGGTTGTGTAGCGCTCCAGATTCAGCTTCGCATCGCGCAGCGTTGCCTGGTCCTTGAAAAGCTGCGCCTGCATCTGCGCGAGCTGAACCTCGTAGGGGCGTGGATCGATCACGATCAATAACTCGCCCTGCTTTACGTTCTGCCCTTCTCTGACATTGACGGTGATGATTTGCCCGTCGACGCGGCTCTTGATGTTCGCGGTGTTGAAGGCGGTGACTGAACCGAGCCCGGTCAGATAGACCGGAACATCCTGCTTCTGTACCTGGGCCACGGCAACCGAAACTGCACGCGGGGCCGCGGCTTGCGCTTTCTGTTGTTTAGAGTCAGCGCTGGAGCAGCCCAAGAAAGAAGCGCATAGAACACTGAGTCCGACCGCGAGCAGCACTCGAAAATCGCGGCCCAGAGCAATTGATAGGTTTTCCAAACGAAACATGTTCAAGGTTTTAGTCCAGTACTCATGGTTCACAGGATCGAAGGCAAACCTGCCATTCGTCAGACATCTTCGTTAGACGTATTCATGATTCAGTCGGTTGCGACACCCCCGTGCCAAAACGGCAGCGGATTGTCTTACGCCAACGTTCTCCCGCTGGGGAGCGCTCAGGTAGGAGCCGGAACGCAGATGCAATAGTAGAACCGTCCTCATCAAGCATCAACTGTAGCCTTGGGAAGGTCAAGGCCGGGGCGAAGATTTTACAAATCTTTACCCGCCTTGACTCCCGGTTTACGGAGGGGTTAGCCGGAGCGGCGAGGGGACGGCGTAAAGCTCTTCATAGGCGGAGATCTGCGCTTCGTGCTGCAGGGTGAGGCCGATGTCGTCCAGACCGTTGAGCAGGCAGTGGCGAACGAATTCGTCCATGGGAAACCTGGCGAAGAATCCATGATCGTCGCGAACCTCGCGGCGCTCGAGGTCGATGGTGAGCTCATAGTCTTTGAGCTCCAGCGCTCGCCGCGTTACTTCGAGAGCTTCTGCTTCACTCAGGCGCACGGTGAGGAAGCCATTCTTTGTGCTGTTGTTCGCGAAAATGTCGGCGAAGGAAGATGAGATAACGGCGCGGAATCCGAAATCAGCAAGCGCCCATACGGCGTGCTCGCGCGAGGAACCGCAGCCAAAGTTTTTGCCGGCGACTAAAATGCTGGCGTCTTTGTAGCGAGGCGAGTCGAGGACGAAGTTCGTGTCTTTCTTGCCGTCGGCGGAGAAACGCCAGTCGTAGAACAGAAACTGGCCAAAGCCGGTGCGTTCAATCCGCTTGAGAAACTGCTTGGGGATGATCTGATCGGTATCGACATTCACGCGATCCAGCGGAGCCACGCGGCCGCGGTGTGTCCGAAAGGGTTTCATTGCGCCCCCCCCGCCGTATCAGCGTCGAGAGTAAATCGATTTTGAGTGGCGCAGCGCTTCATTGAAACTTCCAGTTCCGAATATCCGTGAAATGCCCTGCAATTGCCGCCGCCGCCGCCATCATGGGACTTACCAGATGAGTGCGCCCGCCGCGGCCCTGCCGGCCTTCGAAGTTGCGGTTGCTGGTAGAAGCGCACCGCTCACCGGGCTGCAAAATATCGGGATTCATGCCCAGACACATCGAGCATCCGGACTCTCGCCATTCGAATCCCGCGTCCAGAAAAATTCGGTGCAAGCCTTCCTGCTCAGCTGCGCGCTTGACGCTCTGCGATCCCGGCACCACCATAGCACGCACGTTCCTGCTCACGCGATGACCGCGTGCCACACGAGCCGCCGCACGCAGATCTTCAATGCGCGAGTTGGTGCAGGATCCGATAAATACACGGTCGATGCCGATATCTTCAATGCGCTTCCCCGGCTGCAAATCCATGTACTGCAGTGCGAGTTCAGCCGCGCGCCGGTCGGCATCGTTCAAGGTCTCGATATTCGGAACACGTCCGGTGACAGGCGCCACCATCCCCGGATTCGTGCCCCAGGTAACAAACGGGGAAAGCTGGGCAGCGTCCATCTCCACGAGCTTGTCGAATGCCGCGCCTACGTCAGTCCGCAAGTCGCGCCAGGATTCGAGCGCTTTTTCCCATTCGCCGTCCCGCGGAGCAAATTTTTTTCCCTTCACATACGCGAATGTAATTTCATCCGGCGCCACCATCCCGGCCCGGGCTCCGGCCTCGATGCTCATATTGCACAGCGTCATGCGGCCTTCCATCGAGAGTGCGCGCACGGTCTCGCCCGCGTACTCAATTACGTGGCCAGTGGCGCCGTCGGTGCCGATCTGTCCGATGATTCCGAGTGCGAGATCCTTTGCGGTCACGCCTTCCGGCAACCGCCCGCGCACCTCAATCTTCATGGTTTTCGGCTTCTGCTGGGCCAGACACTGTGTCGCCAGCACGTGCTCCACTTCGGACGTTCCAATCCCAAACGCGAGCGCGCCGAATGCGCCATGGGTGCTGGTGTGGCTGTCGCCGCAGACAATCGTCATTCCGGGCTGCGTCAAACCGAGCTCGGGCCCGATGACGTGAACGATGCCCTGCTCGGGCGAATCCATATCAAACAGACGCACGCCGAACTCTTTGCAATTGGTCTGCAGCGCGGAAATCTGCTTCTCGGCGATGAGATCGGTAATGGGCGTGCCGCGGGGCTCGGTCGGAATGTTGTGGTCAACCGTTGCGACGGTACGCAGGGGCTGCCGCACCTTCCTTCCAGCAACCCGCAAGCCATCGAACGCCTGCGGTGACGTGACTTCATGGACCAGATGCAGATCTATGTAAAGGATCGGAGATCGACCGGCCGGTTGCGCCACCAGATGCGCATCCCATATCTTCTCGAAGAGTGTTCGCTTCGCAGCCATTGTTATGAATCGTATTGTTATGAATCGTGGGTCTCGGTCGTTCCTACGCGAGCGTAATATTCAAGGTAAGCTTCTAGTTTTTCACAGCCCGGGCAACCGGGCAAGCTGCCCAGCCTGAAGAACAGCACCTTTCGTGAGGCGACGCCGAATCCTCACCGTCGTGCGTAGCCGCGGTTCTCAGGTATCATAAAAACTTAATCTCATGATTAACGGCAAGCGCATAGCTGTCGTAATGCCCGCTTACAACGCGGAAAAGACCCTCGAGGTCACGGTGGGAGAACTGCCCGACCTGGTCGATATCCAGATTCTGGTTGACGATCACAGCTCGGACAAAACTGTCGATCTGGCCGCCCGACTCGGCCTGCACGTTTTCCAGCATGACCGCAATTATGGTTATGGGCGCAACCAGCAGACTTGCTATCGCGAAGCTCTGGCTGCGGGTGCCGATGTGGTCATCATGCTCCATCCGGATTACCAGTACACGCCGCTGCTGGTTACGGCAATGGCAAGCATGGTTGCTTATGACATTTATGACGTTGTCCTGGGATCGCGCATTATCGGAGGAACCGCTTTGCGGGGTGGCATGCCAGTTTATAAATACATTGCCAACCGGCTGCTGACGGCATTTGAAAATGTGTTTCTGCGCGTGAAGCTCTCCGAATACCATACCGGATACCGCGCCTTTAGCCGCAAGGTTTTGACCGAATTGCCGCTGCTGGAAAATTCCGACGACTTCGTTTTCGACAACCAGATGCTTGCACAGTGCGTCCACTTCGGCTTTCACATCGGAGAAGTTTCCTGCCCCACGAAGTATTTTGAAGAGGCGTCATCCATTAACTTCCGGCGCAGCGTGAAATATGGTTTCGGCGTGCTGGCGACGACTCTGCAGTTCGCTCTGGAGAAGGCGGGATTGGCGCATTTTCCACGCTTCAGCGACAAAGGCCGAAAGCTCGAACTCGGCGCTCCTAACTACTACGCCAGCCGAACCGAGACCGCGCGCCACGCCTCAACCGGAACTCCTTAGTTGGTTGGGATGAATCTAAACTGGCGGCAGCCCTGCAGCCGAAAACCAACTCACTGCTGATCTACGGAAGTTTGCAAACCCGCACGGCGCTGTTTTCGTATGCGCAATCGAGCCCGGAAGGCCCCGGCTGTTGCACCACTACCCAGTTCACGCCAAATTTCGCTTTCAGGCGGGAGAAATCCTCCCCCTGGAAATTCTTCCACGGAGTCTGCGCTTGCACTTGCGCCCACCACTCCTCGGCCAACTGAGGGAACATGCTGACCGCCCCATTGTCCTTGACACCGTCGGCCAGGCGGCTTCTCTGGGCGCGGCAGCGGAATCCATTTTCATCTTCTCCCGGGATCCGCATATATTCGGGATCGAGCGCGAACAGCGCATTTACCGGCGTGTTTCGCCGGATCCAAACGAAAGCCTGCGCCCACGGATTCCTTGGGGCAGCACCGGGCCATTCCACGTGCGCGCTCTGGGGAAAAAGCGATCGTTGAGCGAGGAACATTCCTATGCACAAGGGCACGAAAAGCGCCAACCAGCGCCCCACCCGATCTCGTAGAACATACTCCGCGGCAAACCCGCCGATCACGAGGAACAGCACCATGTAAAGCAGATGCAAGTTGCGCAGGGGCTGCAGTCGCGCCAGTAGTTCAAACCGCGCCGGCAGGTCCACCACCAGCGATCCCAGCAGAAAAATTAGACCGTAGATCACGAAGGCACGACTGACGCGCTCCAGGTTGCTCGACCGCCTTCGCTGCGCCATCCGCGCGAACCACCAGAACAATCCCAGCGGCGCCACGATGCCCAGCCACTCGTACCATGCCCAGTTCTGTATATAAAAATAGCTGTGCAGCTTTGCCACTTGTTGATAAGGCTGGGAAGGCAAAGAGGCCAAAGGTATTGCCGCGAGTAGCGGCGAAGCTGCGAGTAGGGCTGCAGGCTTGTTCCACGGACCTTTGAACCTATCCATCCCCATCATCCTCTCCATCACCAGCAGCAGGACGCAAAATGAAAACGGGAATACCCACATCAGCGGATGCATGGCAGCAGCAAATACCAGCCAAAGGAACGCCCGCAAATACTTCTTTTCGAGTGTTCGCGTGAGCATGAAGATTCCCGCGAACGCGGCCAGATTTCGCGGATTCAAATACTGATCCATGATGTAGAGTGCTGTACCCGCCACCGGAATCGTCAACAGCGCGGCGACCAGACAGACTCCGCACCAGCGCGCTGGTGAAGCGGGAAAGAACAGCGCACTCAATTCCCAGCATGCCAGCAGCAGCAGAAATATGGAGGCCAGGTACCACAGGATGAGTCCCACTTCCACGGGCAGGTGAGTGGCGCGCAGAGAAAATGCGACCAGATTCGGAAAGAACGTCAGGCTGGCATGCGAAGTGAAGAATTCCTGCCCTACCGGAAACAGTTCCGGATGCAGAATCTTCTCCACTCCGGGCAAATAGATTTCAGCGTCCTCGGCATAGGGATGATATCCATGCACCAGCAAAGCGCCCGCCGTCAGCAGCAGCAGGAATAATCCCGTCTTGTATTTCGCCAATTGGATTTCGCTCTCTCGATCCTATGGGCAGGCTCAGAACTGTTTTACACCGTTGGCGGCGCTCATGTTTATTGTTTACGCCAGCCCAGGCAACGATTCTTCTCCACAAGTAGTAGCATCTAGATAAATATGGCTGCCGCCCTTGTGCCCGATCGGCTTCGACCCAATATGGCCGTCGGCGAGATATTAAGTTTCGCCTACGATACATTTTGCAGCAATAAAATCCGCTTTATCCTGACCGCGCTGGGCATGGTGATCGGCACCGCGTCCCTGATCCTTGTGGTGACGATTGGAATGACCGGGCGGCAATATGTTCTCAACCAGATCCAGGCCATCGGCACGAATGAGATTTGGGCTGAGTACCTGGGGGGCGCGCCGCACATCAGTAATTCCAATCCCGATCCGCTCACCGTCGACGATCTTCATGCTGTGCAGCAGCAGGTTCCTGGCATCGTCGCCTCTTCACCGGTAACCCAACTCTCCGACCGCGTGCCCGTCGGCAACGGGCGAGAAAAAGATGTCTCCATCCTCGGCGTAAGCCCCGAATACTTGCAGGTGCGTAATCTGCTGATTCCGTCTGGAAGGTTCTTCGATCAGGAGGATTCTCAAGCCCACAGTAAAGTTGGCGTGATCACGGAAAAAATGGCGATCGAAGTTTACGGTTCGGCGCAGGCCGCCGTGGGCAAAGTTATCAAGCTTACCGGGCTACCTTTTACGATCATCGGAACTTTCAAGGAGCGGGTGGAAACCTTCGGCCAGTCGGAGATTGTCGACAACACCATGCTGATCCCTTACTCCGTCAGCCGTTATTTCATGGAGATCCCCAACGTAAAACTGCTGTATTTCTCCATGGAAGATCCCTTGATGGTGATTCCCGCCACGGCTCAGATCAAACGGGTCCTGCAGTCGCGGCACCGTTCGGAGTCGGTTTACGACGTTGCTAATCTCACCGCGCTGCTTTCCATGGCAGACCGGATCGCCACCGGGCTGACCTGGGTGCTTCTGCTGATCTCGATGGTCACGCTCATTGTAAGCGGTATCGGTATCATGAACATTATGCTGGCGACCGTGACCTCGCGCATCCGGGAAATCGGCATCCGCAAAGCCATCGGAGCCACCAACCGCGAAATTCGCTTTCAGTTTCTCGCCGAGGCGATTCTGATCTCCCTGATCGGAGGCTTTGCCGGCATCGTCATCGGGCTCGCGATTCCATATTCAGTTCGCTTTCTCACCGAGTACCGTATTCCCATCTCAGGTTTGTCGGCCATCATCGCCATAATCGTGTCATCGGTTGTGGGAGTGATCTTCGGCACCGTGCCCGCCGCCCGGGCTGCCCAGCTTGATCCTGTGGAAAGCTTGCGCTACGAGTAATTGCGCTCCGAACGATTTAAAGCCAGGCGTGGAACGTGGCAGAATTGGTTCGTACCTTTGGGTTCGTAACAGCAGGAAAGCTCGAATGCGATCCTCGGAGCTCATACTAACCATTCTCGGCGTTCTGAGCCCTTACGTCATGACGCAACCACTTTCGTCACAATCGCCTGCACCCAGCAAACGCATCGTGATTGCCACGAGCACAGTTCTTGATGGCAAGGGCGGGGTGCTGCACGACACGCGCATTGTGATCGAGGGGTCGAAGATTGTTGCCATCGACCGGATCAGTGATCATGACCCAAAGGCCGGTCCGGTAGATTACGATTTGCGCGGTTTAACCGTTTTGCCCGGGTGGATCGACGCGCACGTCCACATTACCTGGAGCTTCGGGCCAGACGGAAAAAATGCCGGCCAGGGAACGTCCAACCCGGAAGCCGCTTATGCCGCAGCCTCAAATGCCTGGCTGACATTGATGGCGGGATTCACCACGATCCAGAGCGTGGGCTCGCCCGCCGACATTTCCTTGCGCGATGCCATCGCGAAAGGCTCGCTCCCGGGCCCGCGCATTCTGACCTCCGCCGAGCCGCTGACGGGGCGGGGCGAGCAGACTGGAACTCCGGATGAAATCCGCGCCTTCGTCCGAAAGCAAAAAGAGGCGGGTGCGGACCTCATCAAAATCTACGCATCGGGCGGTATGTCCCGCGGCGGGATGACGATGTCCCAGGAGCAGTTGAGCGCGGCCTGCGACGAAGCCAGGAAGCAGGGCATGCGATCACTCGTGCACGCTTTCCGAGATGCGGTGCGCGCCGCGGCGATTGCCGGGTGCTCGGAAGTCGAGCATGGCCTGGGGGCATCGGACGACGATCTGAGACTCATGGCCGAACATGGAACCAACCTCGATCCACAAGCCGGGTTATTGCTTGAAACCTACCTCGATTACAAGGACAAATTTCTCGCCCCGCCCTACTACACGGAAGAGGGCTTCGCCGCGATGAAAGGCCTGATTGCGGCGCACCAGGAATTCATCCAGCGGGCCATGCACATCCCGGGGCTAAAGATTGTTTACGGCACAGACTCAGTGGCAGGCGCTCATGGTCGGAACGCCGAGGACTTTATCAACCGCGTGGAGAAGGGCGGAGTGGACCCCATGGCAGCAATGGTTTCCGCTAACTCCCTGGGTGCAGAGGCGCTTGGCATGTCCGGCCAGATCGGCTCGATTGCGCCCGGCTTTCAGGCGGATATCATCGCCCTCGATGGGGACCCTCTGAAAGATATTACGGCCGTCCGGCGCGTGGTATTTGTGATAAAAGGCGGCGTAGTCTATAAAAATGCCGCCTTCGGGGCAATTACGGCGGTAAACCAGCCCGAATTCAAGCGTTAGCGCCTCAGAGCTCTGCAGGGGCGAGATCTAAATCGCGCCTCTCCGAACCGGGATGGCCCCGGTTTTGATTACCCGGGGCGGATAGAAATCCACAGCGATGCCCTCTGCCACAAAAAAGTTGCTTTTTTAGGTACTCCAAAGTAATATGAGCCCAGGAGCTTGAAACTGAGTTTCCCAGTGTTCTTGACCCTGTACCGCTACTAGGTAATAAACTTCCAAACTGCTGTTCAGCTTGTACAAAAAACATAACGAGGCCGCCTGTCAGCCTCCGTCCCGGTTCGGAGAGTTCTATATGGCGTGGTACGCGTACTGCCTTACCGAGCACCAGACCCTTCCCAACGGCACCCGTTCCCGACGCCCTTTCGTAATTGAGAATGTACAAGGCGTGAATGGAGCCCCTGTCCTCAGCTATCCCAGCGGCGAGTTTGCTGTGATTGTGAGCGAATACGACCAGAGTTCTGGACCATTGGAGCAGAAAGCCGTAATTGAGCACGCCCGCGTGGTCAGTGGTTGCTTCCGCAATTCCACCGTACTTCCTTTCCGTTTCGGGACCATCTTCGAAAGCGACGACGCACTTCGCCAGGCCGTCCGGGTGAACCGGCGAGCGTTCGGGCAGAGTGTGGAGCGGCTGCGGGGCAAGTCCGAAATGCACATAAAGCTGACGGTTACTGATGGTTCGCTGCGGGAGGCTATGATCGACGTCGTTTTGCCCGACACCGTCGGCGGCGACTATCTTTCCAAGCTTCGGGTCAAGGCATCGCGAGAGCGCGAGCGCCAGACCAAGGCTCGGGCACTGTCGGTGCAAGTTCACAAGCTGTTCAACCCACTGGAAGAAGAAGTAAGCTGCAAGAAGGTCGCCCCGCAGGGCATGCTTATCGACATTGCCCACCTGATCGATTCGAAATCGGTCGAGAAGTACCAGAACCGGTACAGCACGGCCGCCAAGCAGTTAAAGAACTGCGAAGTGGCGATCAGCGGACCCTGGCCCCCTTACCACTTCCTTCCCGGGAAGTTGCGAACCGTGGCCGGAAACAGCTAGTCGCCCGGTTGAAATCGTCCTCTTCGAGCCGCCGTCGCGGAAGATGCAGCGGCGGCTCAAACTATTCTCAGGCCATCCCCATGCAGTGAATGTGCAGCCTTGTGCACTTCGGGCGGCGGCGCGACTAAAGGTGAGTCTCTTCGACAAAGTAAAATATCGGGTTAAGGCAAGCTTAATCAGTCGGTTACATTCCAGCTGAATTTGATGCAAGATTCCATGCTCTTTGGCGCGGGAAGTGCATCTTCCCTGTGTACTAAAGAGGCCGCAAACCCAAAACAATGACCTTCACTCTCGTCTCTCGTCAACATTTCCCGAAGTGCCGCTTCGCCTGGCGGAACGGCTACTTGCATCGCCTTTCCTGACATTGCCTACCAAACTTTGACCTCTTGGAAATGTGGCCCCAGAAATGGGGCCGCTTTTTTGCTTCCGAAACTAGAGGATTCTCGACAAAATGCGCCAGGAGCAGCGGGCGTAACATCTTGCACTCGGCGTGGCCGGGAAGTGGGAAAGCAAAGCTCGTCGTTGCTGTTGACAGCTTGCCCTTGCGAGAGGAAAATTGCCCACGGTGCTGCTCGCTAGTCTCCCCCTCGCTCTCCGAAGGGAATACAAATGTGTTCACCCCGCGTTGCCTCCATACGCAAATGGATCGGGCCTTGTGTTTTGAGTATCTTGTTTGTAACCGCAGCGACCGTCTGCTCGGCGCAGACGTTCACAACGCTGCATTATTTCAACGGCAAAGGAGGTGCGGATCCGCAGGCCGGATTGGTCCAAGCCACTGATGGAAATCTTTATGGGACCACTTTCTTCGGTGGCGTAAACGGCATCCGGAACCCCAGTGGAACGGTGTTTGAAGTCACGCCGAGCGGGACATTTAAAATGTTGTACAGCTTCTGCTCCCAGAGCGGTTGCGCAGATGGCTACGGGCCGATGTCGACGCTCATCCAGGCCTCTGACGGGAATCTGTACGGTACAACCTCTGTTGGCGGGGTCAACAGTGGTGGCACCATCTTTAGGGTCACGCTGAGTGGGAAGCTCACAACGCTTTACAGCTTCTGCTCCCAACGACCCAATTGCACGGACGGCGCCCGGCCCTTGGCGGGGCTAATCCAGGCCACTGACGGGAATTTGTACGGCACAACCCGAGATGGCGGAGCCAACACCGGGGGTACGGTGTTCAGAATGACGCTGAATGGAACCTTGACAACACTCTACAGTTTTTGCTCCTTACCCAATTGCACAGACGGCTTCGAACCCCTCGCTCCGCTTATGCAAGCTACCAATGGGAACTTTTATGGGACTGCGTCAAACAGCACTAATGGTGGCGGCGTGGTGTTTGAGATTAGTTCTGGAGGCAGGCTGACTACCCTTTATCGCTTTTGCTCCCAAACTAGCTGTGCGGACGGCTCTGACCCAGTCGCGGGACTGATCCAGGCCAGCGATGGTTACCTCTACGGAACAACCTTCGAGGGAGGCGCAAACGACAAAGGAACGGTTTTTAAGATCACTCCGGAAGGACAGTTCAGCAAGACCCACGACTTCTGCTCAGAATTACCCAATTGTGCGGATGGTGGCTGGCCGCAGGCGGGATTGATCCAGGCCACCGATGGAGACCTTTACGGAACTACCAGTATCGACGGGGGTATCGGCGGCAGCGGCACTGCCTTTAAAATTGCCCCAGATGGGACCCTGACGACGGTCTACGTTTTCGGCTCGCAAACCGGAGACGGCGAGTCACCCGTGGCACCCCTCGTTCAGGCTACCAACGGGAACTTCTACGGCACAACGTCCACGCAGGGAAAACAAACTTACGGCGTCGGCACGATTTTTAGCGGGTCTTTGGGACTTGCTCCGTTTGTGGAAACCCAGACGACCTCCGGCAAAGTGGGAGCGGTGGTCACAATTCTCGGAAATAATCTGAATGGTTCAACGGGTGTTTCCTTCGGGGCAGCTCCAGCCACATTTACTGTGAACTCCAACAGCAATCTGAAGGCCACGGTTCCGAACGGGGCCACGACAGGCGTGGTTACAGTGACCACCCCCGACGGTACGCTGACGAGCAATCAAGATTTTCGCATTCTGCCGGAGTTCACCGGTTTCACACCGCCCAGCGGCCCGGTAGGAACAGTGGTGACGATCACGGGAGTGAGTCTCACACAGACCACGGCTGTGACTTTTGACGGCGTCTCCGCAAGCAGCTTCACTGTGAACTCCGACACACAGGTGACCGCGACCGTGCCCGCGGGATCAAAGACGGGAGTGATCGTGATCAGAACCGTAGGCGGCCGCCGCTGGAGTCCCACAGCTTTCACCGTCACGCCGTAGCGTCGCCATATGAATTACCAAGCTGATTCGGCTAGAACGTTCTATGATCTGTTTCTTGTCCATGCCCCACGCTATCCCCAGGTCGCGGCCGGGCACATCAGGTATGCACGGTAGACTCTCGATCCTCCGCTCTCCATCCTCCGCGGCTCACCGGGTGCACACTTTCGGTAGATGTCTCTCTCAGATACACTGCGAAGACCTATGATGAAAGGTCTCCGCCGCTCTCTCGTGTCCCTCGTCGCGCCTATTTTGATCTCAGTTTCGGCCGCATTGGCCCAGAAAACGCCTCAGGCTGCGCCGCCGCCGAGTTCTTTCATGGCGCCGCCACAGGCTTCGCAAGCCGACGAGCACAATTTCCCTTCCCTCCTTCTGCAGCAGCTTTCCGCCATCAAAGCTGCCGCTTTGAATGACGACTACGCCTACCGGCAGCTCGCCCACCTGACAGAGAAAATAGGACCGCGGCCAACCGGCTCTACTCAGGCTCGCGCCGCCTCAGAGTATGTCGCCGAGGAGCTTCGCAAGCTTGGCCTGGATGTTCGGCTCCAGCCGGTGGTTGTGCCGCACTGGGTTCGCGGAGCCGAAACCGCCGCTCTTGTCGAATATCCCGGGATGGTTCCCGGCACGACCCAGAAGATTGTCCTGACCGCGCTCGGCGGAAGCACATCCACGCCCGCCGATGGCCTGACCACCGAAGTCATCACCGTGAATAACTTCGACGAACTGACGGCCCTTGGCCGCGACAAAGTTGCGGGCAAGATTGTCCTGTTCAATGAGCTTTTCGATAAGCAGAAAGCCGCCGGCGGAATGGCCTTTGCGGCGTACGGGGAAGCCGTCCGTTACCGCGGAGCCGGACCGAAGGCCGCCGCCGATCTTGGCGCGGCTGCCGCGCTGGTGCGCTCCGTCGGCAGTGCCGATTACCGACTTCCTCACACTGGGTTTAGCTTTCCCGCCGGAATTCCCGCCGGAGCCGTGACTGCCGAAGACGCCGACCTTATCGTCCACCTGGCGGCACAAGGCAAAGTCCGGATGCACCTCACGCTCACTCCCCAGAAGCTTCCAGATGAAACCGGCTTCAACGTCATCGCCGATCTCAAAGGCTCTGAGCATCCGGAACAAGTGGTCGTAGTCTCCGGACATCTCGACTCGTGGGATCTCGGAACCGGGGCAATTGACGACGGAGCTGGCGTCGTCATCGCCATGGAGACCGCCGAGATTCTGCAGCGCCTTCACCTGCGCCCGGCGCGCACGCTACGAGTGATCGCGTGGATGGACGAAGAAACCGGCGGCACCGGCAGCAGAGCCTACTCCGCCGAATACGCCAACAACTTTCCCAATCACATTGCCGCCATCGAAAGCGACTCCGGCGCCGCACATCCTCTGGGCTTTGACGTAAAGGCCG
>Ga0307474_10002324_pt1 | contig 13682 bp, 10 predicted proteins | sample atmos_gasesECM1C_2_FD_203312 | JGI IMG/M metagenome (GOLD analysis project Ga0307474, IMG submission 203312) | Hardwood forest soil microbial communities from Morgan-Monroe State Forest, Indiana, United States - atmos_gasesECM1C_05 | ecosystem: Environmental > Terrestrial > Soil > Temperate... | reverse complement strand
TCCCCACTCTAAATTTCGCAAAGAACGCGAAATTTAGAATGGGCCACCTTCGGGATTGAGTGGACTGCTAGTCTTTTGCAGCAAGGCATACAGGCAGGTGTCCCACGCAAGCGTGGACCGCGTGAAGAATCCCCCACTGAAGCCAAAACCCGGCTTGAGTCGGCCACCTTCACTTATTGTCATCTTCCCAATATCCCCCACTCTAAATTTCGCAAAGAACGCGAAATTTAGAATGGGCCACCTTCGGGATTGAGTGAAAGTGCCAGTTTTTTCAGCGAGGCAGGCAGGCAGGCAGGTGGCCCATTCAAGCCTGCTTTTGGCTTGAGTGGGGAAGTTCTACTGCTGGACAAAGTCTTCCCGCCGCTCGTTCGCGTTTTCGTGCCGTCCATTCTGACTCGATCTCGACACGTCCCTCAGAGCCGGTTGCGTAGTGGCGAAAACTGCTCCACTGCCAGTCCTCCGGACGTTCGCACAGCCCGGCCTTCACCGGATTGCGATGAATGTAACGCAGCTTTTCCAGGAACTGGGGGTAATCTCGGATGTTGAAATCGTAATACCGCTTTTGCCAGAAATGCTCCGCATCGCCAATCAAGCGGCGCGCGACTCCCTGCTTTAGCGACTTCAGGGCGTCGGCAAGCGTTTCGTGCGCATTCCCACTCAAGCCAAAAGAGGGCTTGAGTGGGCCACCGGAAGTGTGCACATCCCCACCGAGAATTTCTTTTGGTTCGCTTAAGAGGAGGTGGACGTGTTCGGGCATGATTACGTACCCGTAGACGAAAAGCCTGAATTTGCGGCGTACGCGCTCCAGGGCTGACTCGAAGATTCGGCGACTGGCGTCCGTGGTGAGCAACTGGCGGCGATGGTAGCAGCAGAAGGTGACGAAATGATTCTGGCCACTGTGGTGAAAACGCGTTAATCCCCAAGGCATGGAGGATAATCTAGCTTATTTGCCGGACCAGGTATGTGATGGGTGAACATGGTGGCGTGGGCATTTAGAGCCCCACTCAAGCCAAAAGAGGGCTTGAGTGGGCCACCGGTCTTTGATTTAAGCGGTCTTTGATTTAACCGGTCTTGATTTAACCGGTCTTGATTTAACATCCCACCTGTCTCGTGTATCAGATTTTCTGTTTCTTCCACTTTCCTTGTTTGAACAGGATTGCGCTGGCTATGGCCATGGAACTTTCGGCGATGGCGATTGAGGCGAAGACTCCGTTCGATTTCATGTGCAGCGGAATTGCCAGCCAGTAGGCAATTGGAATCTCGAAGAGCCAGAAGCCAAAGAAGTTCACGATCGTCGGAGTGATCGTATCCCCTGCGCCGTTAAAGGCCTGCATCATCACCATGAAGTAGGCGTATCCGAGGTTGCCGTAGCTGATGATGCGCAGGCAGGCTGCGCCCAGCCGCACGACTTCGGGATCGTGGGTGAAGAGACGGACGATGGGCTCGGAAAAGAAAATGAAAATGACGCCGATCGTGCCGAGGAAAAGCATGTTGTAAAGGCCGGTGCGCCACACGGCCTTCTCGGCGCGCTCAGGATGGCCTGCGCCCAGATTCTGTCCCACCAGAGTGGCTGCGGCGTTGCTCAGCCCCCATGAAGGCAGAATCACAAAAATGACGATGCGGATTCCGATGGTGTATCCGGCAAGGGCGGCCGCGCCGAAGATGCTGACGATGCGCACGAGACCGATCCAACTGGTATGGGCGATGGCGAATTGTAAAATCCCGGTGAGCGAAACGCGCATCAGCCGAAACAGCACGTCGAACTGAAGACGAATCTGCGTCTTGAGAATCTTGATGCGTTCGGTTCCGCGCATCAGGCGGTAGAACTGGTAGAGCACTCCGATGCTGCGACCCGTGAGCGTGGCCACGGCCGCGCCGGTCACGCCCAGGCGCGGAAATGGTCCCCAGCCAAAGATCAGGCAGGGATCGAGGATCAGATTGATGATGTTCGAGACCCAGAGCAGACGCATGGCAATGGCTGCGTCCCCAGCGCCGCGGAAAATCGCGTTGTTGAGAAAAAGCAGGAGGACTGCAAAACTTCCGCCCAGGCAAATTCTGGTGTAGCCGCTTCCGGTGGCGACGATCTCCGGCGAAGCGCCCATCAAGCGCAGCAGATCAGGCGCCCATATTCCGCAGGGGATGCCGATCGCCAGGGAAATGAAAAGGCCGAGGGCGATCGCCTGCACACCTGCGACCGCCGCGCCCTCGGGATCTTTTTCGCCGATTCGCCGCGCCACCATGGCGGTCGTCGACAGGCTCAACCCCATGGCCACGGCGAACACCAGGCTCAGCATCGACTCGGTGAGCCCCACCGTCGCAACCGCGTTCGCGCCCAAGCGTCCAACCCAGAAGACGTCGACTACGGCGAACAGAGATTCCAACACCATCTCCAGAACCATGGGCACGGCGAGAAGGAGGATGGCGCGGTTCAGGCTGCCGGTGGTGTAATCCCGGTGCGAGCCACGAACGGCTTCCACGAGGGATGCCCAGAGGGTTTGCCGCTCTTCCGGAGATGTGATTGCGACTTCCATAAGCACGCCCTGGGGATGTCCATTCAATTATTCGAAAGCTTATTTCTGGGGTAAAAGAGTCGCGCGCGCGGTTACAGCTAAATTCTTCACCATGCCCCCGAGAACCAACGGTCCGAGCGGGGTAGCCAGAACACCTCTGCTGTCGGCTCGGGGATCATACGTAGTGGCGCTGATCGTATCCCACTTGTGACGGTGCAAATCGTAAGCAAAGGTGTATTCAGAGACTTCGGCAGGCTTGCCATCATACGCTGCGCCCTTGTAGTCATGCGGAGCGCTGGTGCCGCCGGAAAAAACAATCTTGTGCTCGCGGTCGGAGCCTCCGCCGGCAATTCCGAAACGCGCTGTGCCAGGATGCGGAGGGAGCTTGCTCCATTCAATCTTGTTGGGATCTTTGTGATCGATTTTCCCCAGCCAGGCCTGTTCGCAGGCGGAATAACGCGGACCGCCCTGGGCGCCTTTCTGTGCGCCGTCGATCACGACGATGTTATCGCCGGCGACTCCACCAGCTAAACCAAATACTGGAGTGCCCGGAAACGGCGTGGCCTGAGTCCACTCGTCTCTCTCGACGTCATAGACCTGGACAGCATTTACTGGTCCCTGCGGCGACCGGCCGCCGATGAGATAAACGAAACGGTCGTGCGTCACGCCCGCAACTGCTGTATCCACAGCCACTGGCATGTCTTTTCCGCGAGACCATTTGTGAGCGGTGGGTTGATAGACATTCACGTCGGGCAGGGTAAGTTCGTTGCCCTGGGCGTCTATGACGTAGCCGCCCATGAGGACGATCAATCCCTTGGCGCCAGCAGCGCTCGCACCTACACGACCAACGACACCGGGCACGGTTCGCCCCTCACTCCATTTACCGGACGCGAGATGCAGAATGTAAACCTGATTGGTGACGTCGTCCCAGGTTTTTCGGGGACCGACTCCCATCATGGAATACAATTCGAGGCCGTCCTTGAGACTAGCGACGGCATTGCCGGAAACCGCGGCGGGCATGGGCGGAAGCTTTTTTTCGTCCTGGCCGAGCGCCAAGGCGGAACACAGCAAGAGAAAAACGGGAATCAGGAATTTCCTCATTGCTGAGATATTAAACCACCTTGCCGTCACGGTCCCGACAAGGGGTCAATTCCAGCGGTAGAGCGTCATGCAGGGACAAGCTCTACTCGATCAAACCCTGCCGGACTGCGTGAATGAAATCCGTGTATGCAGGTTGCTCTGCGCTGGCGCGCATTTGACTGGCAATCTGTCCACGGTGATAGGCAGAGTGCAGAATCACGTGTGTCAGGATGTCTTCGACCGTGCTGCTCCACGGTTCGCCCTTGCTGTTTTGATATGCGACTGTATCCGAAAGCGCCCCAGGAGAGAGGTGCGTGAGATAGTCACGCCACAATACGGCTAGTTCGCTAATTTGCGCGGCGCAATTGTCGAGGGAAAAGTCTGGCCATACCTGGACGCTTTGCGGCTGTTTCGTGATGCGCTCGAACCACAGGCGCTGAGCAGAGAGAATATGCGCCAAGAGCTGCCCCGGACGCGCCGTCACCGTCGCACCAGCGCTTGCATTTATCGCGGCCAGCACTTGGCGGTTCGCCCACTCATCGTAAGTAAATTGACGGCGCAGATATTCGAGTAATTCCATGATTAAGGTAAGTCCCGCCCTTCTCAGTGTGAACTGGACCAGTTTAGAACAAGCGGCAGAAGGGCGTGACACCGTAAACCGGCATGGGGGAGATGCAACTGTTGTTAATGATCCGTTCACATTGCTCGAGTAGATTGCTCGTAAACCAAGCGGTGCGTTACTCTGAAGCGGCGTGACGAAAACTGCAATCCCCTAACATGCCCCGAAAAGCCCTGATATCCCGCACTGCCCAAAAGCCTGCGAACGAGAAGCCCGGCCCTTCCAATCCGGCGATCGTGAAGACAAAGAATCAGAAATCACTCCAGAAAACGGCTGCAAGGGGAACCGAATCGATAGACGATCTGGCGAAGACGGCGCTGAGGGCGTTCCTCATCGCCAGGGATGCTGCATTCAACGTTCGTGACTTGCTTACTCACTCCTCGCGCATGGCGTTCCTGGCGATCAAGGAATGCGAGCAGGAACTCGATATCATCGAACGCTACATTGATGAGCGCATGCCGGCTGCCATTACGCGGGTGAATGAAGTGAGGGCGCGCCAGCTGCTGACCAGCCTGAAGTGCACAACCGATCTGGAGCGCATCGGCGATCTGATGATGAGCGTGGCTATGCGGGTGCAGGCGCGCACTGCGAAGATGCCGGCTTCCGATATTCGGAACTTAGTGGAAATGTCCGCGATCCTGCGTGAGATGCTCGATCTGGTTTACAAAGGATTTGTCGATCTCGACCTGGAGTGCGCCCGCAAAGTTTTGCAAATGGATAAGAGCATTGATCGCGTTTGCCATGCGCTGTTCCAGGAGCATTTGACCGAACAAGCCTTGCAGGGCGATGCGTCAAGTTTTGACGTCCTATTGATGGCGCAGGCACTGGAGCGTGCCGGCGACCATACCACGAACCTTGCCGAGGATCTCTATAGCCTGATTGAGGGCCGCAGCTTGCGGCATCCGCCGAAGAAGCGGGCCTCCAATTAGGGGCAGATCGCAGTCCCAGTTGTCAGATTCCCAATGAGTTCCGACTGGAAGAGATCGCGGTTTGCGGCGTTTGGCAGCCGCTAACTCTGCGGCGCCCCGTCCGTCTATAGTATTGTGATTTGTGCAAGGGCGGAGGTGTGTCCCATCCTTCACCTGTGCTTACCAGCGAAAAGAGGGCTAATGTCGAATCTCAGGATTGCCTTGTTATTTCTATTTCTGACTTCATCGCTTGCTGTGTTGGGGCAAGATGCTGCGACTATCAGTGGTACGGCGGGAGCGGCGGACGAATCAAAACCAGCTCCCAAGCTCGAACACTTCGATCCGAATCTGGTCGACAGCGCGCTCAGCCCTTGCGATGACTTCTACAAGTACTCCTGCAGCAAGTGGCTCACGGCAAATCCGATTCCGGCAGATCAGGTGTACTGGAGCACTGGCAGCACTCTGCAACTGTGGAACGAAGCTGCGTTGCGAGAGACGCTGGAAGCGAGCAGCAAGAACGATTCCCAGCGGAGTGCAGTGCAACAGAAGATCGGCGACTACTGGGCGGCTTGCATGGATGAGAGCGGCATTGAGGCCGCAGGCTTGAAGCCTCTGCAGCCGGAACTGGAGCGTATTGGCGCGCTAAAGTCCAAAAAAGAAATCACTATCGAGATCGCTCACCTGCAACATCTATTTCCGGGCGCGTGGGAGCAGGGCGATAACCAGACGAACGCACCTTTCTTTGGTTTCACCGGCCAGCAAGACTACGATGACGCCTCGAAAGTTGTAGCGCAGCTTGACCAGGGCGGCCTCAGCTTGCCTAGCCGTGACTATTACATCAAGACGGATGACAAGTCGGTGGAGACGCTGAAAAAATTTCGTGCCCACGCGCAAAAGATGTTTGTGCTGGCGGGAGAGTCAGAGGCGCAAGCCAGCGCCGATGCCGACGTTGTGATCGCGCTGGAGACCGCGTTGGCCAAGGCGCAGATGGATAATGTTACGCGCCGCGATCCGAAAAACATCAACAACAAGATGAGCGTCGCGGAGATTCGCACACTTGCACCGTCCATCGATTGGGATGCTTATCTCAAAGCGGTGAAAGCGCCCGCCAGCGGACATTATATTGTCACCTCGCCAGATTTTTTCCGTGCTGAAGATAAGCTGCTGGTGGAGCATCCGCTTGAGCATTGGAAGACTTACATGCGCTGGCAGGCGATCCACCGCGCTGCGCCGCTGCTCACCAAAGCGATGGTGGATGAAAATTTCGACTTCTTCAGCCGCACTCTCGCGGGCCAGAAAGAGAACCAGCCGCGGTGGAGACGCTGCGTGCGCAACGCCGACCGCGATTTGGGAGAGGCTCTTGGCCAGGCCTATGTGGATCGCGCTTTCCCGCCGGAGAGCAAGGCGCGCACACTGGAGATGGTACACGCCATAGAGCAGGCGATGCACAGCGACATTGAGAGTGTGAGTTGGATGACGCCGGCGACCAAGGAACAGGCCATCGTCAAGCTGAAGGGAATCGAAGACAAGATTGGTTACCCCACGCACTGGCGCGATTATTCGAGCGTAAAAGTGACGCGCGAAAATTATCTGGGCAACGTGGAAAGCGCCACGGCATTTGAATTCGAACGGCAAGTGGCCAAGATCGGCAAACCGGTCGACCGCAGCGAGTGGACCATGACGCCGCCTACCATCAATGCCTACTACGATCCGCAGCTGGATACGATTAATTTCCCCGCCGGAATTCTGCAGCCTCCATTCTTCGAGAAGGGTATGGACGATTCGGTGAACTACGGCGCCATCGGCATGGTGATCGGGCACGAACTCACGCACGGCTTCGACGACCAGGGCCGGAAGTTTGATGCCCACGGAAACCTGCGCGATTGGTGGACTGCCGAAGATGCCAAACAATATGACGAGCGCGGCAAGTGCATCTCCGACGAGTACACGCAGGACGTTCCCGAGGCCGGTCCGGGCGTCAAGCAGAACGGCCTGTTAACGCAGGGCGAGGATACGGCCGACAACGGCGGCATCCACCTGGCGCTGATGGCGCTCGAATCCGATCTGAAGAAGCAAGGCAAATCGCTCGACGATAAGGGCCCCGATGGATGGACCTATCGCCAGCGCTTCTTCCTTTCTTACGCGTACTCGTGGTGCGCCAGTGTGCGCCCGGAAGTGTCGCGAATGATCGTTACCACTAACCCGCACTCGCTGCCCATCTTCCGCATCGACAACGTAGTTTCCAACATGCCTGAGTTTGCCGCGGCTTTTGGTTGCAAGGCCGGGCAAAAGATGGTTCGGGAGAATGCCTGTCGAGTGTGGTGATCGATCCGCAGTATGCAAGAAACTGCAAGCTGACGATCTTGTTCGGATTTCGTAACAAGTTCGCTGCAAACACGGCTCCGCCCGAAAATGCGCGCTGGCCGCTGAGCAATCCGTGGTAAAGTATGCCTCGGCTGTTTCGTGATGGCAGACATTTCCCCCTGTTGTTCGCCAATCCTGACTGGATTGTCCCTAGTGAGTAACTTCCGCTCCTGAGGGCAAGTTGTTGGAGGTCCCATGTTTTCATTCCGCCCATTCTGCATCGTGGCGGCGGTTTTCGCCTGTGCCGCAAGCTTCTGCTCCACGGCCAGCGCGCAATTGGAAAAGCGCATCACCACCCATTTATTGAATGCACCGGGCTATGCTGGAATGGCCGTCGGAGACTTCAACCGGGACGGCAAGCTGGACGTTGTGGCGGTTGTGAAAGATGTGCAGATCTTTCTGGGCAACGGCGACGGAACCTTCCAGTCGCCAATCAACTACGCGGTCGGAGTAAACCCAAATTCGGTTGCTGTGGCCGACTTCAATGGGGACGGGAAACTCGACATTGCAGCCACCAACTATCTGAGTGGAACGATAAGTGTTCTGATGGGCAACGGCGATGGGACGTTTCAGCCGCCGACGACGTTGAATGTTTTGAATTCCCCCTCGGGCATCCAGGCGGGTGATTTTAACGGCGACGGCAAGCCCGACATAGCGCTCACAAATACCGACCTTAGCAGCAATAAGGTTGTCATCAGTGTCTTTCTGAACAATGGCGACGGCACATTTCGCGGGCCGGTGAACACTGATCTGGGCGCAAACATAGGAATAGACGCGTTGGGGCTTGGCGACTTTGACCGCGATGGAACTCTGGACCTGGCGGTTGCCACAAATACCCTGACGGCCGGACAGGTCGTAATCCTACTCGGGAATGGTGACGGCACATTTACTCGTGGAGAGAGCTACGCGGGACCGCCAAACTGCATCTTTATTGCAGTCGGGGATTTTCGAAGCAACGGCAACCTCGATCTGGCGGTGACTGATTACCTGGGCGTGCACGTCCAGGTGTTTCTAGGCAATGGAGATGGAACCTTTCAGCAGCCCGTATTCTATGCTTCAACCTTTTCGGACTGGGCCGCGATTGCCGATTTTAATGGAGACGGCAAACCTGATCTCATTGTGTCAAATGGTGGGTTCAACGGCTATGTGTCGGGAACGGTGAGCATACTTCTGGGCAATGGCGACGGGACATTTCAACCGCAAATGGTATTTCCGGCGGCGCCGTCCTCCGACACTGCGATTGTCGGAGACTTCAACGGAGATCACAAACTCGACGTCATAGACCTAGACCGATCATTTGACTACATGGTTACGCTGCTCAATACGGGGGACGCCTCTTTCTCTCCGACCTCGCCTTTGCGGTTTACCGATCAACTGATCGGAAAGACCAGCCTTCCCCAAACCGTGACATTGACTAACTCTGGAAATGCGTCGATGAACATCGATTCGGTGAAGTGCAGTGGGAAACCGTTCCAGATGACGCAGAATACTTGCCAGGGCAGGCTGGCTCCCGGCGCTCATTGCGCGATGAGCGCGATCTTTACCGCCCAAGCTAAAGGCCTGGTGGCCGGGACCCTGACCATTCGAGACCGTGCATCCTCGAAGCCTCAGGTTGTGGAATTGATCGGCACCGGCACGGTGGTGCAGCTATCCCCTCCGCAGTTAACATTTCTGCCGCAAAAAGTGGGGACCAAAAGCGCGCCTCGAATGATACAGCTCACAAATACGAGTAGCGTAGTGCTGGACATCACGAACTTCATCTTTGTGGACGGGAAGGATTACAACGCTTTCTTCGAGAGCGACGACTGCGGCTCGCAGGTTGCCCCCGGCGCGAGCTGCACGATCGCTATAGCATTCATGCCGCACAGGAAGGGGGCGAATTTGGCCTACGTTCGGATCGAGGACGATGGAGGAGGAAGCCCCCAGGAACCGATGCTCACAGGCACGGGCGATTAGGCTTCGTACGAAGATCCATACGAAAATAGGCCAGCATTTGGCTGGCCTATTTTCATGTTCATTGCGATGTTTAACGATCAGCGATTGATGTCGTCCTTCGACTGCAGGCGCTTCACGTAGTTCTCCAGGTTGGGTTTATTGGAATCGGGCGCGGTTGTGAGGGCCGTCTGCACTTCCTTGACGGCTTTGTCGAAATCTCCCTGCCCGCTATAAACGCGTGCCAGGCCCAGGTGCGTCGTCCAATAGTCGGGGAACTTTTTTGCATTGGAGCGGTAGACAGCGAAGGCCTCTTCTGCTTTCTTTTCTCCCTGCAATTGCCGGCCGTAAAAATAAAGTTGCAGAGCGCTGCCCTTGTCCAAGGCTTTGGTTAGAACAACCTTGGCGTCATCCTTGCGGCCCATGGCATCGAGAATCTTCGATTTGTTGAGCAAATTGTCGTAGCGCTCTTCCGCCTGGAGGGACAGATCTTCGTCTTTTAGCGCCTCGTCCAGATTAATCTTGTTGGCGAGGAAGTAGCCGGCGGCATCGTCCCAGCCTTCCCAGTAGTACTGATTGAGTCCGAAGCTCTGCCGGCGAATGCTGGCGGTAACGATGTCGTTCACGTTGACCGCAATTTTGAAGGGTACGGCAACTTTATCCCAGCGCATGGTGATCACGGTGGAGTCGGGCTTCACGTCATCAAAGTCATAAGCCAGCGCGTCGTGAGCTTCCGCCGCCTGCGGCTTCACGGTGACGCGTAGCGCGTCGTCTCCCTGTTTGTAGCTGAAGCTTCCCCACGCGGCAGAATCTTTCGAGAAAATCACCGTCCACTGAGTCTCTCCCGGAATCATGTGGAGGCCGTAAGTCCCCTTATCCAGCGGCTGGCCTTCGATGGTCACCGGATCGGTGAATGTGATCGTAGTGTTTTCATTGGCCCCGGCGCGCCAAACCTGTCCATAAGGCACGAGCTTGCCCCAGACTTGCCTGCCATTGGCCAGAGGCCGGTGATAGTTGATGGTGATGTCGGTGATGCCGATGCGCTGCATGGTGAGGGCGTGCTGGCTCTGCCGCGGCAGATTGAGCATCAGGGTTTCGCCGGTCGCGGTTTGCGCCTGGCAGAAATTCGCGACCGACAGGACACCGCATAACAAAACAAGTAGACGAGTTCTGTGCATGGGAGACTCCTCTTTATTGTTGGAAATCGAACAGCGAATCAGCCGCAATCCTGGGATCAACAATGGGATGAGCGTGCGCGCCTGACTGACTGTGCTGTTGGGCTTAGACGCGAGGCGGGGGACAAGGTAAGCAATTCGCGCAGGGGAGAGTATTTCTGGCGGGAATTTTTCTTCGACAGTCTTCGCTCGACAGTATTCCGCTTGACAATATCCGGGGGTTGACACAGAATATCAATAGGCGAATAAAAAGCGAACACGCCTCCGAGGCCAGCCAACCCCGGCGTTCCCTGAAATTTCCCGAGGATCTTATGTCTTCCGCAGTGTTTTCCACTTCGGCGGCCCAGAGCCGCCCTTTTGTCTTTGACGATGAAGAGGAAGCCGCAGTTTGTCCGCAACCCACCGGGGTCGAACTCTTCGGCGAAGGACGCCCGCCGCGGCGAGTGACCCCTGATGGGAACGGGGCTTTTCGGGATGCGAAACTTGCCGGCGTTACTTCAGCTTCGCGGCTGGCAGTGCGTCCTGCGCCAGAAATGGTCTCCAGCGGCATTGCAGAAATGGATGCTTTTACCGGAGGGCTGCCGCGCGGTTGCCTGACGGAAATTTGCGGTCCGGCCTCTTCCGGGCGCACTACCTTATTGTTATCTGCCCTGGCGGCTGCCACGCGGCGAGGTGAATTCTGCGCAGTCGTGGATGCCGGCGATGCCCTGGATCCGCAATCGGCTGCCGCATCGGGGATCGAGTTCGAACGTCTGCTGTGGGTGCGTTGCGGAGAGAGTTTCACCCAAAAAGACAATTCACCACAGAGGCGCAGAGGCACAGAGAAAATAAATGAAGAACAAGACCAGGATATGGCTTCACGGTTTGAACAAAAGGATTTTGGGTGGCGCGGCGCTTCCAGCCAAAAGCAATCAGAGCATTGCCTGGAGCAACTTCTGGGCGCTACCGATCTGCTTCTCGAAAGCGGAGGCTTCGGATTGATTGCTCTCGATCTTGCGGATTTACCGCAGCAAGTTGTGCGCCGCATCCCACTGACCACGTGGTTCCGATTCCGCCGCGCCGTGGAGCATACGTCCACAGTTCTGCTGGCGATACAGAGTCAATCGATTGCGGGGAGTTGCTCTTCGTTACTGATAAAGCTGGGATTGACGGGCAACCGGTTTGGCGGTCAAGAGATAAATTCTCAACTCCCAGGGCTCACCCATGCGCAGTTGTTGACGGGATTGGAATTCGGGGCCGAAATTGTGCGGTCACGCATGGATCGCAAACCCGCTCGTTCTGCGGAGATTACATTTGCCAGCAAAACCGCCTGGGCGGGATGAAAAACCAGAGGTCAGTTGCCAGTTGCCAGTGGCAGAAAAATTGGGTTCGGTACTGAAAAAACAGTCTGGCAACTGACAACTCGGTACTGGGTGCTCGGTACTAGGTACTGTTTTATGTTCGCCTGCATTTTCGTGCCGAGTTTTCCCGTGGCCGCGATCTTTCGCGCCGAGCCGGATTTGCGCGCGCAGGCGACGGCGATTTTCGAAGGCAAACCTCCGTTGGAAAAGATTTTTGCCGTGAATGAGCGTGCAGAGCGTGCGGGCATTACGCCAGGGATGACGAAAGCTCAGGCGGAGCTTTGTTCGGAATTGATGCTGCGCCCGCGTTCCCGGCTGCAGGAATCGGCGACACACGCCGCATTGCTTGATTGTGCCCAGTCTTTTTCTCCCTGCGTGGAAGATACCGACGCTGACACCGCGATTCTTGATCTGGCCGGTATGGAATCTCTGTTCGGCACCCTGCCGGAAATTGCTCATCATCTCTTACGTTGCGCTGCTGACTTGGGGCTTGATGTGAACATCGCGGTTGCGTCAAATCCAGATGCCGCCGCACTGGCTGCCCGCGGATTTTCCGGCGTCACCATCATTCCCGATGGGAAAGAAGCGAAATGTTTGGGATCGCTTCCGGTGGAAGTGCTGTTTAGAGATCATTCCAGAGATCCACAAAAGGGCGAACAAGAAAAACAGGAAGTCCAATTTCTGGAAACGCTGGAGCGCTGGGGCATTCGTAATTTGTATTCGCTGGCGGCGCTTCCCGAAGTTGCATTGAGCGAACGGCTGGGACAGGACGGCCTGCGCTTGCGGCAACTGGCGCGCGGAGCGGCTTCGCGCACGCTGGTTCCTGTCGAGGCGCCGCCGGTATTTGAAGAAGCCATTGAGTTGGAATTTCCCATCGTGTTGCTGGAGCCGCTGGCTTTTTTGCTGAACCGTTTGCTCGATCAGGTTTGCGCTCGCCTGGCTGCACGTGCGCTGAACACGCAGGAATTGCGGCTTACGTTGGAACTGCAAAATCGAACCGGCGCCGATCCTGAATTCAATACTTCTGGCATGGCCAGCGAGAGCGACGAATCGCATCGCGCCGCCGAATCCCAGCCATCCTCCAGGTATTTTGTTCCTGGGCGAAGAAATAAATTCTGCCGAACTCTTCGGCTTCCGCTTCCCATGCTCGATACCAAACTTTTTCTCAAGCTGTTGCAACTGGACTTGAACGCGCATCCACCGGGAGCGCCAATCAAGAAAATCCATCTCATCGCGGAACCAGCACGGCCGCGCCCGGCGCAAGGCGGCCTGTTTCTGCCTCCATCGCCCGAGCCGGAAAAACTTGCGCTCACGCTGGCGCGCATTGCCGGATTAGTCGGCGAATCTTGTGTCGGCTCGATCGAATTGCTGGATACGCACCGGGTCGAGGGCTTTCGTCTGCGACGTTTTATGGCAAGGACAGCTTCCGAGACGAAACCTGCAGAAAACCCGCCAGAAAAATCGACTGTCGCTGCGCTTCGAATATTTCGTCCGCCGCTGCGTGCCACCGTGACTTTAGAAAACGGTGAGCCGGCGCGTGTGGTCTGCAAGAAAAAAGAAGTGCAGGGCAGTGTGCTGTGGAAATCTGGCCCCTGGCGCAGTTCCGGCGACTGGTGGGAGCGCGAAGCCTGGGCCCGCGACGAGTGGGACATCGCTCTGCAAACTGCGGGCGATGTCGCTCTCTACCGGCTCGTGCACGATCTGCTCGGCGGGAAGTGGTTCGTGGAGGGAACTTACGACTGATGTCTAAAACC
>Ga0307474_10002323_pt1 | contig 13683 bp, 13 predicted proteins | sample atmos_gasesECM1C_2_FD_203312 | JGI IMG/M metagenome (GOLD analysis project Ga0307474, IMG submission 203312) | Hardwood forest soil microbial communities from Morgan-Monroe State Forest, Indiana, United States - atmos_gasesECM1C_05 | ecosystem: Environmental > Terrestrial > Soil > Temperate... | reverse complement strand
CCCTCGAGGGATTGGGAAGGCGGGGATCGGAGGGAAAACCCCTGCTCCGCAAGCCGGGAGACCTGCCAGCGCACGATTGAGACCGGCGGACGGGGTGTTCCGCGACGGGGAACGAACCGCTGCAATCATCGGTTCGTGTGCCTCATCGCTCCCGCCAGACCTTGAGGAGAGCGATGACCGTCACGCTTCACGTCTGCATCACCTGTCGTGCCGGCCAAACGCTGAATGAGGGCGATACCACGCCCGGCGCGCGCCTGCATTCGGCCATTCTCGATTTCGGCGTGCCCACGGGCGTCAGCGTAGTTGCGGTCGAATGCCTCTCCGCGTGCAGCCAGGGGTGCTCGGTGGCGCTCAGCGCGCCCGGACGATGGTCCTACGTTTACGGGCGTTTGTCGGCCGCAAATGCGCCTGACGTGGCCGCAGGTGCTGCGGCCTATGCAGCAGCACCGAACGGTATCGTGCCGTGGCGCAGCCGCCCGGAAATCTTTCGCAAGCAATCGCTTGCGCGCATTCCACCCATATCAGTCGTTTCGGAGGCTGCCGAATGAATACGCTTGCCAAGGTGCCGGTGACCGTCGTGACCGGTTTTCTCGGATCGGGCAAGACGACCTTGATCCGGCATCTGATCAGCAACGCCAATGGCAAGAAGCTCGCCGTGCTCGTGAACGAGTTCGGCAGCGAAGGCGTGGACGGGGAGATCCTCAAATCATGCGCGGACGCGAATTGTCCCGCAGAAAATATCGTCGAACTCGCCAATGGCTGCATCTGCTGCACGGTGGCCGACGATTTCATTCCCGCCATGGAACAGTTGCTGTCGCGTCACGTGAAGCCCGATCATATTCTGATCGAGACGTCGGGGCTGGCGTTGCCAAAACCGCTTCTGAAAGCGTTCGACTGGCCCGAGATTCGCTCGCGAATTACAGTCGACGGCGTGATCGCGCTTGCCGATGCCGAGGCGGTTGCGGCCGGTCGTTTCGCGCCGGACCCGGCTGCGGTCGAAGCGCAACGCGCGGCCGACCAAAACCTCGACCACGAGACGCCGCTTTCGGAAGTCTTCGAGGATCAGATCGCCTGCGCGGACATCGTGCTGCTGACGAAGGCGGATCTTGCTGGCGCAAATGGGCTTGAAGCGGCCAAGGCGGCGATATCAGCCGAGATGCCGCGCCGCGTACCGATGCTCGCAATCGTCGATGGCGTGGTCGATGCGCGCGTGATCCTCGGCCTTGAAGCCGCGGCAGAAGACGATCTCGCCTCGCGTCCCTCTCACCACGACGACGAGGATGAGCACGAACACAACGATTTCGCATCGGTCGTGATCGAACTTCCAGAAATCCGCGATCTGGACCGGCTGGTCGCGTCCGTCCAGCGGCTGGCGCGCGAGCAGAATGTGCTGCGCGCCAAGGGCTATATCGCGGTTGCGGGTAAGCCGATGCGCTTGCTGCTGCAGGCGGTGGGCGAGCGGGTGCGGCACCAGTTCGACACCAACTGGGGCATACGACCCAGGCAATCGAAGCTGGTTGTGATCGGTGAACACGGCGATATCGATGAGGCTGCAATCAGGGCGGGACTTGGAGTCTGATGCACGTTGTGTTTCGCGAGAGCCGCGGTCTTGAAGAAACCGCGACGCCTAAGGATCTCGGCCAGGAACCGGCCGAGCTGGTGGCGCTCTCGTTCTCCGACAGCGATCTCGCAGCGTTCGCCGCCGGCTGGCGGCGCGGCCGCGCCAGCCTGCCGTCGCTTAGGCTTGCAAACCTGGCGGAGCTCCGTCATCCGCTTTCGGTCGACACCTATGTCGAGCGGACGCTTTCGCACGCGCGCGGCGTGCTGGTGCGCCTGATCGGCGGCGAATCCTACTGGTCATATGGTCTTTCCGTGCTCCATCAACTGGCGAAGAGCCGCGACCTTGCGCTTGCGGTGCTCCCGGCGGATGGTCGCGACGATCCGCGCCTGGACGCGCTCTCGACCTTGCCGATCTCGACACTCAGGCGTCTGAAGGCGTTATGCGACAATGGCGGTCCGGTTGCGGCACAGGCTGCGATTGCCCAGCTGGCGCTGGCCGCCGGCCTTTATGCCGGACCGGTGATCGGCGAAATCAATCTTCCGGAGATGGGCTTCTACGATCAAGCCCGCGGCGCGATGTTGGTGCTGCCGGCTCCCGATCGTGCGCCGCGCGCGTTCGTCATCTTCTATCGTTCCTATCTGACCGCGGCCGATACCGCACCGGTTGACGCCCTAATCACAGCGCTGCGGCAGAAGGGCTTTGATGCTTATGGCTTGTTCGTCACCTCCCTGAAATCGGATGCTGTGGCAAAGTGGTTGAAGACTCAACTCCGCCGGCACCCGCCGGCCGCCATCGTCAATGCGACGGCCTTCTCGGCCCTCGGAGATGACGGCAGCACGCCGTTCGAATCGATTTCGTGCCCCGTATTCCAGGTCGCATTGTCGACGGCCCGGCGCGATGACTGGTTGGCCTCGCTTCGCGGTCTCTCGCCACCTGATCTGGCGATGCATGTGGTGTTGCCCGAGGTCGACGGCCGCCTGTTCGCCGGCGTGGTCAGCTTCAAGTCGCCCGGCGAGCGCGATTGCGATCTGCAGTTTTCGCATCTTGCGCACAAGCCCGACGACGAGCGGGTCTCCGCGGTCGCCGGGCGCGTGAAAGCCTGGCACCAGCTTGCGCTCAAGCCGGTGCAGGACAAACAACTTGCGATCGTGCTCTCGAATTATCCCGGCCGCCGCCACCAGATCGCGCATGCGGTCGGGCTCGATGCGCTCGCTTCGGTCGAGACGCTGTTGTTTGATCTCGATACGGGCGGCTTTGACGTCGAACCTGTCAAAGCGCTTGGTGAGGTCCTTCTGCGAGAGAATTTGGCGTGGAATCTTGACGAGTACCGAAACGAGCTGGCGAGGCTCCCGCGTCAATTGCAGGATGATCTCGCAAAAACCTGGGGCGCGGCTGAAGATGATCCCTGTTGTCGAGACGGCCAATTCCGTTTCGGCGCGATCCGGCGCGGCAAAATCATTATCGCGATCCAGCCGGAACGCGGTGATTTCGATCACCGCGATGCGGAGTATCACGATCTTTCGCACACCCCCCGTCACGCGTATGTCGCGTTCTATCTGTGGCTTCGGCGACAGGGCATCGACGCACTCATCCACATGGGCGCGCACGGGACGCTCGAATGGCTACCCGGCAAGTCGGTTGCGCTGTCGTCTTTCTGCTGGCCCGAAGTATTGATCGGTGATCTGCCGGTGCTCTATCCCTTCATCGTCAATGATCCCGGAGAGGCGGCTCAAGCGAAGCGGCGCACCGGCGCCGTCACAATTGGCCATTTGCCGCCGCCGCTGGCGCGGGCCGCTCTGCCCGAAGCCTTGCGTCGCCTCGAGCAACTGCTCGATGAATACTCGACCGCCGATGGCCTCGATCCTGCGCGTCGCCAGCGCTTGATTGCATCGATCCGTGACGAAGCCCGCGCTGCCGGATTGGAAGATGATCTCGGCATCGCCGGCTCCGCCGCGCCGGCCGAAGCCATTCCGCGGATCGATCGCTTCGTCTGCGATCTGAAGGAAAGCCAGTTCGGCGACGGCCTGCATGTGTTCGGCCGGGGCGATTGCGGTGAGGCCGAAAAGGATGCGCTGCTTTTGGCGCTCTCGGGCAAGCGCGTCGCGCCGGGACCTGCCGGCTCTCCGCATCGCGGACGCCGCGATGTGTTGCCGACCGGACGCAATCTGTTTGCCGTCGATCCTCGTGCCGTGCCGACGCCGTCGGCACATGCGCAAGGGATCAAACTTGCCGAGGAGCTTTTGCGCCGTCACCTGCAGGATCAAGGAGACTGGCCGAAGGGACTCATGGTGGACCTTTGGGGGTCTTCGACCATGCGTACGGCAGGTGAGGATTTTGCGATGGCGCTGCATCTCGCAGGCATCGCGCCGCGCTGGGACCACGCCTCGGGGCGTGTATCCGGCTACGACATCATCTCGCCGGCGGAACTCGGCAGGCCGCGTATCGACGTAACGCTTCGCCTTTCGGGATTGTTTCGCGATGTTTTTTCGCCTCTTGCGCAACTGTTCGAGGCTGCGGCCGAGGCATTGGCCGAGCGTGGCAGTGAAGGTGATGAAAATCCGTACAGACATCGCACCGCGCGCGTGTTCGCGCCGCGTCCCGGGCAGTATGGCATCGGCATCGCGTCGCTGCCGGACGTGTTCACAACAGAATCACGCCTGGCCGCCGGCGAAGCCTGGCTTTCTGCTTCGTCGTGGGCTTTCGCTGCAGATGGCGAGATGCGGCCCGACCGGGAGGGTATCGAGGCAAGGCTCGCCGCGACCGACACATTTGTGCACACCCAGGATCTGCCGGAAACAGACCTGCTGCTCGCTGCGGATTACGCCTCCCATGAAGCGGGCGTGGTGGCCGCGTCCGCCCGGCTTGGTGCCGCCGCTCCATCGCTCTATCACCTCGACGCGACGCGTCCCGATCAACCGCATGCACGTTCGTTGACCGAGGAGATTTCGCGCGTGGTGCGTGCGCGCGCCGCCAATCCCGGTTGGATCGCCGGCATGATGCGTCACGGCTTCCGGGGTGCAGCCGAAATCGCCGCGACGCTCGAGCACATGGCCGCATTCGCTCATCTTGCCAATGTCGTGCCTTCGCATCTCTTCGATCTCTACTTTGACGCGACGCTCGGCAATGATGATGTTCGCGCGTTTATGGCGCGCGAGAATCCGCCGGCGCTCGCCGCAATCGAAACCTGCTTCAACAGGTTGCATGAAGCTTCGCTCTGGAAGACGCGTCGCAATTCAATTGCGGCTGCGCTCAAGGTGGCCTCATGAGCGATGCGGCGATCAGGGGATGGTGTCCGGGGGCTTGGCGGCCGATGCGATCGGGCGATGGGCTTGTGGTTCGCATCCGGCCGCCTGCGAGCCGGATCGATGCAGCGCAGGCGATGGGACTAGCAGAACTCGCCGAGCGACATGGCAGCGGCATTCTCGATCTGACCAACCGGGCCAACCTCCAGATCAGGGGGGTCAGCGATGCGAGCTATTTGCCGCTGATCGAAGGGTTCGCGCGGCTGGCGTTGCTCGATCCGGATCCGGACACCGAGGCGAGACGTAACATTCTGATGGCGCCGTTCTGGACCGAAGGCGATGAAATCGCCTCCATCGCGGCGGAGCTGGAACAGGCGCTTGCGACTGGTCCCGCCGGGGTTCCGACCAAGTTCGGCTTCGCTGTTGATTGCGGCAGGGAACGCGTGCTGGCCGGCGCTTCTGCCGATGTGCGAATCGAGCGCGCCGCGACAGGGCATCTCATCGTGCGTGCCGACGGCGCGGAGCTTGGTCATCAGGTCACGCGGACGGAAGCCGTCAAAATCGCGCTCGCGCTGACCGAATGGTTTGTCACTTCGGGCGGCGCCAAAGGCAGCCGAGGACGAATGGCTGCTCATATCGGCGCCGGTGCAAGGCCGCCCGAAGCGCTTTGCGGCAACACGAGGCCCGCACGCGGCCAAGCCTTGCCCGGTCCCGGGATATATCCGCAAGGCGCGATGTTCGGAATGGCGTTCGGGCAACTGACCTCTACCGCGCTTCGCTGTCTCGGCCATTGTGCGCGCGCACTGCGCCTGACGCCATGGCGGATGATGCTGGCGGAGGGGATGCATGAGATGCCCGACTGCGAGGGACTCATTACGCGCGCGGAAGATCCAATCCTGCGGGTTATCGCCTGCAGCGGCGCTCCGCGCTGCGCCCAGGCGCATGCCGACACGCGCGCGCTGGCGGCGGCGCTTGCACCACACATTGCCGAAGATGCCCGGCTCCACGTCTCCGGCTGCGCCAAGGGCTGTGCTCACTCCGGTCCGGCATCGATCACGCTGGTGGCGACCAGCGAAGGATTTGATCTCGTGCGCGGCGGGTCGGTCCGGGATGCGCCGGTCCTGCGTGGACTGAGCCGCGCCGGCATCCTGACAGATCCCTCGGTCTTACAGGGAGCATGCTGATGCTGCACAGCTATGAGACCGATGGTGCGTCGATCTATCGACAATCCTTCGCCATCATACGCGCCGAGGCGGAGCTTGCGCGCTTCACCATCGACGAGGAGCCGGTGGTCGTGCGCATGATTCATGCCGCAGGCATGGTGGGACTGGAGGCGAAGATCCGCTTTACGCCGGGCATGGCCGGTGTCGCACGGGCGGCGCTAAAGAACGGCGCGCCAGTACTGTGTGATGCGCGAATGGTGTCGGAGGGAATCACACGCGCCCGCCTGCCAGCCGGCAACTCGATCATCTGCACGCTTGACGAGGCGGTCGTTCCTTCGCTCGCGCAATCGATGCGCAATACGCGCTCCGCGGCGGCGATCGAGCTGTGGCGGCCGCATCTCGATGGCGCCATCGTCGCGATCGGCAACGCGCCGACGGCGTTGTTTCACCTCCTCAACATGCTGAAGGATGAGAATTGTCCAAGGCCCGCAGCCATCATCGGCTGTCCGGTCGGCTTTGTCGGCGCGGCTGAAGCCAAGGCCGCGCTGTGGGCTGATCCACCGGCGCCGGCCTTGACGGTCGAAGGACGCCTTGGCGGCTCGGCGATCACGGTTGCTGCCGTGAACGCATTGGCAAGCCGGAGCGAATAGAGATGGGCGCCATCGTCTGCTGCGGCCTTGGGCCAGGTGATCCGGAGTTGATGAGCGTGCGCGCCGATCGCGAGGTGCGTGCGGCAAAACATGTCGCCTATTTTCGGAAAAAAGGACACCCCGGCCAGGCTCGGCGCATTGTCGAAGGGTTGCTGGCCAAAGACGTCCGCGAATATCCGATGGAATATCCGGTCACGACCGAGATCGCCTTCGGCAGCTCTGAATATGTTCGCCTGCTCGCCGACTTCTATGACGAATGTGCGGAGCATCTGGCGCGACTTGCGAGCACCGCCAAGGTGGTCGTGCTCTGCGAGGGCGACCCCTATTTCTACGGCTCCTTCATGCACCTGCACGCGCGCTTGCAAGGGCGCGTCGCGATCGAGGTCATCGCCGGCATTCCGGGAATGGCGGGTTGCTGGAATTCCGTCGGCCAGCCGATTGCGCTTGGCGACGACGTCACGACGGTACTGATGGGCACACTGGCGGAAGATGAACTGGAGCGGCGGATGCGCAATTCCGACGCGCTCGTCATCATGAAGACCGGGCGCAATCTGCAAAAGGTGCGCCGGGCACTCGCCTCTGTCGATCGTCTCGCGGACGCGTGGCTGGTCGAGCGCGGCACCATGCCGGGCGAACGCGTCGCCCGGTTGATGGACGTGCACGAGGCCGACTGTCCTTATTTTGCAATCGTGCTGGTCCACGGCCGGGGTCGGCGCATGGAGGCGGCCGAATGACGGGCACGCTGACGATTGCGGGAATTGGACCGGGCGACGAGGCGATGGTCACGCCGGAGGTTTCCGCCGCGCTTGCTGCCGCGACCGACATACTGGGCTATGCGCCCTATGTCGCGCGCGTACGCCCCCGCACAGGCCTTGCGCTACATCCATCCGACAATCGCATGGAGCTTGAGCGTGCGGGCGAGGCCTTGCGACTTGCCTCCGAAGGGCGCCACGTCGTCGTGGTTTCATCCGGTGATCCCGGCGTGTTCGCCATGGCCTCCGCCGTGTTCGAGGCACTGGAGGATTCGCCGCAATGGCAGGGACTTCCCATCCGGGTTCTGCCCGGCGTGACCGCGATGCTGGCGGCCGCCGCCCGGGTCGGCGCGCCGCTCGGGCATGATTTTTGCGCGATCAACCTGTCCGACAATCTGAAGCCGTGGACGACGATCGAGAAGCGCCTGCGGCTTGCCGCCGAAGCCGATTTCGCGATCGCCATGTACAATCCGCGCTCGGCAAGCCGGCCCGAAGGCTTTGCGCGCGCGCTCAAGATCTTAAGCGAAGCCGGCTGCGGCGAACGCATCGTGATCTTTGCTCGCGCGCTCACGACGGTGGAGGAGAAGATCGAAACGGTGATGCTGCGCGAAGCGCGACCGGAGATGGCCGATATGAGGACGCTTGTCATTGTCGGCAACTCGGCAACCCGCCGCGTCGGTCACTGGGTCTATGCCCCGAGGCACGTCCGATGAGAAAGCCATCGCATCACCTCGGCCACGCTTTCCGCCCGCGGCCTGTCGGGCAGTTCCGGCCGCTTCAGCATGACAACGGGAAGGCCGAGTTCGCGCGCCGCATCGATCTTGGCACGCGCGCCTTCTCCCCCGGAGTTGCGGGCGACGATCCATTCGATTCCGCGCGAGCGCATCATGTCCAACTCGCTCTCGAACGCGAACGGCCCGCGCGACACAATGACCTCCGCATCGGGAAACGGCAACGGCTCGGCCGGAGGATCGACAAATCTCAACGTATAGGCGTGCTGCGGTTTGGCGCCGAACGGTGCAATGTGCTGCCGGCCGATCGCAAGGAAAACGCGGGTGCGCGTCAGAGGAAGCGCCGTCACGGCGGAAGTGAGATCGGCTACCTCGATCCACTCGTCACCGCGTACTTTGACCCAAGGCGGTCGCTCAAGCGCGATCAGCCGCGCTCCGGTTGTTGCGCAGGCCGCAACCGCGTTGTGGCTCATCTCGGCCGCGAAGGGATGGGTTGCGTCGATGACGTGCGTGATTTTTTCCCGACGAATGTATTCGGCAAGGCCGCTGGCGCCGCCAAAACCGCCGGACCGCATTGGGAGCGGCTGTGTCGCCGGCGCGCGCGTGCGCCCTCCGTAGGAGTAGGTCGCCGCAAATCCTGCGCGTGCAACCGCATCGGCAAGCAAGCGAGCATCGCTCGTTCCGCCCAGTATGAGGGCGCGTGTCATGCGTGATCCTTCTGATCCCTGGCTGACCATCATCGGCATTGGCGAAGATGGCCTTTGTGGCCTCTCGGACGCAAGCCGAAAGGCGCTTGCTAAGGCCGAGACGGTCTTTGGCGGCGAGCGGCATCTGGCGCTCGCGAGCGTCGGCGACCGCGGCCGGCGCTGGCCGGCGCCGTTCCAGACAGATTGCGTCCTTTCCTGCCGCGGCCGTCCGACCGCGGTACTCGCCTCGGGTGATCCGTTCTGGCACGGCGTCGGCGCGGTTCTCGCGGAGCGGCTGAACAGGAGCGAATGGATCGCCCATCCTGCGCCCTCGACATTCTCGCTTGCCGCGGCGCGGCTCGGATGGCGACTGGAGTCCGTGATCTGTTTCGGGCTTCATGCCGCCCCGTTTGAATGTCTGCTGCCCCATCTTGCTCAAGGCGAGCGAATCATTTGTCTCCTGCGCGACGGCGAAGCTGGTGTCGCTCTCGCCGAATGGCTGACGGCTCAGGGGTGGGGCCATTCGCAGCTTTGGACCCTCGTCGCGCTTGGAGGGAAACGCGAATCCATCACGCAGCATCGCGCCGACAGCTACGACGGCGATCCAGCCGCGGACCTCGTGGCCGTCGCATTGGAAGTGAAGGGTTTTGGCGGGCTGCCGCGTAGCTCGGGCCTTGCCGATTCGCTTTTCGTACATGATGGCCAGATCACCAGGCGGCCGATGCGCGCACTCGCGCTCTCCGCGCTCGCGCCAAGGCCAGGCGAACGATTGTGGGACGTCGGCGCGGGCTCCGGCTCGATTTCCATCGAATGGGCGCTGTGCAGGGGAAGTGCGATCGCGATCGAAGCCCGCAATGATCGCGCCGCGAATATCCGCAAGAATGCCGCAGCGTTCGGCCTCACCAACCGGATTGCCGTCGTCGAGGGAGCCGCGCCCGGAGTGCTGGGAGACCTTGAGCCGCCGCAAGCGGTCTTCATCGGGGGAGGGCTTGATCTTGCGATGTTCGACGGCCTTTGGCCGCTCCTGGAGTCGGGTGCACGGCTGGTTGCGCATGCGGTAACGCTTGAGACCGACGCGCTTCTGTCGGAGCTGCATGGGCTTTACGGCGGCGAACTCATGCGCCTCGAAATCGCGCATGCGGGCAAGCTCGGCCGATATCGTTCATGGGAGGCGGAGCGGCCGGTCGTGCAATGGAGTGCGGCAAAATGAGGGTCGCCGGACTGGGATTTAAGCAAGGCGTCACGCTGGCTTCGTTGCGCGAAGCGCTTGTTGCTGCTGGCGCCGAAGGTCTTGGGGCGGTGGCAACCGTCAGCGACAAATCGCAAACGCCGGCGCTGCAATTGCTGGCGCGGGAGTTCAATCTGCCGGTCAAGGCCATTCCGGCCGCCGTTCTGGCTGGCATCGAAACCCCGACACAATCCGAATTCGTCCAGGCGAGGTTCGGCGCGGGCTCCGTCGCCGAGGCCGCCGCGCTTGCGGCGGCGGGTGCTCGTGCGCGTCTCGTTACCTCCCGAACCGTTTCGCAGGATCGCACGGCCACTGCAGCAATTGCCGAAGGAGACGGTGAATGACGGTGCACTTCATCGGCGCCGGACCGGGTGCTGCCGATCTGCTTACCCTGCGCGGGCGCGATATCATCGCCACCTGTCCGGTGTGCCTCTATGCCGGCTCGCTGGTGCCGCAGGGAGTTCTCGCGCATTGCCCGCAAGGAGCGCGCATCGTCGATACCGCACCACTGTCGCTCGACGAGATCATTTCGGAGATCGTCACCGCGCATGAAGAAGGCAAGGATGTGGCGCGGCTGCATTCGGGCGATCTATCGATCTGGTCAGCGATGGGCGAGCAACTGCGACGCCTGCGTGGGCTGGAAATTCCCTACACAATTACTCCCGGCGTGCCGGCCTTTTCGGCCGCTGCCGCGGTGCTCGAAGCGGAACTTACGCTGCCGGGATTTGCGCAGTCCGTCGTGCTGACGCGAACCCCGGGACGGGCGAGCGCGATGCCGAAAGGCGAAAGCCTCGCCGCCTTTGCGGCCACCGGCGCTGTGCTTGCGATCCATCTCTCGGTGCACATGCTCGACAAGCTGCTCGCCGAACTGACGCCGCACTATGGCGCAGATTGCCCCGTGGCGATCGTCTGGCGCGCGAGCTGGCCGGACCAACGGATCATTCGCGCAACCCTCGGCACACTCGATGCCGCCGTCGGCCCCGAACTCGAACGCACGGCGCTTGTGCTCGTTGGCAGGACGCTTGGTTCGCAGGATTTTGCCGAAAGCCGCCTCTATGCGGCCGACTATGACCGCCGCTATCGGCCGCGAGGACCGACGCCGCGCTTCCCGGAGGCTCTATGACGCGGGCACTCGTCATTTCGGCGCCCGCCTCGGGCGCGGGCAAGACAACGCTGACGCTGGCACTGGCGCGCGCTTTTTGCGATCGCGGGCTGAAGGTGCAGTGTTTGAAGAGCGGTCCCGACTATATCGATCCCGCGTTTCATGCAGCCGCGACCGGCCGCGTCTCGGTCAATGTCGACAGTTGGGCGATGGATCGTGAGGTTATTTGGCATCTCGCCTCGCGCGGCGCGGACGCTGATCTGGTGCTGGCCGAGGGCTCGATGGGTCTGTTTGACGGCGTCGCCACACCGGGCGTTTGCGGCACCGGTGCCACCGCCGATATTGCCGAAATGATGGGATGGCCGGTCCTGCTGGTGATCGATCCTTCCGGGCAGGCGCAAACCGCCGCGGCCATCGCCAGCGGACTGCGCGATTTTCGCGCCGGCGTGCGCCTTGCTGGCGTGGTTCTCAACCGCCTTGCAAGCGCCCGACATGAGGACCTCGTGCGCCGCGCGCTTACCGACGTCGGTATCGCTGTGTTCGGCGCATTGCCGCGCAACGCGGCGATTGCCTTGCCGAAGCGACACCTTGGTTTGGTGCAGGCCGAGGAACATAAACAGATGAACGATCTGATCGCCGACGCCGCGCGCTTGATCGCCGGCCATGTCGATCTCGATGCGGTGCTGCAATCGGCAACCGTCTGGTCACCGAGACCTGTCGCGCGAGGTCAAAAGGTCAGACCGCCCGGTCAACGGATCGCGCTGGCGCGGGACGCCGCCTTCTCGTTCATGTATCCGCATATGCTCGAGGCCTGGCGGGCGGAGGGAGCCGAGATCGCGACGTTCTCCCCGCTCGCCGACGAAATTCCCGATGCCGGCGCCGATGTATGCTGGCTTCCAGGCGGCTATCCGGAATTGCATGCCGGCCGTCTTGCGGAAAACCGGCGGTTTCGGCGAGCGCTGAGCGCTTTTGCCCAAACACGGCCGGTGCACGGAGAGTGCGGCGGCTACATGGTGCTTGGCGGCGCCCTGACCGACGCCGACGGCACGCGCCACGAGATGGCGGGTTTGCTCGGGCTTGAAACGAGCTTTGCCCAGCGTCGCATGCATCTGGGTTACCGGATCGCCGAGCTGGCTGCGCCAATACCCGGACATGAGGCCGGCGCACGTTTGCGCGGCCACGAATTCCATTATTCAACCATTGTTTCGCAGCCGGATACTCCCTTGGCCGTGGTGCGTGACGCGGCCGGGGCCGTGATTACCGAGACCGGCTCGCGCCGCGGTCATGTCACTGGTACATTCTTCCACCTCATCGCGGAGGACAAATGAGCGGTTTCGTCTCCTTTGTCTCGGCCGGTCCGGGCGATCCTGAGCTGTTGACGCTGAAGGCGGTGTCGCGTCTGCGCGCGGCCGACGTCGTGCTGTATGACGACCTTGCCTCGGGCGCAATCCTGGATCACGCCAGCGAGCGGGCCAATTTGGTGGCGGTCGGCAAGCGTGCGGGATGCCAGTCGACGAGGCAGCAGCATGTCAATCGACTGCTCGTCGACTATGCCGCGACCGGTGCGCGCGTGGTGCGCCTGAAATCGGGCGATGCAGGCATTTTTGGTCGACTCGAAGAAGAGATCGAAATGCTGCGCGCGGCGGAAATCGATTACGAGATCGTTCCCGGCGTCACCTCCGCAAGCGTGGCGGCAGCGCAAGCCGGCATTCCGCTTTCCCGCCGGCATACCTCGCGCCGGGTCCAGTTCGTCACCGGTGCCGATACGAACGGCCAGCTGCCTGCAAATCTCAACTGGGGCGCACTCGCCGACCCGGAATCGACTACCGTGGTTTACATGGGCAAGCGAACCTTTCCGCTTCTTGCGGCAAAACTGATCGAGCATGGCATGAGCCCGGATACGCCGGCACTGTTTGCAGAGTCGCTGGGCCATGCCGAAGAGCGGTTGGTCCGCTCGACCGTTGCAGGGCTCGCCGAACAGCTAAGTCGAGACGCCGCCGCGACCACGGCCGCCGTGATTCTTTTCGGCGCACTAGCGCCCCTTGGTCTCGGCCACTCTTTCGAACCGCAAGCCGGAATACCGGCCTGCAATTTGCAACGCCAGCACCGTCGGATGTGACGGCAGGAGGAAATAGATCATGCATATCGAACCGGGAATCGTTACAGGCGCCAAGATCGTTCTGAGTTACGCCACGGGTGCGGCGGCCGGCGCCTGCGCATTGAAGATTGCCGTGGATAGCGCGCGCGAGCAGGGGATTGTCTCGTTTGCCGTGCGTAGCATCGCAGCCACGGCCCTGGTGTTCTGCTTCTTCGAGCTGCTGCCGCACTTCCGGGTCGGTGTCTCGGAAGTGCATTTCATTCTCGGCTCGACATTGTTCCTGATTTTGGGTGCCGCGCCCGCCGCGTTCGGACTGGCGTTCGGTCTCCTGTTGCAGGGGCTGTTCTTCGAGCCGGCCGACTTGCCGCAATACGGCATGAACGTGACCACGCTGCTGGTGCCGCTGTTTGCGATTCGCTCACTCGCGGCGCGCATCATTGCCCCCAAGACGGCCTATGTCGACCTCAGGT
>Ga0307474_10002322_pt1 | contig 13685 bp, 13 predicted proteins | sample atmos_gasesECM1C_2_FD_203312 | JGI IMG/M metagenome (GOLD analysis project Ga0307474, IMG submission 203312) | Hardwood forest soil microbial communities from Morgan-Monroe State Forest, Indiana, United States - atmos_gasesECM1C_05 | ecosystem: Environmental > Terrestrial > Soil > Temperate... | reverse complement strand
GCACGCCACCGATGAGCGCAAGAAAGAACGCGAAGAACTCATTCGTCCGCACTTCGATGTTCCAGCTGAAGAGCACGCCCGCCACCGCCGCCAGGCCCGTAAGCAGCACCAGCACGCGGCTGATGCCGTCGGCCGCCAGGATGTAGCGAACGCCCATCGCGGCCACCCAGGGCACATCGACAATCGTGACGCGGCCCTGGCCGGCGCCGGCCGCAAAGCCTGCCGCGGCAATCACCAGCCCGGCGAGGGCAACGGCCAGCGCCAATCCGCGCGCCAGGCCAGCTCTGCCCTTGGGCAGAAGGGCCTCGGCGAGAGCTCCGGCAAACGAGAGATAGATCGTCCACGCCAACACTACAGCGATTCTCCCTTGGATTCTTGGCCGAAGCCGACCAGGTAAAGTGGCTGCCACCCCACGGACGAAGACCTGTCCGTGGGGACCCCGGGGGTTCGACCCCCGAAGAAAGCCACGGCTGAGGAAGCCGGATAATTCGAGTGCAACGGAGAACCGCTCATTAAAATCTCCAGTGCGCCAGCAGGTTCACCACCGTGGGGTTCACGCTGTCTACAATCAGTTGCGGCATGAGACCGATGAGAATCATGAGTCCGATCACCGGGGCCATCGCCAGAAGCTCGCCGCCGTGCAGATCAGGGAAGCTCGCCCAGCGCTCCGGCAGCGGTCCGGTAAAAACCTTCTGAATAACCGTGAGAATCACAGCGGCAGTAATCAGCAGCCCAAGCACCGACACGGTGGCCGCCACCCACGCCAGCGGAAAGACGCCGCGGAAGATGAGGAACTCGCCCACGAATCCGTTCAAGCCCGGCAGCCCTAACGACGAGAACAGCGCGAATCCCATCAATCCTGCGAACACTGGCGCAGGCTTGCGCAGCCCGCCAAAGTCGTCGATGCCGCGCAACCCATCGCTGCGCTGCTGGATCATGGCAATGAACCAGAACAGCGCCGCCGCGGTGATGCCGTGGTTGAACATCTGCAGGATCACGCCGTTGAGCGCCGCAGCCTGGCTCGCTTGCATCGCAGCGCCCGTTGCGGGAACCGCCAGCGCGAAGATGCCGAGCTGGCAATAGCCCAGGTGGTTTACCGACGAGTATGCGAAGACGCGCTTCAAATCCTTCTGCGCCGCCGCGGCCCACGCACCCATCACCACCGTCAGCACCGCCAGCACCAGCAGAGGCGTGCGCATCTGCGCGATCTCGTGCCCGAACATTGGCATTGCTATCCGCAGCAATCCGTACACGCCCATCTTCGACATAGTGCCCGTGAGCAGCATCGTCACCGGCGAGGGCGCTTCAGAGTACGCTGCCGGCAGCCATGTGTGGAACGGCATCAGCGGCACCTTCACAGCGAACCCCGCCAGCACCCCAACAGCTAGCCACGGCATCACCGGTCCCAGGTGCGCAGTGACCGCCTGCTCCAACTCTCCGGTGGTAGCCAGCAATCCCAGATGCGTGAAGTCCATGCTGCCTGTGGCAAGGAACACCGCGAGAAACGCGAGCAGCAACCCTACCGATCCGGCCATGGTGTACACAAAGAACTGCGTTGCCGCCGGCCCGCGCTTCGGTCCGCCCCACAGCTTGATGAGGAAGAACGCGGGAATCAGGCTCAGCTCCCAGTAAAGGAACCAGTGATAGAAGTTCAGCGCGGTGAACGTGCCGAAGAGTCCGGCTTCGAGCAACAGCACCAGCGCAAAGTAGAGTCCTGGCTGCCGGTGCACGCGATGTGCCGCGTCGATCGACATCAGCGTCACCACCGCGGAGAGCACCAGCATCAACGCTCCGAGTCCGTCCACACCGAGGTGATATTCGATCCCGAGCGACGGGGCCCACGCAGCTTGTTCCACCAAGCCCATGCTTCCGTCCGCAGGAATCCGCATCCAGACCATGAGGGAAAGCCCCAGGGCAACCAGGGCCGTGATCATCGCCACACCGCGGGCATGCTTCCCCGTACCCAGCGCGATGATGGCTCCCACAACGGGCAGCGCGGTCAGGAGTGTGAGAATCGGAATTCCGTTCATGCGCGGCTGCTCCAGATCAGAATGGCGGCGAGCACCACCACCGCCAGGGCCAGCAACCGCAAATAGGTCTGCACGCGGCCCGACTGAATTCGCGCCACAAGCCCGCCGCCCGCCGACAGCTCTTCGCAACCCTTGTCGAAGGCGCCGTCGACCCAATACGTATCAAGGAAGCGATTGAACCTCGCCCACAGCCCGAAGAGGCCAGTAACGCCCGCGACCAGTCCGCCCCACACGCGACGATCGAGCCAGTCAGCGACGCGCGCAAACCATGCGTAGAACGCAATCACGGTCGCGCCATAGATTTCATCCACGTAGAGGCGGTCACGCAGAGCGCGCCACACGGGCGGCATCGCCTTCGCCAGCACATCTGGCTCTTTTGCCTGCGGCGATTTGTTGCCGTAAAGCCACCAGCCGAAAATCAGTCCGATGACGACTACACCTGTCGACGTCAGCATCAGCGCAAGGATGCCTGGCTCGCTGAAGCCGGCCAGTTCGAACGACGCCGGCCGATCGGTGAGGAAGCTGCGGAACCACGGCCACGCAGGCGTCCCCAGTAAGCCGAGCGTTGCGGCGAATAATGCGAGGATCCACAGCGGAGTTGTCATCACGCGAGGGCTCTCGTGTGCATCTCCGTGCCCGCGATATGCGCCGAAGAAAACGTAGCTGACCTGCCGCGTCATGTAGAACGCAGTGAGCAGCGCGCCGAAGATCAGCAGGAAGAACGGCCCCTGGCTCGACTTCCAACCCTGCGCCGATTCGAGAATGGCGTCCTTGCTCCAAAAGCCCGCAAAGGGAATAAGACCAGCCAGCGCCATCATGCCTGCAGCATAAGTCGCAAAGGTCACCGGCATCTTCTTCCACAAGCCGCCCATGTGGCGAATGTCCTGCTCTTCGTGGCAGCCGTGGATCACCGAGCCAGCGCCCATGAAGAGCAGCGCCTTGAAGAACGCGTGCGTGATGAGGTGGAACATTCCCACGGCCACGCCACCCAGCCCCAACCCCGCCATCATGTAGCCCAGCTGCGAGACCGTCGAATAGGCCAGGATGCGCTTGATGTCGTTCTGCGCCACGGCAATTAGCGCGGCGAAGACAGCCGTCGATGCGCCCACCCACGTGACCACGGTGAGCGCGGTTGTTGTGCCGCCCATCGGCATGCCGGCCTGCATCAACGGGTACACCCGCGCCACCAGGTACACGCCCGCGGCCACCATGGTTGCTGCGTGAATCAGCGCCGACACCGGTGTGGGGCCCTCCATCGCATCAGGCAGCCACACGTGCAGCGGCAGCTGGCCGCTCTTACCCGCGGCTCCGGCAAAGATCAGCAGCGCAATCGCGGTAGCCGCACTCAGCCCCAATGCGGCCGGTGCGGCCAACAGCCCGCCCAGCGCCAGCGGCTCCATCGATCCTGCGCCCTTGTTGTAGAACAGCAGCGTACCCGTCTGCGCGAAGAGCCACACAATCCCGAGCAGGAAAAAGATGTCGCCGACGCGCGTGGTGAGAAACGCCTTCTTCGCAGCGGCAGCCGCCGACGGCTTCTGATACCAGAACCCAATCAGCAGGTACGACGTGAGGCCCACCAGTTCCCAGCACATGAACAACAGGAGAAGACTGTTGGCGATGACCACGCCCAGCATCGCTCCGGCAAACAGCGAGAGAAAGCAGAAGAAGCGCGTGAAGTTCTCGTCATGCGCCATGTAGCCGGTGGAGTAGATAAAGATGAGCAGGCCGACGAAGGTGACCATCACCATCATCACGGCCGACAGCGGATCGAGCACCCACCCCAGGTCGACATTCGACGAGCCAAACTGCAGCCAGGTGAAGTTGACGGTCTCGCGCACCGCGTGGCCGCCCATCCACCCGGCCAGCACGTGACCAAAGGCCGCCAGCGCCACCAGCAATGAAAACGCAAGCGAGCCGATCGCCAGCCCGGCTGCGGCCTTGCGCCGCGGCTGCTTCATCAGCGCAATCACGCCCGCAGCCACCATCGGGACTGCTGGTATCAGCCACAGGATCTTCGCAATCGATGAAGCTACAACTTGGGGGGTGAACTGAAGTGCCTCTTGCATCACCGGCTCACCCCTTCATCCTGTTCATCTTGTCCAGATCCGTCGTGCGAGCATGTCGGTAAATCGAAATCACAAGGCCCAATCCGACCGCCGCCTCCGCGGCAGCCACAGCAATCGAAAATACAGCAAACATTACGCCCGTCAGCGCTTCAGGGTGCGGGCCATAGCGCCAGAACGCAATCAGGTTGAGATTCGCGGCGTTCAGCATCAGCTCGATCCCGATCAACACCAGGATCGCGTTGCGACGCGTCAGCGCGCCGGCAAGCCCAATCGCGAACACCAGCGCAGCCACAAGCAGATATCCAGCGAGAGGGGTCACTTCGCCTCTCCCTTCTCATGCATGGCGACCATCACTGCGCCCACCAACGCAGCCGTCAGCAGCAGCGCGACAATTTCAAGCGGGAGCACATAGCGGCTCATCAACGCATTGCCGATATCCTTCACCGAGACCACCGGCGCAGCCGCCTGCTGCGGAATGGCGTTGACGCTGCGCAGCACCGCCCACCCCAGCACCGCGAAGACCGCCGCAGCAATGCAAAGCCCCGCCAGCCACGTGCGGCTGAAGACGCCATGCTCCGCGGTCTCCGACCCGCGCGTCAGCAGAATCGCAAACACCACCAGGATTGCCACCGCGCCGATGTACACAAGAATCTGCGCAAATCCTGCGAACTGCGCATCCAACTGCAGAAACAACAGCGCCAATCCTGCGAACGCCGCCGTTACCGCCAGCGCGCAGTGCACGGTATTGCGCAACGTCACGGCCGCCAGTCCGCCGGCTACCGTCAGCGCGGCCAGGATCCAGAATACGATCGTCATCGGCGGCACTCCCCTTCGCGGCTCCGGCCGCACTTACTCCGCATAACGATAGCTCCTCGGCCCATAGTGCCTGCGCCGCATCTCGGTGCGGCCCACCAGCACATATGCGCCCAGCAGGATCGCCGAGCACACCACCCAGCGCAGCCAGCCATCACCCAGGAAGCGCCAAAGCGCCGCCACCAGCAGGTTCAGCAGCGTCATGGGCAGCACAAACTTCCACGCGAAGTTCATCAGCTGATCCTGGCGAAGACGGGGCAGGGTTCCCCGCAGCCAGATGAACACGCACATCGACAGCATGATCTTGGCGAAAAACCAGAACCACGAGGGCATAAAGCCGAGCACTTCGAGCGGCGCCGACCATCCACCCAGAAACAGCGTAGTACCCAACCCTGATATCGAGAGCATCCCGACATATTCGCCGAGGAAGAATTCGGCGAACTTGAATCCTGAATATTCGGTGAAGTAGCCGGCAACGAGTTCCGACTCACCCTCGGGCAAATCGAAGGGCGAACGATTCGTCTCCGCCGTCGCCGCAATCGCGAACATCAGGAACCCCGCAAGCCCCCACGGCGTGAAGATGTACCAGTGCGGCAACCCCCAGGTGTACTGGTTCTGCGCCTCCACAATCTTGTCCAGGGAGAGCGATCCGGTGATCATCACCACTGCCACGCTCGACATCAGCAGCGGCACCTCGTAGCTGATCATCTGCGCAACGGCGCGCATCGCCCCCAGCAGCGAATACTTGTTGCGGCTCGCCCAGCCTGCCATGAAGACCGAGAGTTCTGTGCAGGCGCCGATTGCAAAATAAAAAAGCAGCGCGGCGTCCATATGAACCAGGGTCATGTTGCGGCCCATGGGCAGCACCGCATAGCCCATGAACACCACCACCACCAGCACCACCGGCGCCATGAAGTGCACGACGGCGTCCGCCTTGTACGGAACAATATCTTCCTTGGTAAGCGATTTCAGGCCGTCTGCCACAGGCTGAAGAATGCCATAGGGCCCCACACGATTAGGACCGATGCGATTCTGCATGCGTCCCAGGCCCTTGCGCTCCATCAGCACGGCAATCGCAAAGAGCGCGGGAAACGTAACGATGATCGCAACCACGCAGAGCACGATCCCAACGATTGGCTGCAGCACTTCGGGGAATAGGCCCACGATCCACTGTTTCAGAAGGACAAAGATCTGGTCGAGCGTATTGATCATTGTCTAGCTGGCCTCTCCTTCTTTCGGAGGTGCCGGGGTTGCCGAGGGCACGTCTTCCTTCTTCGCGGCCTGCGCAGGTGCAGAGGGGCGAATCGCCGCGGCAGCAGGCACCGGCGCACTTGCACTCGAAGCCGCCGCCGGAGCCGCGGGTTTTGCCGGTGCAGCGGCGGCAGCCCTGGCCTTTGCCTCCGCCTTGGCTTTCTCCTCGGCCAGCCGCGCATCCACCTCGGCCGCTTCCGTCGGATGAATCTTGTGGTAGTACTCGTTCGGCTTGGCGAGCTGATGACGATCGAGCAGCAGCCCTCCAAATCGATCATCGGTCGCCAGTTCGTACTCCGTGTCCATCTTGATGGCTTCGAACGGGCAGACCTCCACGCAGATCTGGCAGCTCATGCAGACGGAGATGTCGATGTCGAACTTCGCCGGATAGATCTGCATCTTGCCCACATGATCCGGTTTCTTGTCCTTGCTCTTGTCGATGTAGATGCACTTCGGCGGGCACTCCTTCTCGCAGATCTGGCACGCCACGCAGCGCAGCCCGGCTTCCCAGTCAGACCCGTCATACACCAGGAACGGAAAGTTGCGCGAAGCCTCCGGCAGCGGCAGCCGCTCCTCCGGATACTCCACCGTCGTCAACCGCTCCTTGTCGACAAAGCTGCCGGCAAAATTCTTCGCCGTCTCCGCCAGCCCCTTCAGTATGCCTTCACCCAGCATTCAAAAACAGCTCCTAGCTTTTAGCCGCTAGCTTCTAGCCCGCTCCGCATCGACCCAGCTCCATGCTGTCATCCCGACGAGCAGCTAGAGGCTAGGAGCTAACGGCTGAGATTGATCGCGTCAGCGATCAACCTCTCCCAGCACAATATCGACGCTCCCGAAGATCAGCACCACGTCCGCCACATTGTGTCCCAGACACATATCTTCAAGAACCGTCAGGTTGATCAAACTCGGGGGGCGCACGCGGTAGCGATACGGCTCCGCTGCCCCCATGCTGATCAAGTAAAAACCAAGCTCGCCCTTCGGCGCCTCGATGCGTCCATACGCCTCGCCGGGCTTGGGCTTGAATCCGCGAATCTTCGCCTTCACATCCATCACCGGCCCGGCCGGAATATCCTTCAGCGCCTGCTCCAGGATCCCGATCGACTCGCGCATCTCCAGCACGCGCACCATGTAGCGGTCATAAATGTCCCCATGATCGCCAAGCGGCACGCGGAACTTGAAGCGGTCGTAGACCCCGTAGTGATCCACCTTGCGGATGTCGTAATTCACGCCCGACGCGCGCAACATCGGTCCGGTGATGCCGGCGTTCACGGCGAGTTCGGGCTTCAGGACGCCCACGCCCTGGCACCGCGCCATCAGGATCTCGTTGCCCGTCAGCAGCGCCTCGAACTCGTCCACAAATCCCGGCAGACCCGCCACAACCTTGCGCGTTGCGTCGAGCCATGCAGCCGAGGTGTCCACGCGGCAGCCGCCGAAGCGCATGTAGTTGCACATCATGCGCGACCCGGTCAGGCTCTCAAAAAGATCAAGGATCTTCTCCCGCTCGCGAAATGCGTACATCAGCGGAGTGCCGCTCGCGCCCATCTCCTGGATCAGGAACCCGATCGCCGAAGCATGATTCTGCACCCGCGTCAGCTCCGCCACGATCACGCGAATGTACTCGGCGCGCTCCGGCACAGCCTGCCCCACCAGCTTCTCCACCGCCAGCGCATACGCCCAGTTGTTCGAAAGCGAGCAGAAGTAGTCCAGCCGGTCCGTATACGGCATCATCCCCAGGTAGCTGGCCGTCTCCGCAATCTGTTCATGGTTGCGGTGCAGGTAGCCAAACACCGGCTTCAGCCGGATTACCCGCTCGCCATCGAGAGCCACATCCATGCGGAAGACGCCGTGCGTCGAGGGATGATGCGGCCCCATCGACACTTCCAGCAGTTCGCCTTCCCCAGCGGGCTCGATCACCGGCGGCCGGTTCCACCCCTCCACCTGAGGCGTCATCTCCATCGCGAAACCGGGGGTCGTCTCGGTCTTCATCGCGCCTCCCCGGCAGGAGCCTGTTCCCTGTTCCCTGTCGGGGTCCCTGGCGAGCGGTCTGTGCTCGCTGGGGTGACTGGTCCCTGGTCCCTGGTCTGGTGCGCCTTCGCCCGCTCCATCACCTTGTCATGCGCGGTCGGCTCGTACTCAAAGTCATCCGGCTCCACGTAATCCTTGCGCATCGGGTGATCCTTGAATTCAGGCCACATCAGCAGCCGCCGCAGATCCGGGTGCCCGGCAAACACAATCCCGTACAGATCGAAGATCTCGCGTTCCTGGAACTCCGCCGACCGCCACAGGGGCGTAAACGACGGCAACTCCACTTGGTCTGTGCGGTTCACCGTGCGCATGCGCAGCACCACCGGCCCATGTTTCTTCTTCATTGAGTACAGGTGATAAACCGTCTCGAGATGACCCGGCTCCACATGCTTGCGCGTCTCCTCGACGGTCTCCTCCACCATTTGCTCAACACCGTCTACCGTCTTGGTGACCTGCCGCGTCGCCTTGACCTTTTCGGTAATCTCCTTATCCAGGTAGTCCACACCCGTCACATTCGACAGAAAATCCAGCGCCAGCTCCGCGTCATCCCGCAGGAACTTCGCCACTGCCACCGCATGCGCCGGGTCCAGCAGCAGCGACTGCTGCGCGCTCGGGCTGGGATTGGGGATCACCCCCACGCCCGCACCGGGCACCGCCGCCAGAATCGCCGCCTTAATCTCTTCAACCGTCTTCACAGTTTTTCTGATCCCTGATCTCTGATCCCTGATCCCTGCTTTACCGGCAGCGGCCACACCAGCCGGTTCGCCGGAGGCTCCAGATCATGCTCGCCCTGCACCGGCACAGGGAATTCGCACGCCGCATCCGCATCCAGGTGCCGCGGTCGGTCCTCGCCGGTCAAACTCTGCCCATCAATCTTCTTCTGCAATGTCATGAAGGCCTGCAGCAGCGCCTCCGGCCGCGGCGGGCACCCCGGAATATGCACGTCCACGGGGATATAGCGGTCGATCCCCTTCAGCACGTTGTAACCCTGCTTGAACGGCCCTCCCGAGATGGCGCAGGCGCCCATGGCAATCACATACTTGGGCTCGGCCATCTGGTTGTAGAGCCGCACCACCTGCGGAGCCATCTTCTTCGTTACTGTTCCCGAGATGATCATCAGGTCAGCCTGCCGCGGCGACGGCCGAAAAACCTCAGCCCCGAAACGCGCCATGTCGTAGCGCGCCATCGTGGTGGCGATCATCTCGATCGCACAGCACGCCAGCCCGAACTGCATGGGCCACACCGAGCTGCGCCGACCCCAGTTGTACAGCTCCTCGATGGTCGTGACGAAGACGCCCTGCTTGCCCAACTCGATCTTCAGGTTTTTCTCGACTGCCATTTCGTCGCTTCGCTCCAGAACAGTGGTCAGTGTTGAGTGATCAGTCGGCTCACTCGTAAACTCATTCAATGCAGAGACCAACGTCGCCGACCCAATATCCCACCAATCTCTCCGCAGGCCCGAGATTCTGACCACTTTTCACTGAACACTGACCACTGATCACTACCGTTAAGCCCAGGTCAGCACACCCTTCGCCCACGCCCAAGCCAGACCCTCCACCAGCAGCAGGACGAACACCATCATGGCCGCGCACGCCGCCAGGCCCAGCCCCGTAAAAACCACCGCAAACGGCAGCAAAAACACGGCTTCCACGTCAAAAATGAGAAAGATGATGGCGTAGAGGTAGTAAGCCGACCGGAACTGGACCCAGGCATCGCCTTTGGATTCAAGCCCGCATTCGTAAATCGCGTTCTTCACCGCGTTCGGCTTGGCTGGTGAAAACACCCGTCCCCAAAGCCACGCCAGCCCCAGGGGAGCCAATCCAAAACCCAGGGCCGCAAAGAACAAAATCGCCAGAGAAAAATAAGGACTTGAGACCATCTTCTGCTGCGTGATCCTTCCCTTCCAAGCTACCAGTTTGGGGCTGCCTTTGGCGAAGTGGATGTGAGGCAACGCACACTACAAGTCGCGCTTTTCGCCGTTCATCCCACTTTATGAACCGTTCGCTGCGCAACCACCGCCTGCCCGGTGCGACGCATCACGTCGTTCCATCTTTCGGTGGAGACAATCTTCCACCCCTCCCTGTAACCTTTCTAGTGTCCCCGCGGCCATCCCCAACACAGTCCGCCGGGACCCCAGATCGTCCCGGGAGATCACCCTACGATGTACCGGAATGCGCCGCGCCCGTGGATCTCCATTGTCGTCCTCTCGTCCATTTCTCTGTCCATCGCCTGGGCAGCTCCTGCGTCCACCGGGCCGGCCTCCACAGATCCGCCATCACCCGCGGCAAGCTCACCCTCATCGAATCCGGACACCAGCAACGTCCCGGCCCCCGGCAACGTGCCGGCATCCTACACGGCCAGCATCCACGTCACGGGCCCCACCACGCCGTTCCACAACTCCGTCGCCGCCCGCTACAACTACGCCTTCGGCAAGGACGCGCCGTTCCTGCCCTCCAACGCCGTGTCGGTCAACGGCCAGTTCCTCAGCCCCAAGGCGTTCTACACCGCCGAGTACTGCGGACACTGCCACAAGGAGGCCTACCATCAGTGGCGCCAGTCCGTTCATTCCAACAGCTTTCGCGCCCCGTGGTACCTGAAGAACGTCAACCTGCTTATCACCGAAAAGGGCGTCCAGTTCTCGCGCCACTGCGAGGGCTGCCACAACCCCGTCGCCCTGCTCTCCGGCGACCTCTCCCAGGGCATGCCGAAGAAGCGCCCCTTCGAAGAGGAAGGCCTCACCTGCTCCACCTGCCACTCCATCCAGTCCACTGACGCCACCGGGACCGGCAGCTACGTCATGGGCATCCCTGCCGTCCTGGTCGACGAAAGCGGCGCCCCCGTCACCCGTCCCGTCAGCGACGCCGAGGTCCTCGCCCACCTCGACCGCCACTCCCAGGCCGTGATGCGGCCACTCTACAAGACCGCCGAGTTCTGCGCCGCCTGCCACAAGGCCGCGATCCCCGCCTCGCTCGACGACTACAAGTTTCTCCGCGCCATCTCCCTCTACGACGAGTGGCAGGGCGCCAGCTTCACAAAGCAGTCGCCGCTACCCTTCTACCGCAAAGACTCGGTCTCCACCTGCCAGACCTGTCACATGCCGCGCGAAGCCCTCACCGGCAACGCCGACGATCCCGGCGCCAAGGACGGCAAGCTGGTCTCGCACCGCTGGCTGGGCGGCAACACCCTCATGCCGCAGTACTACAACTACCCCGAGCAGGCTGAGAAGCTGGTCCAATTCCTGAAAGGCAGCTTCGACGGCAAGGGTGTCTTCAACGTCGACATCTTCGCCCTGGAACCCGATCCCCCGGCGACCGAAACCCCATCAGCCGATAGGTCCAGTCCGGCCAGCGCCAAACTCATTGCCCCGCTCGGCCTCTGCCCCTCCACCATTACTCCCGGCCAGGCTCTCACCGCCGACGTCGTCATCCAGAACAAGGGCATCGCCCACTCCTTCATTCCCGAGCAGCGCGACTTCTACGAGTCCTGGGTCGACTTCGTCGTCAAGGACGCCTCTGGGAAAACCATCGCCGAGAGCGGCTTCATCCGCCCCGACGGTTCCCTCGATCCCTCCGCCCACTCCTTCACCAACCGCCTCATCAACGTCAAAGGCGAGCTCAACGACCTACACCAGATCTGGCACAACCGTGTCCTGGCCTACAACAACACCATCCAGTCCGGCCGTTCGCAGCTGGCGCGCTACCGCTTCCGCGTGCCCAAGGACGCCAAGGGACCGATCACCCTCACCGCCACGGTGCGTTACCGCCGCTTCAACCAGCACTTCATCGACTACGGCATGGACCAGCCTGCGGACAAGCACTATCCCATGCCCATCGTCGACATGGCGGCGCAGACTCGCACCCTCACTGTTGGTGAGAATGCGCCAGTGACACCCGGCCCCGATGAGAACAAGGAGTGGATGAGGTGGAATAATTACGGCATTGCGCTCCTCGACGCCCAGCAGTACGAGGCCTCCGTGCAGGCCTTCGCGCACGTCGCTACGCTCCGCCCCGACTACGCCGACGCCTTCACCAACATGGCCATTGTGGAAATCTCCTGGGAGCGCTACGACGATGCCAAGGCCCACCTCGCCCAGGCCCTCAATCTGCTCCCCGGCGACCCGCGTGCCCTCTACTATCGCGCCATCGTCGAGCGCAACGCCGGCCAGCCCGACGCCGCCATCGCCGACCTCCAGGCCGTCGTCGCCGCCTACCCTCGCGCCCGCGACGCCCTCCGCGAGCTGGGCTTCTCCCTCTTCCAGAAGCACGACTATCCCGCCGCCCGCGACGCCTATGAAAAGCTCCAGGCCGTTGACCCCGACGACCTCGCCGCCCACTACCAGCTCGCCATCCTCTACCGCCGCCTCGGCGAAAAGGACAAGGCCGCCATCGAGTCCGCCAAATTTGCCGACCAGAAGGACGACCCCACCGCCTCTGAGTACGCGCTGGAGTTTCTAGGCAAGCACCCTGAAGTGGCCGCCGAAAGCGTCGCCTGGCACACCCACGACCTCACCGGCGACCCCGTCAAGCGCCCCGACCATATCGTATACAGGTACATCCCCGGCGCCGGCGAATAGCAATTTTGCCGCAGTCAAGCCGAATAGCGTCTGCCGCCTCAGGGAAGATTCATCTGCTCGACGACTTGAATCGCTTCCGCTACCGTGACGATTCGTCCGCATTCGTATTCTCGAACGGAAAGCAGCCCCTTATCACCCGTAACGAGGAATTCAGCCTTAGCCGCCATCGCTGTTCCAATGACAACATCATCTTGCGGATCGGGCGCGAGGCCCTGGACCGATACTGGGTGAACGAGCCAAACATCGACTGCGTAGAGTGCAACTAGCTCTTCAACGGAACGCCCGGTCGCGTGCACTCTGGGGCCAAATTCCGGCCGGCCAATTACCTTACGCAATTCTTCGATCAGAGGGGGACTGGATTGAAGTTTCACCCCGCGCTCGCGCGCCGTGCTATACAACCCCGCCGGCGAACCACCCCATAGCAGCAACGACATCACTACGTTCGTGTCGAGCACCAACTTCATTGTGTTCTTGCGTTCAATCGCTCTTCAGTTCGAATTCGCTTGATGAAATCGGCAACCTCTTCGGGAGACATGGCGTTTGGATCGGGGTTGGCATTCACTCGATCAATCACGTCTTTCAGTTGCTCCCATGCTATCGCCTTCAACTTATCCCGCAGAATTCTCTCCATCGCCTCAGGCGCAAGCAAGCCGGCGCGCTCGGCTTCCTGGACGAGTGCATCGGGTAATTGAATCTGAACCGTCGTCATCGCGACCACCTTCAAATTGCGGTAGTTATCACATTCTACCGCTCCCTTTGCCCTCCACCAGCGCTATACTGGTCCGCACCGGGGCCTGCATCCGCTCCGCAGCCATGTCCCCGGTTCACGGAGGACTATGAATAACCCTGACGATCCCAACGCCATCAAGGCCGACGTCCTGCAGGCGCCACCTCACACCCAACTCTCGTCTGAGGAAGTCGCAAAGG
>Ga0307474_10002318_pt1 | contig 13690 bp, 15 predicted proteins | sample atmos_gasesECM1C_2_FD_203312 | JGI IMG/M metagenome (GOLD analysis project Ga0307474, IMG submission 203312) | Hardwood forest soil microbial communities from Morgan-Monroe State Forest, Indiana, United States - atmos_gasesECM1C_05 | ecosystem: Environmental > Terrestrial > Soil > Temperate... | reverse complement strand
AGCCGTAGGGATTGATCGCGTGCACGTGCAGCACGGCGGTGCCGGCAGGCATTGGTGCGCCCTCACCCAGCAGGCCGGTCTGGATGGCGGAGCCGCAAAAGCCCTCCACCCCGTGCACGCCGCTGAGGACGATCAGCATCTTCGATGCGTCGGCCGGCCCGTCCAGCACCACGTCGATGGCCAGGGTCTCCCCTTCAGCACTGGGCAGGCCCAGCACATGGCTGTCCACCGCCAAGCCGCGTGCGCTGGCCGCGTTCAGAAACTTGCCGCGAGCGATGGCATAGGTCGGGCTGAAGAGATCGAGGGATCGGAAAGAGGTATCGTGCATGTCTTGCTCCTGAAAGGGTTCACGCCTGCGCCAGTGTCGATTCGACAAGACGCAGTCGACGCAACTGGCGCTGGCGGCACGCCACACCGAATGCGATAAAAATGGCCTGCGCCAGAGCGCAGTCGTGGATGCGCATCTCGGGATGCCACTGCACCGCCAGCGCGAAGGCTGACGCCCAAGCGACCGAGAAGGCCTCCACCAAGCCGTCGGGTGCCGTGGCTTCGACGCGAAGGCCTTGCCCCAACCGGTCGATCCCCTGGTGATGGAGGGAGTTGACCCGCACACGACGCTCGCCGAGCAAGCCCGCAAGCACGCCACCGGGCGCAATGTCGATGTCGTGGCTGTCGTCGTACCAGCGCTCGATGGGCCGCGTGTGATCGCCTTCGCGATGGTCGAGCCGACCGGGGCGCGCGTGGACCGCCGGATCGAGGGTGCCACCGAAGGCCACGTTCATTTCCTGGAAGCCGCGGCACACGCCCAGGATGGGTACGCCGGCGACCACCAGTCGCCGCAGCAACGGCAACACGGTCGCATCGCGCGCCGGATCAAGTAGCACCTCCTCGGGCAGGGCTGGCGCTCCGTAGTGTTCGGGCGAGACGTTCGAGGGGCTGCCGGTGAGTAGCAGGCCATCGATGCTGTCGATGAGGCTGTCGGCGTCGAATGCTCCTGCCTCGGCGGGCAGACCGAGCGCCATGACGCCCGCGCACTCCGACGCCGCGCGCACATAGCCGTGCAGCACGGCATGCGCCGGATGGCCGTGCCGATCGATCCGATCGGCGGCAATGACCACGAGTGGGCGGCTGGAGGGAGCTACGGTGTAGGTCATGTCCAAGGCAACGGCTCCAAGGCAATGGCGAAAAGGCAATGGCGAAAAGGTTGCGCTGAGCTTAGGAAACGAATTGGATTGCGTAAATTGCAATTCAAATTCAATATAGTTGCATAATCTGCAAATGGGAGCCTGATGAACACCCGACAGCTGCGCCACTTTCTTGCCGTCCTGGACCTCGGCTCGCTCAGTGCCGCCGCCGAGGTCGTGCACCTCAGCCTGCCAGCGCTGTCGCGCAGCCTGCGCTCGCTGGAGGACGAATTGCGCGTGCCGCTGTTCGACCGCCAGGACCGGCGCCTGCGGCCCACGCCCTATGCGCTGTTGTATGCCGAGCGCGCCCGACGAATCGTCTTCGATGAGAAGGAAGGCGCGCGCTCGCTGGCTCTCATGCATGCCGGCGAGTTGGGGTCTCTGCATTTCGGCATGGGCTCGTCGATTGCCCGCACGCTCATGGCGCCGATGCTGCTGCAACTGCTATCCGAGGTGCCAGGACTGCGGCTGAGCACCGTGGTGAACAGCACCGATGCGCTACTGGCCGCACTGCGCCGCGAAGAGCTGGACTTCTTTATCGGCGACATCCGCTCGGTGGCGCTTGACAGCGAGATGCGGACCGAGCCGGTCTACCGCTGCAACTTTGGCTGGTTTGCTCGTCGCGGCCATCCGCTGGACGGGCAGGTGAAGATCACCATCGAGGCGCTCAAGACATATCCGCTGATTGGGGCCGGCTATGCCGACGAGGCACTGTTAGAGCAGATGGCGGCGCTCTACGGGCTGTCGCTGCCCCTGCAGGATCATTTCTCGGTCAATACCAACGACGCGTCCACCGTCCTCGCGCTGCTCACCTCCAGCGATGCCATCGCCCCCGGCACCGATGTTTCGGTGGTCACGGCCCTGCGCGCCGGCACGTTGGTGCGACTGGATGTCCACCCGCCAATGAACGTGCAACTCACCTTGGGCATCGTGGAGCGTGCTGGCAGGACACGCGTGCCCGCGGTCGAGCGGGCCTTCGAGATCGTGCGAGCGCACTTCGTCTCCGTGGCTCGGGCGGTTGACCCGCACGTGCCGCGCGCGAAGGTGCGCCGCAAGGTCGCGGGCAACAACAGGACGCGCACGAGGACTATGCGATAACCTTATCGTCGCGGGTGAGAAGCATTGGGCACGTGGTCAATCCGTACGCCTTCGCGGATCTCGAGTTGCGACCTTGAAATTCGAGCGGATCAAGGATCTTGCAGCAGAGTGGGCGAAACAGCTCGCGCCCCCTGAATAAGCGCGCGCGTTTAAAACACCGCCCGGATCATTCTATCAGTCAAAGAAGCTGACCTATCATTGTTTACCCGTGAATGCAGCCGCTCGGCCAAACATCCCCGCCATCGCAACTTGACCGGGACCCACGGCAATTCACTGACTAAAGTGCGGTAGGCACCAGAATATCTTTGGTACTGGAGTTTTGCGATGACCTCGATCGAAACGAATTTGACGGGCGCCTACCTAAGAACCCCAAGGGCCGCAGCCCTCGCAGGCATCATATTTTCTGTGTTGTGGGTCGTTGTGTTCGGGCTCATGCGGCTTTCGGTGCCATCTGATCCCTTCGAGGAGGGCGCTTGGCTCGCAGGGGATACGACGTACGTGGCCCTTGCCATAAACCTAGTGCCGTTCGCCGGCGTAGCCTTTCTCTGGTTTGTGGGGGTGCTTCGTGACAGACTTGGGGCCCGCGAGGACCAATTTTTCGCAACTGTGTTCTTGGGCAGCGGATTTCTTCTGCTGGCGATGCTGTTCGTTGCCGCCGCAGTCGTTGGCGCGATCATAGTCGCATTTCGTGCGGCACCCGACTCGCTCGTCCACTCCGCCACTTTTCATTTCGGGCGCGCCTTGGCACACGGGATGATCAACATTTACCTGATGAAGACAGCGGCGGTCTTCATGATCACGACGTCGACCATTGCCATCTACACCCGTTTGACGCCCCGCTGGCTCGCTATCGTGGGATACATCATCGCGGTCGTGCTCCTGATTGGAAGCTCCTATTTCGATTGGAGCCTGCTCGTGTTTCCGTTGTGGGTTTTTTTGGTCAGCGTATCCATTCTATGGGACAGGAAAGCTGTACCAATTTCGACGGACGGTCTGCCGCTATAGCGCTACTGCCCGATCGTCTTGATGGTCCTCGCGCTGTTTTTGGCTGATTGATCGGCATCGTTGAGCTAAATCAATAGTTGGGCCATTGGTGGCTCGATCATCCGAATGGTCTTATCAAATGGCGAGGTCCAATGACTGATCCGGCGGCAGATGCCGTCACGCCATTCACTCTGCTTCTGACAGCTACCCGAAAATGGACGACCCGCTTAGAGAAGCCCCTTTTAAATCGTGAAAAAGAAACCCGACGACCAGTCATTATGAGGATAATCTAACATGGGCGACACTCCCAAACTCTCGGCTGAGAAAGCGCTTGAAAAACTACGCGGCAGCGAGCCGCCGAAATCGAAGAACGAGCGGCACGACGAGAAAATGGACGCGCTCGATGAAGAAATAAAGCGCATGAGAGAACAAAGATTGCGCCTTGAACGTCATCAGCGACGGCCGACCAAACACAGTTGAGGTCATTAGCGCTCGCGTCGCGGATGACGCCCACCACTGTATAGGCGGTCTCACTGTCGAGCAGCAGTCTTGATCGGTCGCGCCAAGCCCTCCGCTCACCCCAGCATGCTGACCGGTACGAAACCGAGGCTGGTGAACATGCGCGAAGACGCGCTGCTCGTGTTGCTGATCGTCATGCCCATCACGGTCGCGATCCCGGCGTTCGGCTCCGTGGCGCTCTTCCACCTGGTCTAGCGCTCTTGGGACATATGTACGGACCCGGCGCGCTTGCTTGCCCGCCGTGCGACACCGGCCAGCGGGCCAACGCACAAGCGGCCAAATGGCGCGTTTCAAGGTGTTTCAAAAATGGGGCCACCTGCCGGTTGGCCTCTCAACGCGTCGCCTTGTGCAGGAGCGGCGGCCTACTTCTTTTCCTTGCTGCCTTTCTCCTCTCCGCCTTCGCGCCGCAACTCACCTCGCTCCGCGCGACCCTTCCTGCGAGCCGCCCGCCGCCCCGTACGTCGTTTCACGCGGCCTGTGCGCCGCTCCTGACGCCGCTCTGTGCCAGTCACCGGGGCCGCCGGGGCGGGCTGCTGCGCCTGGGCCTCAGCATCTAAGACCGTTAGCACGGTGGCAGGCACTGTGAGGCCCAACGTGGCCAGCCCCAGAAGGGAAAGAGCCTTTCGACGCGAGATCACTTCCGATTTGAGATTGCTCATGGCAAAACTCCTTCGGTTTCGACGTCTCAGATTACCAATCCGTAATGAACTCCAAATGAACAAGTACGAACCGGCGGCGAAAAGGCCCGCTCCGATCCGGACCGGGTTTCTTTTGTGAGGCCGTTTAAGGTCAGGCAGCAAGCCGCAGTTCAGTTTCAGCCTGTGTCGTTGGTACAGACTGGCTGATGATCCGCCCCAACTCCGCTGCGACGCCGTCCGGTACCGCGCGCTTTTCCTTCATGCGCTTCGAGTGGTTGTAGACTTTGCCGGTGACGGTCGGCACGATCTGCTCCGACTTCTTGCTGGCGGCGTGATCGAGACACTTGGCGATCCATGCATCGTCAAAGCCGAGATCGCCCGCCAAGGTCGCCGCCGTCCGGCGCAGATCGTGCGGCGTGAACGGCTTGAGACCGAGCAACGCGCAGATGCCGGGAGACTTCACCTTGTGCTTCGTGCCGCGCAGCGCGGTTGCCATGACCGGCGGAGGACCGCACCAGTTTCGCACCAGAAACGGCGCGAACGAAACGCAACGAATACGATCGAATCTGAATGAAAACACAAGAAAATCAACGAACCTGGTCGACGTTCTGTCGCTCATAACGGTCTGGTTGCACGTTCGAGTCCTGCCGGGCCACGCGAAACGCTATCGGGTGTCGTATTTCGATTGGGCAGCCCTGACTTGTTCCCAGTGGGCTTTTGCCCAATCGACCAGCCCTTGCGTTGGGAGCAGTAGGCTCTTTCCAAGGTCGTTAATCTCATATTCGACGCGGGGTGGCACTTCGGGAAAGAGCTCGCGCGTAACCAGCCCGTCACGCTCGAGATGTTTCAGGGTCGTTGAGAGCATCCGCTGTGAAATCCCGGGGACCGCGCGTTCGAGTTCGGAGAATCGTGCACGGCCGCCGAGGAGATCCAGCGAAAGCACAACAAAGATCGTCCACTTGTCGCCAATCTTCGACAACAGCTCCCGCACCGCAATCGGGTCTGAGCTTTTGCAGATGGCTGCAGGGTCCAACGGACGGATGTGGCTTGGCCTTTTCATGACTTACCTCGGCGTCAGCTACTGATTTTAAAGTGCCTTCTTCTCCGATATCAGTTTCCGACTTAAATATGGCTCTCATTCTGTAAGCAACTCTACAATCCGTAGCGAGCCAATGACAAATCCGAAATATGCGGCTTATGCAGCCGCCAACCCGTACTTCGATCTTGTTCGTCGAGCGCTGGGCGAGTTGGTCGATGGCGACCACTTCTTCGACATCATCACCGACGGCACCATCTACGAGGTTCTCTACGACGTTCCAGGCTGGCCTCGCATCATTCTAGGTCGGACGGATCTGATGGCGGCGTTCAGAGGTTACGTCGACAACATCGCGCTTCGGTCTGCCGATCAACTGATCGTCCATAAGACAGACGACGGCCGTGTCATTGTCATCGAGTACGAGGTCCACGGGACGATCCTCGCAAGCGGCGTGAAATACAACAATCGGTTCTGCTCGGTCATCAGGATCGAAAATCGAAAGATCAAGCACTGGAGAGACTACATGGATTCTCTCGCGGCCTGGAACGCATTGACTGCGCAGTCTCGTTAAACGCTGGTCCCCAGGAGAATCAAGAATGAACACCATCCTTTTTATTGAAGTAAGCCCGAGGGGCAAGGAATCGGCGAGCCGGGCGGTCGCCGACACGCTTGCCGCGCGATTGTCAGCTCTCTATCCGTCGGCAAAGCTTGTGCGTCACGATCTTGCTGCCGATCACCCGCCACACCTCGACGATATCACGCTTCGGGCGATCTCGACGAAGGATGCGGACGAGGCAGACGCCTTGAAGGAGGTGGCCCGCCGATCGGACCAATTGACCAACGAGCTTCTGGAAGCGGATCTCCTGGTCATCGCAACCCCAATGTGGAATTTCGGTATTCCCTCTACGCTCAAAGCGTGGATCGACCTGGTGGTTCGACCCGGACGAACTTTTCAATATGCCGATGGCGGCGTCGTCGGCTTGGCCAAGGACAAGAAGGCCATTCTGGTGCTGGCTTCGGGGGGCGTCTTTACGGAAGGACCGTGGCGTCCATGGGATTTTGTCGAACCTTATCTGCGTCAGATACTGGGTTTTATCGGTATCGTTGATATCCGGACCGTTCGAGCCGAAGGAATGAACATCCCCGATCTTGCGATCGACGCCGTACCGAAGGGTAACAAGGCTGTCGAGCAGCTTGCGCTGTGAGGAAGACGTTGTCTGCGCAGAGTATTCAGCTCTTTGCGGACGGCGGCGTAATAGTGATTCATCACCCGCGTCCAACGCGAATCGCCCAGCCGCGCGGCCTTTTCGGTGGACCGGACGACATCGACAAGGAGGATCGTGGCGAGCGCTTGTTCAAGCTCGGCACCGCGAGCGCGTGAGCACGTCGGCGGCCTGATGGCCGCCATTGCACACCGGCCATCTGCCCTGTAAACGATCCGGCACCACCGGGCCGACAGGCGCTGGGCGCCGCGAGAACTCGGCTATTTGACAAAAAGCGTTTGGGAGGTTTGGATTTCTCCCCCGTCATTGGCAGCGAAGCGAAGCAATCCAGACTATTCCGCGCAGACAATCTTGATTGCTTCGTCGCGGAGCCTGTCATCGGGCCGCGCTTCGCGCGGACCCGTTGGCTCCTCGCAATGACGAATCCGAATGTTTCATCAGGGAAAGTCGCACAGTGGCCGTCGTGAGATATTCGGCAGGGATCATCAGGCGGCAGATGCTGTCTCTCTCTGGCGTCGGCATTTTCCTGGGAGCACTGTTTTTCGCGGCCGCGCTCACGCCGACGCTCGTTCCGCGAAGCTATCTGACTCAAGGTGCGCTCGCCGGGGCCTGCTTTGCCATCGGCTACGCCGCCGGCGTCCTCTGGCGCTGGCTATGGCACTACCTCGAGCTGCCCGAGCCCTCGCCGCGCATGCGATCCGTCGCCAACGCGTTGGTCGCGGTCGCATGCCTTCTCGTGGTCATCCTGTTTTTATGGCGGGCGGCGGAATGGCAGAATTCAATTCGCACCGTCATGAAGATGGAGCGGGTCGAAACTGCTCGTCCCATCAAGACCTGTGCGATCGCCTTGATCACGTTCTTCGCGATCCTGGCATTGGCGCGGCTGTTCAAGCTCGTGACCCGTTTCCTGTCCACGCACATCCGGCGCTTCATTCCGCGAAAGATCGCGAATGCCATTGGCGTCGTTGTGGCAACCCTGCTGTTCTGGTCGATCGCCAATAATTTCCTGATCCGCACGGCCTTTAGTGCGCTCGATTCCTCCTTCCGCGAATTTGATGCTTTGATTGAGCCTGAGCGGCCGCAGCCAACTGCGCCTGGGAGGACGGGAAGCACAGCATCGCTGGTGAGGTGGGATGAACTCGGCCGGGCCGGTCGCGAATTCGTGGCATCCGGTCCTACTGGTGCGCAGATCAGTGCATTCACCGGGCGGCCCGCCCGGGATCCCGTTCGTGTGTATGTGGGTCTGCGTGGCGCCGATACGCCGCGCGCTCGCGCAAAATTGGCGCTGGACGAGCTGAAGCGCCAGGGCGGCTTTGAGCGCTCCACCCTTATTGTGATTACGCCGACCGGCACCGGATGGATCGACCCCGCGGCAATGGATTCGGTCGAATATCTCCTTGATGGCGACGTCGCCAGTGTCGCGGTGCAGTATTCCTATCTCAACAGCCCGTTGTCGCTGCTGTTTCAGCCCGAATATGGCGCAGAGGCCGCCCGAGCCTTGTTCACGGAGATCTACGGCTATTGGACCACGCTGGCGAGGGACACGCGCCCTAAACTATATCTGCATGGCCTGAGCCTCGGAGCCATGAACTCGGAGCAATCGGCGGAGCTGTTCGAGACGATTGGTGATCCGATCGCCGGCGCCCTGTGGAGCGGACCACCGTTCGCGAGCCGCATCTGGCGCTCGATCACCGCGAACCGCAACGAGGGGTCTCCAGCCTGGCTGCCGGAATTTCGTGACGGCCGCATCGTGCGGTTCATGAACCAAAACGGGCCGACGGTATCAGCTGATGCGCCATGGGGACCGATGCGCGTCGTCTATCTGCAATATGCGAGTGACCCGATCGTGCTGTTCGACTACCGGGATGCATATCGGCCCCCCGCCTGGATGAGCGCGCCGCGCGGTCCGGACGTTTCACGGGAGCTGCGGTGGTATCCCGTCGTCACGATGCTCCAGCTCGCCGTCGACATGGCGGTCGCGACCAACACGCCCATGGGTTATGGCCATGTTTACGCCCCGGAGCATTATGTCGATGCGTGGGTTGCCGTGACTGATATCCGCCACTGGTCTCCCGACGCGCTCGCAAAGCTCAAGATTCATCTGGGGAATGCGGCGCGGACGGCAATCGACGCCAATACCGGTGAGGACAATCCCTATGGCGACCGGGGAGGATAAAGCCCGCGCCGGTCGAACCCGAACCGGAATATTATCGGCGAGCGGGTTGCGACATCATTGTTGTCGCCTGAATAGTTGTCGCCTGATTTTCGCTTGGGAGCGAGCTGTTCCTTGCCTGCTCCTGCCTGGGTTTGATGCTGATCAGATCGAGCAGCGTTGCGCTCACGATCATCGCCATGATGCCACCAACGCTCAACGCGATCTGCATCGCAAGCCCGTTTGATATGTTGAGCAGCACTATTTGGCTAACGAACGCCAGCAAAACGCCAATGCAATAGATCGGCAGCGAGTTCTGGCCACAGCGGATCGCGCCGCGCATCACGGGCGTCTTCAGCGCTCGCCAGTTGCGAGGAACCAACCATGCCGCCAAAACAGCAACGGCCAGAAAATGCAGCAGTCGCAAGGGGGCGAGATTCGATTTGTCGAATGGGTAGAGCAGATGTACCAGCGTTTGCGGGATCAGTGCTTCCAGCGGCTTGACGCGCCAGCTCAGTGCGGTCACCAGGCTGAAGAGCAGATAGAGGACGGCGAGGACAAGCGCCGGGCGTGACCTCACCCACGGCTGGACCCTGTCACCCTCGATCATCCACCACGCGCCAAGCACAACGAGCAACTGCCAGGCCATCGGATTGAAGGCCCAGTGGCTGCTCGGCCACGCCGGGACGGTCCAGCCGAAGACGTGCACCAGGACATATAGAGCGAGCGAGCCGCCAAGCGTCAGGTTCGGCACCCGCAGCAGCAGCCACAGCAGTGGCGCGAACAACAGGTGAAGAAGCACGAAGATGGGCAAGACGTCGGTGTTGACTGGGCGGTATTGCAAGATCGCCGCGCGTGCGAGCGTCGCACCCGGCTGGTCCAGCAGAATGCGCGTATTGCTTGCATCAGCAGAGGCGCCGCCGCCTACGAGGTGAATCAAGATGGCGCTGGCGAGCGTCAGCAGCAGAAATGCGACATAAATATCCCAGCTTCGTCGCAGCGTCCGGCCAATCAATCCGGTCCAGCCGTCGCAGCGCCATGCCTTGCCGTAGGCCAGCGCACAGGTTACGCCCGAGACGAACATGAAAATTTCGGCGGCATCGCTGAAGCCGTAATTCCGCAGCGTCAGCCAACTTCCGATATTGTTGGGAATGTGGTCAAGAAATATCCACCACAACGCGATGCCTCGGCAGGCATCTATTCGCAGGTCGCGGCCCCAGTCTTTCAGCTCCGGCAGCTCGTCGACAAATGGCTTGGGGGTAGCGCTTCGATCGTACATCCGGTACCCCATATGGGTAAATGGACCTGGCGTGTGCGACACCACCAATCACTTGAAAATTTAGTTGAAGCAAAGACTCGCGAACGTGAAGTGGCTCACTTTCCATGTGCGTCACAGCGCCGCTTGGCGAATTCCGCCGTGGTAACCTGATCCTCCATGATCCCTTCAGATCGGATGATCGCGTGCCGGCGCCAGCGCTGAGGGCCGGCACCGCCTATGTCACGGAGGACCGTAAGGTCGAGGGTTTCTGATGCGGGCTGGGAGCGCTCGTCGGCCGTGTTCGAGAGCAACCGACGAGTCTTCTGCAGATCACTTCGTCTCAATCTCGTTGAAAGCCTCACGCGCATTGCGGAACGCGTCTATGCCGGCCGGCACGCCGCAATAGACCGCGACCTGCAGCAGGATTTCCTTGATCTCTTCCTTGGTAAGGCCGTTCTTCAGGGCGCCCTTGACGTGAAGCTTCAGCTCATGCGGCCGGTTGAGCGCGCCGAGCATCGCCAGGTTGACGATCGAACGGGTGCGCTTGTCGAGCCCGGGTCGCGTCCACAGCGCGCCCCAGCAGAACTCGGTCGACCATTCCGCCATGGTCCGGGTGAATTCGTCGGCGCCCGCGATCGATTTATTGACATAGTCCTCGCCGAGCACTTCCTTGCGAACTTGAAGGCCTTTTTCGAACAGCTCACTTTTGCTCATGATCGTCCTTTCAGAGTTGAGGTATTTCTAAGGATGAGCTTACTTGATCCTGGCCTCGGCCGCGATCAGCTCCCTCCCCTCCCGGCTCCTGATCGTCAGCCCAACCCGATCGCCGTCGCTGCCGGCAGGAATAGCCGCGGCAATGTGGTTGCCGCCTTTGGGATCGGCTTCCACGTCGTCGTCAAACAACACCGTCTCTCCGCGTTTTAGCGTGACCCGCAATGGCGTGGTTGGTTCGATGCTGAAGAATTGAAGCGTAACGGCAGCTCTCTCGGCCTTGAGATTGACCAGAATGTTCTCATTGGCATCGGTCACGTTACTCATGCCGACGGTCGGGCTGTAGGTCTCGGGAACAGATACTTCGCCCAGAGCAGGAAAGTCGGCGCTGTGGAAGAACTGGTCCGAGACGCCCGCCCACAATTCGACATAGGGCCGCGCTTCGCTTGGCGCCTTGTGGGCATCGGTTTCGTTGGTGAACGATGGAAATCCCCAGGTCCACATTTTCAGGCCCCGCGTGATCCTGTTGTCGGCGACGCGGATGATCCCCTCTTCATTGTCGTGGTTGATCACGCCCCAGAAATTTGCACCCTGCATGTCAGGCGCCGCGTAGGCGATGCCCATGGTCGGCCAATTCCTGAAGTAGCGCAGTTTTTCGAAACGGCTCTTGTCCGCGCCGACGCTGGCGTCGCCTTCGGCGATGTTGGCCGACCAGCGGGGCGTGGTGTAGACCGCAATCGGCGCGATGATCTCGGCACCGCCGGTGGTTTGGGGATCGCTCGGGTTCGATCCCGGCGCAAGCGTCGTGCAGGTCCAGTATTCGTATGGAATCGTCTCGCGTCGCGGATTCTTCAGCACCACGCGCGCATCGAGCGCAGCCCGGCCGGCTTTCAGGGTGACATAATAGGTCGCTTCGATGCCGGTCGCACCGCGCCTGAACTTCGGCGGCGCCGCTGCAAAGGCGAAATCGTCCGTCAGCGACATCGACACCGTCACTTCGTCGTCGCTTGCTTTCACCACCTTGAAAGCCCACGGCTTCAACCAGGTCTTGCCATGCTCGGGATCGGGGAAGGTGGGGAAGATGCCGCCATACACCATCAGCCAGTCGTAGTAGAAATTGCCGGCCTTTATCCCATAGGGCACGCCGACCTCGTTGCGATATAGTTCCTCGTGACCGGTCGGCTTGTAGATGATGGATAGGATGCGCCCACCGAATTCGGGCAGCAGGGTTACTTTCAGATATTTATTTTCGAGCACATAGGTCTTGAATGCGCGATCGACGATCGTCTTCTCGTCGAGCGAGCCATCGACCAAGCCGTTCTCCGCGTCGGTCGCGTACTTGACGGTGCTCCAATTGATCGAAGACTCGCGGAGAGAGACGCGGTCGGACATCGGTGAAGCCGGCTGCGCCGCCGCGGAAAACCCCCAGACTGCCCACCCAAAGACCGTCCAAAGTGTGGCGATGGCGACGCGGACACGCTTACACGAGGGAACTTGAACTGCCATATTGTGTCGCCTTCGACATGAGTAACGGCGACAATTCTACTACATCGATGCGCCCGCGCACTCAACGAACCGCATCTGACCCGTATCTCGTCCCCTTGCGCGCTCACTCCTCGCCATCCTGGCCAAGCATGAAATCGACCATCCTTTTCTGCTGTGCCAGATACATGTCGGTGCCGGTCGCCGTCACGCAACCAGCCTTGCGCGCTGCTTCGATGAAGGGCGGGACCTCGGGCTTCGTGATGACACAACCGCAATAGACCGCTTCGGTCAGCCTGGTGACATCGACAGGCAGGGGATCGCCTGCTTGCATGCCGGCCGGGGTGGCGTTTGCGACCAGATCGTAGCCGGCCGGGTCGGCGGAGCCGGCCTGCACCCGCGCCTTACCAAGCGTATTCAACCGTTCGATCAGCGCATCCCGTCGCACCATCTCGCTGTCATGGATGGCAAGCTCGCTGACGCCGGCGTCGACCAGCGCGAGCGCAATCGCCGATCCCGCACCGCCGGCACCGACGAGAAGTGCGCGTTTTTTCTCGAGATCGATCCCCTTCTCTCTCACCGCACCGAGGAAGCCGAGCCCGTCGATCATGTCACCATGCCATTTGCCGTCCGCGCGGCGGCGCAGCAGATTGGCGACGCGGAGAAAGTGCGCCCGGTGGGTCGCGCTGGCGCACGCCTCGTAACAGACGTATTTGTGCGGGATGGTCGCAACGATGCCGTCGAGATTCTTCAGCCGTGTCGCAACCGACAGGAAGTCGGGCAAGTCGGCTGTCGCCACCTGGACCGGAACCAGGATGCCGTCATGGCCTCGCTCGGCAAAGGCCTCGCTGACGCCGCCCGGCGCGCGCACCTGGGCGATCGGATCGCCGACGATGACATAGAGCCTGGTGGCTCCGCTGACGGTCAGAATCATCTCGCATTCGCCTTCCAAAAGCCTGACCTTACAGCTCGCGCAGGCCGCACCATTCGGCGACGAACAGCGCGATGGCGAGCGTGGTCTTGCGGACGCTTTCGAGCTCGACCCGCTCGTCGAAAGCGTGCGGTCCGATGCCGCTCGGCCCGTAGCAGAGCGCAGGCATGCCCTCGTAGTAGCGGGTGTCGTTCACCGCCGTCGACAGCCGGTCTTCCATCGGCTTGCCAAACACCGATTGATGCGAGGCCGCGAGCACGGCCTCTGCTTCGCTGCCGGGCTCGCACATGGAAGGATCGGCCTGAAAGCCGCTCCAGACCAGCTCGACAGGATTGTCCCTCAAGAATTCGTCGGCACGCCGGGCCTCGGTGAGACATTGCTCGATGCCGCGCATCGCCTGTTCCGGCGTCTCGCCCGGCAACAGGCCGATGCGGCAATCGACGTCGCACCAGGCAGGCGTTGAGCTCGCCCAAT
>Ga0307474_10002317_pt1 | contig 13692 bp, 11 predicted proteins | sample atmos_gasesECM1C_2_FD_203312 | JGI IMG/M metagenome (GOLD analysis project Ga0307474, IMG submission 203312) | Hardwood forest soil microbial communities from Morgan-Monroe State Forest, Indiana, United States - atmos_gasesECM1C_05 | ecosystem: Environmental > Terrestrial > Soil > Temperate... | reverse complement strand
ACGGGGTCGCCCTTGTGAGCAGATTTACACACACGATATATTTCAACGCAATCTGTCGTGCGCGCCAGACATGGAGTTGATTTGCGACAGTGCAGTCGGTCGTCGGAAGGTCCGCGCTCTGATGATCTCCTGAATCTCATGGTACGCGCGACACCGTACAGACTGTCGTACGTGACTCGGGTACAAGCTTGAATACCTTTTGGCGCTCAATATCGTTATGGCAATGGTCATCAAGAATCTCGTTTCGAGGTTTGGATTTGTCGTCGGAGGATTCAGGACGATCGGTGTGGGTTTGGCCGGCGGTTTGGCAGGGCTAGCCGGCTTGGGGGGCAGCACGTATGCGCAAGCTCCCGCAACCATCGTTTCGTTTGACGTTCCCGGCGCAAAATTCACCAGTCCTTTGAGCATCAACGACAAAGGAGATATTGTGGGGTGGTGGTCGAGCGTCGGCTACCTTGACCAGGAGCAGGGCTTCGTGCGCGACAGATGCGGCAAGATCGCCTCATTCGCAGTGCCCGATTCGATTGCAACGGATCCGCTGAGCATCAACGACCGCGGCGAGATCGTAGGAGATTGGTTTCCGCGCGCTGGCGGGCCGCCAACCGATTTCGTACGCCGCGACGACGGTAGCTATACATACTTCAATGTTCCCGATACAGGATCGACCTACGCTGTCAGCATCAATGACAAGGGGGAGATCCTTGGAAGTTGGGGTGACGTCGATGGGACGACCGGCGGATTCGTGCGACGCAAGGACGGCGACTTTGAGACTTTCATCATTCCCGGCGCGACATCGCTGATTTTCGATCAGATCAATAACCGGGGAGCGAGTATCGGTTCTTGGTCGCAGGGCCTGGATTCAGTGATCTTTCACGGTTTTGTGCGAAGCAACGACGGTACGATTACTTCCTTCGATGTGCCAGGTGCGCTGATCACATACGCTGGGAGCATCAACGACCAAGGGGAGATCGTGGGCGTTTGGGCCGGCGGGCTCTCGGAAATTACTCAAGGCTTTGTACGGGACCGGGATGGGAATTTCACTGTATTCGCACTCCCTGGTGCAGAGAATACCTCTCCCGCGAGCATCAACGACAAAGGAGAGATCGCCGGATATTGGGTCGATTCCGCAAATCGATACCACGGTTTTGTGCGCGACAGGGATGGCACGATCACGTCCTTCGACGCACCGGGAGCCGAATTGACGATCGCGGCCAGTATCAATGCAGCGGGAGAAATTGCCGGGTACTACTACGACAGTGCCAACGTGCTGCACGGCTTCATCCGCTTGCCGTCGGGCCGAGGAGAGCATGAAGAAAAATGTCGAGAACACGAGAAAGACGACTCCGCACGCTCCGGTGATGGCGAAGGCCACGCTAGATTGCAGGAATAATGTTGGGGACCTTCGATCTCAGGGTACTTCCAGTGTGCCCCCGACCGGCCCTCAAGCGACACTGGACACGTGGAAATGCCTGCGAGTAAGTTACCGCCCACTGTGGATGCGAACTCCTTGCTAGGCACATGGAAAATGAAGTCCTACGTCGTAACGACCGGCGCAGGCGAGCGGTCAACGCCATACGGAGAGAGCCCAACGGGATACCTCACTTACTCGGCCGACGGCCGAATGCACGCGATCGGAGCCGCAGATGGTCGGATAGTGCCGGCCGGTCCCGCTCCGCCGGACAATGAGCGGGTGGCGCTCCACAACACAATGTTCGCGTATGCGGGCACGTACTCGGTAGAGGCCGGCAAGGTCATCCACCACGTCGATATTTCGTGGAACGAAGTTTGGACCGGTACCGATCAAATTCGATTCTTCGACGTGAACGGGAACACCCTCACCATTACAGCGCACTTCACTGACCCGGCCAGTGACACGGAGACTCTTTACGCTGTTGAATGGGAGAAGGTAGCCAGCCAAGCCGGGGAGCGTTGCGGGCGTTCTAGCTGAGGCGGACTAGACCAGGCCGTCGGCAGCCCGCTCGAGAGCAGCGATGTCGATGCGCTTCATCTGCATCATCGATTCGAAGGCGCGCTTGGCGCGGGCCGGATTTTCGTCGCCGAGAAGAGTCGGAAGCTTGCGCGGCACGATCTGCCAGGACAGGCCGTAGCGATCCTTAACCCAGCCGCATTGCTCGGCCTCTGGAACCGCCGAGAGCGCATTGGTCAGACGCTCGATCTCAGCCTGCGTCTCAACCGGAATTTGGAACGAGAGGGCCTCGTTGAACTTGAAATGCGGGCCGCCATTGAGCCCGACGAAAGGACGTCCCATCAGAGTGAATTCGACGGTCAGCACATCGCCGGCCTTGCCCGACGGATAGTTGCCCGGCGCGCGATGCACTTTATCGATGCGACTGTCGGGTAGTAGCGAGGTGTAGAACGTGGCAGCTTCTTCGGCCTTACCATCGAACCAGAGGCACGGTGTGATCGTTCGCATCAGCAGTCTCCTTATGGTGTGCGGACCCGGATCTTCGGGATGGTAGTTATAAGACGAGCGACAGCCATGGAATCCGACAGTTGCGCCGAAACAATCCTATGCCCGCAACTACCCGACTCTACGCGCGGCGTCGCTCGCGCAACAGGGCTTTGACGTGCCGATGGACCAGCACCGGGATATAGGTCTTGATCCGCGCTGTTCTCTCAAGTTTCGCGCGTTCGCTGCTATAGACCGCTTGGACAAGCTCGCGCGGCATATGCGTCTCGCATGCCAAAAGCTCGATCTCCGCTTCGGCATCGGCGGGGGGGTTGAAAGCTTGCTCGCTCATCGCAACTGAATCATTCATGGGACGAATCTTACGTAAAGTGCAACCCCGTGGCTCTTTTGTCTATCAAACTTGCCATTTGACAAATAAGGCCTTTTGAAATCGTCAAAGTTCACAAACGCGCCGCAAAAGATTGATATAGGCGTCTACAGCGTTCGAAGACGGCGTAATCGGCTCGCGACTTCGATATTTATTTCATGTCTGTCAGATTCTTCTGACAAAAATTCGCCCGCACGTGGCTGACGGAGGCTTATTGCGGACAAAGCTACGGTTCCCTTCGGCTGAAGTCAATGCGGCCCGATTCGATGGCTTCCAACTGGTCCTGACTCTCACCCTCGGCTTGCGCTTCTCGAAATATTTCGACTCGCCTCGCGGACTTCGTCCGTAGCCGCTTCCCCTGACAAACACCCGATATGAGACCGCAACCTTGCTTCCCCCAGTAGCTTCCATGAAACTGGCCAAGCTGCGGCAGGGAGCGAGTCATGAGGAAGGGCGGGATGGGCGAGTCCTCGGGGGCGGTATCTCAACCGCCGGGTAGCTCTGCGCCAGCCGCGCGCGACGTATTCGTCAGCTACGCGTCGCAGGATGCGGGCATTGCCAATGCCGTTGTGGAGAATCTCGAGCGGCAGGGGAGCAAGTGTTGGATTGCGCCTCGGGACGTAACGCCGGGGACGCAGTATGCTGATGAGATCGTTGGCGCGATCAACGACGCCAAGATCCTGGTCCTGGTGCTTTCCCAACACGCAATCGATTCTCCACACGTCGGCAAGGAAATTGAGCGGGCGTCGTCCAAACGGCGGCGAATTATCGGCCTGCGGACCGATGCGGCGCCGCTGACCCGGTCTTTTGAGTATTTCTTGAGCGAGTCGCAGTGGATCGATGTGGCGGCTTTAGGGATGCCGGGGGCGTTGACGAGGCTCACGCAAGCAGTCGGACAAGGTCTGGCGCCCTCGTCGTGGGTGAGCCCGGGATTGGGGGCTGACGCCACGAATCCGGCCGATCGGAAACGTAAACCCAGTTATTTGACGATTCAGCGCGTGTTCGCCACTGCGGTGTTCCTCGTCGCCGCCGCCATTGTCGTCGGTGTTGTGGTTCGCTACTGGCCGTCCAAGCAAGGGAACGCGCAGGCGCCTCCCGTCGCGGCAATCTCTGATAAATCGATCGCGGTGCTGCCGTTTGCAGACATGAGCCAGAAGAAGGATCAGGAGTACTTCGGCGACGGGATGGCGGAGGAGATTCTCGATCTGCTGGCCAGGATCCCGGGGCTTACCGTGATCGGCCGTACGTCGTCGTTTCAGTTCAAAGGAAAGAATGAGGATCTGCGAACGATTGGGGCCAAGCTCAATGCTGCCTATGTGTTGGAGGGCAGCGTGCGCAACTCGGGCGATCAGGTTCGGATCACGGCGCAGTTGATCAGCACACGGACCGGAGCGCATGAATGGTCAGAAACCTATGATCGGCCGATCGGGGATGTACTCAAGCTGCAGGATGCGATTGCCGCGGCAGTGGTCAGGGAACTGCAGCTGACGGTAGATCCTGGCGACCTTCAATCGCGGTCTGCGCTAGAGAACGTTGATGCGTACGATCTCATTTTGAGAGGCCGTCACTCCGCCGATCGGTGGGATCGAGAAGGTCTCGACGAGGCGGTTGCGCTTTTCACGCAGGCCCTCGATCGCGATCCGGCCTCAGCTGACGCGACTGCCGATCTCGCCTTCACCTACTACAAGCAAGGCACGGGCAACTTCCGTGCGCCCGGCGATGCTTTCGAGCGGGCCCGTCGGGGGGCATTGGAGGCGCTCAGGCTGGATCCGAGGAACGTGCTCGCCCACCACATATTGGGCAAGATCCATGTCGTCTACGATTGGGACTGGGACGCCGCCGAACGCGAATTCGGAGAAGTGGCGGCGCTGGCCCCAGGCAGCGCGGTCGCGCCGAACGGTAAGGCGCGGCTTTTGGTCATACAAGGCCGCTGGGACGAGGCGTTGGGATACGTGAAGAGCGCACTAGCTCGAGACCCGCTGGACCCGAACAGCTTCGATATTCTGACGATGGCTCAAATGCGGCGCGATCACCTTCCCGAGGCCGAGGCGGCGGTGCGTCGAGAGATCGACATTCATCCGACGTATCCTTGGGCGCACTGGTACCTTGGACCGATATTGCTCGCGCGCAATGACCGTGAAGGCGCGTTGTTGGCGATGCAGCAGGAAACGACGGAGGGAGCGCGGCAGGCAGGTCTCGCCATCGCGTATTACGCGCTCGGTAGGAAGACGGAGTCGGATGCAGCCCTTGCCCGGGCCATCAAAGAACACGCGGATCTATACGCGTTTGAGATAGCCGCGGCATATGCATTTCGCGGGGAGTCGGATTCGGCAATGTACTGGCTCGAACGCGCTTATACCCAAAAAGACTCGGGTTTGGTCTACGTCAAGGTGGACCTGCCGCTAAGGAATCTCGAAGGTGATCCGCGCTTCAAGGCCTTCTTGAGCAAGATGAATTTGCCGGAGTAGATCGAACAGATTGAGGCGACTAAGGCGAACATGATGCTGCGCAGCGCCACGCAGGTTCACAATATAGAGCTGCGTTGTCGGCTAGGCGTAGGGTACGGTCGGCCGAAAGATTGGCGTGTTTCTCAGTCAGTTATATACGCTCACCTTGAAGACGTTGCCGTGTTCGTCTTGGGCGACGCCTTTGGTATTGCCGCGAGTATTGGATTCGTTACTGAGTTCGACATACATGATCGTGCCGGCATTTCCGGTCAGCGTTGCTCGAGCATAGAGTCTGTTACCGACGACGTGAGCTGTGTAAAAGCCGGGTCCGTAAACGAGGTCCCAATCGGCGGCGAGATCGCGTGGTACGGGACTCGCAGCGTTTGAGTTGCTGGTGTTGTCTGGGATCGTCTTCGACATGAATGCCCACGGTCCCTGACACACCTCGCCGTTGGCAAGAATGACCGAAATGGTGCCGGAGAGTAGGCCGCTCATCTTTGCGGTATAGGTAGGAATCTGGGATTGCTGAGATAGTGGTCCTTGGACAGGCGAGAAGCCGCCCGGCACCGACAGCGAGATGCATCCCGCAAGCAGGGTCGCAGTCGAGAACAAAGCGAAGCTTGAACATTTCAAGGCGGCAAATCCTATGCTGAGCGCTGGCTCCTGAATGCCTATATTCTCGCTAAGGGGTGATTGGCATGCCGATGACGGGCGCTCCGCCCGTTACCGGCAGATACATATCGCCGCCGAGTGGAATGCCAATGACGGGAGCACCTCCGGTCACCGGCATTATTATGCGCGGCCCTATGTTTTGATCCGGGAACGGAGCAGCGCTCGGCGCTGGAGCGAAGTCGATGCCGGCCGCCGCGACGGTGGAACCACTAGTCACTTGAGTTTCCGGGGCCGTGCCAAGCGTTGCACAACCTGCGGTTGCGATAACGAGAATCATGAGAATAAAAATTTTCATGCGTTTCCCTCTGCGATGTCGGCCGACTCCGGTTTCCTGAAACACCCATTGTTATTATCCTAACGCAGACGAAATGATTCGGCGTACGGCGGGCCTGAAAAGATCGGTCAAGGCGATGTAAATCTGAGTGTAGGGCGCGCCAAGATCAGTGGGAGTCGGATGCCCCCTTACGTTGAGCCTGCTGCGGGAGGCGAAACCTCCGGCTCGACTGGCGGCGATTCTGACAGTGCCTGAAGAGAAGCCACCAGGGAGAAAAATAGCTGTCTCATGCGCGTTCCATGCGTTGCGCGCGGCGCCTACGCGGCGTACACCGTCGTTCCGCCGACGACCGTGCGGTTGATGCGGATATCTTTGATCTTGCCGGGGTCGACCGTGTGCGGGTCGTCCTCGAGCACGACGAAGTCGGCTAGCTTGCCGGCCGTGATGGAGCCCTTCAGCGTTTCTTCGCGGGTGGCATACGCGCCGTTTAGCGTATTGACGCGCAGCGCTTCGCCCACGCCAATGCGTTGATTTGCTCCCCACACTTCGCCGTTCCATCCGGTACGCGTCACCATGCCCTGCATGCCCATAAGAGGCGAGAACGGCCCGGGATCGAAATCCGATCCAGCGGCCGCCGGGACGCCCGCGTCGAGCAGCGTGCGGAAGGCCATGCAGCGCTTCATGAGTTCATCCCCGTAGAAGTGAAACTTGTCGGGATTGTAATAAGCATAAGAAGTGAACAGAGCCGGCACGGCGCCGATGGCCTTGATCCGGCGCACCAGGTCCTCCGTGATCAGTGTGCAATGGGTGATCTTCGGCCGCGCGTCGCGTTGCGGCAGAACGCGCAACGCGCGCTCGTAGGCGGTGAGTACGTGCTCGATCGCCACATCGCCGTTGGCGTGGCAGTTGAGCTGTATCCCGGCGCGGTGCACGCGCTCGCACCAGGCATCAAGCACCTCCTGAGTCTCGAGCACGTTTCCCTTGTATCCCGTCGAGCTGCCGGGGTAGGGTACGCTCATCGCCATGGTGCGCTCGGAGAACGAGCCGTCGACGCCGTGCTCAGAGGTAGCGCCCATGCGAATCCACTCATCGCCGAGGCCGGTGGTCATACCGCCGGTGATCATCGCCTCTAGCTCCGGGCCGTCCGCCTCGTAGCTCACCCGGTGTTTTAGGTCGCCGCGTTCGCGTACCTGCGCCAACGCGTGCAGGTTGCCGCTCTCATGGCAGACGCTGGTCAGTCCGAAGCGTGCGAACTGTTTGGAGATGTAGGCGAGGCCGTCTCGGTCGCGTCGAAGGGTTTCCTCGGGGGAATAAGTGCTGCGCCTGCCGACCTTATCGAACACGTCACGCGCATTGTCGGTCACGCGGCCGTTGAGATCGCCGTGTGTGTCCCGGTCGTAGGTGCCGCTCGCCATGTCGGGGGTGGCGCGGGTGATGCCCGCCATCGCAAATGCCTTGCTGTTGTAGAAGGTCGTATGTCCGCCGCGGTGGTATACCGCCACGGGCAGGTCCTTCGACACCTCATCGAGATCGTGAATGGTGAGCGGGCGCTTGTCGGTCACTTTGGTGTCGTCGAAGAAATAGCCCTCAACCCAGGTATCGGAAGGGGTGTTCTGCGCCTTTGCCCGCAGCTTGCCGATGATGTCGGCGATGGTCACGAACTCGACTTCGTAGGGGTTGCCGACGAGCACCTCGTACAAGAGTTCATTGCCAGGGGCATGATTGTGGGAGTCGATGAACCCGGGCACGATGGCCATTCGTCCCGCGTCGAGCGTTGCGGTCTTCTTGCCGATGAGACTGCGGATCTCCTCGCTGCTGCCGACGCACAAGAACCGGTTGCCTCTCACTGCGAATGCCTCGGCCCGAGGCAGCCGTGAATCGACCGTGTAGATTTTGGCGTTGTAAACTACGAGATCGGCCGATCGAAAGTCGTCGGTGGTCCTCGCGGCGCGCGCCCATTGGGGTTCGCCAAACGCTGCCACGCTCGCTCCCGCCATGGCGAGGAAGTCGCGACGGCTCATGTTCTTATAGTGCATTGTCTGTTCTCGTCTTCCGGCCTTGAGACATCCCCCGCCCGTGGCTAGCATTGCATAAATCGGCGAGGCTGATCCGACCATCCGGCTCTAAACCGACGGCTATCCCCTGGGAGAAACCGACAAGGAAGCGAGCCGATTGATGGGAACCAAAATAAGCCTCCAAAAGCATACCCATTTTTGTCCGGGAAGCGCTCTAATACCAAGGCAACATTCGACCCCGGGGGCGAACGGGCGTGGGCGTACCTGACAATCGTAGCTTCGTCGCGGGCATTGCAGCCAGATACGGCAGCCGGCTGCGGCGTTTTCTATCCGTACGCTTGCGCAACACCGCTGACGTCCCGGACCTTGCCCAGGAGGTTTTTTTGCGACTTTTGCGCGTCGAAGGCTACGAGAGCATCCGTAGCCCTGAAGCATATCTTTTCACCATTGCGAGCCATGTAATTCAGCAACATGCCGTGCGGCGCTCGAGCGAACCGGTTTCGGTGGATATTGCAGAGGTTTTTTCGGAACTCCGGACGTCCCCGAGCGACGACCCGCCCGATCAGGTCGCACACGCTCAGCGGCTCGCGGAGCTCGAAAGAATTCTCGATCATTTACCGACGCGCGTGGCGACGGCGCTCGTTCTGCACCGGATCGCTGGTTATTCGGTCCAGGAGGTCGGCGAGGAGCTCGGCGTGTCCCGGGAAACCGCCAAGAAGTATCTGGCGCGCGCGGTCGAGCACTGCCGGAATGTGCGGGCAACGGGGGGCGACGCGGCGTTATGAAGATCGGACCCTCGAGCGCTAAGCCTCACCCGGGAATTGTTGCCGAGGCATCGGCATGGTTCATTGAGTTCCGTGCCGGCGACGTCAACGGGGAGGCGCGCCTGCGTTTCATCGATTGGTTGCGCCGCTCACCGGAGCACATTCAGGCATATCTCGAGGTTTCGGGAGTCTGGGGCGAGCTTCCGACGTCTGACCCCGATGGCAAGATCGACATCAGGTCGCTCATTGCACGTGCCCGAAGCGAAATCGACGTGATTGAACTCTCGAATCCCGGCACGCGTCCTGCTCGCACCCTGCCTCCGGGGAGGCCGCGTCTCAACCCGCGCACATGGTCGCAGAAGCAGCGCCGGACGGCGCTCGCAACGGCCGCGCTTGCACTGCTTACCTTGGTCGCGGTCCGATTCTGGGGCGGCGGTGGTCTCGCCGACGCTTACTCCACGGGCATCGGAGAGCAGCGCACCATTGCACTCCCGGACGGGTCGACCGTCGAGCTGAACGCCCGATCAAGCCTTCGCGTCCATCTGACCAATCGGCAGCGCGACGTGACTCTGCTCGAAGGCCAGGCATTGTTTCGCGTCGCGAAGGACGCGCAGCGGCCCTTTGTGGTGCGTGCCGGGGATGCTCAGGTGCGCGCAGTGGGGACCGAATTCGACGTCTACAGGAAGGAGAGCGAGACGGTCGTGACCGTGGTGGAGGGTCGGGTCGAGACTTACGACGACTCGGGACGCGGCGGCGACGCAGCTATCGTTCTGTCTGCGGGCGAGCGGCTTACCGTCGTGCCGCACACTGTGACAAGGCCGACTCGGGCCGATCCGGCGGTCGCAACGGCTTGGTTGCAGAAGCGACTCATATTCGAAGAGACGCCGTTGAATGAGGTGGCCGAGGAATTCAATCGCTACAATCGAAGGCCGCTCAGCATCGAAGACCGCGAACTCAAGATGCTCAAGATCAGCGGCGTGTATTCGTCAACCGATCCCGCGTCGCTCATCAATTTTCTGCGCAGTCAGTCATCGATCCAGGTCGTAGAAACGGACAAGAACGTGCGCATCGTTCGTCGCGAGGCGCGCTAAACCCATACCCACTTTTTATGTGACAACGCTCTACTGTCATCAGACGCGGCCACATCGGCCGGCGAAGAACAGAAGCCTCGCCAAGAGTGCTGGAGCGTTTATGCGAATTGCGGTTGTAGCTGCGGCCGTTTGTGCTTCCATTGTCGGTCTGGCGGTCGCCGACAATGCCAATGCCTCGATTCGAAAACCCACTCACATCACCGCACAGAACCTCGGACCCGCGCTCGTGCAACTCGCGCAAAGCCGCGGCCTTCAGGTTCTCTATCTATCCAACACCGTTCGCGATTTGCGCACGCTTGGCGCGGACGGAGACATCACGGCCGAAGAAGCGTTCAACCAACTGCTCACGGGAACGGGTCTGACATACCGTTACCTCGACGAGAATACCGTGACCATCGTGCCATTGAGCGCTCCCGCTCTCCCCGCGGGTGGCGGAGTTTCCTTGCAAAAGCCGCAGATCGACTCGATTGCCCTCGCGGAGGTGGTCAATGTTCCTGTGGACCGATTTGTGCTGGCGCAGGCCACGGCTGCTCCCGCGTCGCAATCCATCGCAGCACCCACGGAATCGCAGCCGCTGCAGGAGATAATCGTCACAGGCTCGCGCATCGCCGCTCCGAACGAAGTGAGCACGAGCCCGATCCAGGTCGTCACCTCGAAAGATATTCAAGTGTATGGCAAGACTGATGTGTCTGACCTCATCAATCTGCTCCCGCAAAACTTTAATAACGACCTTGGCCAGGATCTCGGCAACGGCAGTTCGGGATTGACGACCGCGGGCGGCGTCGCCACCGCGGATTTGCGTGGACTCGGGCCCGGCCGCACGTTGGTGTTGATCGACGGCCGTCGACTCGGGGTGGGTTCCCCCAATACGGCCATCGCACAGCCGGCTCCTGACCTTGACCAAATTCCCGCAGGGTTGGTGCAGCGGGTCGAAGTGGTCACCGGCGGCGCCTCCGCTGCGTACGGGTCGGATGCCATCGCCGGGGTTGTCAATTTCATCATGAAGCGAGACTTCCAGGGCTTCCAGGTCGACGGGCAATACGGCGAGAACTTGCACGAGAACCATGACAAGTACTTGCAGGGCTTGGCGACACAGTTTGGCGCCACGCCGCCCACCGGCACGTCCCAAGATGGCCGCAACAAGACTTTCGATATGCTGATGGGCACGAACTTCGCGGATGGTAACGGCAACGTCACCGCCTATTTAAGCTACCGTCACGCCGATCCCGTGGTAAGCAGCCAGCGCGATTATGGCGCCTGTCAAATCTTTCCGGTGACCGCGGCGAATGGCACTGTCACTAGCCTCACCTGCAGCGGCTCGTCGAACTCCAATTGGTTCAATCCGGCCAGCGGTCCCAATGTAGGAACGGTGTATAGCGTATTCGGGAGCAGTTTCGTACCGCGCGGCTCGGTCGCGACGACGCCGCCCGCAGAGTACAACTCGCAAAACCTCATTTATCTGACCCGCGAAGACGATCGCTACAACGCGGCATTTTTGGCGCACGACGACATTAACGAGTATTTCAAGCCGTATGCCGAATTATTCGTCATGGACGACAAGACTCATCAACAAGTGGCTCCGGCGGCTTTGTTCAAGGACGCCAATCCCCTCGATCCCACCGGCGCGGGTGACTACTACATCAATTGCAGCAATCCTCTGTTGAGTGCGCAGGAGCAGGGCATCCTCTGCACACCCAGTCAAATTGCGGCCGATACCGCGCGCCCGGGATCTGCGAGCGCGCTCGTCGAAATCGGTCGTCGCAACATCGAGGGAGGAGCTCGTGAAACCGCCTTCGAGCACATTAACTACCGCGCGGTTTTTGGCGCCAAGGGCGATTTCGGGGACGCCTGGAACTATGACGCCTATGGGCAGTACTTCTATACGTCGTTCTACGACTCCAACCAAAAATATTTGAATTTCCAAGGCATCACCAATGCCTTGCAAGTCACGGGCACCGCGGCGCACCCGGTGTGTATCAGCGGTGCGCTAGGTTGCGTTCCCTATAACATTTTCTCCGACGGTGGGGTCACGCAACAACAGCTGGCCTACCTGTATGAGTTGGGGACTGCCAATGGCTCCTCGACCTTGAGGACTCTGCATGCCGACGTGACCGGTAAATTGGGTCAATATGGGATGACCTCGCCGCTCGCCACAGAAGGGCTCGGTGTGAATGTCGGCTTCGAGCATCGTGATGATCATGTCTCCTTGCTGCCGGACTCAGCCGAGGAAAGCGGCTTGCTGTCGGGGTTTGGCAGCGCCGTGGCGCCTATCGACAACAGCATTTCGGTGGCGGAGGAGTTTATTGAGCTGCGCGCGCCCCTGGTGCAGGACAAGCCCGGCGCCAAGGAGCTGTTGTTCGATACGGGTTACCGCCGCTCCGACTACACCACCGTTGGCGAGCAGAACACCTACAAATTCGAGGTGCAATTCGCGCCCATCGCCGATTACCGGTTTCGTGCATCCTACGACAAGGCAATTCGTGCGCCGAGCGTTGCGGAAGCGTTTACGCCGCCGATCGTCGGTACAGTATCGGTGGGCCAGGATCCCTGCGCCCCACCCATTACACTGACCTTGATCCAGTGTGAGCGGACGGGCGTGACCGCCGCCCAATTCAACAGCGGCTCCATTCCCCAAGGGGTCGCTTCGCAGTTGTCGGCACAAACCAGCGGCAATGCTGCTTTAAGACCGGAGCAGGGGACTACGTACACGCTAGGGGTGAATTTTGCACCGAGTCAAATTCCCCATCTCACCGGAAGCATTGACTACTATCACATTCAGATCAAGGACGAGATCGGCACCTATCCCTACAACGTGATCTTGTTCAATTGCGCCACCACCGGTAATCCGATTTATTGCAGCCAGATTGTGCGCCAGCCGACCACCGGCAGCTTGACCGGCAATAGCAACGCGGGGGGTGGCTATGTGATTCAGAAGGATTACAACTTAGGAACGGCTATTAACAGCGGTATCGATGCGCAAATTGCTTACCGCCTTGATTTGCCGCCGGGCTTCGGTGACGTGTCATTCGCCTTGAGCGGCGTCTACTTGTTGCACAATGAGACCCAGCCGCTCCCGGGAGCGCATACCTACGACTGCGCGGGGCTCTTTGGTACGATATGCCAGACGGTCAATCCTCGCTGGCATCACCTGTTTCGCACGACGTGGGACACGGCATGGAATGTCTCGGCATCTTTAACGTGGCGCTTTATCGGTCCGGTCACCGAGGACAATAATACCTCGGATCCGACCCTGCAAAATTCGGCCGGCTATGGCGGCTTTGACTACGCCACCGGAAGGATCCCCGGCTTCAACTATCTGGACCTTGAAGCGACTTGGAACGTCAATAAGATCCTGCAGTTCCGTGCCGGCGCGAACAATATTCTCGACAAGGATCCGCCACTGATCAACACGTTTGCCGTGTCCGGCGGCTCGGCCAACACCTACAGTGTCTACGATCTATTCGGTCGGCAGTTGTTCGTGGCGTTCACGGCGAAATTCTGATCACCGAACGATCTCGCCTAATACGTCTAATTGCATCCCGACGCTGTGCCCATGCGATCGTGCAGGCGCTTGCGAAAGCGTCGGCTCAGCCGCAGTCTAACCTTGGATTTCAATACGACCTCGTAGTCG
>Ga0307474_10002316_pt1 | contig 13696 bp, 12 predicted proteins | sample atmos_gasesECM1C_2_FD_203312 | JGI IMG/M metagenome (GOLD analysis project Ga0307474, IMG submission 203312) | Hardwood forest soil microbial communities from Morgan-Monroe State Forest, Indiana, United States - atmos_gasesECM1C_05 | ecosystem: Environmental > Terrestrial > Soil > Temperate... | reverse complement strand
GCAGATCAGCGGCGTTTCGGCGTCCGGCGACCAGGTCACGTTCACCTTCAAGGCGGCCAACACGCCGTTCGCCGCGACGATCGCGGGGACGCCGATCGTCCCCGAGCACATCTGGTCCAAGATCGCCGATCCGGTCAAGTTCACCAACACGGACCCGGTCGGCACCGGGCCGTTCAAGCTCAGCAAGTTCGCCCCCACCCAGTACACGCTGACCAAGAACCCGCTCTACTGGAACGCGGCGAAGATCGCGCCATCGACGGTGGTCTTCCCGGCCGAGGCGACCAGCCAGACCACCAACCAGCTCGCGGTCAGCAGCGGCCAGTTCGACTGGGCCTACACGTTCCTCCCGAACGTCAAGACGACCTACGTGGACCACGACCCCGCGCACAACGTGTACTGGTTCCCGCCGGGCGGCACGATCGGCCTGTACCTCAACCTGACCAAGGCGCCGAACGACAACGTCAACTTCCGGCGCGGCATCTCCGACGCCCTGAACCGCACGGCCATCGCGCAGAAGGCGGTCAACGGCTACATGCAGCAGGCGAGCCTGTCCGGGCTGATCTTGCCGAACCTGAAGAAGTGGCTGGATCCGGGCCTGCCCGACCAGGGACTGGTGGCCCAGAACAAGACCGCCGCCATGGCCGCGTTCGCCAAGGCCGGGTACACGATGCGGGGCAGCAAGCTGACCGGCTCGAACGGCACCCAGGCCAGCCTGTCCATCGTGCTGCCGAACAGCTTCAGCGACTGGGTCGCGGCGGCCACCGAGATCAAGAACGAGCTCAGCGCCGACGGCATCCAGGTCACCCTGGACCTGCCGCAGTACCCGCAGTACTCGTCGCAGACCCAGGCCGGGAACTACGACGCGGCGATCGGCGGGTTCGGCGGGACCGGCAGCCCCTATACCGACTTCAACAACGCCCTCAACAGCAACTACGCCGCCCCGATCAACACGCCGACCGCCAACAACTTCGAGCGGTTCAAGGACGCCGCGGTCGATCAGGACCTGGCGACGCTCGCCTCGGCCACCAGCCCGGCCGCGCAGCAGCAGGCGACCAACAACCTCGAGACGACCATGTACAACGATGTCCCGATCGTGCTGCTGTACTACGGCGGCAGCTGGGGCCTGTTCTCCACCAAGCACTTCACCGGCTGGCCCTCGGCCAGCGATCCCTACACCCTGCCGACCAACTACAACAACGCGCTCCTGACCGTGGCGACGCACCTGAAGAAGGCCTGACCGGCCCGCCGATCCGGGCGGAAGGGAGCAGGGATGAGCTACGTGTTCCGCAAGGTGGTGCTGTTCGTCATCACCCTGTGGGCCGCCGTCACGCTCAACTTCCTGCTGCCCAGGCTGATGCCCGGCTCGCCGGTCGACGCGGCTCTCGGGAAGCTCGCGTCGGCCGGCGTGCCGGTCACCAACGCGGAGCGGCGGGCGATCGAGATCCAGCTCGGGGTGCCGCACTCCGGCCTGCTCCCCCAGTACGGCGAGTACCTCAGGAACATCGCGACGCTGAACTTCGGCACCTCGTACTCGTTCCCGACCCAGACGGTCGCGCAGACCATCGGCAGCGCGCTGCCGTGGACGCTGGTGCTGATCGGCGCCTCGACCATCGTCGCGTTCGTCGTCGGCACGCTGCTCGGCGTGTTCGCGGGCTGGCACCGGAACGGGGCCGCCGACTCCTCGATCACGGTCGGCGCGATGTTCTTCGGCGCGTTCCCGCCGTTCTGGCTCGGGCTGCTGCTGCTCTACTGGCTGGCGTTCAAGACCGGCTGGTTCCCGATCAAGGGCGGCTACAGCCCGGGTACGTCACCCAATCTGAGTCCCTCGTTCCTGTCCGACGCGCTGCGGCACAGCGTGCTGCCCGCCGTGACGCTGGTCGTGACCACCATGTCGGGCTGGGTGTTCGGCATGCGCAACAACATGATCAACACGCTCGGCGAAGACTACGTGACGTTCGCCGAGGCCAACGGCCTGCGCGGGCGCACCGTCGCGCTGCGGTACGCGGCGCGCAACGCGATGCTGCCCAACGTGACCGCGTTCGGCCTGTCGCTGGGCGCCGTCGTCGGCGGGACGGTGCTGGTCGAGGGCATCTTCAGCTACCCCGGCGTGGGCGGCCTGCTGTTCATCGCCGTCACCAACCACGATTTCCCGCTGATGCAGGCGCTGCTGCTGGTCATCACGGTGAGCATGCTGGTCGCGATCTTCGTCGTGGACCTGCTCTACGTCCGTCTCGACCCCCGGGTGCGCCGAACATGACCGTCATCACCTCGCTGCCGCCGCCCGAGGCGTCCGGCCACGATCGCGGCCCGGCGGTGAACCTGCCGTCCGGCCCGGCGCGGCCGGGCGTCCCGGCACCGCTGCGCTACCTCGGCCGGGCGCTGCGCACGCTGTGGGGCAACGGCAAGGCCCGCGCCGGGCTGATCATCCTCGGCCTGATCATCGTCATGGCGGTGTTCGCCCCGCTGATCGCCCCGCACTCACCCACGGCAACGAATTTCCGGCCCTACCGCGGCCCCGGCGCTGTCAACTGGCTCGGCACCACGGGAAACGGGCAGGACGTGTTCTCCCAGCTCGTCTACGGGGCGCGGGTCTCGCTGCTGGTCGGCCTCGGCGCCGGGGCCGCGGCGACGATCGTGGCCGCGACGCTGGGGCTGATCGCCGGCTACCGCCCCGGGCTGATCGACGAGGTGCTGGGCTTCGTCACGAACCTGGCGCTTGTCGTCCCCTCGCTGCCGCTGATGATCATCCTCGCCGCCTACCTGCAGGGCCGGTCGGTGTGGACGATCGTGCTGGTCGTCGCGTTCACCAGCTGGGCGACCGGCGCCCGGGTCATCCGCAGCCAGACCTCGACGCTGCGCACCCGCGAGTTCGTGACCTCCGCGGTGTTCTCCGGCGAGCGGCTGCTGCGCATCGCGTTCCGGGAGATCCTGCCCAACATGACCTCGCTGGTCGCGGCCAGCTTCCTGTCGGCGGCCACGGCCGCGGTGCTGGCCGAGGCCAGCCTGGAGTTCCTGGGCCTCGGCAACCCGGGCACCGTGAGCTGGGGCACGATCCTGTACTACGCGCAGCAGCAGGACGCCCTGCTCACCGGCCAGTGGGTGATGGTGCTGGCGCCGGGCCTCGCGATCGTCGCGCTGATGGTGTCGCTGACGCTGATCAACTTCGGCATCGACGCGCTGTCCAACCCGCGGCTGCGGGAGAAGTCATGACCCTGCTGGAGGCGCGCGGCGTCAACGTCAGCTACGTGCCCGCACGCGGCCAGCGGATCTGGGCCGTGCGCGACGTGGACCTCGCCCTCGAGCCGGGCGAGTTCGTCGGGATCGTCGGCGAGTCGGGATGCGGAAAGACCACCCTGGGCTACGCGCTCACCCGCATGCTCCGTCCGCCGGCCCGGCTCGACGGCGGCGTCATCACCTTCGACGGCACCGACATCGCGACGCTGCACGGCGAGCGGCTGCGCCGTCAGCGGCGGGGCGGGTTCGCCCTCGTCCTGCAGAGCGGGATGAACGCGCTGAACCCGGTGCGCACGGTCCAGCACCAGTTCGCGGACGTGCTGAAGGCGCACGTCCGCCCGGGCGATGACGTCACCCGGCCCGGCATCGCCCGCCGGGCCACCGAGCTGCTCGAGGCGGTCCGCCTCGACGCGGACGTGCTGCGCCGCTTCCCGCACGAGCTGTCCGGCGGAATGCGGCAGCGGGTCTCGATCGGGCTGGCGCTGGCCCTGCAGCCGCGGCTGGTGGTCTTCGACGAGCCGACCACCGCGCTCGACCTGGTCGTGCAGCAGGCGGTGATGCAGATGATCAAGGACCTGCAGCGGGACCGCGGCTTCACCGCCGTGCTCATCAGCCACGACCTCGGCGTGGTCCTGGAGGCGGCCGACCGGGTCATGGTCATGTACGCCGGCCGCATCGTCGAGGACCAGCCGGCCGCCGCGCTGACCCGCGGGCCGCACCACCCCTACACCGAGGCGCTGCTCGACTGCTACGCGGACCCGCGCGCCGACGTCGTGCAGCTCGCCGGAATCCCCGGCGCCCCGCCGGACCTGTCGCTGCCGCAGACGGGGTGCTCGTTCGCGCCTCGCTGCGCGCTGGCCGAGGAGATCTGCGCCGCGCAGGACCCGCCGCTGACCCCGCTTGGCCCGGGCCGGGCCGCGTGCCACGTCCGCGCCCGCCGCGCGCCGGCCGCCCCCTCCGCGTCCGCCCCCCGCGGCGCGCACGCCGGAAGGGAGGCCGGCCATGTCGGCTGAGATCGCGCCGGCCGATGCCGGGGCCGAGCTGACCGTCGCCGGGGTCTCGAAGGTGTACCAGGTCCGCCGGCAGGAGCGGGCGCCCCGGACGACGGTCACCGCCGTGGATGACGTCTCGTTCACGATCGCGCCCGGCGCGGCCATCGGCCTCGTGGGCGCCAGCGGCAGCGGCAAGAGCACGCTGGCCAGGCTGATCACCGGCACGCAGCGGCCGACCTCCGGCTCCGTCACGTTCGGCGACGTGCCCGTCAGCCGGCTGCGCGCCCGGGGACTGCGCCGGCTGCACGCCCGCGTGCAGATGGTGTTCCAGGATCCGTACGGCGCGCTCAACCCCCTGCACACGGTCGAGTACACGCTGATGCGGCCGTGCCAGAACTTCCTCGGCATGTCGCCCGGACAGGCCCGGGACCGGGTCGGCGACCTGCTGGCCACGGTCGGCCTCGTGCCGGCGGCCCAGTTCGCCGCCAAGCTGCCGCATCAGCTGTCTGGCGGTCAGCGCCAGCGCGTGGTCATCGCGCGGGCGCTCGCCTGCGACCCGGCACTGATCGTCGCCGACGAGCCGGTCTCGATGCTCGACGTGTCGCTGCGGGCCGGGGTGCTCGAGCTGCTCGCCGCGCTGCGGCGCGAACGCGGCCTCAGCCTGCTCTACATCACCCACGACCTGCTGAGCGCGCGGGTGATCACCGACGAGCTGCTCGTGCTGCACCGGGGCCGGATCGTCGAGCGCGGCCCGACCAAGCAGGTGATGCAACACCCGCGGCACAGCTACACCATTCAACTGCTCGACGCGGTGGCCAACCCGTTCGCCAGCCCGGCAACGAAAGGAACATCATGAAGAGGTCATTACGCTCTAGCCCGGGTAAATGGCGGTCCCGACTGGTCGTGCCGGCCGCCACACTGGCCGCGGCGCTGGTGACCCTGGTCCCGCCGCAGCTGGCCAGCGCGGGCGCCGCGGCCAGCGCTGGCGCCACCGCCGCCCCGGTGGCCGCCTATCACGGCCTGAGCCCGGCGCAGCGGGCCGACCTGCAGTCCATCGCCCGCGACACCTGGAAGTTCTACGGCGCGGACATCGACCCGGCCACGAACCTGCCCATGGACAACCTCACGTTCGCCGGCGGTTCGGCCGCGCCCACCGCGTACGGCCGGTACACCTCGGCCGCGAACATCGGCGTCTACCTGTGGGCGGTGGTCTCGGCCCGTGACCTCGGGCTGATCAGCACCGCGCAGGCGCAGACCAGGCTGCGGGCCACGCTGGACGAGGTAGGGCGCCTGGAGCGTTATGACGGATTCTTGTATCAGTGGTACGACACGACCAACGGAAACGTGCTCACCAACCCCGGCGACGCGGACTGCGCCGCGAACGCGGCGCCGGCGTTCACCAACTGCTCCTTCGTCTCCAACGTCGACAACGGCTGGTACGCATCGGGGCTGATCGTGGTGCGGGAGGCCATGCCGCAGCTGGCCCGTCTGGCCGACAGCCTGATCGCGCCGATGAACTTCGGGATCTTCTACGACAACCGGGCCGAGACGCACTGCAACGTCAACCCGGCGATACCGGGCAGCCAGCCCACCGGCCAGATGTACGGCGGCTACTACGTCGGCCTGCCGCCCGGCCAGGGCAGCAACTGGACGAACTACTACCACAACGGCGCCTTCTACAGCGACCCGCGGATCTCGGCCTACCTCGGCATGGGCCTGCGCCAGATGCCCGGCAACGTGTGGTGGCGCAGCTGGCGCGAGCTGCCGCCGCCCGCGCCGTTCGCCGACTGCCAGGCCGCCGACCCCGACTTCTCCTGGCAGGGGCAGTGGCCGATGGGCGGATCCTGGCAGACCTACACCGACCCCCAGTCGGGCCAGAAGTTCAGCGTGTGGGAGGGGCACTACTCCTACCCGGGCTCGAACCTGACGTTCATCCCGACCTACTCGGGCGGGATGTTCGAGGCGCTGATGCCGAACGTGGTCGTGCCGGAGACCAGCTGGGGCCCGCGCAGCTTCGGGCTGGCCGACGTCCGCACCGCGGAGGTGCAGATCAAGTACGCCACGCAGCAGCTGCACTACCCGGTCTGGGGCATGTCGCCGTCCAGCACGGCGGACGACACCGGCAACTACGGCGGATTCGGGGTCGAGGGCCTGGCGTTCCCGTACTTCGGGACCGGCGCCACGGCGAGCGATCCCAACGAGGGCCTGTCGCAGTGTCACGGGTGCGCGACCGAGGACGTGGTGACCCCGCACGCGTCGTTCCTGGCGCTGGACGTCGTCCCGCAGCAGGCCTACGCGAACATCCAGAACCTGCGCCGGCTCTATCCCGGCCTGTACGGCGCGGACGGGTTCTTCGACGCTGTCAACCCGGCCACCGGGGCGGTCGGCCACCGGTACCTGGTCCTCGACGAGTCGATGATCATGGCGTCGCTGGACAATGCGCTCAACAACCGCGCCATCCAGCGTGACTTCGCCCGCGACCCGGTGTCCTGGGCGGCGCGCAGCTATCTGTCGCTGGAGAAGATGTCGCTGTGAAGCCGCCCGTCTGAGATCCATCCCGCCGGGTAGATCGGCGGGATCGCGGTCCGGTCCGGCGGGTCCGTGCCAGGATGTGACGATGCGCCGGCCAGACCGACATGTCACGAGGTGCCGGGCGGGCCGTCGCGTCGTCGCGACGGCCGCCGCGGCGGTCTTCCTGACCGGTTGCGCGGCCGCGTCCACGACCAGCGTGCACCGCGGTGCGGGCCGGGCCACGGGGGATAGCGCACAGGAAGTGGCGCTCCCCAGCCCGTCGCCCGCGCGATCCAGCGCCGCGCCGTCGCCGCGCGCGAAGCCGAGGCCCCCGGCCATGACCACGGTGGTGCCCGGCGCGCCGGACTGTCCGATGTTCCCGGCCAGCAACGTGTGGAACACCAACATCTCCGGGCTTCCGGTGGACGCGCACAGTGCGGCGTGGCTGGCGAGCATGGACTCGTCGACGACCGACCTGCACCCCGACTTCGGCCCGAATCCGGGCGGCTATCCGTTCGGCATCCCGTTCACCGTGGTCGCCGGCTCGCAGCCGCTCGTCGCGATCAACTTCCAGTTCGGGGACGAGAGCGACAAGGGCCCGTATCCGTTCGGCCCCGATACCCCGATCGAGGGTGGCGCGCAGGCCGGCGGCGACCGGCACGCCATCATGGTCAACCCCAGCACCTGCACGCTGTATGAGCTATGGGATGCGCAGTACTCGGCGAGCGGCTCGACGGCGGGCTCGGGTGCCGTCTGGCAGCTGCGGTCCAACCAGCTGCGCCCGGCCGGCTGGACGTCCGCCGACGCGGCGGGCCTGCCCATTCTGCCCGGCCTCCTGAACTTTGCGCAGGTCCAGGCGGCGGCGGCGACCGGAAAGCCGATCACGCACGCGATCAGGTTTACCGCGCAGGTCACCCAGAACGCGTTCGTGTGGCCGGCCCGCCACGAGGCGAGTTCCAACACCAGCCCGGATGTGCCGCCGATGGGCGCCCGGTTCCGGCTGAGCGCGGGCTTCAACGTGGCCGGGTTCTGCGCCGATTCCGAGCAGTACTGCGCGGACGCCAAGGCGATCCTGGTGGAGATGCAGGACTACGGCCTGATCCTCGCCGACAACGGGAGCAACTGGTTTTTCCAGGGCAGCGCCTTCCCGCAGTGGCCGGACGCGCTGGTGTCGTTGCTCAAGGGGATCCCGGCGAGCGCGTTCCAGGCCGTGGATGAGTCCTGCCTGATGGTCAGGCCCAACTCCGGGGCGGCGCGCGCGAAACCGGGCTGCCCGATCGGCTGACCCGGGCGCGGGTGCTGGCCCGGCGCTCGCGTCACCGGGCCGCGTCCAGCCTGGCCCGCTGGTCCGCGGTCAGCTCGAGATCCGTCGCGGCCAGGCTCTCGTCCAGCTGCGCCACCGAGGACGCCCCGACCAGCGGGATCACCGGGACCTGCCCGCCGATCAGCCAGGCCAGCACCACCTGGTTGACGGTCGCGTCCGTGTCCTTGGCGACCTCCCGCAGCGCCGCCAGCCGGGCGGGCGTGCCGGGGTGGTCGAAAATGGGGTCCAGCGGCCGGTCCGGGCGGACGTAGCGGCCTCTCAGCAGCGGCGAGTAGGCGACGAGCGTGAGCCGCGGTTCGGCCCGAGCGTAGCTGAGCAGGTCGGCGCCCAGCACGCCCGGCTCGCCGTCGGGGGAGAGGCCACCCGGCAGGTCCGTGCGCGGCCGCAGATAGCTGTAGTAATACTGCAGGACCTCGTAGCCGGGCACCCCGGCCGCCGCAGCCAGGCCGCGGGCCCGCTCCACCCGCCACGCCCAGTGGTTGCTCACCCCGAGCAGGCCCACGGCGCCCTCGGCCACCAGCGCGCCGAAGGCCTCGACGGTCTCGGCCAGCGGCACGGCCGGATCCTCGATGTGCGCGTAGAGCAGGTCCAGCCGGGTCACCCCGAGCCGGTCCCGGCTGCGCTGCGCGGACTCGCGGATCACCCGCGCCGACAGTCCCTCGGGGTTGTCCAGGAAGCCGGTGCCCGGCGCCAGCGGCCTGGCGCCGACCTTGGTCGCGATCACGACCTCGTCGCCGGCGCCGCGGCTGTGCCGCCAGCGTCCGAGCAGTTCCTCGCTCTCCCCGCCCTGGGTGCGGTTGACCCAGTAGGCGTAGTTGTCGGAGGTGTCGATGAACGTGCCGCCGGCCGCCGCGAACCGGTCCAGGATCGCGAACGAGGTTGCCTCGTCGATCGTCGTGCCGAAGTTCATCGCGCCCAGGCTCAGCACGCTCACCTCGCGCCGGGTCGCCGGGTCCGTGCCGATCGTGCGGTATCGCATGCGGGGTTCCCTCTCCAGCACCCGGTCCCGTCCGGGCGCGCAGGACGAGTCTGGCCGCTGGAGTGCGCTCTAGGTCAAGCCCTGGCCGCTGCCGGCGGAGTTCAGCTGGCTTTGGCTAGTCGTGGCGCCGGGGTGTCGGTGGCCAGGAGGCGGTGGCGCAGGTGGGTTAGGGCGTGGGTGAGGAGGCGGGAGACGTGCATCTGGGAGATGCCGAGTTGGTGGCCGATTTCGGCTTGGGTCATGTCGCCGTAGAAGCGCAGGAGGAGGATTTTTTGTTCGCGGCGGGGCAGTTCGTGCCAGTGGGCGGCGAGGGCGTGCATGTCGAGGGTGTGTTCGACGTGGGGGTCTTCTTCGCCGAGGGTGTCGGCGAGGGTGGCGGCGTCGGGCCGTCCGGCGAGGGGGGCGTCGAGGGAGGCGGGCTGGAAGACCAGGTCGGCGCGGCGGGCGTCGCGCAGGTCGGTTTGGCTGATGCCGAGGTGGCTGGCGAGTTCGTGGTCGGCGGGGGTGTGGCCGAGTTCCTGGGTCAGGGCGCGGGTGGCGGCGCGGACGTGCAGGACGCGTTCTTGCATGGAGCGTTCGACGTGGACTTGCCAGCGTTTGTCGCGGAAGTGGCGTTTGATTTCGCCGGAGATGCAGGGCTGGGCGTAGGCGGCGAGGCTGCCGCCGAGGTCGGGGTCGAAGTTGTTGATGGCTTTGAGCAGGCCGAGGTAGCCGACCTGGGTGAGGTCTTCGGCGGGTTCGGGGCTGTTTTTGTAGCGGGCGACGCAGGAGCGGACCAGGTTGCGGTGGCGGGTGACGAGCAGTTCGCAGGCGGCGGCGCGGCGGGGGCTGGCGGCGGGGTGGTCGCGGATGATGCGCAGCAGGGCGGCGTCGTCGAGGCGGGCGAGGCTGGCCAGGGTTTTGGCGGCGGGTGCCAGCGGCGTGGGCGGGGTGGCGGGGCGCCCGGATGTTTTCTCCCCGGATACTTTCTTCATAGAAAGTGTTTCCATGGGGAAAGGCTCTCATGGCGGGGCGCGGGTGGCAAGGCCCGGGTCACGAAAAGATAACGTGCCGCGTGACCGAAACCCCGGTACCGGAGCGTCAGGCACAGGTCAGGGCCTCGCGGGCCAGCGGTGGCGGCGGGTCAGCCGGGCGGCTGGCCAGCGGTGGCGGCGGGGCTAGCAGCCGTCGGAGAGTTCGGTCAGCCCTCGGGCCAGGGCGTCCCGGCCCTCTGGTGTCATCCGGTCCAGCACCTGTCCCAGGGCCGCACGCCGCCGTCCGCGGACCCAGTCCGCCAGGCGCCGGCCCGATTCGGTGGGCACCAGCACGATCTCCCGGCGGCTCGCGGCCGCTCGGTCGCGGGTCAGCAGCCCGGCTGCCTGCATACGGTCACACAGCCGGCTGGTCGCCGACGCGGAGGCGCCCAGCGCCCCCGCCAGGCGGCTGAGATTCAGTCCCCCCGCACCGCCGATGATCAGCAAGGCCCGCATCTGGGCCGGCGGGATCGCCGAGCCCAGTTCTTCAACCGCCCGCTCACAGGCCTCCAGCAGAACAGCCAGCCCCGACTCCGCGGAGCTCACGTCCACCTCACCCACCTCGCCGTCAGCAGCCGCCCAGGCCATGTCACGCCCCATTAGCACCATCATCGCTCTCCGCGACAAAAGCCACGTTACGACGCGCCCTCACCTCTAGCGACCGGCAGTCGGTCAGGCGGCAGAGCCCCGGCCGGCCTCGACCGCCAGGGTCGACGAGGCGCCGTGCGCATCCGCGCCCGGCCGGTTCGCGTCCCCGAGGACTTGAGCCAGTCATGCGTAGCCCGCTGCCCGTTATCGCCGACTCCTAACGTGGTTTCGCAGCCAGGCCGCCCGGCGCCGACGATCCGCCGCACGCCCGCGTGACATCGCGGCCTGCCTGACCATCGCCCTCCATGAGTGTAGGACGACCCAGACTGGGCGCGACGTCCAGCCGCCACGCACCGCGAATTAGCCATCCGGCAGCGTCGCCACCGCCAGCAGCGTCCCCCTTTTGACCACGGGCGCCTGGCCCGGTAATACTTGTCCAACTCGGTGTCAGGACCGGGTGCCTAGTCCGGCAGCGTGGCTAGCTGAGTGACCTATGACCTCGGAGCCAGCCATGCTTGACGACCAGAGCGCTCCCGGCGCTCGCGATGCTGCCGGCGGCCATGCCGCCCAGGCACCTCGGGCACGCGCGAACCGCGGCGCCCTTCCTTCTCCCGATCCGGTTGTCGCCGATAGCGCACGGCTCAGGCTGGGCGCGTTTCGGGCGCTGGCCGCGGCGCAACCGGTCAGCCAGCTCAGCGAGACCGCGCCGGCCCGGCTGACCGACGACATTCGCGCGATCGACGCCGTGCTCGCATCGGAGCGCGGCGAGCTCGCCCTGCCCGCGGACGCGCTTGACGTCGGGGCCGCGCTGGTCGTGCTCTGCGACCTGCGCACGGCTATCGACGACCTGGAGGCGGGCCTCCTCGACGCCGCCGAGCGGGTTGGCCTGAACTGGGATGTGATCGCCGCGATCATCGGCATCCCGGCCGATGAGGCGCAGCTCCGGCATCGTCGCCTGCGCGGCCGGCAGCTATCCCCGTAGGCGCAGGCGGCACGGCGCTGTCTCGGCGCGTCCCGTGCGATGGCGGGCCAGACCAGATGAGCGTCCCGGCGGGGGGCGGACGGCGGGCGGGGGCCCGGTTTGGGGGGACCGGGTCACCCGCCCGCCACCAGGCCGGGGGCGTTTGCCAGAAATATGGGTATACGTCACGTTCACAAAACCCGGCTCAGGGGCCGGCCGGTACACTTGAGGCCGGTCAGCGAGACCTTCCGAATGCATGCTCGGCGCCCGGCCGTGGTCGCCACACTGGTGTCCACCATCTCGGCCCGCCGACACGCTCGAGGAAAGAAGATTCGCGATGACGAGCAGCTACGCCGTGTACGACGACGGCGTCTTGCGAATCACCAACACCACCAACCCGCCCGGCCTGGCCATCGCGGGCGAGATCGACGAGTCCACCTATCCCGGCCTGCTGAGCGCGCTGCAGCGCAGCGCCGACGGCCGGGCGGAGATCCACTTCAGCCTGGGCGGCCTCAAGTACTGCGACCTCGCCGGGCTGCGGGCCATCGTCTGCGCCACCGGCGCGGACGGCTGCGATGGCAGCTTCAACGACCGTCGCGGCCGGCGGCGGGCGGTCGTGCTGCACGAGGTCCCGCCGCAGCTCATCACCGTGCTGCGGATCGTCGGCTGGGACTCCACCCCCGGCCTGACCCTGGATCTGCCGGGCCGCGTGGCCGCGCGGGGCTCGGTGGGCAACATGCAGGGGAGAGCGGTCGTATGAGCACCGAGGGAGCCGGGGCAACGTTCCAGCACGGGGTCTGCGTCTACGACAGCGACCGGCAGTTCCTGGAAACAGCGGTGCCCTTCCTCGCCGAGGGGCTGGCCCTCGACGAGCCCGCGCTCGCGGTCACCACGCCCGCCAACCTGGAGCTGATCGGCGCCGCTCTGGGCCAGCGGGGCGGCGACGTGGACTACGCGGAGTCCGCGTTCTTCGGCCGCCGGCCGCCCCAGCGAGTGGCCGCGTTCTACCGGTACTGGAGGACCCGCGGCGCGGCGCGCGACGCCGCGACCCCCGGGAACCTCGCGAACCCCGGGAACCGCGCGATCCAGGGCGGTGCGGCCCGGGTGCGCATCCTGGCCGAGCCGGTCTGGGCGGGGCGCTCCGCCCGCGAGATCGCGGCCTGGACCCGGATGGAGTCCGCGCTCAACGTCGCGCTCGCGGCCACCAGCATCTCGATGATCTGCCCGTATGACGCGCGTACCCTCGGCGGCGACATCGTCGCCGATGCCCTGTGCACCCACCCGCTGCTGATCACCGGCCAGCGATCGAGCCCGTCGGCCCGGTACGTCGACCCGGCGGCGTTCGCGCGTTCCCGCGACGCCGGCCCGCTGGCCGACCCGCCCGGCGATGCCGCGGCGTTCGCGTTCAACGGCGACCTGCGGGCCCTGCGCCGGTTCATCACTGATCGCGCCGCCGAATACGGCGTGGCGGGCGACCGGGCCGACATGCTGGTCCTGGCGGTCAGCGAGGTCGGCGCGTACCTGAAGCGCCAGCCGCCGGGCGGCGCGGCGGTCCGGACCTGGGAGCAGCCGGGCGCGGTCGTGTGCGATTTCCGCCAGCCAGGCGGCAGCATCGACGACCCGTTCCTCGGGTTGCGGCCGGCCGAACTGGAGCCCGGTGACGGGGACGGGCTGTGGCTGTCCAATCAGATCTGCGACTGGATGGAGATCCGGTCCGGCGCCGACGGATGCGCGGTTCAGCTGCAGGTGCCGAGCCGCCACGACCAGGAGCTGGCGGCCCAGCCCGGGATCAGGTACCCGGCCTGACCCGGGTCAGGCGGCGGGGCCGGCGGATCCGACCAGCCGCTCGCGCTGCGGCCGCACCGTGTACTTCGGATCCCGGGCGGACGCCCGCCCGGCCTCGAAAATGCCGAATCTGGTCAGCGCCGACGCCGCCAGCAGGGCCGCCCCGGACACCGCGGCGGCCGACCGGTTGTGGCCCGACAGCACGGCGCCCATCAGGCCGGCCGCCGTCAGGAACTCGCCCGCCTCGGTCAGCTTGCCCGCCCGGCCGAGCTGGTAGGCCTCGGCGGTCGGGCCGAGGCGGCGCATCAT